>LUMH01000014.1_pt2 | contig 19699 bp, 22 predicted proteins | sample 730001 | NCBI WGS metagenome assembly LUMH01 (sample SAMN03860268, study PRJNA289734) | marine metagenome | biome: seawater column; feature: ocean; material: water; isolation source: Red Sea water column Station 34 - depth 25m | place: Saudi Arabia: Red Sea | collected 2011-10-15 | depth 25 m
TCCCCGGACTGGGATAGCCAAGACTTCTGGGTAGGGCCCGGCCTCTCCCCACTAGATCCGTCTTCGGTCCCGGATGACCGAGAATCCCTACACTCCTGGGCCTCGTCCAGGGCAGACGCACACTTCGATAGGTGCTGGGAGTCTGCGATAGCGGACTGGGAGTCCAGCCCGAATAAGGTAGGTTCAGCAGACGACATCGACAAGCAGGAGGGACGGGACATGGTTGAGGCCGCGATAAACCTGCATCTCGATGAGGTCCAATCATGCATGGAGTCGGGAGGGGGTCCGACTCTGGACGATTGGAGATCAGGCACAAGGGAAGAATGGCCCGCTCCCGATGGTTTCCCTCGTCAATGGGGCGAGCCTCACCCAGCAGCAGGGAGCGGCCCAATAACATGGACGGAGGCATGGGAGGTCGCCAGACCTTGGTTCGTGGACCCTGATGCAAAGCCCTTCACCCAGACAAGCGCTCACCCGGGAGAATGGTTCCAGGGGGAGTACGACATGGTTTACCGATGGAGCGGGACTCCCAAGATCGTCGACCTCAAGGCCTCGATTGGAAAGGGCGACCGTTCAGGAGACTACCTAGATCAACTGCGAATGTACGCGTGGCTGTGGTGGGAGACCCACGACAGGGAGGAGCAGGTAGAGGGCTTGGAAATCTGGTACCTCGGGACAGGGACTGTGAAGCAAGTCAACCTCCCCTCGGAGGAAGAGATGGCTGCCCTGGACTCGGAGCTGGAGGGGCTCTACGAGAAGATTCACTCCAGAGACCCTTCAATCGAAGAGTGCCCGCCCGAACCCTCCCCGCTACGGTTCTTCGAAAGGGGAGGGATTCCCGCCGATACCCCTGTCCACGCCGATGAGAGGGCCAGATGCACCAGATGCGACTACAGGGGTATTTGCGATGGCTCGGACCACGACATCGAACTCCCCCTGGAGACCAGGGTGGAGAGATTCGGCCATGCGAGATAGAAACCCGTACGAGCGTCATAGGGGAAGTCGTGGGCCTCCAAGGGCCCGAGATTCTCGAAGACGGCTCAATAAGCCTGGAGTTCACTCTCCAGGATGGCTACGACAGGGCACGGGTTAGACCCTCCAGACAGGGAAACCCGACCCAGGTGACTCGGACTATCTCAGAGGGCTCGCGCGTCAGGATCGACGATGGAATGCCCTCCTTGTGGCGGGGCCAGTTGCAGATAGACCTGGATGGGGACTCTTCCGTATCAATGGCCTCGGAGGGGGACTCCGCCCCTGTGGTAGAGGTTGAGACCAGGGTAAGCGTGGTAGGCAGGGTCTGGTCGATAGACGCCTACCCCAACGGCGTTGATGTGAACCGCTGGTCGATCACACTGATGGACAAGACTGGCTCGGCAGCCTCGGTTGCGTTCAAGCAGTTCGTCCCCGTGTCAGCTGCGGCCATATCTAGGGGGGACGAGATTGCCATACTGAACGGAGAGGTCGGCGAATGGGCCGGACGCCCCCAGGTGAGGATAGGCCCCGGTGCTAGGGTCGTGATTCTCAAGCACTCGCCTGATACGCCAGGATTCTGACTCTATTGGCTTCGAGTGGGCAAAAATGGAATCAGCTGGCTTGCCATTGACTCCAAATTCCTAGTCTGAATCCAGACTGAACCCGAACCATGGAAATCTAGCGTGAAACCTTCACCACCGAAGAGGAATGATTTCACTCCCTTGATTTTCGTTCTGTTGTAATCCAATCCCTCTGTGAATGCTACTACGTGACCTGTATCGATTTTGATAGGGGTATCTGGCGTGACTTTGATTTCCTTCATTGCCCCGAATGATGTGTAGAATACCTTTCCAGGTACGTCAGCGGCCTCCGCACGCAGAAAGAAAGCTCCTTCGCCCGAAAAGAGGGACTTCATTCCTTGAAACTTGGTCGAGATGTCTACATTTATTGTCGAAGCCATGAAAGAACCTCCTTGCATGTAGAATGCTTGTCCCGGACTCAAATCGAATGTTTCGATGTCCCCAGGAGCAGAAGGTGCCATCGAAATCCATGCTCCAGATGGCCCTGCAGTGTATGTATTGACAAAGAAAGACTCGCCTCCGACTACTCTCTTTGCCAAGCCTTTCATTATGCCTCCCAGTCCACCTCCGCTACTGGATCCCGTTTTCATGTCCAGACCTTCGGACTGTGCCACCATCGCTCCGGGCTCGACCTTAATCTGCTCTCCAGGTGCCAGATTAGCCGTCATCATAGTAAATGCTGGGCCATACTCGCGCTCAATTTCCATAACCTAACCGAATAACTCGCGCTCAAAAGCCTACTGCTTAATCAAGACGAAACGGAGATGGCGCCGAGAGAGGGATTTGAACCCCCGCGTCCAATGGACAGTGGATTTCGAATCCACCGCAATACCGGGCTATGCGATCTCGGCAGCGAACTCCCCACCTGCGAATCAGACATAAGGCTGACCCGGCCCCCCGTGACTCGTGAGAGTCGAGATTCAGCACGAGGGCGAATCACTAGAGGTGGAGTCTAGCAAGCCGATTACCATCAGCGAGGTCCTGGAGAAGTTGGAGATACCCCCTTCCACCGTTCTTGCCGTACAAGGCCAGACCATACTTCCGCACACGTCCCTCATCAAGGATGATTCCAAGTTGGAACTGGTGGTCGTCTCCTCAGGCGGATGAGGAAGCCCCACTGCACTATGAAAGGCTAGGAATCTTCAATAGTGGCGAACACCAGAGGCATACATGAACCCAAGAACAAAGAAGGGCCAGAGGAAGGTCAGCCAGATGGTCAAGAAAATGAAGCCGAAGAAGACGAGAGTCGAGAAGGCGGATCCATCATGCGATAACCCAGGTTGTGGGTGCGGCAACTAGTGAGCATCCGTTCCGAGTAAACTCATAGAGCGGCAGTACTGTTGCATGGCCGTGCAGGTAGGAAGGCCAGATTGGTGGGATGACGCCACCGCTCAACTATCCCGAGATCCGCTGATCGGCGGCATCGTAAAGAAATTCGATGGGGAGGGGCTGTCCGGAAGGGGCGAACTATTCCAGACCCTGGTCAGGAGCATAGTCGGTCAGCAGATTTCCGTGAAGGCTGCCGATGCAGTCCACGGTCGATTAGAGGAGATGAGCGGTGGTGAGATTACCAGGGAGGCACTTGGTGCCCTACCTCTTGACGCGTTACTGTCCTGCGGACTCTCCAGGCAGAAGAGCCAGTACATTCTCGGTATTGCCAACGATGAAACTCCCCTTCTCCCAGACGGTTACGAGGAATTGGATGATGAATCTCTAATCAGGCATCTCGTGAAATTCAAGGGAGTCGGGCCCTGGACGGCGGAGATGATGCTCATATTCTCGCTTATGAGGCCGGACGTTCTGAGCCTGGGGGACTTGGGGGTTGTCAAGGGAATCAGGATGCTCGACCCACAGGCCCAATCCAAGAGCGAGATGCTGGCGGTGGCAGATGCCTGGAGGCCATACCGGAGTGCTGCTTGCTGGTTCCTTTGGAGGTCTCTGGACCCAGTCCCAGTAGAGTACTGAACGCGAAACACGAGAAGATTAACTCTACGAATCATCTGGAACTGCCATGGACCAGGCAGGGGAGGCCAGGCAACATTCTGTTCTCGGGAAGACTTTCCACTGGGGCTTCATCATCCTTTACGCATATGGGATTTTCAAGCAGATCGATGAGTTGGAGGAGCTCGAGGACCCCGCGTTGCTGGCCTTCGAGGTCGCCTTCGCTGCAGTCTTCCTTGGTATTGTGATGATTCGGTACTCCTACATGAGAAGGTTCGAGACTTTCATGGGCGCCACTGAACCGGTCCCCCTCGCCCATCGCTATCTGGCCAAGGGGATCCACACGTCGATGTACCTGTGCCTCGCTATGCTGCCGCTTTCGGGGCTTCTGATAGCCGGTTTGTTCACACAGGGGGTAAAGGACGGGCCTTTGCAGGACTTCTCTCTCGCTTTGCACGAGATATCAGCCTCACTGAGTTATCTACTGATTGCTATGCATGTCGGTGCTGCAATTTGGTCCAGGGTCAAGGGAGAAGGTGTTTGGACATCCATGGTGCCAATATGGAAGGAGGGAGGGGCCTCAAGAAACGAGTTGGTTACCAGAATTTCAAAACTTGAGAACGAGGTCTTCAACCGAGTAGAGAAGGCCCTCACATCACAGAAGGAGTAGGGAAAACCAAGTCAAAACTGGTTACGGGAAACAGAACCTTAAGTCTGTCCTGCTCAGTGGTCTTTTCATGCCCACAACCAAGCTCCCGCTGTTTGTCCTAGGACCAGACTTCATGCCCATGTCTAGCACATCTCTCAGGGTATTCGAACCACGTTACAAACAAATGATGGACGACTGCATCTTGGACAGCAAGCCGTTCGGCTACATCACCTACGATCCGGATACCGAGGATATCGGCGGTTGGACGCAGCCCGCGAAGTACGGCGTTTTGGCCGAGATCGAGGATTACCAGGAGTCAGGCTCGAACATCATGATCAACATCATCTCAGGAAGGAGGTTCAAGTCAACACAGGTAATCCAACCAGTGCTCGACAATGATGTTTCGGGAACCCACTTTCCCGCCGTGGACGAACTGATGGAAAAGGCGGACAACCCAGCAGATGGGAAACTCTACCTCAGGTGCGAGGCCGAGGTCATGGAGCCCATAGTGCATAACCACGACCAGCAGGACTTCGAGTCGTTCGTCGGCTACATCTCCCCTCTATCCAACCTGATTATGGTAAGCTGCATGTACCGGGGGCAGCAGATGGACTACGAGGACAGTGTTTCATCTGTGGATCCGCAGGAGCAGGAGCTTTTCCTCTGGCAGGTCTCGGCCTCACTATGCAGCTCAGTTAACGTACAGCAGCAAATGCTCGCATCTGTGACAACTACCGAACTTATGCAGGTCTGCATCGAGGCTGCCAACGATATAATCCAGGTCATCTCCGAGGATGAGTAGGTCTCCAACTCGCCCTCAGCGACGTGCCACTGACTTGGGGATAGATGATATTGCGACGATCAGTGAAGCACTCGTGAAGAGAACAATAGAAATCATCGTGAGCATCATCGCACTGTTCGTCGTTTGGAACGAATTGTCTGACTCGGGAGTAATCTAGTCTGTCGAATTCCGCCTCTGACTAGAAGCCGTCCATAAGCGAGAAAATCTGCCCTAATGTCAACCTGATTGCATCCATTACCGCAACGGTGAGGATTGACACAGCCCCGAGAAGCACGATAATTTCGCTCATAGATGTATAATAGCCGTAGTAGGCATAAATGGTTGTTCAAAAAATGCCACCAATTAGGGGGCAAAAAATCGAGGAACACAATTTCCTAAAACTCCCCATCACAAATTTCCTATGAGTTGTAGGAGATACAGGAAACCTAGGAAGGCGTGAATTATGATTAGCACCATCATCACGTCCGATAACCTTCCGTGCAAATCCTTCGTCCTAGAGAATGACTCGCCAGCAGCCTTCCTCGAGCTTGCCCTCCGACCCAGAACCCACAGATAAGTCATCAATAAAAGCCCGAGTAAACCTCCCCACCCATGGAAATGACCAGGCATCAGGTCATCATATCCTAAATCCTCGCCCGACAGAGAGGCCGATACTAAACGAGCCAGGAAGGCAAGCCCAATTACTGCGATGACCAGACGAAAAAGTCGCTCCCCCTCTATCTCGTGGCGCCTTGACTCGGAAGCCCTTTCCTGCCCCTTCAGCTCCAAACTCTTTTTTCTCCAATCTCGTTGCAGAATGAACTCCCTAATCACCAGAAGTGCGGCTATGGGGTGCAGTAGAAGGATGAGAACCAGTGCCGGGTCCACGTGTCTTCGCTACATCACGAGGTCTTGAGTTCTCTCTTCCAAATGCCTAACTAACGAGGTTGGCATCACAGGATCTCGTAATGGCATTAGAGGCAGTCAGTATACTCCTGAGTGCTCTTGCATCCTTGCGTACCAACCGGAGATCACCTCGTGCCTCTCGACTATGTCGAACCCATTCAATCCCTGCATGGAACGAAGTATCCCGAAGTTGGCGAAGTCCGCTCCGTTGGGCTCTCCCTCGCCGAAGAAGTCACCCTCTATCCCATTGGACATCTCGTCCAGTTGGTACTGGAGGTTCTCACGAGGAGGTAGTTCGAACATCTTCGCTCTGCTCTTTCCCACCATGCGCATGATGAATGCGCCCATCCATTTGTTCACTAGGCGACTCCCAAACGAGAAGTTGTCGACCTTGGTAACGTAGTCGAGGGCTCTGAGGGAGGTTCTGTAGGAGGTGTAGATCACCGCAACGATCGACTTCCCGAGAACCTTGTTAGAGAAATCCATCCATCGGTCCTGCTCAGGATCCTCGCCTTCACGGGGGAACGAGTTAGCGCCCCTGGAGTCTATGTAGTGGAGGATGTGGTTCGAGTCATTCACTTGGGTTCCATCGACATCGATGAAAACTGGTACTTTGCCCCAGTCGGACCACTTAAGCTGGGTCTTGAAAGTGGGATCCACCTCTACCTTGGAGTACTCAATCCCTCTCGATCCAAGTATGGCCTTGACCTTGAAGCAGAACGGGCAGGTCTCGAAGCAGTACATGGTCGGGAGTGCGTCAACCACCCTTTCTGGAACCAGAACCTCCTGCACTCCCGATGTCGGCCCATCCAACTGGCCCTCTTCCATATCCACTCGCGCAAACGCGTACTTGTGAAACCATCGAACCATCATTTTCACTGACGCGTACGACGCCCATCAGTTCGGCGAAACACCACTTCATATCCGTTTGAGTTTGCAAGAGAAAGTATGGCAATTGAGGTGGTCTGGTTCAAGAGGGACTTGAGGACATCGGACCACTCCCCACTCTTCGAAGCATCAAGTAGCAATCTACCGGTTCTATGCCTTTTCCTGGTAGAGCCTCAGAGGCTGGCACAGCCTGACTGCGACCCCATACACATCGAGTGGGAACTCGACTGTGCGTACGAACTCAGGAAGAAACTGGAGGCGACCGGGGCCAATCTCGACATCATGCACAAAGACGCCCTTGAAGCGATGGAAGAGATCCATGCGAAGCACACGATTTCAAGAATTAGGAGTCACGAGGAGACTGGCACTTCATGGTCTTTCGACAGAGACAAGCGAGTAAGTGAATGGTGCGTTGATAACAAAGTCGAATGGATTGAGTACCCAAATAATGGGGTGATCAGGGGTATGAAGGGGAGGGATAAATGGAAAACATCCAGAGATCGCAGAATGGGTCTGGATCTCCTGGCCCCTCCCAAGAGAATAGCAGGGGTTCAATCGAAACATGCGAATGCCACAATGCAATCCATTGGCATGAGTAGAAGACAGATTATTCACAGGCCAATACCCGGGCAAGATGCTGCTATGGACGTTCTAAGGAGCTTCCTGAGCAGTCGAGGTGAGTCATACAGATGGTCCATGTCCAGTCCCTCCCTGGCAGTTGATAACTGCTCTAGACTGGCACCATATTTCAGCACCGGATGCATCTCCGTTAGGCGTGTGGTGCAGACCACTTCCTCAAAGATGAGACGTCTGAAGGAGGCTAGGTCGAGAGGAGAGGATGTAGGGGGTTGGCTTCAGAGCCTCTCATCCTTTCAGAGTCGGCTCGCCTGGCACTGTCACTTCATGCAGAAACTAGAGATGGAACCAACCCTGGACACTCGTGCTCAGAACCCCCTGATAGATAGGGGCATGAACAGGGAGATGGACGAAGAGAGGTTTCGAGCCTGGTCGGAGGGGACCACAGGATGGCCCTTCTTCGATGCATGTATGCGGAGTCTAATTGCTACAGGCTGGATTAATTTCCGTATGAGGGCGATGATGATGTCTGCAGCCTCATACAACCTCTGGCTCCCTTGGAGGGAGACAGGGCTACATCTCGCTAGACAGTTCTTGGACTATGAGCCCGGAATCCACTGGTCTCAAGTCGGCATGCAGTCAGGTACTACCGGAATCAACACCGTCAGAGCATACTCGGTAATCAAGCAAGGCAGGGATCACGACCCAAAGGGGACGTTCATCAGAAATTGGGTATCTGAGATGGGAAGTGTGCCGGACAAATACATCCACGAGCCTTGGAAGATGCCACAAGAACTTCAGAATGACGTGGAGTGCGTAATAGGAAAGCACTATCCATCCCCCATAGTGGACGAGGCATCGGCCAGGAAAGAAGGAGTCAGGAGGACCTACGCAGCAAGGAGCGGGGAGGAAACGAGGGAAGCCAGCAAGAAGGTGTATCAGAAGCATGGCAGTAGAAGAAGACCAGCAGTCCGTCGGAGGGGGAGGGGGGCTAGGGATTCACGCCAGGCCAAACTTTTCTGATTTCGAAAACCTGTGATCCGGACCTACCAATCAGTCAGCGACGATTGCACCGGCCTCCTTCCGAATGCAGGTTCCAGAATGGACAAATGCAGGTTTGACACTGCCCTCGATGCCGAATCCAGAGCTGCTCCAGCAGATCCTATCTCTTGTCCGAAAGCATCGCCAATGAAAGAGACCCCATCCTTGGTCACTACGTGTCCAGGCCCCGAGGAAGCCCTGCTGTATCTCCACTTATGGGACTTCCAACCCTCTCCGGAAATGCCCATTGAGTGCGTGATAATTTTCGATAACGAGCGCTTGTCCTGGTCAATCAACTGACCACTCATCTCTGTAGATAACTCAACCATCGTCGTCGAGTTCCCCAAATCATGGATTCTGAAACCCTCCGGTACTTCCTCGGGGATTGAATCGCAGAATCCCCATGCAACAATACTGGGAATGCTTTCGCCATCGATGTCTATGTCCAAGTCGCTTGCTATTTCCGAAGCCTGCTCTACGGGAACGGCTACAATTACCCTATCGTATCTGCAAACTTCCCCATCTCCATCGGACTCCTTGGTAACTCGTATGCCCCCTTCCGTTAGCTCCAACCCGGTCACCCTGGTGCCTAGGCAGACGGACGACCCCTCAGACAAGTGCTTCAGAAGTTCCGGGAGAGGGGCATCGGGGATCAGCGAACCTCCCTCGCGACTGACCAATCCCAGCCTAGCCCACTCATCCACGAATCTATCCATCCACCTCGGCATCGAGTCAAGGGCGCTTGCTCCCAGATGAATCTTGGAACCCTCATCGGTCTGCCAACCGGTCAGCCTACCCCCTATCCTGGAACCCTTGTCCCAAACTGTGACATTGTGCCCTAGATCGGAAAGCAGCCTCGCAGCGAACATCCCCGAGAGGCCTCCGCCGACGATCCCTATGTCCATGGAAAACCCCATCGTAGCCTTGTTCGTTAACTCCTCGTAGGCGGTCATGTCAATACGATTCTCATGGACATGGGTGGGCCTTTTCCTGACCTTCCCCATTATCGGGTCAACGGGCCCAAAGGCTCTGTCGAACAGGCCGAAGCACCATTGGACCCCTGCAATGGAACTCGGGTCTCTGCCGTCGAGTGCGAATCTGTCATTCATCTCCAGGGCCAGACGCATTGCCTCTTCCGCATCCTCCCTCCATCCGGGAAATGCCTTCCCCCATGTCATTCGTACGTTATTGTGCATGGTTCCGTGCCTGACGAGTCCCGTCTGTGCAGAATCCCAAAGGCGGTCGCCGGACCTCCCCCTCTCGAGCTCGATCGCGGACAACTCGGAGACTACCGGCCCCCTGTCGTTCCACGATGTAATAGCCCATCCGGGAATGTTGGCCCAATCATCCGGGTTATCCTTTGCATGCACGTGGTGTTGGGCGTGCTCCCTGAAAACTAGCATCTCATCCAGGAACTTCTCAGCCCCCTTCCCCCCTATCGAAGAGGCGTCTCGAACCATTCTGGTTGTGGAGATCATGCCATAGTGAATCCAAGGGGACATTCTGCTAACCCCATCGCTCAATGCCGCGTTATTCCTCTTCATGTGGTAGCTCCTTATCCCTGAATCGCACCAATTCTCCCAATGCTCTATCGCATACGAAGAACCCCCAGTTACTCCATTAACCGCAACAACGGTGGGGTCGATTTCACACTTGGAAAGGAGCTCCGCTCCTCCATCCTTTGACAGCTCCAGACGGACATCAACGGGTTCGAAGGGAGGGCTCCAGGACTCCGGCATCCTCCTGACCTCGTCCCTGACTATGGGCCAATTTCTTCCTACCCTCGCACGCATTTCGTCATCCGTTGCCTTCCTGAATTTGAACGGCCTGTCCAACGACTTGCCAAAAACGGGCCGTGGCAGTACGCAGTGGGAGTCTACCTCTAACAGGCAGCAGACCTCGCTTACTTTCTCTGCCCATTTCTTCCATGGTTGGAGATCGACCATATCAGTGACGACTAGGCCGGACTCCTTCGCTAGGTCAACTAGGTATGGCCCCCTGCTACCTTCTCTGGAAACGTGCACAATGTGATCGACGCGGAGGGACTCCGCTCTGTCTGCGACGTCAGCAGCACCTTCGAGCAGGAATCTGTGGTGTCTGTATGATGCGTATTGGTACCTCTCATCGATTCCATGGTATACTAGGAGCGGCACTCCTAGAGAATTCGCCGCAAGCCTCGCAGTATCGAAAGTGGGGCATTCGTCAAGCCTGATTGCCGTGCGCATCCAGTGTACGACGTAGGAGGGCCGGTCGCTCATCTCGGATCTTACAATGCACCTCTCCCTCAGGTGCCCCGGAAGACCTAGGCTATCTAGCATGAAATCATCACTAGCTCTGCACGAACGTGTCTTAGGGTTCTAGAGAGATTGCCACAACCGAAGCTGGTCCGGGGTTTCTGGCCTTATTTGCAACCACACGCTCGTCGACCCCGCAGGTCTGGGTGTCTCCCGGGAACTTGGCCTTGCCGTAGTAGTACGAGGCAATGCAGGCATAGAGATGCGCGCTTGCGATGGCAGACATCAACATCTGCTCAATCAGTGATGTAGTGGTTGTCCAGGTCCCAAACAAGGCCGTTGTAAATCCTAGTATCGCTGAAATCAAAGAAGCCAGTACAGCGAGGTGCATGGCAAGTGCGTTCAGCCCAGGCCTCGACACTGAAACAGCCCCGGCGATCATCAGTATGACGCCGAAGAGTGTCGGGAACAGGGCGGTCAGGTAATCGGTGAACCCATAGAAACTCAGGCCCAGAGTCGCCATCAGCGCTCCAGCCAGAATAGTGACTTGGGGTATCGTAAATCCAGAGATGGTATATCTTTGCATAATTCCCCCCATCTCCGTTCAGTATATTATATCCTGTTTCGTTCCGATCACTATTTTCCCATCATCTCAATCAGATGGAGGGCATGTTGGTACGATGCTATTCGGGGTTCCCACGCACTTTGGGCGCGGAATCCTGTGCGAACATCCTAAGGATGGCTATTCCTAGCAGACCACTCAGTGTGAATAGGACCATCGCCGAGACTCCCTCCGAGGAGATAGCAACTCGTATGATTACGGTCGATAGAACGAAACCAGTGTTCCTGGCCAGATTCCCGAAATCAGTGTAGAACCAATATGAGACCAGCAGTATCAGAATGTCTGCCAATATGAGGAAAGTGAAGAAGTCAAGGAAGAATATCACCCTACTTACCGATCCGCCCCCGTCCTGAACTGATGCAATCCATGTGAAGAAGGAATAGGCTGCCGTTAGTAGGAATACAATCAGCATAAAATTGGCGACCAACCGCTTGGCTTCGACGAAAAATGCGATATCCCCCGACATATCGCCTGACTTGGTCGACTTGTCGCTTATCCTGAAGTAGGTCAGTGAGGTGTAGAAAAGAGCGAGGAAGGCCGCGCACTCAACCAAGAGGAAGCCCAAGTCCGAGCTTATCTCCCAACCCTCCGAACTCTCAACCTCAGAGAGTCGTTTCAGGATGTCCCGTACGACCAGCAGAGTTGCTATCTCATACTGCTTGCCCACCGAGGAGGAGAAAGAATCGGGAATCGTCCTAATCAGTTGGTAAACTTCGTAGACCAGAAGTATGGAGAAGGGAGTATACAGACTCGAAAGAGGAGAGCTGACCAGCTCCGCCGCTTCTCCTGTTATCGATATCCTCCCTGTGCTGTCGAGGGCCCAAAACCCAATGTGGACAAAAAATCCCACCACCGCGAAGACAATTGCAGCCTTGCGAATTCTTTCCTCTGCTTCGTCCCCCATGCATAGCTCGAAGACGACTTTGTTCCACTTCAGCATGAACCCGGCCGGAAAATTCCATATTTAGTAGTGAATTTATTTTTTAGAAACAATAAACTCGATAATTCCCGATATGCACAACTTCAATTGCCCCAAGCACGACTCGAATTCATGCCACAGAAGTCACTGGGCTCGTTGAACTGGGTCAGCCGTTTTCTCGATGAAACTCCGGGGGACGAGGTGACCGGTGGAGGCCCTAGGCAGGTGCCGGGCGCCTGCTGGTCTAGGGTGGACCCAGAGGCAATGCCAAATCCAGTAATGAGACTGTGGTCCGAGGAAATGGCCAGAGAGCTAGGGCTCGACGTCGCTGAGGAGGGTCTGCTTGGTGGAAACGGTAAGGCCGTGGGTATGGATCCGTATGCCCAGAGGTACGGGGGCCATCAGTTCGGTAACTGGGCCGGCCAGCTGGGGGACGGCAGGGCGATAACCCTAGGAGAGGTTGACACGGGGGAGGGCGTGCTAGAGCTGCAGCTGAAGGGCTCGGGCAAGACGCCATACTCGCGATTCGCAGATGGCAGGGCTGTCCTCCGCTCATCGATTCGGGAGTTCCTGTGCAGCGAGGCCATGCACCACCTCGGCGTTCCGACCACTCGGGCGCTATCCCTGGTCACCACTGGCGAGGAAGTGATGCGTGACGTGATGTACGATGGGAGGCCAGCACCCGAGCCGGGTGCGATTGTGTGCAGGGTGGCTGAGAGCTTCATCCGGTTCGGCAGCTTCCAGATACATGCGATGGCAGGGGACCAGAAGACTCTGCGCGCCCTAGTCGACAACACCGTGAGGCAGCACTTCCCCCACCACTCTTCGGATTCGGACCAGGGCCTGGTGGAGTGGCTGAAGGAGGTTGCCGACAGGACCGCACTCACTATCGCGCACTGGATGCGCGTGGGCTTCGTGCACGGTGTGATGAACACCGACAACATGTCAATCCACGGTCTAACCATAGACTACGGCCCATACGGCTGGTTGGAGGGCTTCGATCCCAATTGGACACCAAACACCACCGACTCCAGCACCAGGAGGTACAGGTACGCCCAGCAGGGTGAGGTCGGTGCGTGGAACTTCGCTCGACTCCTGGAGTCGATATCCCCCCTGATGGAAGAACCGAAGTCACTGCACGAGGCTTTGGACTCATACTACGAGTCTTACAGGGGGCACAGTAGCCACATGTGGGCCCAGAAACTCGGACTCGACGGGTTCCAGGAGGGAGATGGGGACCTAGTTTCTGAATTGACTTCAGTTATGCAGTTGACCGAGACTGACATGACTATACTCTTCAGGACGCTTTCTACCATCCAAGAGCCGGACTCCAACCATCTGACTCGTGCCTTCTACAAAGAGGAGGAAATCCCGCAGAAAGAGTGGAACTCCTGGTTGGACAGATGGTGGAGCAGGGTGGATGGCCGACCCGACAGGGAGTCGATGCTGAATGCCAATCCGAAGTACGTCTTGAGGAACTGGATTGCCCAACTAGCAATCGATGCCGCCGAGAAGGAAGACTACTCAGTGGCAACAGCCCTCTACGAGATGCTGAAGAAACCGTATGACGAACAACCCGGGAACGAGGAAAAATGGTTCATTAGGAGGCCAGAGTGGGCTAGGAACAGAGTAGGCTGCTCAATGCTGTCATGCTCTAGCTGAACCCAGTTCTACTATCCCCAAGGACCAGAAATTCCGTGATCAGAAACCCAGTCCTTCCAAGTCTACATCGCTGTTCATGTTCACTCTTACTGGGAATGCGAGGGTCACACCTTCCTCCTCGAACCTCCTGAGTATCTCAGTGACGAAGAACGACTTGGATGGCCTCATCTTTCTCGCATTGTCGACGTAGTAGCGAATCTCCATCACTATCTCCTGATCCCCAAAACCCCTCAGTACGACCTCTGGTGGCTTAGGCTTGCTCACAATGTCAGCATGGTTGTCTGCGATGTCCTTCACTATCTCCTCAGCCTTGGTGACGTTGGACCACGTGGCAGTCAGGCCTAGGCGGATCCTGACTCTTAGCTCCATGTCGGAGCTATGGCTGAAGTTCGCTACTGCGTCCTTGGTCAGAAGCTTGTTCGGGATGGTCAGCAGAACTCCGTCTGTAGACCTAACTCTAGTGGTCCTGAGGCCGATGTAAGTCACGTCCCCCCACTTAGAGTAGGTTCCCCCCAGGTTCTTCGGAAGTAGTATCCTCTCACCCTCCCTGAATGGCCTGTCAATGATGATGAATACCCCTGCGATAACGTTCTCCACTGTGTCCTGTGCCGCGAATGCTACCGCGAGCCCGATGAACCCCAGGCCGACCACCAAGCCGGTGACGTTGATCCCGAACTCGTCAGCCGCTGTGAGAATCACCAATGCCCAAAGGGCAACTCCGGCGATCCTGTAAAGGAAGTTCTCGAGCCCCTCATCGAAGTCGACGTTATCCATCAACTTCCTCATGTAGGCCTTTATGACCCCTATCAGAGGTATGCCGTTTGGAAAGTTTTCGAGACATCCAGACATGAAATCCGCTCCAGAAGGAGGCACAATAGGTTACCGATTATTTTCCCCTCTCAAAGCGTTCTACGATAGGTAAGATGCTGACTCAGCAGCACCCATCGCATGAACAACTAGGGCCACATGGGTCACAGTCGCAGCAGTCACAAGGCATGACCCCACGAATGCTGATTATTATTTAGAGGTACCCAAATTAATATCTCTAATTTCGGAGTTATATTGTTTCAGAGGGAGAGTCGCCCCTCCCTCTGATTTTCGTATCATCTCAGTGTGCGATCGGAGAAAGCGGGAGTTACAATCCCGTCTCTTATCGTAGTGCGCGAAAGCATCACGCTAGTATTCCGCCTAGTAGTCCCTGTAGGAACCACCAGATATCCATTGTTTCTCTAAACATGAAAATCGCCGTCTACTTAGGGGTTATCAAGACGTGTATCCATCACGCCCTTGTACCAAAACACGCCTTGATAACCTATACGTCCATCGTACAACTTATGATTAGAATGATATTGACTTTGATGGTTGGGTCGTACGCTGGGATTGCTATCAGCGTGATGAGCTTCTCAGCCTTCCTTGCGTGAGCGATCAGGAGGTTAGTGCGAGTTGCCTAGCGAATGCCAGGTGCGAGTCAGCGTAAAATCAGCAATCGTGATTGCTGCAGGCACAACAGATAAGACCCTCTCCTCCCAATCAAATCCATGCTCCCCATAGTGTGTCCACGGTGCCATACAGCACTGGAGGACAAGGGCGAGTGGTGGAGCGGAAGCGCCTGCGAATGCGGGAAATGCAGAGGAATACTTGCAGACAAGAACTGGTTGGAAAATAACATGCATCATGGCGACTATCAGAGGCTGACAGCGAGAGTGTTCACTGGCTCACCGGCAGGAATACTATGCCCGCATTGCCTGACTATTCGTCCACGACGCCCGATTGAGATGTCCAAATTCACGGTGTCCCCCGGAGGGAAATGCTACGAGGTCGATGGCTGCCACAAATGCGGATCGATGTGGTTTGACCAGGGCGAGTTGGAGCCATACGAAGAGGGGGGAGAAGGCGACCCCTCTATCGTTAGGACCAGGAACAAAAAGGACCCGGTGGAAATGATGGGAGATGCTACTTCTGCTGATGTAGGGCTCGGAATCCTTGATTTATTGGCGGCAATTCTCACTGGATTCTAGACCATGGAATGAATGCCCCTGTATCGCGTCCCGAGAGTTGCAAAGTTGCTAACATTAATTTACTGAAATTTTACCCTCAAGTCGTGTCAAAGAGCTCTTCACAGTGGTGGCAGGATGAAGAAAACAACGGCGGAGGAAGCCCCAATCAAGCCCCCTCCGCTTCTATCAGTAACAGTGTAACAACATTAGACGGCAGACCACCAGAGAAGAATAGGCTGACTGCAGGTATTCTGGCACTTCTCGTGGGAGGTTTCGGCGTTCACAAATTCTATCTGGGTTACAACAACCAAGGAATCATCTTGCTCCTGATGTCAACGGTAGGGATGATCCTCGTCTTCCCGCTATTCGCATCTGCGATAATAGCATTGTCAGAAGCCATAATCTATCTCACAACGAGCGATCAGAAATTCTACGATACCTACGAGGCCAACCAGAAATTGTGGTTCTAGATTCGGCCGGCAGAATTCTAATATTAGTACGCCACCTTATGGCACATGCAAATCAGCGAGATACTTTCACAATCGAAAGATATTCATCAATGGATAGTTGACAAAAGAAGAACCATCCACCGCCATCCCGAATTGATGTACGAGGAGTTCGAAACAAGCAAACTCGTTCAAAATACCCTGAAAGAGCTAGACATTCCTTATGAAAAAGACATAGCGATAACAGGTGTTGTCGGCCTCATTGGGAACGGGGGGGATCCCTGTGTCGCACTAAGGGCGGATATGGACGCCTTGCCCATCCACGAAGAAGCAGATGTGGATTTTAGAAGTGAAATTGATGGGAAAATGCATGCCTGCGGACATGATTGCCACACCGCGATGCTTCTAGGTGCAGCCAGAGTCCTGAAACAAAACGAACAGGCAATAGATGGCACAATCAAGCTGATTTTCCAACCAGCAGAAGAAGGAGGAGCAGGTGGAAAGATGATGAGGGAGCAGGGGGTTTTGGAAAATCCCAAGGTGAGGCAAATCTTCGGATTACATGTCACTGACAAATTACCCGTTGGTACCCTAGCATCAAAAGAGGGAACTCTATTGGCGGCTACGTCGTCAATCAAGATTTTAGTCAAAGGAAATGGGGGCCATGCAGCCATGCCCCACCTTACAGTGGATCCGGTGGTTACCGGCTCGAAGATAGTGGTCGAACTTCAAACGCTAATCTCCCGTGAGCTGGATCCCTTGGAATCTGGCGTAATCAGCATCACGATGGCAAGCGCGGGTACCGCGACTAATGTTATACCTCCGACAATGGAATTACAGGGCACGATAAGGTCACTGACCAGCGAGGGCATTTCCCAGTTGCAGAACAGAGTCAGGGAGGTGGCAGAGTCAATAGCCCTGGCCAATCGGTGCGAGGCCGAGGTGACGTTTCCAGGCAACGATTTTCCACCTACAGTGAATGATGCCGGATGCTGGGATTTGAGCAAATCCGCCTCGGAAGAAATCCTAGGACATGGGATGGTCGAAGAAATGGGGCCGATAATGGGCGGGGAGGATTTCTCTTACTACACCGAAGTCATACCCGGGTGCTTTTCTTTCATAGGCGTCGGCAATCCAGAGATGGAGGCATATGGCGTGCACCACCCCAAGTTCAAGGTAGATGAGGACGCTCTGTCCCTGGGAACCGCCATTCACGTCAATACGGCATTCAATGCATTGAAGGGCGTTGGGGGGTTTTAGCTCAGATGGTTAGCTTGGAGGATGTTGAAAGGGCGCAGCAGGAATGGGGCGATGGAATCGTTGCGATCTCCGAAGCCCACAGGAATGGCGGCGACTACATCGGAATCGCAACCAATCAAATCAATATGCTGTACGCATATCAGATCGGACCAGTCATGTTCAAACCTACCTTGGCTGCAGTGGATCAGTTCCGCCCTACTTTCGAATCCGCCTTGTCCTACTTCGTCGCATCGAACAAAGCTTGCCCCGAGGACGAAGGATTTGCCATAAAGGGCTGGACGAAGGTGAGGTTCGAGAATGACAGGGTGACCACTGACGGAAATAGGGCCTTTGCTATGGGCAACTATTTCTTCACCGATCCAGAAGGATATGAGGTCAAGGTGGAGTATACCTTTGGCTATATCGAGGATGGGGATAAGAACCTCAGAATCCAGCTCCATCACTCCTCCATGCCCGCCTCTACAAATTGATCCTAGAGGATTAGCCCCCGCCGATTTAGTGCTGGCACAAACAGGACTGCCGGGAAATCGCTTAAACCGACCTACACCTGTAGTGGAATGATGTTCGAGCTCTTATTTCTCGCCGAACTCCTATTTTGGGCGGGGGCAATGTATCTATCAGTCTTCGAGTGGATAAAGGTGAGGGACATAAAATCAAATGAGAAAAACGACTTTTTCCTCCCAGCCGGCTTCTTAGCAATCGTCTTCGCAGGCTCTCTTTTACTAGAAATTCCCATTTTCTCCGCGTTTTGCGCAATTGCATTTCTGCCTCTAATCATAGCATTGGTGATGACCGGTCTGGCCCAGGATAAGCAAAAATCCGACGGGGACTTGACGTACAACGTGGGGGACAGATTCTGGGTAATTCCCAACGAAGACGTCGCGCTCACTACCGATCAGGAGGCCTTCATCGGAAAGGAGGGAGAAATCGACGAAGTGAACCATGATCGGACCGTTTCCATGACTTTCTCAGGTGGTTCGGAGGCCGAACTCCCGATACAGTGCCTGAGCAACACGCCACCCAACTCAGAGAAGCCGGAAAATAAGGGGTGGTGGACAAAATGACCTTCCGATTAAATCGCCATTCTCCTCCCTGAACCGCAAAGAGCCATATCCGTATATCGTCTGCTGGGAGCGTGTACGGAGCATTCGCATGGTAGATCTGTGGCCCGCCTTCCTCATGTGCGATCTTCTTGTTTTCATATTCCTGATCAATTGGTTCTTCTCGAAGCCGGAGGACAGGCCCAAGGAGAACAAGAGCAGAATGATGCAGATTCTGAAGGGAGCGGTCATCGCAATCATCGTAATCTACGCAATTAGTTTCCTTGGCCTAATCCTGCTGGTGAACTACTTCCCATGGGAGGGGATCGGCACTGGTTAGGGACCACCCTCTGATGGTGACTTCCGGGTAATCGTTCAAGTCTATCACCCCCTGTCAACTCCGTGCTACTCCCAGGAATCCACTGGCAATGGCTGCAATACTGCTCCGTCTGGGCCTTGTTCTTGTGGATCTTGTTCTACATCCTCAAGCAGACGGTGCTTGAAGTGAAGGCGGTTACAATCAGTGAAGAAGAGTGACTATCCCCTGACCCTTAGGATGGGGAATATTGCGGGAACACTCTCCCTGTAACTCTGGTATTCGGGATCATCGCCCCACTTGGACAGTGCCCTCCTGTCCAGTATGGGTATCCCGCTTATCTTGGTCAGTAGCAGGTAGACGAAGACCGGTGATATGCAAGCGACCCATTCGAGACCCTCCAAGCAGGCCACTCCGAAGACCGCTATTCCAGTCCAGAGCAGGGTCTCACCCAGATAGTTCGGGTGCCTGCAGCGGGACCAGAGGCCATGGTCTATCCACTTGCCCTCGTTGTCCGGGTTGGAGTTGAACCTGGTCTTCTGCGAGTCCGCGAGCACCTCTATCCAGAAACCGAAAATCCAGATCGCAAGCCCCATTCCGTCCCATATCCCGAGAGGGGGCGAGGGGCCCGATTGGCTGTTGACTACGATAACGACATTAGCAGTCAGGAAGATCCAGAGGCCCTGCAGGGTCCACGGGACCAGGAACCTCACTGGAGATGTTTTCAGATCGTCAAACCGGCCATCCTTGCCCTTGTGGTGGATCCTAAGGAAAAGGAAACCAGAGAGGATTACCGGTTGACTGGCATAGTGCTTTCCGCCGTACTACTGATCGTTGGCTTAGTGCTGAGTGCGGTCGATGCAAATTC
>LUMH01000072.1_pt1 | contig 19644 bp, 35 predicted proteins | sample 730001 | NCBI WGS metagenome assembly LUMH01 (sample SAMN03860268, study PRJNA289734) | marine metagenome | biome: seawater column; feature: ocean; material: water; isolation source: Red Sea water column Station 34 - depth 25m | place: Saudi Arabia: Red Sea | collected 2011-10-15 | depth 25 m
TGCCTCTACTATTTCTTCTTTAACTTCACTTTCTTCTGGTTCCTCTGATTTTACTTCTGAATTTGCTGAGCTTTGATCTTCATCTTTACTTAAGAGGAACTTTAATAGTTTTTTGAATAATAAGAAACCTTTTTCAACTCTTTTTGGACCTAAAATTGAAAGCAAAATTACTAATATTATGAATATTTCAGGTGAATTTAAACCTAATAGTTTCATAAAATTTCATATTCTATTTATATTTTAGTACATGCTAAAAATTTAATCTAATTATTCTCAAAAGTTGGTAAATAGAGTTCCCTATTTGATGCAATTAAACCTTCTTCTTTAAAAAAAATCTCTAGGTCTTTTAGATCATTTATATCTACAAATTCACCACAATTATCTAATATATTATTATGGGTGAAATTCCATAAATCAGCCAAATATTCGTCATCATCTGGAAATGCTACAAATTTCAAATATGTATTATTCAAAGCATATTCACTAGCAAAATCAGAATCTAAACCTTCCCTCTTAGCATCACAAAAAACTTTAGCAAATCTTTTGCCTACAGAAGTTTGAGCACTTGATAAATCTAAATTACCTTGCATAGCATTTACATTTATTGGTGCAATAAAAATAATTATTGGAAGAAAAATAGATACTAATATAAACAAGAAAAAATTTCCTTTTTAAATTTCAACTCAACATAAACTAGCAAAAAAAGTAATCAATTAGGCCTATTTAAGTAAAAGCACTTATTATAAATTAAGAAATAAATAGAAAACATAAAATCAGCTCCATATCTGAATTTATAATAAAGAAAGATTAAATAAATTTAAAATTATATGTCTTCAAATATAAAGCTAAAAGGAAGGGGAGTTAACAGGATAATTACGAGTAAGGTCATGCTATCGCCATTAGCAGGAGTTACAGATAACATTTTTAGGCGACTTGTACGTAAATGGGCTCCAAACTCTTTACTTTTTACAGAAATGATAAATGCCACAAGTCTTAAAAAAGGATATGGCACACAAAAAATCAATCAAATAGATTTAGAAGAAGGTCCAATTGGAGTACAAATATTTGATAATAGGCCATATGCTGTTTCTGAAGCTGCGAAACAAGCTGAGGACTCTGGAGCTTTCTTAATTGATATAAATATGGGATGTCCAGTAAAAAAAATTGCAAAGAAAGGTGGAGGCAGTGCTTTAATTAAAGACCGAAAACTTGCTATAGAATTAGTCAAAAATGTTGTAAAAGCTGTTAGGGTTCCAGTAACAGTAAAAACACGACTCGGATGGGATAGTAAAGAAGAAAATATAGAGGATTTCTTATTTAAACTTCAAGATGCGGGAGCAACGATGATCACACTTCATGGAAGAACTAGAAAACAGGGTTTTTCAGGCAAGTCAGATTGGGAAATGATCGGGAGACTTAAAAAGTTGTTGGAAATTCCAGTAATTGCTAATGGAGATATCAAAAATCCAGATGACGCTCTTAATTGTTTAAAAAAAACAAATGCTGATGGTGTAATGATTGGACGAGGAATTTTAGGATCCCCATGGAAAATAGGAGAAATAGATTATGCCCTTAGAGAAAATAAAAATTTTAAAGAACCAAACACAGAAGAAAAACTATATTTAATTATTGAGCATCTTGATGAATTAATAAAAGAAAAAGGAGATCACGGATTGCTAATTGCAAGGAAACATATCTCATGGACATGCAAAGACTTTAAAGGAGCATCAAATTTGAGAAATAACTTGGTTAGAGCTGTTGATAAAAATGAAGTTAAAAATTTAATAATTAAAATGATTAAAACTTTGAATAATGAAAAAAATAGATTAGCTTAAAACAAATTTATTTTTTAAATGAAAATTATTAGTAAAGAAACAAGTAAAAGAGTTTGTGATCACATGAACAATGATCACATAGATTCAGTGCACAAATATCTTATTCATTATGGGAAGATATCAAGATTTGAGAATGCTTATATGGAAGAAATTAATAATAGTTATATAAAAATCAATTACGATGGCCAATCAGCAATTATCAATTTTAAAAATGAAATATCTGAAGAAGAAATTCATTCAACTTTAGTATCAATGATTAAAGACATTAAAGAATAAAATAATTTATAAAAAAATTCTAATTTTTATTTTCATAGTAATCAGTTATCTTTTTACATTCTTCAAATGAAAGCATGCTTAATCTAGATGTGGCTTTTATTTTTAGAATTGCACAAACAGCTAATAAATCAGCGCTATCAACAGTAAGTGCTTCAGAAAGTTCTAGGACCCTAAGACCTTTCATTAGTATTAAAAAATCTTTTCTACATTATCAAGAACCTTAAAATCAATGGGCTGCATTTTTCCCTAAACCTGCAACGAATGGAAAAGTTTGTTCATCACCAAAAATATCTTCTGCTGAAGAATTAGAAATATTAGTTTTTTTATTATCAGGCTTAATTTCTTCAATTTCATTAGAAATATTATCTTTAATGTTATTTTCAATTTCTTTTGCTAATAAATTATTCGTATTAGAAAATATTGAAAAAACTAATACACATAAAAACAAAACAATTCTTTTCATAAAAAAAATTTATCTAATACTATTGTTATATGCCAAAAGAGTTATTTAGAAAAACTAGACAATTTTAAAACAAATCTATATAAATCAAAATCAAAAAATATTCATCTTCCCAACTTATTTCTATTTTTAAATCTAATTAAAAAATAAAGACCTAGTAACAAAAGAATTGCCAAGGAGTACTGATTAAGAAAAACATAAACCATATAGACGAGAAAGGGGAATAAGCACGCCCTCTTGAAATTTAATTTCTGTTCCTTTGACATATTTTTCCAATTTAAATATTCTTCCCATTGAAAAATCTTCTTCATTTTTCTACTTCTATTTTTACGATTAAACATAACTTTATAAATATAGTTTTGATGATTCTTATGTTAATAAATAAAATTAATCTACAATATCAAAATATGTTTTTTCATTGAATTAAAATTTTCTAAATAAAAGATGAACTCAAAACCAGTTTGGAAAATAGAAAAAATTGTTTTACCTCAACATGCAGATCATGCAGGGGTAATGTGGCACGGTAAATATTTTAATTGGCTTGAAGAAAGCCGAATAAATGCACTTTCAGAAGTAGGTATAAGTTATTTCGAACTAACTAAAAATGGCTTAGATTTACCTTTAATCAATACTTCAATAAAATATAAATCTCCTTTATTTCTTGGTGAAAAAATAACAATCGAGAGCGAATTCAATATTGATAAAAGTCCTAGGATTAATGTAATTTCAAAATTTCATAACAAGAAAAATGAAATCTTAACGATTGCTGAAGTCAATTTAGTCTTAATAAATAAACTGAATTTTTCTATAATAAGAAAAAGACCAGATTTCCTATCGGAAGCCTTTAGTAAATTAAATGGTTGAAATTATTATCCGCCAATTCAACGATTTATTAATTATGAATATATTTCAAGTTATTGATTCTTATCAATATGAAATGGAATCAAGATATCAAGAAAAATCAATGCTCACAAATCTTTTTACAGAGCACAAATTTATAGGATGGTTAGGGTTGTTTATAGTATTTTTCTCTATCTTTGCAATTTTTGTTTTTCAATTTCTTGAGTGGGAAAGTAATGACAATAATAAAAGTTAAGAAGATTTAATGCTTATAATTCAACTGAATGAATTAAAAAATGGCTATCTACTTAAAAATAACTAACCCTACAGAGGTTGTAAAAAAAAAGACCTCAAAATGGCTTACAGATATTACACCTGAAAGAATTGATAGAAAATTGGTCGAGGATGAAGTAATAAAAGGCATTATCGAGCAATTAACATTAGAAGGCATAAAAGGAGAAATATCAGCAATTAATGGGTTTGAAGTAAATGAATCTTCAGTAATAACAAAAAATAATTTTGTTATTAGAAAAACAAAAACTTTTTAGATAGAAAATAAAAATCTTTAATGAAAATTTTTTTTATTTTAATTATTTTTATCATTTTTTTAATTTTTATAATTGCAAGGGATTATCAAATTAAAAAGAAAAAGTTTAAATTAAAAAATGCCTTAAATTCCAATTTCTTTATTCAAACAATTAATAATTTAATAGAAGAAAACAAATACAATTTGTTAGAGGAGAGGATCAGATTAAGGGAAATAGATGCTTACGGTAACGAGGATTATAAAAAATGGATTGGCAATCCACCTCTTGATGAAAAAGCCATTGAGAAAAATATATTTAATGGATCTAAGCGATTTAAAGAGGGTATACCATACTTCTATGAAAAAGTAATTTTAAAAGAATTTGGAAGTACGGAATTATTTTTCGAAAAGTGGAGATCCTATTGTAATGAAAATCCTACTATTGATGATGAGATAATTGGATCTATTAGAAAGCTCGAGACTGAAGATTGGTTTGTTTTCATAGCAAGTCAAATTGAGAAATCATGCTTAAACCTAATAGAAAAAAACTACTCAAGTAAAAAAAAGGGAAACTACAAAAAAGGTATTAGATTTGAAAATCATTGTATGGAAATTCTCAAACAAAATGGCTGGGAAGTAAAAGAAACCCCTAATACAGGAGATCAAGGGGTTGACTTAATTGCGTCAATAAATGATTTGAGAATATGTATACAATGCAAAGATCATGAAAAAGCCATTGGAAATAAAGCAGTTCAGGAAATTTCAGCTGGTAAATTATTTTGGAAAGGTACACATGCAATAATAGTCTCAAAATCTGGCTTTACAAAGTCTGCTCATCAACTAGCAAAATCAAATAAAGTGGAACTAATCAATGAATATCAATTAAAAGATTTAGAAAAGTTTATTGTTTAAAAAGTTTATATCAATTGAGTTAAGCCCTCTTTGTAAAGCAAAAGTGTTGTAAAAATTCCTGAGGCCCACATTAAACCTCTAGCTGTTGGGATATTAAATACATATGCACCAATATATAAAAAACGAAAAATAGGATGAATCAATGCTGCAATTATTGCAATATTAGAGTCAGTTAAAGTAATCAAACAAAGAAGACATGCGGGTGCATGTAGGGAAATACTTTCCCAACAATTTTGATGACACCAAACTGCTCTTTTTCCAAAAGAAGGTAATTCATCGAATAAAGCCCTTGGAGCAGACATATTTTCAACAGAATATCCCGCTTTAACTCTCCCTATAGTTAATGGAATAATTGATAATAAAACAACACCAACTGATAGACAAAGGCTCCAGGCAAAAGCTACTTGCATATGATTTAAATAATATTATTAGCTTAATAATTGAAGCTCGTTATCGTGATAAATGAAAAATCATTACCATAGATAAAACTTTGCAAAAAATGCTGTAATTTATAAAAAAAATCATTTATGGATATTTCAAAGATAGTTTTAATTTTTGGCATAAGTTTACTAATATATTCTGCTTTTCTGTTTTTAGGATTTTTTCTTAAGAATAAAAATCTAAAGGCACAGAATCTAAAAAAAGAAGAATAGATTATTAATGCCACGAAAATTTACTATTTTCTCAATATTTTTATATCTTTTTGAATATATTTAATGGAAATAAAATTTGATCCAAATAATAATAAGGGATATTTGAAATTAAATAAGACAGTTGCTGGTATATGAAAAAATTTTATAAATTTCTTAAAAGTTTTCTATTTATATCACTATGGCTTATTTTATCCTCATTTTTAACCCAATATTGGAATACCTTTCATTGGGAATATGTTTACTTAAACTTCAGAATTATATTTGATAAAGAATTTTGGTTTGTTGTAGAAAAAATTCTTTTAGGATTTGATATTGGTTACTGGTTAGAAGAAGCACTAAAATTCTTAAGTTATGAAATACCTAAAGAATCATTTAAATATTTACCAATTTATTTCGTATTAAAGTCTATTTGGATAAAGAATTAATTTCTATTTTTAATAGATTTTAATAAATTCCTTGAAATTCTTGAATAAAGTCGGTGAATTTATTTTTCTTAAAACAAATAAAGTTCCTTTATCACCTCTACAGATTCTAAGCTTATTGCTTAAATAAGTTATCTCTAACCACCCTAATTGTTCATTATTTATTTCTTTCATAGCCTTTATATTTTTTCTTCCAAATTTAGGACCAATAACACCAGCATGTGTAAATTTGACCCCAATTTTTTTTTCATTTATGTAATTAAGTCTTATTAAAATGCCAGTACCAATAATTGATTTTATTCCTCTAGGTTTAAGTAAATTAAGACCATTTAAATTTAAGGGATCAAGAATTTGAAGGTTATCAATAAAAGGAGAATATTTTAAAAAAGGACTATTAGAACTACTCCACCTAAGCTCCCAAACACCCTGCAAATCATTTCTATCTTTGCTAAAGGAAAAATTATGATCAATTTCAAGTTGTTCGGCAATAGTACGTATACTCTCTGAATTTGGAGATTTAAGAAGTAAATTTAATAAATCATTTTCGGTTTCCATTTAATAAACGCTGGAGTATATAGCTAAGGATAAATACTTACCTCCATGTGCTATATTCTACCCAGAATATGTTGATTTGATGACAAAGAGCTATTGGCTAAAGAAAATTTCAATTCCAAATGCTGATTTATTTCTGGAATATATAAGGACAGTATTGCCTTGGATTAAATCTGTGGGAGGAGTAATAGTAAAAAGAGATTTAATACAAGAATCAACCTCAAATGAATGGGATGGAGGGCAGCTTGGATTAGTAATTGAATTCGAATCAAAATTTGCTGCTAAAAAAGCATTTTATTCTGAAGTATTTCAAAAATATCTGCAGTCCAGAGATTTAATGGAACTAGTTACTATAAGTACTCTTTAAAAAAATCAACTAATATCGACCTCACACAAACAACTTATAAGTATTTATTACTATTAAATTATTTATGTAATATTTATAACTTCACTAGCAATAGCATATTTTGCAAAATTTAATTGTAAAAGTAATCCGTTAATCAAATGAACTATTCAACAGAAAAAGATGATTATTTGATGACAACTCCATATACAAAAAAAATTCAGCAAAAATTTGAAAAGGTTAAATCTTTTTTAGAGCAAAATGGATTTAATCCTTCATCAGAGAGCTTAATGCAAGATATAGTTAGCTCAGAAGAATATATTGCTAAAAATGGCTTATAAAATATCAGAATATATTCAGAGTCCTTAAATAATAAAAACCGCCTATTAGAAAAGGTAATAATATTCCAATAAATAAAAATATGGATTTCTTTGATTCGCCTTCTGATATGGGGTTAATTTCTGGTTCAATTGCAAAACCATTTTGTCTACCACCGCTTTCGGTTGTATAACCTTTTTTATTCATAAGAAAAATAATCTATGCAGATTATCTCATGTAAAAACTTATTTAAAAAAATTTTTTACATTTAGAATTAAACTAATTTTAAGATCTAATAATTGATTTCAATCTGAGATTTCAATTTGGCAGCTTTTTTTAAAAGACCTACAACTTCCTTACGGCCAGTAGCAAACTCAGCCTTGTTAAGTAACTCGCTATATTTTTTTGTGATTTCTCTATGGTTCATTTTGCGTATTATATTCTATAAATTATAAAGTTACTAAAAAAAGTTTTTGTATAAAAGATATCAAAAAAGAGTTTAAGTACCTTTACCTATTTAAACCAACCTTTTTTCTTTGGTTTAATCTCTTCTTTAATAACTTCTTTTTTTCTCCCAAATAATCCCTTTTTTTGGACTGTTAAATTCTCTTCAACAGGTTTAGATTTTCTGTTAAATAAGCCTTTTTTAGGTTCTTTTTTAATTGATTCTTTTTTGTCGGAAATCTTTGTTTTTTTAGGATTTGATTTTGAATTTTTGGGTTTGCTATCTGCAAATAAAGTTTGATATACAAAAAAACCAAAAACAGCAAAGAAGCCTAATGCCTGTACTAGAGCAGTTCCAAGATTATCAAACATTTAGGCCTCAACTTTGTATAGTGATTCTTTTTCTTTCGCTTCTATACATTTTTTATCATCAGACAAGCATTCAATTTCTGCCTTCTTCTCAGTATGAGAACTGCAGCCACCTGCATTTGCATTAGATGTTGAAAACAAAGTTAGTACACCTAAAATTAAGGCGCATGAGGTGTTAATCGGTTTCATGAGTTTTATTTTTATTATGGAAAAATAATTTCGCAATTGCGAAGATAATCTTCTCTTCTGCTAAAAGTATCCCCTTTTTATATATCTATTTGTAGTAATTAACTAAATCGATAATTAATATTGCTAGTAATGAAAAACCTAAAATGAAAGGTAAATAAGGATATTTATTTAAAATTTTGTTTAGTTGATTTTTCGATGTTTGTTTTTCCTTTTTCTTTTCTCTAGGTGGTAAGCCTAACTCTTCCCTTCTCTTAGCTTCTCCCATAATTTTTTAAACTATTTAAGACTATTTTATACACTTAGAAAAAGTAGTGTATTGTTCTTGATTTAAATTATTAACGGTTAATTTAGTTTAAATTTTGGATATATTAAAAATATACAAAAAAATTACATGATAGAAGTAGTTTGGTCAGTAAATATAATGATTGCAATTCTGATTATTGGTGTTGCCTGGGTTCTTTATTACATATTTACTTATGATCAAAAATTTACTTCCTAGATAAATGTCAGATAAAGATCTAAGTAATTTTCTAAAAAAAATAGAGCAACTTAATCAAATTGCTGAGCTAATAAAAAATAATCCTAGTAAAAAGTTATCCCTTTCAAAATGCAAGAATCATGATGAAGTAATTAGATTAACCACTGAATGGGGTTTTGATATTGGTAAAAGGTGGGGAGAATATTAATTGATTTTATTACCAGCATTATTAAAATTGCCATCAACTTCAAATTAAATTCCTAAGATTAATTAGTATTTCTTGTATTGGAGTTATGAAAGAAATTGGAGAGATAAAGTCAAATATATATAAAATAGCTGCTGTTACAGATAGAGGGCAAAGATTAAATAAATTAATTTCTCCTATGTATGAGGAAAAAGCTAATGAAATGGATGAATTGATTGATGCTCTTAAAGACTTTAGTTTTGAAATATCAGAAAAATTATTGTCTGGAGAGTGGGAATTGATTTTTTCTAATGTTGAATTATTTCGAAGTTCTCCTTTCTTCCTTGCTATTGAAAAGGCATTAAATGATGAATTTAAAAGTAATCTTTTTTTTAAATTACATCAATTGCAAGTAGGATCCTTTGGCATATCAACTATTGGGAGAATTGCTCAAAAGATTGATTTTGAAAAAAAAGAATTTATATCTACTTTTGACACTACAATATTTGGGCTCACAACAATTCCTATCTTGGGTTGGTTCAAACTATTGCCTACTTTTGGTGGAAGAGTAATAACCCTAGCAAGTGATTTAGTTTTAAGAAATAATTTACTTGATATGAACTTACAAAAGACAAAAGTTTCCAAAGTTGATGGACTTAATAAGATTCCATTATTTAGTGAATTACTTATGGATAGATGGTATCCAGTTAAAGAGGTATGGAATAAGTTACCTTGGAATAAAGAATCGCCAAATTGCCAGGTTTCAATTGTATATTTAGACGATGAAATGAGAATTATGCAGGATATGTATGGGTCTATTTTTATTTATATAAGGCCTTCAATTTCCTTGTTGAATTCAAATAAAATCTCTAATAATTAAGTAAAAACACTGAATAATAATTTTGTAATTTATAGAAAAAACCATTAAAGATTTTAAAGATTAATTAATAAAAACATCTCACATCTTAAATACAAATAGGTTATGTTCATAATGAACATTTTTTTATTATGCTTAGAAATCAAGAAAAAAATTCAGTTGTTAGAGGAATATTCCTAATAGGAGGTTGGGGCTTAGGTCTAGACAGATTCTACGAAGGAGATAAAAAAGGTGGCTTTTTATCAATCATTGGTTGGAGTATCACATTTTTTAGCTTTATCTTTCTTAAATGTTCAGGTTATGAATATGTTGAGGGTGTGAAAAATTATTCAGATTATTCCCCTAACCCTTTAATAGTATTACCTTTACTGGCAGGAGCATATGGTGGCTTTCTAATAATTAAGAAGGCATTTAGATTAGCAAAACAATTTGAGAATGCTGAATAATACTACCAGCAGTTAAATTCAAGATAATAATCCTGATCCTTTCAAATAAAATTTAAATAAAAGAATCACTAAAAGGTTTACTATTGCTAAGGCTACTAAACCATTTCTGTTTTTTACATCTAATTTCTTGACTAAATTAGAAAGATAAACGACTGGATTTTCTGGCTCTTTATTATCCAAATTTTATTTAAATATTAATTTGACAAGAAAATATCACAGTTTCATTTGAAGAATCAAAATTGTAAAGATGAATATCCAAAAAGAAATAAATAATTTTTAACCCATAATTCCTGCATTTCTTAAAAACGCTTTACCCATATTGCCAATTACAAAAAATAGAGACAGATTAATTAAAAGGACTATTAATAATGCCAACATTTTATAGTTTGGATTAGTTGAAATGCCATCAAATCCATTATTAAGAAATCTTTTAAAAAGTGATTTGTCAATTTTTAGTTTTTGTTGCTCAGAATCAAGTTTTACTTTTTCTTCTGAAGAATCTTGATTACTTGCTTTCTCTAGAAATTCTGTAAATGCCTTAACATTTTCTTCTTTTTTATTCCCCTCATTAAGATCTTTATTGTCTTCATTCAAATTGGGGGACGATTCGATTGAATTATTTTCCTCAGGATTAAGTTTTGAATCTTCCAAATTAATAGTAAATGCTAGGAGTATATTACACCATAAAAAAAACCCACTCGATCAATTGAAGAGAGGGTTAGCTAAGGTTAAAGTTCTTAACTTGATAATAATTTATTTTAATTAAATTTGCGGTTGTAGCATAATGAAGTTTTAAATTAGATTATATTCAAGGTGATATTTTCGTACATATGTTAGATGCAAATACTAAAAAAGCATGTAAAGATGATCCCTCAATAAGAGATATTAAAATTAGAAATATAGAACATGCTATTGAACAAGCAGAATTGATGATAAAAGAATCAAAAATGAGCCAAGAAGAATTAATCTTTTTAAAAAGAAAAATATCGGACTCAAGACAAGATTTAGAGATACTTTATTTAATGAAAATTCAATGAATATAAATTTGTTAATCTTTAAAAGGATTGAATTTATACAAAGAAAATTAATTTGTATATTTGAAGACTTATAAAGTTTAAAGGGAATGTAATTATTTGTATAAAGGTTCTAGTTATGTCTAAAAATAATCTATATATACCTTTAAAGGTTGTTCCATACATCTTCATTTCAATTACTGCCATAGCAATAACAGCAGCTACATATGTAATTACTTAGTTCTATAAGCTATGTAAAGTTTTTAGATATTAAGTAAATTAAAATATTTGTAATAACTAATTGTATGAATAAATTCAAAATAGCAATTTTTACAATATCAATAATCATATTTTCCCTAATTGGGATTAAAAAATTAATTTATATAAATCAAGTTAAAGATATAAAAAATAAAGAAGAATCATTCTTAAATGAATCTATACGTGTTTTAAATGAATGTTTCGATCTAGAAAATAAAAATAAAAGAACTCTTAATAAATCAATTGAATTAATTGAGTATTGCTTAGAGGAATATGGATATAAAAACTGATTTCAAAACTTGAATGATGAATTTCCTTAATACTCCACTAATATGCAAAAAAATTTTCTCATCAATAATCTTGTTATGTTCCATAATTTTTTATTAATAATATTTTCCTAATTTAATTTTTTTAAAATGACTAAAGTTAAATGTTCTTATTTAGGAAATTTAAACTGTGAGGCTATTCATCTACAATCTGGAAGTCTTATTAGAACTGATGCACCTTTAGATCACTGCGGTAAAGGTGAAAGTTTTTCCCCAACTGATTTATTAGCAACATCTCTAGGTACTTGCCTGCTAACCATTATGGCAATCAAAGCTAAATCGAAAGGATTTGATTTGAAAGGTATATATTTAAATATTGAAAAAGTAATGACACAAAATAGCGAGAGGAAGATAAAAGAACTAATAATAGATATTTTTATACCAGAGAGCACTTCTAATGAAACTATTGATTTTTTGAAAAAAGCTTCCAAAGAATGTCCAGTTACAAGAAATTTATCTCAAGAAATAGATATTAAAATTAGTTGGCATCATGAATAAATCTCAAACATAGTAATTACATAAAAAATAATGAAATACTTTATTGGAATAATCATTCTTTTATTTGGAATATATGTAATGACAGACTTGGCATTAAAGACTAGGTATACAAGGAAAAGACTTTCAAAAGGAAAAAAATAAATCCTATAAATTTTAATATTGCAGATTAAGGAAATAGATTTATTTTTGTACTGAGAATTAAGGCATATTTTAGTTTTATTTTTTTACTATTTTTTGGTCAATCAAACTAATCAAAGGGATCATGAAATTTACATTTATTCCAACAGTGCACCATGTATAAATAATAAGAAAAAATATTTTTATAAATAAATTAGGGGGTAAGGTGAAAAATATTTTGAAAAACCCTCCAATGAATAATACCAATATTCCAATTTGAAAAAGACCTTTGATTATCCATTTAAGTCCATTTTTTTTAATGTTTATATAAAACCAGAAAAAAACAAAACTAGATAACAATAAATATATAAAATTTATGATCATCTTTTCAGAGAAAATCTAATAAATTTGCCATTATCAAGGCATGATGACAATTATCACTTTTTTATCTGCTAATTTTTTTTTAAAATGGAAAAGTTATACAAAAAACAATAAAAATAAATTATTTTTTTTTACTTTTTATCTTAAAACATTTTAGATTTTAGTAAATCAACTCTTTTTTGATTCACTCCCAAATCACTTTCTCCAACTCTTGATTCTGATCTTATTGATAAGATGTTTGATTCAGGTAGAAAGGATACTTCTAAGTCGTCTACATACTTCATCCATTTACTGGTTGCCTCAGCATGAAGATAATCGCCATCAATTTCTACAATCTCAGTTCTTGGAGTGTTTTCGATAAATGTTTTAATCTCTTCAAAAGGTTTCTCAATATTATTAACCTCCCATTCTTCTCGTACACAATGAGCAATCTCTACACAAGGTTTTAGTTCTATATGTGAGGCAAATGATGAAGAAGGGAATAAAAAGCTTGAACAAATTAAAATTGCTAAAAAAAGTATTTGCATTAACAGAAGAATTTAACGACTCATAATCTAACGAATTAAATTACTAATTTGTAATGAAGACCTAATTATTTTGAAAGAAAGCATTTTTGTTTTATATTCAGAATTTAATATTTATTTCTAATAATCCCAAAAAAAAAGACCCCTCAAAGAGAGATCTTTTAAAATTGATTTATATCAAGTGTTTCCTTGTTTCCACTGAAATAAATCAATTCCTCCTACACACAAACTTAATATCACACTTAATTTCAAAATATGTAATGCCTAATAGACCTCTATCTTAACTGTCACATCGCAAAAAATATAAAAAAGTACTCAAACATTGCGGACGAGTACTTTTAAAGTTATCAGAAAAAAGTGTGTGAGGAGTTTCTGATGTATTTAATTTACTCCGTAGGTAATTTAAAAGGCTACAGTATAAATTACTAATTATTTAAATCTTTCAGAAAAATTGGGCGTTGATGAAAAAAATAATCAAAAACATAAAAAATTCATGAAAAGCATTTACAAAAAAATCATTTTTCTTATTTCGGCAATTGCTCTTTTTTCAGTAATAGTCGGTATTGTCAAATATTCGCTTACTTATATTGAAAATAATCCCGAAAAATACTTACCTACACAAAAGTAAGACAAAATTAAGTATAAATTCACTTCAAAAAATCTATAAAGTGTCTTAAATATGTTCTACGTAGACAGCTTGAGTCATGAAAATCAAAAATACTTCAGTTCTTAATCAGAATAATATTCATTTAAGTCAATTCAAAAATAAGCATAAATATCAAATACTTGAGAATTACTGGAAGAAAAGAAAGAAAGAATGTGAAAAAAATCTTTCAAAATTTTGCTAACCGATAATTATGAATTTTATTTTTTCTTTTTTATTAGCATCTGTGATGTGGGTACAAGTTCCACAGTGGGAAGCTGACTGGTCAAAATGTGCTGTAGATGTTCCCGATTCATCATGTCACTGGTACGTAGCTGCTCCCGATAATACGTTTGGTGAAGGATTTAATTGGGAAAACGCTCCTTGGTTTGATGCTAATGGATTACAGGATGTAGCTAAAATTGAGAAAGAATCTGTAGTAGAAAAACTTCAAAATAACTAAAGTTTCTATTTCATCAATTAACTTTTAAAAGTATTTAAATCTAGTTGCTTAGTGGTTAACTTTTGATTAATTAAAAAATTTTTATGCGTTTCAAAGTAAGTCTCAAAAAAAATGGAAAGGAATTTGATGAAGTTGTTATAGCTAATAATAAAAAAGAGGCTATGGAATTAGCTTTAAAAAACAATCCAGAAGCTCAAGCATTAAACTCTGATTGGACATTTAAGATTTAATTATTTACGAAGTTTAGGAATCAAAAGAGATGCGACACAAATAACACTAATTGCAGGTCCAGGCGACAAATTAAAGACTATAGAGAGAATAAAGCCCAGAAGTGAGATACATAATCCAAAAAATGAAGACCTCATCATTGCAATTCTTAAACTATGAGCCTTATTAAGCCCTAACAGTGTTGGGGTAGAAAGAAGAGCAATAACAAGAATTACTCCCACTGCTGACATTGAACTAACAATTACTAATGCCGTTGTAAAACTCAAAGCAAGATTTAATAAAGAAACGTTTATACCACTCGCGGATGCTCCTTCTGGATCCATTCCCACATAAACAACCTTTTCATATCCAAAAGTCATTAAAAGTATAAATACTAAAAAAGCAATTATTGTTCTAAGTAAATCTCCAAAATTTGCTGTCAATAAATCGCCAAATAATACTGCCTCCAAATCGATCCTTATTCCAAGTAAAGGGATTATAAGGACTCCAAACCCAAGCATTCCGGCTAATATTGTGTTCATTATTGCTTCATAGTTTTCACTCTTTTTATTAGTTAAACTTTCCGCAATTACAGAACCTAAAAGACCACTGATAACCCCACCAATTGAAGGATGAATTCCAAGCGCTAAGGCTAAAGCAAGTCCTGGCAAAACGCAGTGAGAGATTAAATTTACTTGAAGTAATCTCCTATGGGTTATTAATACAGTTCCCATAGCTGGACATAGAATTCCTGAAAAAATAGTTATTATTAAAGGAACAAGCCACCAACTGCTATTAATAAAAGACATTAATCTATTGATTCGGTATGATCAAAAATACGGGACAAAAAAAGATTTCGGAAACAATGGTAACTAAGCCTGACATTACCAAAAGACAAGAACAACTTCTTGAAGAACTTAATAAATGTGAAGATGAACTGAGCGGTCAAGAGTTGCATAGACAATTGATTGAAAGCGGAAAAGCTATGGGACTGACAACTGTATACAGGAATCTTCAAGTTCTTATAAAGCATGGTTTAATACGTTCTAGACATCTCCCAACAGGAGAGGTTCTTTACACTCCCGTAGATAGAGACATTCATCATTTGACATGTGTTCAATGTGGTGAGACCTCAAAAATGGAAGGGTGCCCTGTAAAAGATATTCATACACCCAAAACAAATCCAAAGAAATTCCAATTGTTGTTTCATACCCTGGAGTATTTCGGACTTTGCCAGAACTGCTATCAAGCACAAAGTTAAAACTAAATATTTTTTTAATCACAACAATTATTATCCTCAATAGAGCTGATATTTATATCCTCTAATTTATCTTTTATGGAATCAGGGCTTCCACAGGCCAATACAGCTTTATCCAAAACAATAACTTGATCATAACTATTTAACGAGGTACCCCAATCATGACTGCTCACCATTAAAGAAAGACCAGCATCAGCAAGTTGACGAACAATTTTTAGAAAATCCTCCTTTGCAGGTGGATCTAAAGCTGCACAAGGTTCATCAAGAAGGAAAATTTTTGCTGGAGACATTAATGTTTTGGCTAATAGAGCTCTTTGTTGTTGTCCACCAGATAAAGAATCAAGCCTTCTTTTAGCAATATTTGCAATGCCGACTCTTTGCATTGTGGCCTCCAATTCACAGCATTTATTAATCCATGCATTAGGGTTGGCAAGAAGAGCTTTTATTTGAAAAGGACTACTACTTTTTGATTTTGAGTATTTTATTTGTCCTAATGAAACTAGTTTTTCTACAGTTATTGGAAATTTCCAATTCATAGAGCTTCTTTGTGGCATGAGTGCCACCTGAGATCTTTGTCTAATTAACTTCTCCCCGTCAATTGTTATCTGGCCATTATCAGGAATACATTGTCCCTGCAATATTCTTAAAAGAGTAGATTTGCCAGCTCCGTTTGGTCCTACTAGAGCAGTTAATGTACCTGGTTCAACTGTTATGGAAACTTTACTTATAGCCGGGCTTACATTTTTTGCATACGAATAAGATAAATTTTCAGCTACTAGTAGTGACATTAATGCTTGAACTTACAACCCCATAATATTTTAATTATGGAAAATAATTTACTTTAAAAACATTTTATACCTAAACTTGCATATAAAAATGAAAATGATTATCATTTTAAAATATCTATCATTTTTTTATGTCAATTTTTAAGAGAATTTTTTCAAGCTATATATCTCATAAAAAAGTATCTATCCGAAATTCACTTATCGCTAGTGCGGCATTATTCTCAATAAATACAAACGGTGCCTTTGCTGAAAGTAAAAACTATGTAGCAGTTGAGCCTCTTACCTGCGATATCGTTAAATCTATAGCACTCCCTTCCGATGAAGTTATATGTCTAGTAGATAGAAAACAAGATGTTCATGATTTAAAAATTTCTCCAAAACAGGCAAGATTATTAAAAAAGGCAGATAAAGTTTTTACTTTAGGGACAGAAATGACACCCGCAATGAGGAATTGGGTGAAGAGAAATAGCACTGTTGTTTTAGGCGTAAGCGCAATTGATATTGACGATCATAGTGACCATGATGACCACGACGATCATGGACACTCAGCAAAGAAACATGATGACCATGATGACCACGACCATCATGATCACGGAGGCGTGGATCCACATGTCTGGCATGATCCTCATAACATCATCAAGATGGGTGAAGTCGTATCAAAAAGTCTTAAAAAAGATGTGCCTGAAAGAAAACTACGCAAAGCTATCTCTAATAGATTCAAAACTTTTGACAAAACACTAGAAGATCTTGATAAATGGATTGTTAAACAAGTATCTACTATCCCTTCTTCAAATCGTGTAATTGTCTCAAAACACAAAGCTATGGATTACTATGGCGATGCATTTGGTTTTGAAACGATAAGTTTATTAGATTTCTTAGGTCATTCATCTAGCCTGAGGCCTCAGAACATATCAAAAGTTTTAAATGAGTTAAAGGAAGAAAATGTCAAAGTCATATTTAAGGAGCAAGAGCCTGCTTCAAAATTAGTCAATAATTTAAGCAAGCAAAGTTCTATCCCACTCTCTTCTAATCAAATTTTTGTCGATGGACTAATGATGGAAGGAAACACTATCACTGTGGCAGTTCATAACACGTGCACTATCGTCAATGAGCTTGGTGGCTCATGTGATGAGACAACAGGTTTTGATTTAGCAAGTAACTGGGGATCACTTAATCAATAAAATTTTATAGATAAAAATGGTTTTCATTTCGATTTTTTGATTATTATATTGATGGTTAGCATTACATTTTAAAAACAGAGAGAAATGAGTATTAAGGAAAAGGTTCCTGTAACCATACTTACTGGATTCTTAGGATCAGGGAAGACTACTTTGCTTAATAGAATATTGAGTGAAGAGCACGGGAAAAGAATAGCAGTAATTGAAAATGAATACGGTGAAGTGGGTATAGATCAAGGGCTCGTAATTAATGCCGATGAAGAAGTATTTGAGATGTCAAACGGGTGTATTTGTTGTACTGTTCGCGGCGATTTAATAAGAGTCCTTGGCAACCTTATGAAAAGAAGAGATAAGTTTGACTATGTTTTAGTAGAAACGACAGGATTAGCAGATCCAGGCCCAGTTGCTCAGACATTTTTCATGGATGAAGAGATTAGTTCTGAATTTACTCTTGATGGAATTGTGACTTTAGTTGATGCTGCCCACATTGATCAACAGTTAGGCAGGAGTGATGAAAGTTCAGAACAAGTGGCATTTGCAGATGTTCTTGTCCTTAATAAAACTGATTTAGTCTCTGATGATGCACTAGATACTCTTGAATCGAGATTGAGAGATATGAACCGAATGACCCGAATTATTAGAGCTGAGAATGCCAAAGTACCAATTGAAACAGTCTTAAATCTAAGTGCATTTGATCTTGATCAGATCCTTAAACGCAGGCCAACATTCCTTGAACCAGAATATCCTTTTGAATGGACAGGTGTTTACGATCTTGATGCAGGTAAATATGAATTAATGCTAGAAGAAGGACCCGATCCAGAAATGTCCTTAGTAGCCCTCGCTAACCAAGGAGAGAGTGAAGAGGAACTTAAAGATGGTGCTGAATCCTCCGTGAGACTTTATGCAGAAAAAGCTAATAGTTTAGATCCTGGAAATACCATTCCATATGGAGAACATATAAATCTCAAATTGGAGGATAAAGGAAATAAATCCTTCATCCTGAACATAGAAAAACCAACAAAAATAGGTTTGTTTACACAGCACACCGCTGAAGAATTCAATATGAAAGTCATTAAAAGTGACGAAAATAAAGAGATTCCATTTAATACTGAAAGATTCTGGCAAGCAGAGCACGAACATGATGATGAAGTAAGCTCAATTGCTATAGAGCGTTTTGGAGATGTTGACCCAGAAAAACTAAATACTTGGATGGGAAGACTTCTATCAGAAAAAGGAGTGGATATATTCAGAACTAAAGGTTTCATAAGTTACTCAGGTAACCCAAGGAGAATAGTTTTCCAGGGAGTTCACATGTTATTTACTGCACAACCTGATAAAGAATGGGGTAACGAACCTCGTAGAAATCAACTTGTTTTTATCGGTAGAAATTTAAATGAGAAAGAGATGCAAGAAGGCTTTGATAAATGCCTGATATAGAACCATTTAGCCCAAGAGGCATGTTCCATGAAGGATGGACTGCTGAAGTTAACGATTACGCCATAGCATGTGGCTGGGCTCTTAAAGGAAAACAATTTATTGTTGGCGACGTTGCCATGAAGGTAAAGTTATTAAAACACTTGATCTTGGCAAAGGTTGGGTAGAACACCTCAAGTGGTCTAATGACGGTTTATTTCTAGCGATAGCTTCCTCAAAAAAAGTATATGTTTTTAATGAAATTGGTGAAGAGAAATGGATCTCAGAAGACCATCCAAGCACAGTAAGTGCAATAACGTGGTCAAATAAAAATGAGCTAGCAACTGCTTGCTATGGAAGAGTGACATTCTTTGACATAGTTAATAATAAAACGAATCAAAAACTCGAATGGCAAGGATCATTGATATCTATGGAACTTAGTCCTGATGGAGATAT
>LUMH01000323.1_pt1 | contig 19543 bp, 20 predicted proteins | sample 730001 | NCBI WGS metagenome assembly LUMH01 (sample SAMN03860268, study PRJNA289734) | marine metagenome | biome: seawater column; feature: ocean; material: water; isolation source: Red Sea water column Station 34 - depth 25m | place: Saudi Arabia: Red Sea | collected 2011-10-15 | depth 25 m
GGCCTAACTCATGACCTAATATTGCTTCCATTTCATCAGGTGTGATTGTTTCTAGTAATGTGTCATAAAAAACTATTCTCTTATTGTTGCCAAAGCCAGTAAAAAAAGCATTGCCGTGTGAGCTTCGTAAGCTAGCGTTCATAACAAAAAGACCTTTTGCTTTAAATTTCACTTTCTCTAAAAGTTTTTCTATTGGTTTTTTAAATTGCTCATCATCAAGAGGCTCAAATTTATTAAATAAAGGCATTATAAGTACTGGATAAAGAAAGAAAATAATCAACTGTATTGAAAATACTGCACCAAAAGCAAATATCCACCAATTACTTCCTAAGTTTTCGATTATTCCAATCACGACAGCATAAATTGAACATGATATAACAGATGAGATAATCAGATTTTTAATTATGTCTGTAACAAATGTTTTTTTGGTTGTCTTATTAAAACCATATTTTTCCTCAATGACAAATGTTGAATATATAGCTAATGGGATTTCGAGTATTTCTGAAATAATAATAATAAAAAAACCGAGAAGAATAGCGCCTAGTATGTTTGATGAAGTTATTCCGAGAACAATTTGAGTTAACCAACTAAGCAATCCCCCAAGGGTTAGAAGTAAGAGGATAAATATACTTACAAAAGAAACAAGGATCTGAAACTTTAACCTATCGAGGTTGTAGTCTGTAGATTTTTTATATTCCTCACTGTTAACAATATTTTCAAATCTTTTTGGAACTCTTCCTTCGTTTTGTTTTATAGAGTTTATGTTTCGATATTTTAAATATGTCTCAATAGTAAATTTCAACCCTATAAACAAAATAAATAGCATGGTGAAATTAATTGATTCTATAGTGTTGAGAATTTCCATATCAAACAATATTAACTGTTTTGACGGTATCTAAATAATTTTTTAATAGTAAAAATAAAAAAACATAGACTTGATAAGAGTAAAGAGATCATTGATAGTGGTAGCCCTAAATTATCCTGTACAACGCAACCGTTGATTCCCTCTTGTTCTATGCATTCACCTCCACCAAGTACTTGATAAATAATCCCGAAAACAAAAAATAAAAGCAAAAAAAATAAACCAGTTTTTAGAAGATTATCTGGGTTCCTTATCTTCATTTACCAAATCTTCTATCCCGCTGAACATATTCTCTAAGACACCTTAAGAAATCAATCTTCCTGAATTCAGGCCAATAAACATCTTGGAATACAACTTCAGAATAAGCACTTTGCCATAGTAAAAATCCAGACAGTCTTGATTCACCGCTAGTTCTAATTATCAAATCAATATCTGGTGAGTCAGGAGAGTACAAATGGTCTCTTATTTGTTCATCATTAATGCTCTTTATTAAATCATCTATTTCTAATTCTTTATTTTCTTTAAGCAAGCTCTTTATGGCATCAACTATCTCCTGCCTCCCACCGTAGCCCAAAGCAATTGTAAGGATTTTTTCACCTCCACCTCTGATTTCTTGCAATTGTTTAATTGAGTTTTGAAGATATTCAGGAAGTAAATCAATGCTTCCTACAAAATTTATTTTAAAATTATCAACTAAGTCATCTATAAGTAATTCTTGAAATAGTTCATTTAAAACAAGATAGTAAGAATTTAATTCCTCCTCAGGTCTTGATAAGTTCTCTTTGGAAAGTAACCAACTTGTAACATGATTTATTCCAAGCTCATCACACCAGGCTAAACACTCTTTAAATCGGACCATTCCAATCCTATAAGAAACTTCATAAGTAAGGAGGTTTTCCCTTCTTGCGTAACGTCTATGTCCATCATGAATTAGGCCAATGTGTTGTGGAAGGTTTTCGTTTTTTATTTTGTTTTGAAGTCTATTTTCATATACAGAGTAGACAAATCTAGGAGTGACCATAATTAACTACAAATTGCTTCAACGTCTTCTATAGATTTTGGTGCTTCCTCAGTCAAATTAATTGGCTCATCATCAGTACAGACAATATCGTCTTCAATACGGATCCCGATTCCAAGAAGGTCTTTTGGGATTTTGTGCTTTATAGATTTGGCATCTTTAATTTCTTCATTTTCTAATTTTGTCGCTTTTTCCATACCAAGAAGCTTTCTTCTTTCTCTTATTTCTTTTGGGTCTCTTTCAAGTAATTTAAACTCGATTTCGGGTTTGTTTGGTCTTATATAGATACCCGGCTCAACTGTGGTAACCATACCTGGCATTAATTTTCTTGGCTTGTTGTTTTCTTCTACACTTCCTGCATCGTGAACGTCTAAACCTAACCAGTGACCTGTTCCATGCATAAAAAATTCGAAATAATGCATCATAGAAATTGTTTCATCAACCCCCATTGGGACCAGTCCTAAATCAACCAATGATTGAGAAATTGATGACACTGTTAATTTATGTATATCAGACATAGTATTTTTGGTGTTGACACTATTAATCCCAAGGGTTTGAGCTTTTAGTACTTCTAGATAAACATCTTTTTGTGGAGCTGAAAATTTTCCATTTATTGGAAATGTTCTAGTTACATCCGAAGAATACATGTTATATTCTGCTCCAGCATCAATTAAAACTAAACCGCTATTGTCTACTTTTTCCCTGTTTGTTGAGTAATGAAGAATGCAAGCGTTATCTCCAGATGCAACAATTGAGGGGTAGCCAAGTCTTTCAGCACCTAGATCATAAAATGTTTTTTCCATTTCTGCTTCAATTTGGTACTCAAACATATTTTTTTGAGCGTACTGCATTGCCACTTTGTGTCCTTCAACTGTAATTTCACAAGCTTTTTTCAAATAATTAATTTCATCTTCATTTTTTATAAGTCGAAGCTCAGAAAGTATTGGAGAAAGTGGTCTTATTGATGCATCACTGAAACTAGCTCCTCTTTGGTCGTATGGTGTTGCCTGATTTATTATTTTTTTATCATATTTTTCAAAAATCTCATTTGAATAGTCGCAGTAAATATCTTGTATTCCCGAAAGTAATTTAGGGGCTATTTTTTCATAATCATCATAAGTGAATGCCTCTGTTGCGCCAAAATATTTTTTTGCACCCTCTGGTCCAAATCTTTTTCCATCCCAGGTTTCCATTTCAACATTTCTATCCTGAACAAACAAATAAAGATCAGGTTGTTTATCTTTAATGGTGATTATTGCATGTGCAAATGGCTCAGGCCAAGCTGTTAGGTAATGAAAGTTTGAATCTTGCCTGAAATCGAAAGCAACATCATTGTTTCTATAAACAGTATTATTCCCATGTAAGAGAACAGCTCCTTCAGTTATTTTTTTTGAAAGGTTTTCTCTATTAAATTTAGATAATTCCATCATTCAAATAAGGATAATGTAGATGGGTAGAAAATTGCTAGTAGATTTTTATATCAAATAAGAATCAAGTAATTTTGAAATTAAAATTGCCTCTTTTTTTCCATAAGAAATGATTAACACAACATTATCACCTGCAATAGAAGCAGCTATACCATCAACATATAGATTATCTATAGCTTCGGCAACAACTTGAGCAGCGGCAGTTGTTGTTTTTATAATTACCTGGTTAGAAACTGGTTCGACACTTAAAACAAAATCTCTTAAAGCTTTTTTTGCAATTGATTTTTGAGCATTATTTACATCGTCTTTTGGAAGAATATATTTCAAATTATTATTTGAATCTCTTTTTTTACTTGCTCCAATTTCTGTTAGATCTCTAGAGAGGGTAGCTTGAGTAATTGAGATACCTTGTTTTTTCAATATTCCTTTTAATTGATTCTGGGAAGTAATTTTTCCTTCTTCAATTAAATCAGCAATTAATTTTTGTCTTTGTAAAGTTGATTTTGACATTTGTATAAATATACATCATTTTGGATATTTATACAATTAAAGTTTTTTATAAACTTCTTTGGCTAATTTGATTGCTTCCTCTTTTGATACTTCACCTTCATTAATTCTTTGTTCATACAACGATTCCATAATTTTTCCTAAAGATGGTCCTGGTTCAATTTTTAAAATTTTCATAATTTCATTTCCATCCACTGGAGGTCTCAACTTCTTAAGTTCTTCTTTTTCTTTAACTTCTTTTATTCTTTTTTCTAAATCATCAAGATATTTATATATTGTTTCAGCTTTTTCATTATTTTTAGTTGTAACATCGCATCTCACCAATTCATTTAGTTCATCAAGAACATCTCCAGCATCAATAATATATCTTCTTACTGCTGAGTCAGTCCAACCCATTTTGTAAGTATGAGGTCTTAAATGATTTTCTACTAATAAAGCAACTGACGAAATCAATTTTTTTGGATATTTTAGTTTTGATAGTATTTCTTTTGTCATTCTTGCACCCACAACCTCGTGATGCCTAAAGTGAACCTTTCCGTTATCGATGCCTTTTGTTGCTGGTTTTGCAATATCATGCAATAACGCACCCAATCTTAAGATTAGATCAGATGATACTTTGCTTGTTACTTGTAAAGTATGTTCGTAGACGTCTTTATGATGGTGGTTGGGATCAACTTCAATTTTTAAATCTCTAATTTCAGGAATAATATAATCAATCAAATTGCTCTCAACTAGTGCCTGAATTCCCATTGCTACATTATCTCCAGTTACTAATTTTGAAAACTCATCTCTTATTCTCTCTTTACTTACAATTTCTACTCTTTCAATGTTTTGTTGTATTGATTTAAATGTTTCATTATCAGGAGCAAAACCATGAGTACTTATGAATCGACATAGTCTAATCATTCTTAGTGGATCATCTGAAAACGACTGATTTGGATTGTCAGGTGTTTTTAGTTTTCCTTCTGAAAGATCTTTAAGTCCGTTGTATGGATCAATTAATTCATTTTGCTCAATATCAAATGCAATTGCATTAACTGTAAAGTCTCTTCGAATTAAATCTTCATTAATATCTTTGGAGTCTGTTATTTCTGGTTTTCTAGAGTTTTCGTTGTATATGTCACTCCTGAATTGAGTAATATGTACAGTTAAATCCTCTACGGCAGTTTCAATTGTTCCATACTTTATACCAATATTTGTGGTCTTATAGTTATTTTCCTCCAGTAATTTTTTTGACTCTTCAGGCGTTGCGACAGCTCCATTAAAAATGGGTTCTCTTCAATTCGGTTTATTAGAGTTGTTGGTACCATATTGATAGCTTAGAAGATGTATAGAAACAATAAAGTATGAATTCAGAAGTTGATTTTGCAGCTGGTGGCATCGTTTTAATTGACGATAAGATACTGCTGGTAAAAAATAGATTAAGTGAAGAATATTCGGGTGATTACGATTCTGGATTTTGGGGTTATCCAAAAGGTCATTTAGACGATGAAGAAACACCAATTAAAGCTGCAGAAAGAGAAGTTTATGAAGAAACTGGTTTTAAAGTTTCTGCTGTTGGAAAAAAACCTATTGCAGAATCCCGTTATGAGATAAAAAAAGATGGTAAACCAGTCAAAAAAACTGTCTGGTTTTATGAAATGAATGTTGTTGAAAGTTTCTCAAAAGAGCCTGATGATGAAATAGAGGAGGTTGCCATTGTTCCCTTTGAAGAGGCCTATAAATTATTAGCCTATGAAGAAGATAAAAAAATTTTAAAATATGTATTCAACAGAAAATAAAAAGATTCATTACTTTTACAACGGAATATTTTATACAAGGAGTATTAATGAATTTGTTAATGATATATTGTTCCAAAAAATTTATGGAGGAGAGGGTCTTTTAAAAAAAATATTAAAAATATCAAAAAATTCAAACATTAGTTTTAATTCGTCAATGGTAAATGAAAGTTCAATTAAACCCTGGATTAAATCAGGATGGACCATCAATCATAAATTAAATGTTTGTGTATTAAACCTAAGAAATTCAAACCACAGATATCCGAGTGACAATAAACATATAGAAATTAAAAAACTTGAAAATAAAGATATAGAATATTTGCTTGAATTAGATCATAAAATATTTGAAGATTATTGGAAAAATTCTAAATCAAGCCTTGAAGAAACTATGAAGAGCTGTAACAACAATTATTTATTTAAAAGTGGAGGCGAAAATAACCTTGATGGTTATGCAATTTTAGGAGAGACTAGAAAGTTTACTTATCTTCAACGAATAGGAATAGTAAAGAACTCTCAAGGATCGGGTCTTGGTAATAATTTACTTAATTGTGTAATTAGTTTTGCTGTTGAAAAAAAATTTATAAATATGAAACTTAATACCCAAAGCGACAATATTGCCGCTCTAAATCTATATAAAAAAAACAAATTCGAGATTTCACCAAGGAAGCTTGTAATTATGAAAACTTCATGAATAGTTTTACATAGCTTATGATTAACTTATGGAAGAAGATAGCTTTGTTGAATCGGTTGAGAGCTTAATAAAAAGTGTAAAAGATCTTATTGTTCGACCTGTAAAAAGACTTACTGGTTTTGCATCTTTAGGTTTACTACTTGTTGTATTATTAATCACTGCAGTAATATTTTTATTCTCAGGAATATTAAAGATTATGCAAGGACTTGGTCTTTTACTAGGCGTTAACCCTACTGGATTTGCAATGGGTGCACTCGGCTTAGTATTTATGATTTTGTCATTGAATAGTTACAGAAAGAAAAAAAATGGATGATTTAGCAATAATTGGTTCTGGTCCTGCTGGGTATACAGCTGGAATTTATGCTGCAAGGGCCAACTTGGAACCAGTCTTATTTGAAGGATTAGAGTCTGGTGGACAGTTAATGCTCACAACAGATGTTGAAAATTATCCAGGTTTTGATCAAGGAATTATGGGTCCTGAAATGATGCAGGTATTTAAAAATCAAGCTGAAAGGTTTGGAACAAAAATTTTAACTGAGACTGTAGATTCAATAGAAAAGATTGAAAATGGATTTAAGCTAACAACTTCGAAAAATACTTATGAGTTCAAAACTGTAATTATTTCATCTGGAGCATCAGCGAACTGGCTTGATATAAAGGGAGAAAAAGAGCTACAAGGACATGGTGTTTCGGCTTGTGCGACTTGTGACGGTTTCTTTTTCAAAGATAAAAATGTAATAGTTGTTGGTGGAGGAGATTCAGCTATGGAGGAAGCTTTATTTCTAACTAAATTCGCAAAAAATGTAACTGTTGTCCACAGAAGAGATTCATTTAGAGCAAGTAAAATTATGCAAGACAGGGTACTTAGTCATGACCAAATTGATGTCTCATGGAACAAAGAAGTTGTGGAAATTAAAGGTGAGGGTCAAGTTTCATCTGTTCTTCTCAAAGATAGTCAAACAAGCGAAATGGAAGAAAAAGAAATTGATGGAGTTTTCATAGCTATAGGACACACACCAAATGTAAGTTTTTTAAATGGATTTTTAGAGCTTGATGAAAAAGGATATATAAAAACTGGCTCTACTACTGCTACTAGTACTAGTGTCCCTGGTGTCTTTGCAGCAGGAGATGTTGCTGACTCAATTTATAGACAAGCCGTAACTGCAGCCGGTACCGGATGCCAAGCAGCAATTGATGCTGAAAGGTGGCTTGAAAATTAAATTTGATTTATCTTCTATTGTTGATAACTTATCGAATGAAGAAGTTGAAGACTTGAAAAATAAATTAAATTATGTTGGCTACTCAACCAATCAAGATATTAACGAATTAAAAACAGTTGTTGAAATATTTGTCGATGATAATAATTTAGAAAACATAAACAATAAAGAAGATCTTTGGAAAGAGCTCATTAATTTTGGATACAAACTTGGAGACAGAATATTAAGTTTTAATACTAAAGAACTTTATGGTTCAGATGTTGAAGAACTCCAAGAACTTTTATCAAGAATGGGTTTTTATTCCGAACCAATCAACGGAATATATTCAAATTCTGTTGTTGAAGCTGTAACAAGATTCCAAGAAAACAGAGGCTTAACTATTGATGGGGTGGTTGGGCTTAATACTGTTTATGAAATTAGAAATTTGGTAAGGCCTGGTCAAGAGATCTCATTAAACGAAGCAATAAAGTCAATTTCACCAAACCTTACTACTGGAACAATAGGTTTTAATGTTTGTTTTGATGTTCCAAATTTAGGAAGTTATAAAGAACAAATAAAATTTTATGATCAGATAAAAAAGAGTTGCATAAATCATGGAATTATTTCAATATTTGCATCAGAAATTAATGAAGAACTAAACCTTAAAAATAAAATTCAATATATTAACAATCTTCAACCCACTTTGTTTGTTTCATTTAATAACTCAGAAGAAGAATCGGTTAATTTCTTTAAAGGAAGGTTTTCTGAGAGTGTTGTTGGAAAAAAAGTTGCAGAACATTTATCTGAAACTTTGAAAATTGAATCAATAGGTAAGTCCTCAAACATTCTTAAAGAAACAAAATCAGTTGGAATCGTCATAAATGGTAAATTTTACCAAAAATTAGAAATTGATAATTTAATACAATCATTGGTTGATTCTTTAAAGAATCAATTTGAAAACTAATTTATTTTATTAACAAACTTATCAAGCTTATCTTTTGAATCAAAGGTAAAAGATAACTTATACTTTTCTTTGCTTTTATTTATTTTTACTTTTGATCCTGTTTTGTCCTCAAAAAAGTTTTTATAGTGAGTGACTTCTTGATCAGAAATTTTCTCACTACTAAGATCTCTTACTTTATCTTCTACCGCCCTACTTGAAAGCTTCAGGGAAATAATTTCATTTAGAATAGAGTTTTGTAAATTAAATTCTAAATTAATGAGTGGACGTACTTGCCCCATTGAGACTTTTTCTTCTTTTAGAGCTTGATAAACTGTGTCGCTTAAATTTGTTAAACGTAGAATATTAGAAACGTGTGCTCTACTTTTACCAACCAATAGTCCTATTTCTTCAGGGCTTAGATTGAATTTTTCTGATATTTCTTTATAACCCATTGCTTCGTCAATATGATTTAATCTTTCTCTTTGAATGTTCTCAACCAGGCCAACAATTGCTGCGTCTCTCTCACTTATGTCTTTTATGAGACAGGGTACTTTTTCTAGGCCGACCATTTTTGATGCTCTTAATCTTCTCTCTCCAGCAATTAACTTATATTTATTTGGCTCCACTTCTTGAACAATTAGTGGCTGAAGTAAGCCATTTTTTTGGATTGAATTTTTTAACTCATTTAGTTTATTTTCGTCAAATGTTGTTCTTGCTTGAGAATTGCTCTCACTAATATTTTGGACATTTATTTCTCTTACCTTATATTCTCTTACATTTGTATCAGTTATAAGACTGCTCAATGATCTTTTCATTAATATTCATCCTTTCTAATAATTCATTAGCTAATTGATAAAACTCTTTTTTGGATTTGTTGTCATTGGTAAAATCTTCAACAGTTTTTAAATAATATGGACTATCGGCAACATCTGCCGAGCTTGAAACTTTTGTATTTAAGAGTTTATCTGCCAACAAATACTCAAGTTCTTTTACAAAATCAAGATAGCTTGATCTTCCAGTTTCTATTTGGTTTAATACAACCCCTAGGAAAACGGGGTTAACTTTTATTTGTTTTGAAATTGTTTCTTTTGCAAAAGACATTGCTTGAGAAACTCCTTCTATTGCTAAAAATTCTGGTTTTGTTGGTATTAAATAGAAATCAGAAGCACACAATGCTTCTTGTACAAGTGAACTCATTGTTGGAGGTGTGTCAAAAATTACTATATCAAAGTTTTTAAAAACTGATGATTGCAGAGCCTTTGCTAGAACAGAACCCCCGATTATTTTTTCATTATTAAATTTTAGAATAGATTCGTTTGATGGAATTATGGCTAAATTATCACTAAGAAAAGCGATTTCTTTTTCTAATTTTCCTTCCATAAGATCCTGTGAAGTAAGTATTGATTTATTTTGTTTATCAAAATCAAGATACGTTGACGTATTACCTTGTGGATCTAAATCAATAATTAGTGTTTTTATTCCATTATTCGAATATATTTTTGCAACATTTATAACAATAGTGGTTTTTCCAACACCGCCCTTTTGACATAATATGGATAAAGATTTCACATATCAGTTATAACATCTATATAACGAAAATTATTTTTATTTATGAGAAACTTTTCTTGTTTCACGTGAAACATTGTATTAAATATTTCTGATGATTTAGAGCTAGATGAGACAAATATGATTAGATTGTTATCTTTTAGTTGTTTTTTTTCTAACGTTTTCAGAATATTAGAGGTTGAAACATAGCACCTCATTACGATTATTGAGTTTTTTGCCTCTTTTAGAATTGTTTTTGCATCTTTTTTTGTAGGTTTAGCATTGTTCAAATTTAAAATTTTTACTAATCTTTCCAGTTCATATATTCTTTTTTGTTTGTTGTCTACTAATGAAACTTTTGTTTTGTTTACAATTGAGATGGGTATGCCCGGTATTCCAGCTCCTGTCCCAAGGTCAATAATTTCACATTCATTTAAATTTTTGAATTTTTTAATTAATTTTGCAAAATAAAGTGAGTGAATTATAAATTCATCCCAAATAAATTGATCTGTTTTTTTACTAATTAAACCGGTTTTTATGGCAGTATTTTTTAGCCATTCATGATATTCAAATAATTTATCTTGATGTTTTTTAAAGTCGTCTAAACCCCACTCTGGTATCTGGGGTTCAAAATTCATTCTTCTTCGTTGCTACTAGATGCAAAAACTACTGATCTGTATGGCTCTCTGCCTTCAGAATATGATCTAATTCCATCTATTTCTGCAACAGCATCGTGAAGAGTCTTTCTGTCTACAGAGTTCATTGGTTCGAGCATAACTTCCTGTTTGTCCTCTAATATTTGTTTAGTAAGTCTCTCAGCATAAATTGTTAGAGCCTCTTTCCTTTTTAAAGCATAATCTGCAACATCAAGCCTTAGTCTCGTTCCAGCACCTGTTTTTCTTTGAACTGCTGTTCGTGTTAGTTCATGAAGTGACCGAATAATAATTCCCTTTTCCCCTACAAGGGCTTCGGTTTGTTCTCCTTTAACGTTTACAACAAGATTTTTATCTTCAACTTCCCCTTCAACTTTTCCATCAAGGCCAAAAGATTCAATTAGTCCTTGTAAAAAGTCAACTGATACCTTTAATTGTTCATTGGGGTCTGCTTCAACCCTTGGTTTTTTTGGCTCATAGCTTCTTTTTTCTCTTTTTCTATTGTCTCTTTTGTTCCTTTGTTTGTATTTTCTTGAGTTATTGTTTTTAAACCCAGATCTAACCGAGATTCTTACAAGGGCTTTTGTCCCTCCGACCCCAAAAACTCCGCCTTCAGGTTCACGTAAAATACTTATATTGGCTTCAGTTGCATCCTCTAAATTAAGCTCTTTTAAACCTGCTTTAATTGCATCATCAATGGTTTTTGCTTCAACCTCTACCCATTTGTCTGACATTATTTTCTCCTTCTTTTTTTTCTTTTTTTGCGAGGGTCTTCTTGCTGCTTGGTTTCTGGTGTTTCCTCGTTCTCTTCATTATCTTTTTCAGTTTTGTCACTTGTTTCCTCTTTATCTTCTATACGAATAATTAAGGCTTGTTGACCAATTCTGAAAATATTTCCTGTTAAGAAATATACGACAAGACCTGAAGGCAAAGTCCATGAAATGAACCCGAAAAATATTGGCATAACCTTTCCAATCATTTGCATTTGCTGTGCTTGTGGATTGTCGCTTTTTCCTTGTTTCTTTGTAATTTGTTGTTGTTGAAATAGTGCGGTTGCAACAACCATTAAAATAAGAACAATGTATGGAACTCTTTCTACCCACCCTGATATTTCAGATGCAGGTATTTGAAGATCCATGTTAAAGAAAAGAATGTTTATATTGTTTTCTAGATCTGAAAATAAAGATTCAGATTTTGGTATAAACAAGAGCGGTTCTCTCAACACTCTAAACAAAGCAAACCAGACTGGCATTTGTACCAATAAAGGAACAACGCAACCAAGCGGGTTGATTCCTTTTTCTTTGTAAAAAGCTGCTATTTCTTTGTTTAATTCTTCTTTATTGTCTTTATGTTTTTTCTGTAACTTCTTTAGCTCTGGTTGAACATCTTGCATTCTTTTGGTAGACCTCGTCTGCCTAAGAGTTAGTGGGAAAATAATTATATTAATTATGACCGTCAAAATGGCTATGGAAATCCCATATGAGGGGACATATCCGTAAACAAATGAAAGCAAAAAGCCAATAGCTAGTGCAAAAGGTTCAATTATTGCCAATTTTTACCAAACTTTCTATATACGGGATTACACTTATAAACCCTTTCTATGAAAACAGGAAGAGTCCTAATTAAACCTTTATTTTCAAAGCTTTCTCTTATCGCGCTTGAACAAGTTGGGTAATATAAACAATTTCCCTGACCAATGCCAAAGAGTCCAAGCAGTGAACGAAACACTGTAAACAAAATGTTTGTTATCTTCATTTTTTAATTAGTTTGGGATGAGAAGAAATTATTTTTTGTATTTCTAAAATCTTTAAATTTAAGTTTTTTTTCGATCCAATAATGTAAATATCAAAACTTTCTTTATCTTCTAAACCTCTAACTGCCTCTTTAATCCTTCTTTTAAATTTATTACGTTCTACTGCGGTTGTCTGCTTACTTGAGATGCTTATACCAAGTCTTGAAACTTTTTCTTGGTTTTTCTCTATATAAACCCTTAATCCTTTTTCAGTAAAACAATTTGTTTCTTTTTTCAGTCTGAAAAAATCATTTTTCTTATTCAGTGCAGTAAATCTAACCAATTAGCTTATGCAGAAAGTGTTTTTCTACCTTTTCTTCTTCTTCTTTTAAGAATTTCTCTGCCAGCTCTGGTGCTCATTCTCGATCTAAAACCGTGTTTTCTACTTCTTTTTCTATTACTGGGTTGATAAGTTCTTTTCATTTTTCTTCCTGTTTAAACACAATATATTAAAAAATTATTTAAACAAAGTAAATTAATATTTAATTTAAAAGTTCGCGAAAACAAAACTATCTTCGCGAAAACAAAACTAACTAGGTTTTATAATCTGAAATTCACTTATTATTTTTCTTATTATTTCCTCTAATAAACTCAACAATCGTTGGGTTTTTAGTTGGTGTGTGTTTGTTTTCTAAAAATTAATATGTTTTTGCCACTCTATGATTTACGAAGGAATTTTATTAAATTGTTCAGAATGAGTAATTTACTTAAAGAATTTAAATCTGAAATACACAAACTAGATTTATCTAAAACTGAAAGATATTGGTTAGAACAAGTAAATTTTGAAATTGACAATGAGTCTTTAAATATTTTTGTAGGATCAGACTTTGTAAAATCATCAATTGAGAAAAAACTATATAAAAAAATCAAAAAAACATTCAAAAATGAAGATCTATTAAAAAATCAAGAAGAGATAAAAAAAGTTCAGCCTGATTTATCTGTTTTTGACGAGATGTTTGTCGGCTCCTCTAATAATCTTTCAGTAACGGCAGCAAAAAATGTTGTTAAAGATCCTGGTGGGCGTTTTAACCCTCTTTTTGTTTATGGATCTCCGGGGGTTGGTAAAACACACCTTCTAAAAACTATTGAAAAAGCTCACCCCTCCTCTTTTTATATTGATTCTGAATCATTTTTAGATTCATATATTCAAGGAATAAAAAATAAAGATATAGATATATTTAAATCAAAAATAAGGTCTGTCGAAATTTTACTAGTAGATGATATTCAGTTTTTTATGGGTAAAAAGGGTGTTTCAGAGGAGCTTTTCCACACTATTAATTATTTTTTAAACAATCAGAAAGCGGTTATTTTGGTTTCAGATCAAAAACCAAATAAACTTTTAGGCTTTCCGGATCGCCTAATTTCAAGAATTTTAAACGGTTTAGTTACTGACATTGAAAAACCTGATGAAGAAATGTTTCTTAAAGCAATTGAGAAAGCAAATGTTGAACAGGGCGGTTATTTGCTTTCTAAGGAAGAGATTAAAAAAATAAGTGGGTTAAGAGTCGATAGTTTTAGAGATATAAACGGAATCGTTAACCAACTCTTAATAAATAAACAAACAGGAAAGGGTAATTTCGATTATATTAAGGAGTTGATTTCTGTTTCTAAGTCGGGATTTGTAGAGTCTGTTGGTCCTGATCAAATATTAGATTACGTTTCAAAGGTTTTTCAAGTTGATAAAAACCTCATATCTTCAAAAAACAGAACATCGAAGGTTAATGAGTCTAGGAGGCTTTTTGCATCTCTGGCAAGGAAACATACAGATCTATCATTAAACCAGATAGGTTTATATCTTGGTGGTAGAAGTCACTCTACGGTTTTAAGCTATATTGATAAATCTAAAGACTCACCTTTAGTTATCAAAGAAATAAACAATTTCGACAGTTCACTCTCAATAAAAGAGGTTGGTTGATTCTTTGTCGGTTTTGTTGTCTTTTTGCTCCTCTAAAATCCTTTTTGTAAATTGGTTTTTTTTCTATTTATACATGTCAGACGTTCTTATTACTATTAAATTTATAAAAGATTAAATATGAAGTTTAAAACACAAACAAGCGTATTAAAGGAAGTAGTTTCTTCTGTTTCTCGAGTTGTTAATCCCAGACCTTCAACACCTGCCCTAACAGGTCTTTATCTTCACGCTTCAGACGGTTTTCTAGAGGTTATAGGTTCTGATCTGGATATAACTATTAAGTCAAAGATAACCGTTGACGTAGATGTTGAAGGAAAGTGTCTTGTTAATTCAAATAAACTATCAGAAATTGTAAGAAAACTTCCCGAGGGAGAGGTTGTCTTTTCTGATGTAGGAAGTGAATTAAAAATAGAAACCAAATCATTAGACTTCACTTTAAGAAAACTAGAAGACCAGGATTACCCAGAAGCTTTTTTAAAAAAACATGAAAAAGACGACCAAACACAAGAGGTACTGGTTTCTGAGTTGTTTGATTCACTAAAAAACGTTGGTATTGCTTCTACTCCAGAGGGTGGAAGACCTGTCTTAACAGGTGTATATTTCAACAATCAAGACGAAAAAACAGAACTAGCGGCAACAGACAGTTACCGACTAGCAACACAACAAATTAGCAACTTCCCAATTAATGATGTGGGAATTATTTCATTTAAATCGTTAAGTGAAGTCATCAGGCTTTTTGAAAACGAAGAAGAAACACTGAACATTAACTCAAACGAAAAAGACCTTTATTTTTTTAATGAGAAATATTTTGCTTCATTACGAAAAGTCGAAGGAACTTTTCCAGAATATCAAAACCTTTTTCCTAAAGAAACACTGTTTACAGCAGAGATTGACAAGAAAGAAATATTAGAAAGTCTTGATCGCTCTACTGTCGTTGCTGAGGGGTATATACCCGTAACCTTTATTTTTGAAAACAACGAAAAATTAACAATCACCACACTTAATAAAGACGTTGGTGGTGGAAACGAAAGCTTAAATATAAAAATTCTTGGTGTTGAAACAGGGGATATAAACGGCTTTCAAATGTCTTTCAATCCGAATTACTTAATTCAAGGCATCGAAGTTTTAGAAGGCAACAAGGTTTACATTAGATTCTCTGGAAACGAAAAACCGGTAGTAGTACAAGGAGAATCAGAGAACTATAAATATCTCTTAATGCCAGTAAGAGCCTCGTGAAACAAGCAAGTGGACCTGAAAAAATAAACATTGAAGAAAACAGTGTTGGAATAAATTTTAAAAAATCAGAACAAGTTAAAAAACACCTTAATAACTCTTCCTACCCCTGGAAGGACGAAATATCTTCAGGACCAGTAATTAATGACAACCTTGTAATTTATGTGGATTCAAAAAGACTAAAAGACATAATCGAACTGGAGTCTCTAAAAATAATCAACAATATAGAAAAAAAGCTTGGATTTTCGGTGAATTCTATACGTGTTGAATTGCAAAATAGCCAACAATAATAACGTATTTCTACTAAAATAAGAGTTCAGCAAGGGGCTGTACTTAATATAAAAAAGAAGCGTATCTTAGGAGATCCGTGCCAAAAAAAGATTCAAAAAGTTATGATTCTAAAGACATAAAGGTCTTAGAAGGTCTAGAAGCGGTAAGAAAAAGACCAGCAATGTATATTGGTTCGACCGGACCAAACGGCCTCCACCACCTAATTTGGGAAGTTGTGGACAACTCTGTTGATGAGGCAATGGCTGGAAGATGTACTCAAATTGATGTAATGCTTGAAAAAAACGGCTCAGTCACAGTAAAAGACAATGGAAGCGGAATACCCGTAAAGCCCCACCCTAAAACAAAAAAATCTGCCCTAACAACCGTCTTAACAACACTACATGCTGGAGGAAAGTTTGAGTCAGGAGCCTACACAGTAAGCGGTGGTCTACATGGAGTTGGTATTTCGGTAGTAAACGCACTTTCTGTTTTTGTGAAGGTTGAAGTAGAAAGGGACGGACATGTATGGAATCAAAATTTTGATTACGGAAAGCCCACTTCAAAAATTAAAAAAGGAAAAGCCTCCAAAAAAACAGGAACAAAAATAAACTTCTTGGCTGATCCAGAAATATTTGATGAAACACAGGTTTTCGAATACAACATTGTTTCGGAAAGATTGAGACAAACAGCATTTTTAAACAAAGGCCTCAAGATTAACCTAACTGACAACAGAGTAAAACCAGCAACAAAAGAACAGTTCTTTTATAAAGGTGGTTTAGTTGATTTTGTTGATTATTTAAATGAGGGGTTTGAGGTTCTTCATGAAAAAACAATTTCATTTTCAGATCAAAGCAAGGACTCAGAAATAGAAGTTGCAATGCAGTGGAAAAACGAAGACGACGTAAATATAAAAAGCTTTGCAAACAACATACATACTCTTGAAGGAGGAACTCACGAAGAAGGTCTTAGAACAGCAGTTACTAAAGCAATAAACGATTTTGCTAAATCTAGAAATCTTCACTCTGATATTTCTTTAACAGGCGATGATATAAGAGAAGGCTTAACAGGTGTTGTTTCTGTAAGGGTGAAAGAACCACAATTTGAAGGCCAAACAAAAACAAAACTTGGGAACACCGAAATGAAATCTAAAGTACAAGTATTAGTAAACCAAGAATTTCCAAAATGGCTTTCAAAAAATACAAAAGAAGGACGAGCTATTGTCGAGAGGTGCGCTATTGCGGCAAAAGCAAGAATGAGTGCAAAGAAAGCAAGAGAGCTTACTAAAAGAAAAAGCATACTTGAAACATCAGGTCTTCCAGGAAAGCTGGCAGACTGTTCTTCAACAGATCCATCGGAAAGTGAATTATTTATTGTAGAGGGGGATTCTGCTGCTGGTCCCGCCAAACAAGCAAGAGACTCAAAGACGCAAGCAATTCTTCCAATTAGGGGAAAAATTATTAATGTACAAAAAGTCACAGAGAACAGAGCTTTACAAAATGAAGAAATAAGTTCTCTTATCAAGGCAATTGGCACAGGAATAAAAGCAGAATATAAGGGTGAAGAATCAAGATATGACAAAATTATATTTTTAACAGATGCTGACGTTGATGGTGCTCATATTAGAACCCTATTGTTAACATTCTTTTTTAAATTTATGCCAGGGCTCATCAAAGAAGGAAAGGTTTGGATCTCCGAACCTCCTCTTTATAGAGCTAAGTCTTCTGGTTCAATAAATTATTTGAAAGACGATCAAGCCCTTGAAAATTTTAAAAAAGAAAACAAAAATAAGAAATTTGATATCAGCAGGTTCAAAGGTCTCGGAGAAATGAACGCAGGAGAGCTTTGGGACACTGCAATGAATCCAGAAAGTAGAACTCTTATAAAAGTAAGCATTGCTGATGGAAAGGCTGCTGAAGCTAAAGCAGCAAATATGTTTGAAATACTAATGGGCAATGACGTAGCAAAAAGAAAAACTTTCATTGAGGAAAATGCCAAAGATGTAAGGTTCTTGGACGTATAACATGGCAGCAAAGAAACCAGCAGCAAAGAAACCAGCAGCAAAGAAACCAGCAGCAAAGAAACCAGCAGCAAAGAAACCAGCAGCAAAGAAACCAAAAACTAGTACAGCTACAAAGAAAAAACCACCAACAAAGACAGAGTCATTAAATGGTTCAATTGCTGTTGAAGATGAAATTTCTAAATCATTTTTAGATTATGCCATGTCAGTTATTGTTTCTAGAGCCCTTCCAGATGTCAAGGATGGACTAAAACCTGTACAAAGAAGAATTTTATACTCTATGTACGAAACAGGAATCAGACCCACGGGACCTTTCAGAAAGTGTTCAAAAGTTGTTGGTGATGTTATGGGTAACTATCATCCACACGGAAATGATGCTATTTATGGAACTCTAGTTAGATTGGGACAAAACTTCAGTACAAGATACCCTCTTATTGAACCACAAGGCAACTTTGGAACCCCCGACGACCCACCAGCTGCTATGAGATATACAGAGTCTCGAATGTCTTCTTTGTCTTCACAACTATTAGATGGAATTGATGAAGAGACAGTAGACTTTGAGCCTAATTATTCCGGAGAGACAAGCGAACCAAAAGTATTACCAGGAAGATTTCCAAACCTTTTAATCAACGGAGCAGAAGGCATAGCGGTTGCAATGGCAACAAACATGCCACCCTATAATCTGAAAGAGATTACAGAGGCCGTTAAATTTACATTAAAAACAAAAGATCCGAAACCACGAGATTATTTAAAAATAATAAAGGGTCCAGATTTTCCTACAGGAGGATTAATTGTAGATACTCCCACGATAAAAGAAGCAATACTTAAAGGCAGAGGATCTATAAAACTTCGAGCTGTTGCAGACATAGAAGAATTAGGAAAGGGTAGATCTGCAATTGTTGTTAAAGAGCTTCCTTACCAGGCATCAATTGACAGAATTATGGAAAAAATAGCATCTTTAGTACAAGATAAAAAATTAACCGGGGTTTCAGACTTAAGAAACGAAAGTAGCGACAGAAACGGAACTAGGCTTGTTGTTGAGTTAAAGAGAGATGCTGTACCACAAGTTGTATTAAATGAACTTTTCAAGTTTACACAACTTCAAGATACCTTTTCTGTTAATTCAGTAGCTCTTGTTGAAGGAGTACCAAAAGTATTATCGGTTCCTGAGCTTATTCGTTATTATATCGATCACCAAATAGACGTAATACAGCGAAGATCTAAATATAGACTTGAAAAGGCAAAAGCAAGGTTACATATTGTTGATGGCTTATTACTTGCTTTAAATAAAATCGATCAAATAATTAAAGTTATTAAATCTTCAAAAGACGTTGAGGCAGCTAGAAAGTCACTGATAAGTAAATTTAAATTATCAGAAATTCAAGCAACACATATTCTTGATATGCCTTTAAGAAGATTGACTGCGTTGGAAAAAGAAAAGCTCGAAGACGAAAAGAAAGAACTCAAAGAAACAATTAAAGACCTTACAGCAATATTAAAAAGTAGAGCAAAACAAAATCAAATACTTATTGAAGAGCTTGACGCAATAACAGACAAGTTTGGTGATGAAAGAAGATCCAGAATTGTTCCAGATGTTGGCGAGGTAAAAATTGAAGACTTAATTGAAGACGAAGAAATTATTGTTTCCATCTCATCTGAAGGTTATATAAAATCAGTTCCTTCAACCTCCTATAAAAAA
>LUMH01000079.1_pt1 | contig 19078 bp, 20 predicted proteins | sample 730001 | NCBI WGS metagenome assembly LUMH01 (sample SAMN03860268, study PRJNA289734) | marine metagenome | biome: seawater column; feature: ocean; material: water; isolation source: Red Sea water column Station 34 - depth 25m | place: Saudi Arabia: Red Sea | collected 2011-10-15 | depth 25 m
CTCTATGGGTATTTGCGACCAGTAAAGCATCACACCTGTTAAAAAAATTAAAACTAAAGAGGTACCTAAGTCCGGTTGAAAGAAAATTAATAACCAAGGAATAACTAATACTAATAAGGGCAATACTAAATCTCTTATTGTTAGGATTATTTTTTTATCGAGTACTAAAGCAAGAGTTAATACAGTACTAAGTTTAGCTACCTCTGAAGGCTGAAAAGAAAAGATGCCCAAGTTTAGCCATCTTTGAGCTCCAGAAACTGAAATCCCAAAAAAATAAATTAGTAATAAGGATATTAAAGTACACAAATAAAATGGAACCACATACTTTCTAATTCTCTCTAAGGGTATATAAGAAATAAAAAATGCTAAAAAATAACCTAAAAAACCAGTTAAAATATGACCTAAATAATTTGATATTAAAAAATCACCCTGAATACTTTTTATTAATAAACCCGAAATAATGACTAAACAAAGTGGAATTATAAGTAGTGGAGAAAATAAAAAACCTCTATGATTAATTTAGCTAAATTACCAAATACGACAGAACTTTCTTTATTGGGCTGGCTTATTGAGATTGGTACACCTTTATTACTATCATCAACGAGAGGGATTTCAATAGGAATTTGAGCTAATAATGGTAAGTCATTTTCGTTAGCTAATGTTTGTCCACCACCTTTACCAAAAATTTCATATTTTTTACTTGGCATATCCGGCGGAATAAATACTGACATATTTTCTACAATTCCCAGTAAAGGTACTCCGAGTTGTTTAAACATTGCTAATCCCCTCCTTGCATCTTGCAAAGATACTTGTTGAGGAGTAGTGACAACTATAGCTCCAGAAATAGGCACAGATTGAGAAAGGGATATTTGAGCGTCTCCTGTTCCTGGAGGCAAGTCAATAACCAAAAAATCAAGATTATTCCATTCAACTTGGTACAAAAATTGTCGGATAATACTATTAAGCATTGGTCCTCTCCATATAACTGGCTGACCTTCTTCTATGAGGAAACCCATTGATACCAATGAAATTCCATATTTATTTATTGGTATTAACCTTTGATCACTGCCACTACCTTCTGTAACCTTTGGATTCTGTTCGGCAACTCCCATCATTGAGGGAGTATTAGGTCCATATATATCCGCATCCAGCAAACCAGTTTTTAAGCCTAATTTAGCTAGAGAACAAGCGAGATTAACTGCAATGGTACTTTTTCCAACTCCACCTTTACCACTACTTACAGCTATGATATGTTGAATCCCATCAATCTTCTGCAACTCAGGAGCATTACTTTGATTTTGAGATTCTGTTTTGGAAGGATTATTATCTATCTCTATTTGAACATCATCAATATCTTCAAAATCCAGTAGTACTTTTCTAACCTCTTGTACAATTCTATCTCTCTGAGAATTTGCAAACGATGGTAATGATAATGTTACGATTACTCTCGGTATAGTTACTCTTACATTTTTAATCCAAGCTAATTCAATTACATTTTTCTGTGATCCAGCATCTAGAACTTTTTGTAAAGCAAAATTCGCATCTTCTATTGTGGTCATTAAATTTTTAAATATTTTGACAAGGTAGTCGACTGTTTAAAAGATTAAGAACTATGTCGAACTATCAAATAATAGGCAATAAGGACCCCCTAAGAGAAATTATAAAGAGAAACTTATAATTAACCAAAAAAATTTTTTTCTTCAAGATTTACTAAATACATGTTGAAAGAACCTCCTAAAAACTCGAGAGAAAAAACTAAAAATCTCTTATTAACTCTACAAGACAAAATTTGTTCAGGACTTGAAAATGTAGATGGCAAAGGGAAATTTACAGAGGAATCCTGGCTAAGAGACGAAGGTGGCGGTGGAAGATCAAGAGTATTGAAAAATGGTTCTATTTTTGAGCAAGCAGGCGTAAATTTCTCGGAAGTACAGGGAAAAGAATTACCTCAATCTATAATCTCTCAAAGGCCCGAAGCAAAAGGTCATGAATGGTTTGCTACGGGAACTTCTATGGTTTTGCATCCTAAGAATCCCTATATTCCTACAGTTCATCTGAATTATCGATATTTCGAAGCTGGTCCTGTTTGGTGGTTTGGGGGAGGTGCAGACTTAACCCCTTTTTATCCTTATCTTTCTGATGTAAGGAATTTTCATAATGAGCATAAAAAAGCTTGTGAGAAAGTTGATCAAGATTTGCATAAAGTTTTCAAACCATGGTGTGATGAATATTTCTTCTTGAAGCATAGAAATGAATCTAGAGGCATAGGAGGTATTTTTTATGATTATCAAGATGGTTCAGGCAATATTTATAGAGGAAATAATCAAAATGGAGAAGCATCAAAAGCTTCACAAAATATTGGCAGATCTAATTTAAATTGGGATAATTTATTTTCTTTAGCGGAAAACTGTGGGCAGGCATTCCTCCCTTCATATTTGCCCATTATTGAAAAAAGAGCTTCTCAAACATATTCATCGAAGGAAAGAGAATTCCAGCTATATCGAAGAGGTAGATATGTCGAATTCAATTTAGTTTGGGATAGAGGGACAATTTTTGGACTACAAACAAATGGCAGAACTGAATCTATATTAATGTCCTTACCGCCTTTAGCTAGATGGGAATATGGATATAAAGCTAAAAATGGTTCTCGAGAGGAATTTCTCACATCAATTTTTACAAAACCCCAAGATTGGTTAAATGATAAAGAGTTAGAGAAATTCTGTATAGAGAATAATATTTTTGATTAAAAATTATCGAATAAAATTTTCAAGTATCTTAAATAGGTGTTTTAAATAAAGAACCGTCACTTTTCAATTGAAGTTTTTCTCCAAGTTCATTTTCTAAAGAGATTAATTCATCCCTATGCGCTCTTAGTCTCATGAAAGTTGAATCATTTTCATTTTCGTTGATCAACCTTAATTCAAATTTCTCCTCTCTTGCTGATTTTTTAAAATAAACAATTCCAGACAAAGGGCCACCAATTAATCCCAAAAGAATAGGCCACCAACCTAATTCAGGATATATTTGAATAATTACTAATCCCAAAGCACAAGAACCAAAACCGCCAAGAAAACCTAAAAAAATTGCTAAAAATTTACTAGAAACAACTTGACCCTTGAATATTAAAATTCTTTGTTCAAAATCTCCTCCTGTTTGCTTCCATCCCCTCAAATTAAGCCATTCACATAAACCATTTAAAACCTTAATTGGCTGCTGAGAAGATGAAATCTCAACGATGGTTGTTCTATCTTTACTGGAAGCCCTAAGAAAAAAAAATAATCCTATGGCCAAGAGAATTGTCAGCAATAATGTTGAATTTAAGGAATATGACATTAAATAATTTTTTCTAGTAACTCGAGAATAAAAATTAAAGTTACATCATATTATAATTTTTTAGAATTATTCTGTAAAATATTTCTATTAGATAAAAATTCTTAATTAAATAAAATCTTAAGTAATATTCTAAATCTTAAATTACTTTAAATACTTATTAAAAATGACTATTGAAAATAAAAATATTGATCTTCTTTATAGCGATTTAACAGTAGATTTATACAATCTTTATAAAAAATCATCCTACCTAGCTATTGACACTGAAGCAATGGGTTTAATTCATGGAAGAGATAGACTCTGTTTAGTACAAATATGCAATGAATTTAAAAGAACATCCTGTATAAAAATCGAACTTAATACATCTTCTTCACCTCATTTAAAAGCACTTCTTGAAGATGACAAAATTACTAAAATATTTCACTATGCGAGATTTGATGTAGCAGCTCTAAAATGCAATCTTGAAATTAATACAAAAAATATTTTTTGTACAAAAATTGCTAGTAAGTTGGCAAGAACTTATACAAATAAACACGGTTTAAAGGATTTAATTAATGAATTGTTAGGTATAGAACTGGACAAAAGCTCGCAAAGTAGTGATTGGGGTAGCAACGAAGATTTAACAAAAGATCAATTAGATTATGCAGCAAATGATGTTAGATATTTAATTGAAGCTATGCATAAATTAAAAGTTATCTTAGAAAGAGAGAATAGATATGAATTAGCTCAAAAATGTTTCGAAACAGTTTCTGTACATGCTGATTTAGACATACTAAAATTCTCAAATATATTTGAACATTAAGAATCAATCTTCAGTTAAAAAATTATCTTCACCATCAAGAGTTTCCATAAGCTTATCAAGTATTCTTGAAGAACTTAATTTATCTCCATCATTTTTTTCACAAATTTTTAAAACATTTTGCGCAACTTGTATTTTTTCTTGAATAGTTTTCGAGCCTTCTTTTGCAATTTGAATTTCTACTTTCTTTTTAGCAGAAGATAAGCTTATACTCATAAGTTTTGCAATCTCTGCACAAATTTTTAGATATTGCCGATCATTTATTGGATACATAAAAGAATTAATAATTAATAAGCTAGTGCCATTTACTAAGATAACAAATGAAGGTTTATGGCATCTACGATTTTCTTACTTGCTCCGGATTCCCCCATTCTTTTTTTTCCAATTTTTGCTTGTTCTAACCTATCAACTTTTCCTTTCAAAAGTAAACTTAAACGTTTTAAAAGAATTTTTTTGTTCTTGCAAACTAAAACACTACCTCCCAATAATCTTGATTGCCTTTTTGCAAATGATTTTGTAAATTGTGGTCCAGGTCCCGGTAGAGAAAGAGATGGAATTCCAAGGCCAGCAATTTGCTCTGTAGCAGTTCCTGCATTAGACAAGCCAACTTCTGCCATATTGGCCCATGAATTGAATTTACCTTTTCCAATCACTACATATTGATCTTTCTTTTTCCATACTGAATCTTCATCAATTAGAAATTTAACTTTACTCTGTTTTATAAAACCATATTTATTTAAATAATTTTGAATTTGAATCACATTTGCATTAATACTCAAAGGCAAAAGAATAACCAAATCCTTTGATAAATGAAAATCTTGCAAACAATTTAGAAAATTATCAAGATTTTTAAGAGCTTCAGGGTATCTACTTCCAACTAATAAAATAATCCTTTTAAAAGAAATAATATTTGATATCTTCTCGTTTGTTGCATTAACAAAATCCATCATTGGATTACCCAAGTATTTTGCATCAATATTTTTTTTATTCAAATTATTAGCTGTAATTTTATCTCTCATAATTAAATTTTTACATCTTGGAGATTTCATTAAAAACATTTCCCATGGATCCCATTCAGAACCTTTCAACTTATGATAAAAATCGCTTAAATCCCAACCTGGCCCACTACTCCAAGTATGATCACTTTTGGGAGTTCCAATGAAACTAAATTCGCATTCTGAACTCCAAGCGTAGAGTAATGGCAAGAAATCGCCTACTGCGATAATTTTGCAGTTATGTTTTGACTTCTGTTTTACAAGTAGAAAATTTCTTAAATTATCGATTAAAAATCCTGCAAACAAATCAAGCACAAATCCCTTCAGACTTTGATTACTAAAACCTCCACTAGGCAGCTCTTTTAAATATCCTATTTTACGAAAATTCTTTGATTTTATGGAATTAAATACATCTCCATTTCCTACTAACGGCAAAACTTCAATATTTTTATTTTTTATTTTTTTTAGTAATCTTTTTATTATCTCCGATGCGATTACATCTTCTCCATGACCATTGCATATAAATAATAGAGAATGAGACACCTTACTGTTAAGATCATAAAAAGACTCAATCGAATCTTTTTCGGCGGCATGGCCAAGTGGTAAGGCAGAGGATTGCAAATCCTTTATCCCCAGTTCGAATCTGGGTGCCGCCTTATTTAATTTTTTTACACATTTAATTATGAAGTTTTCTAAGAACTTCAATTTGAAATAAAAGGTATAAAGTTTCAATTACTTATTGATATATAGAAAAATGATCTTTTCTTTATTTATTGATAAATAATACCCGATATCTATTAATAAATAAAATTTAATTAATTTATTAATTATTTTCATCAGATTATTTATATAAAAATTTGAATTATTTTAGTAATCATTATCTGCTACACACATTCCTAAACATCTAACACCATTTGATGCAGTCCTTTTGCAATGATTACATAAAATGGGATCTTTCTCTGAAGTAAGGTTAATTTTTGAATTATTTTGGTCTTTAAAGCTTATTAACTCTTGTGTTGAATCAAATAGAGTCATTCTTAGAATCATCACTTGAGTCGATACTAACAACAAGTGAAGCATTAGTGTTGGAAGAAGGTATATCCATAATTTTTACAGTTTCTTTAGGCTCATCAATAACTTGATTTTCTTCAGTACTTTCATCAACTGCACAAGCTTCAAGAGCCTCTCGAAGTAGTGAATCAAAAGTTGCTCCTGGCAATCTATGTCTAGCAACCTCAAGAAAAGTTCTCGGTAACGATTCAGATGCAGCATCTCGTAAAGCAGGATTATTCTTTCTATGTTCTTGTTCTTCTTCTATTGATTTAATAAACCTCAGTGTGACATCTCTTTTGGTAGAAGCTTTTATCAGCGTATCGTTTTCCGGATTACTAACATTAGGTTCATTTTCAAGATCACTAAGTCTTTTTTCCAAACTATTTAAAACTTCATTAGCTTCTTTACTAATATGCGCTAATTGACCATCGGACAAATTAGGTAAATCAGCGACAAAAACTTTCCCATGATCCCTTAGTGTCAAGAAAGTTGGTCTTGGGCCTTGAGCCTGTCTACCAATTGATTCAGAATTATTACCTATTGGTCTTTTTGGAGGTGTAGGGCCAGCTGAACTACGTCTACGTGTAATTCTTTGATTATTTGCAAAGGGCATTGAATAAAGGTTAAATCTTAATACTTAAACTTCCGATATAATTCGGCGGTAATTTTATTATATTACACCTAACTTTTTCATTTGGGTATAAAAAATAATTTTTTAAAACTCATTTAAAAAAGATAAAAAAATTTAAGTTAAAATTTCTGGCAAAAATTTACTAATTGTTGAATCATTTTTTCGAACTATCTTTCCAATTTCCCAACTATCTATATCATGATCTTTACAGATACTTAATATCGCGTCCTTAAATTGTTTATCAATAATTAAACAAAATCCCACTCCAAGATTGAAAGTATTCCAAAAATCTTTTTCAGGAATAGATCCTTTCTCTTTAAGGAATTTAAATAAAATAGGTATTTCCCAAGAACTGGTATTGATATAAGGAATAAAATCAGAAGGAATACATCTTGGTAAATTTTCTGGAATTCCTCCTCCAGTTATATGAGACATTGCTTTAATTTCTATATTTTCAGATAACATTTGGTTAATCACATTATTGTAAATTTTTGTAGGTTTCAATAACTCATCATAAAAATTTAAGTGAGAAACTTTTTCAAATTCTTTATCTATTTGATTATTGTTTTGAATAATTTTTCTTACTAAACTAAAGCCGTTACTATGAACTCCATTACTTTTTAAAGCAATTATTAAGTCATTTTCAGAGACTTTTTTACCATTAATAAGCTTATCCTCATCAACTATTCCAACACAAAATCCTGCAAGATCATACTTATTTTTTGAATAAAATCCAGGCATTTCAGCAGTTTCTCCGCCGAGTAATGAACAGTTATTTTCTCCGCATCCATGTGAAATTCCCTGAACAACCCTCAATAATTGTTTCTTATCAAGCTTACCGGTAGCAATATAATCTAGAAAAAATAAAGGTTTTGCACCACTAGTAATGATATCGTTCATGCACATAGCAACTAAATCAATACCAACCTCAAAGTGAAAGTTTTTACTTTGGGCTAATTCTAATTTTGTTCCAACACCATCAGTTCCTGAAACAAGAACTGGTTTTTTAAAACTATCGATAGGAATTCTAAACAAACCTCCGAACCCACCAATACCCTCAATCACATTAGATGTATGAGTTCCTTCAACTGCCTGTTTAATTTCGGAAACAAATTCTCGCCCAGCTTCTATATCAACACCTGATGTTTTGTAATCCATGAAATAAAAATGATAGACTTTCCCTATATAGATATTCCTCCTAAGATTGCTTTTGTCCAGTAATTATTTATCAAATAGATTTATTTTTTAAAAACAAAGTGAAGAAAGTAATCATAAGGAAAACTGAAGAAATAGAAAATTGGAGGAGAAATATAAATAGTGAAATTAACTTCATTCCAACAATGGGTAATCTTCATAATGGACATATAAAACTAATATCAACAGCAAAAAATGACAATTCTAATGTTAATTTAGTAAGTATTTTTATTAATCCACTTCAATTTGATAACAAGTTAGATTTAGAGAATTACCCTAAAACAATTGATAATGATATAAAAATCTCCTTTTCAAATGGCGCAGATGCCATCTTCATCCCAAGTAATGAAGATATATATCCACCAAATAATAAAAATATTAAATTCCTAAAAGCTCCAATAGAATTATCTTCTGCATTATGTGGATTAAATCGAATTGGACATTTTGATGGCGTTTGTACAGTAGTTTATAGATTACTTAATCTCATCAAGCCAAAAAATCTTTACTTAGGAGAAAAAGATTGGCAACAACTTTTAATTTTAAAAAATCTTGTCCTAAGAAAGAAATTAAATGTTGCTATTAAATCCATTCCTACACAAAGAGATTTTGATGGAATTCCTTTAAGTTCACGTAATGTACATTTATCAAAAAACGAAAGAAAATTGATTAGGTTTTTTTCAAGTGAGTTATTAGAAGCAAAAAAAAATTTTCAACAAGATAAAAAGATCAATTTAAACCAAATAATTAAAAAGCTATCAGCAAAAAAAATTTCAATTGAATATTTAGAACATTTACACCCTCATACACTCCAAAAAGCAAGACTTGAGGATAATATTTCGTTACTGGCTGGTGCGATAAGATGTGGAGAGACAAGATTAATTGATCACGTTTTTCTAATGAAAAGAAGGCCGATTATTGCAATTGATGGTCCTGCAGGTTCAGGTAAAAGTACTGTAACAAAGTTAATAGCGAAGAAACTTAAACTTTTATATTTAGATACTGGAGCAATGTATAGGGCATTGAGTTGGCTTATGATAAAAGAAAGTATTGATTATAAAAAAGAAAAAAAATTACAGAATATTCTTAAAGATATATCTATTGTTTTCAAGTCAAATACAAATTCACATCAGGATGTTTATGTTAATAACTACTGTGTTACTGAAGAAATTAGGTCGCAAAAGATAAGTTCCATCGTTTCTAAAATTTCCTCAATAAAAGAAGTAAGAAAATTCTTAGTAGAAGAACAAAGAAAAATTGGAGAATCAGGCGGACTTGTAGCTGAGGGAAGAGATATAGGAACTACTGTTTTTCCTCATGCAGAACTTAAAATATTTTTAACTGCTAGCATCGATGAAAGAGCAAAAAGAAGAAAATCTGATAAAAATAGTAAAGACTCACAAGAAATAGACCTTCATACATTAAAAGAACTTATAAAGAAAAGAGATTTTGAAGATTCCAATAGGGAAATTTCACCTCTAATAAAAGCGAATGACGCAATAGAAATTATTACGGATGGATATACAATTAATGAGGTAGTGGATAAAATTATTGACCTTTACAATGACAAGATTCCTAAAGAGACTGAGATCAAATAAATTCAAGAAATACTTTCCAAAAAACCGTTTACAGAGTCTTCTAAAATATCAAGGACATAATCGAAGCCCTCATCACCTCCAAAATATGGGTCAGGAACTTCTTGCTCATTAAAAACTGATCTAAAATCTTGTATTTTTTTAATTGATGCAAAACCAGTTGAAGCTGTTCTATTTTTAAGATCTTGAATATTTCTAAAATTTGAATCGTCCATCGCAAGAATATAGTTAAATTCGTCAAAATCTTTGCTAGTAATTTGACGAGCCCTGCTTAAGATATTTATATCTCTTCTTTCTGCCGCAATTCTCATCCTAGAGTCAGCTTTTTTTCCAATATGCCAACTCCCAGTTCCAGCAGAATCTACAATAAAGCCATCGGTTAATCCCTTCTTTTCAAGTAGACTTATAAAGATAGCTTCTGCTGCAGGAGACCTACAAATATTTCCCAAACATACAAAAAGAACAGAAATTTTTTTCATATGATTTCAAATTTCAATAAATTATAAGACTTTTAAGTAGTAAATAAAACTTCTTTAATTAAAGATTCAGTAAATTCTTTACCAAACAAACTCGACAACATTGGCCTTGCTGGATCGTTATCTCTTCTATAATTCAAATAATTATTTTGACCGTTTATTAATTCTTTTTGCAGTTCAATATTGACTTCTTTGCTTTCGAAAAGAATTTCCAAATACAAATCAAGATATTCCTTAAATGAGTTATAAAGCTGATTAGCAATTAAAAAATCACTTCTTTCTTCTTTTGGTAATTTTGACCAGATTACTCCTGGAGAAAAAAATCTAGCTACATCTGCAGACATTTTTTCAGCTAATGGGAGTGATGAATGACAATGATTTTTGAGTTTTATAAGTTTTTCTAATAACTCATTATTATATTGATTTTGTATTTTTAATGAAGGCTGAAAATCTAATACTAATAAATGACTATTAGGTAGAGAAACAAAATCTACTCCAAAAAATGGGACGTTATAAATAGTATTAGGAATAATTAAAAAATTTAAAACAGAATAATTTGGACTATTTATACACACTGCTCTTGCGAATTGAATTCTTTTTTTATGCGTTACACCCCAAGTAGAGAGATTCACATTTTTTTTTGATTTTTTTGAACCATAAGTTGAATCTTTATAAGAATATTCCGAGGGTATTATTTTTTCTAAACAGTTATATTTACTTAAATTATTTGTTAAATATTTTAAAAAATTATGCCATCTCCAATCTGGCCTATAAAAAATAGTATCTTGTATTAACATTCAATGAATAATCTCATTATTTAATGTAAAAAGAAATTTATTGATAAATTTTTTTGTCCATTTTTCTCCAAAAAAAGATTTAAACAATTTATCTGCAGGGTCTTTTTCAAAACTGTACTTATCATATTTAATTTGATTAATCTTTATTTCTTCTGCATTTAAAAATTGATTAACAGGATTCGATTTATAAATGTTCAAATAATTATTTACAAATGAATGGAATATATTATTTAAATCTCTATCAAGATTTAATTTATTTCCTCTACATATAATCACCCATGGGGAAAAATACTTTTTTGAATCATATATATTCTTCATTTTATTATTATCAAATGCAGAATATTTTTTCTTAATACTACCTAAACTTGAACAATATTTTTCAAGATATTTGCTTTCTTGAATTAAAGGTTGATAATCAAGTATTGCTAATAACTTTTGAGAAGTTCCAAACCATAAAATATCAGCTCCTAAAATAGGCATTTCACTATCAAAATTAGGATATGCGACCGTATTAAACACTTGCAGTTTTTTGCCACCATCTAATCTTGTTATTCGCCACTTTCTATATTCGGGAGATGAAAAAAGCCAATTTTTAATAATATATTTTGAGTCTTCATTGTGATGTTCTTTGAATTCACTAGATATTTGTACTTCATGTCCATTTAATTCATCAATATTGGTTTTAAGGAAATCAACTAATGAATCAAACATAAATATTAGGTCTCGGTACTTCCTTTCCTAACTTTTTTTGTAATGTAATTGAATACAATCTTGCCTAAAACAGCAATCAAGTTACCTTCAAGCTCCTTAAACATTTTCATATTGTAAGTAAAAGCTTGATTAGCTTCATCAATAATTTGATCAGCAGTCTTTTGATTTATTGGAAGTTGATTCAAAGTAAGGGAATATTCTTCCTTGAATTTCTTTTCATCAGCAATTAATTCAAACTCATAAAAATTTAAACCATCATTTCCCTGCAAATTTAATGCTTTTTTAGCGATCCTTTTCAAAATTTGCCCCCCAGATAAATCTCCTATATAGCGAGTGTAGTGGTGACCAACCAATAGCTCTGGTGAATTTTTTGCGACCTCTCGGATTCTTTCAACATATTCTTTTGCTGAGTGAGAAATATTAATTTCATTCTTCCAGTTTTCACCAAAATAAAATTTAAGATCATTTACAAGAGTTTCTTTCCTGAATAATGATTTAAAACCTATAGGTTTTATTACGGGATGTTCCTCATTGACCAGTCTTTCAATTTCTTCTTCCATAGCTTCATAAACAAAATATAAATCACTAATTAATTTTCTATAAGATTTTTTTTCAACAACTCCTTTTAAAAAACAAGCCACAAAGCCAGTATTTTCTGCCATAGTATGGGATTTTTTTGTCCCTTCTCTTAATTGTCCTGCAAGAGCAACTGCCATATATTTTGAATTATTTTTGTAAGTGTATTTAATCTACAAGGAAAATACATAAAACAGCTAATTTTTGTTACCAGCGGATGTTGTAGAGAATAGCTTATAAAGTTCTTTACAAACCAAAAAAAGGTTATCTTTTTGTTCCTTTTGCGGTAGATGAGTACCAGTCATTTCCCAATCACCGATGGTAGCCACTCTCCATCTCTCGGAGGGAACAATCATACCTCGCATTATTATTCCCAACAATTTCGGAACTCTGCCATTATTATCATTTTCAATTCTTAATTGTAAGAGTATTGCTCTACATTCAATAAGAGGACTCCAACCAGGGAAATGAAACGCAAAATCAATAGTATCTTGCATGGATTCATTATTTGAATTGTCCCAGGGACTAAAGTTTACGCTTGCATCTGGAAAATATTTCCGAAACAAAGCTGCAGTGGAAGCAATTTTATTAGCTATTTCAACATTACTTACATTTGAACTCGCATTCATAAGTAGCTGAGTATTTTTTTGAAAATGACATAATTTGCTTTAACTTGCTTATTAACTACTTTTTCTTTTAATAAAGATGTTGAAATGCTGATCAATAAAGTATTCTCTATTCACATTTGAATAATAAATTTCTAGGTTTTAAAGAAAATAACTCATCGCAAATTACAATACGAGGAACTTCAATGAGTTATCTTTTATTAATTCAATGCTATGCCAAAATTTGAAAAATTAACTTTACCTAATGAAGGCGAGATAATAACTTTTAATCAAGGCAAACCTAATGTTCCTAATAATCCAATTGTCCCATTTATTAGGGGTGATGGTACTGGAGTTGATATTTGGCCTGCAACTCAAATCGTTCTTGATTCAGCGATTAAAAAAAGCTATGGAGATGAAAGAAAAATTAATTGGTTTAAAGTCTATGCAGGCGATGAAGCTTGTGAACTTTATGGAACATATAACTACCTCCCTCAAGATACTATTGAAGCAATCAAACACTTTGGTGTAGCCATCAAAGGTCCTTTAACGACTCCCATCGGTGGAGGTATTAGATCTCTTAATGTTGCATTAAGGCAAATCTTTGATTTATATAGCTGTGTTAGACCATGCAAATATTATTCAGGAACTCCAAGCCCTCACAAAAATCCCCAAAATTTAGACGTTATTGTTTATAGAGAAAATACTGAAGATATCTACATGGGAATTGAATGGGAAGCGGAGGATAATAATTGTCTTGAATTAATTAATCACTTAAATAACGTTGTAATACCAAAAAGTAAAAATTTAAAAAATAGATCCATACCAAACGGATCAGGTATTGGAATAAAACCGGTGAGTAAATCTGGTAGCCAAAGGCATATTAGAAAAGCTATTGAACATGCCAAAAGATTATCAGGAGATAAAAGGCATGTGACTCTTGTACATAAAGGGAATATTATGAAATATACAGAAGGTGCATTTAGAGATTGGGGATATGAATTAGCAGTAAATGAATTTAGAGAAGATTGCATTACAGAAAGAGAAAGCTGGATTTTAGATAATATTCAGAAAAATCCAGAAATTACAATTGAAAATAATGCTCGAAAAATTGAACCAGGTTTTGACAAGCTTACAAATAACAAAAAAGCATTCATTTGCGAAGAAATTAAAGAAGTTATTGCATCAATATCAAATTCTCACGGAGATGGAAAATGGAGAGAACTTATTCTTGTTGATGATCGGATAGCTGATAGTATATTTCAACAAATTCAAACTAGACCTCAAGAATATTCAATTCTTGCAACATTAAACCTTAATGGAGACTATGTTTCTGATGCAGCTGCAGCAATTGTTGGTGGCCTAGGTATGGCTCCTGGTGCAAATATTGGAGATAATGCAGCAATTTTCGAAGCTACGCACGGTACTGCGCCAAAACATGCAGGCTTAAATAAGATTAATCCAGGCTCAGTAATTCTTAGTGGTGTAATGATGCTTGAATATTTTGGTTGGGATGAAGCAGCTAACTTAATTACTAATGGTTTAAGTAAGGCAATAGAGCAAAAAAAAGTCACCTATGATCTAGCACGCTTAATGGAACCAAAAGTAGAACCCTTATCCTGCAGCAGTTTTGCTGAAGAAATTATCTCAAATTTCTAATTTTAAAAATTATTTTTATTTTCAAAAACTTTCCAAATATTAACCAGTGAATCTTTAGTGCCAATGTTTCCAGGATGAGTAACAATGGGAAGTTTTTCGCCATTTTTTAGGTTGTAAGTCACCACTGAAATGCCAGTTAAAATCTGTCCTTCAAGATAAACATAATCTGCATTAAGTCCTTTACTAAGAATCAAATTTGTTGTTATTCCACCTTTTGAAATCAAATATCCTATTTCATACTTCAAATCTGCGACTAATTCAGCAATAAAACAAGCAAGTAAATTATAAAAATTAAATAGTTCAGAAGAATCTAAAGACATAAATTTTCTTGAAGTAAACAAAACAGGAGTTTTTCCTTTCTCAAAAGAAAATCTAATTTCTTTCAAAAATTTATTTTTAAACAAATTCCTTCGCTTCTGATTATTATCTGATGAAGTAATTTTAAAGAATTCAAAAACATCTAATTCAACTGGATTGCAATTACTTATCTCTAATAAATTATTCAATTGTATTGTTGAAAGTTCTACATAAGATCCAACAATTATCAGTCCTGGAAGAAAACTCTTTTCTTTATTTCTTATTCTTAAATTAGAGAAAAATATTTCACTCTGAGAGACACTTTTTTTCTCAGAAATTGAACTTATAAAACTTGCTGCAGTTCGAAAAAGGAATTTTTTTTGTTTAATTAATTTTTTAATTACTAAAGAAAATTTTTTTAGTTGAGAATAATTTTCTACATCTACAACTACATGTTTATTATTCTTCAAGTTCTTTAGTGTTTTAAAAACAATATTATTTTCTTCATCATTTAGCATTTCGATATCTGACAATAAAAGATTTTGAATATCTTCAAAATTTATTTGCGATTTACTCTGCTGAAATAAAAGATTCTTGACATTACTTGTCTTATATCCAAAAATTTTATCTCTTGCAAAAATTGTTTGACTAACAGGAGTTTTATCAACAAAATGAGCTCCATTAATTGTTAATCTTTTACCCTCTATGAAAGCTGGAATATGAAAAGTAGCATCAAAAGGACCTAAGCAACTATTTAGAGCAATTGGCTCTAAATAGTTATGTCCTCGAAGAGTAGAGTCTCCTCTACTTATAAAAATAATTTCTTCTTCATAGGCTTGAGAAGTAATTACAGTCTTAAGATTTTTGCAAATTTCCTCTATTGTTAATTTCGCATCATTTTCCGATAGTGACCTTGTATTAGCCAAAATAAAAAATAAATTAGATTTAGATTCAAAACCTTTGACTAAAGTTGAGCAGTCCCACTTAAGCAGTAATAAGCAATCGTGAACAGTTTGAGAGCCTGTGGGATCATCATCTATAACGACAAATTTCATAAGTATTGCAAAATTACTTAAGAGATTTTATTTGTATTGAGGCATTTAACCTTTTACTATCATTTGAAGGAATCATAATGTTTCTAAATCCATCAACAAAAGAATTTCGGGGACTAGTCCAAGGTTCGAGACATATCATTCTTCTTGGAGGATCACTCCAAATAACGCCTAAATCAAAAGGATATGGATGATTTAAAGTTACCTCTCTTTTAAAAATTTTATCTCGAAAAGAGCTTCTACCGGAAGTATACATAAGTAGATCAACTCCTAAATTAATTTTGTTTAATTCATCCAAAGTATTACTTATAGTATTTCTTTCTTGATCCTGACAATTAAGTGGATTATCAACAAACTCTAAATTTTTGAAATCTGAAACATTAAAATAAGGATGCAAACCAAAATTTATAGGCATAGCAAAGTCTGTTTTGTTATGGATTGTAATTTCAAATTCTAAAGAGTTAATTTTTAAGGTAACTTCTATTTTTAGTTCGAAATCGAAAGGATAATATTTTTTGGTTTTTTTAGATGCATTTAAGAATAAGCATAAAAATTTTTCATTTTCATTGAAGGAGTATTGCCATTGCAAATCCCTAGCGAAACCATGTTGTGGTAATTGCAAATAACCATTTCCAAATACTGAACTAGAGGTATTGAGATTTCCACAAATTGGAAACAAGATTGGAATGCCTCCCCTAATACTTTTTGTCTTGTCCATAAATCTTGTTTCATCGAAATAAAGTATTTCATTACCATCCGAAACCCAATTTGTAATAACGCCTCCTCTTTCAGGACAAAATTTAATGTAATTATTTTTATCTAATTGAAAGACAAAAATTCCTTGGTCCTTATTAGATAATTCAAGTTTCACGATTATTACTTAAAGAGAATCAACCCAATCCAAAATATGCTGATTAACTAATTCAGGTATCTCATCATGAGGACAATGTCCTGCATCAAGAATAATTTCTTTTGTATTCTTTGGTGTAAATTTTTTATATAGATTTCTTTTTTTTGGAGTGTTCATCCATGGATCTTTCCCTCCCCAAAGAAGTAATAATGGTGCATTTAGTTTTGCGAATAGCTTATCCAACGGCAATCCCTGAGGACCTGATGGGTTAAATACACTTCTAAAAACATTAAAAGCTCCGAAATCTAGAGAAGGCTTCCTTATTGACTCAACTAAAAAATCATCAACATTTTTTTTATCAACATAAACTTGATTCAAAGTTTTTTTAATATTTTTTGGATTTCTCATATTCTCAAAAATCAAACGTTGAAGAACAATATTTTTCAAAAATATGCCGGCAACTGTTTCAATTGAAGTTTGCAACATATTCTTTTTGATAGTTTTTTCTTCACTAAAATATCCAGCAGCATTAAGTAAGATCACTCCTGCGTTTAGCTCATTTAATTCTGCACCAGCTGCTAATGCGGCATAACCACCTAATGAATTTCCAACAACAATTGTAGGTTTTTTTATTTTCTCTTTTACATAAGCGACAACCTGATCTTTCCATAAAGATCCTGAGTATTCGACGTCTTGAGGCTTAGGACTTTTTCCAAAACCGAGTAAATCCATAGCATGAACTTCGTATTTTGTACTCAAAATAGGAATATTAAATCTCCAATGATCCGTAGAAGCACCGAAACCATGAATTAATAAAATTGCACATTCTTTTGATGTATTCTCAGGCTTAGCAGAAACTGTATGTATTGGGTAATTTAAAAAATTCCAGTCATAATTTACATCACTATCTATCAGAGCTGATTTTTCCATTTATTGAAAATGCTATTTTAGTAGATTCTAATAAACTTATTTCTTAAAGAAGACCCACAGGATCAGCTGCAACATCATCTGAAATTTTATTACCATCATTTGGGGGCTTATCTTTTAAAACAATTCTTAAGAGAACAGGTGCAAGAAATGTCGTTCCAATAACCATTAATAAAATAGCTGCTTCAAGAGAAGGAGTTAATAACTTAGCGCTTGTTCCTAGCCCAAGAAAAATTAAACCAACCTCTCCTCTAGGCATCATACCCAAGCCTACAACTAATCTATTTGTAGGTTTATCACTTGAAAATACCCATCCGGCTGCAATTTTTCCAATAATCGCAACAACTAATAAAAATCCTGCAACTACAAGAGCTGATCTGCTTGTTGGATCAAGTGGATTGATAACAGATAAATCCATTCCAGCTCCAACTAATACAAAGAAAATAGTTGCGAATAAGGAAACTAAAGGTAAAACAGATTGTTGTATTGCATGATTATTTTTAGAACTACTAAGAATCAATCCAGCTGCAAAAGCCCCTAAAGCTGCTTCCAATCCAATGGCTGTTGCCACGAAACAACACAATACAAGTATCACAAAAGAAGCTACCACTACTGCTCCAGGAGCCTTTAATCTATCTAATAACCAATCAAAACCTGGAGCAGCTGTTCTACTTAATGCAATAGCAGCAATAACAAACACTACAGCTGCTGCAACTAATTTAACAATAGGAGCAATTTCTAAAGTACCTCCTGCAGCAAGAGCGACTACAACTGCAAGAATAACAATTCCCAAAATATCGTCTAACACTGCTGCACCAATAACAATCTGTCCTTCTCTAGTTTTCAAATATCCCAATTCACCGAAAACACTTGCAGTAATTCCTATACTTGTGGCTGTCATAGATGCTCCAGCAAAAACTGCTGGAATTAGATCTACTTGGAAAATAAACATTAATCCAAGAGTTCCAAACGCAAACGGTAAAATTACGCCAGCCATAGCAACAGTAAAAGCCTGAGCACCGACAGCTACCAATTCCTCTAACTCACTTTCTAAGCCTGTTAAAAATAAAAGTGCATATAAACCAAGTGTTGCTACTGCTTGGAGCGAGGGAAAGCTTTCGAAATAAACATCAGGTACTGCTTCTGGGGGGATTGACGCTAATGAACTAATTACATTTACAAGTCCCTCATTTAGTTCAGTTCCAGCTGAGGGCGGTATCAATAAATGAAATCCTGATGCTCCTATTACAACCCCTGCAAGAAGCTCACCTACAATCGTTGGCAAACTAAGTCTTACTAATACTTCTGCTAAGGCTCTTGCTGCCAAAAAGATCAATAGAAATCTTATAACTCCGATCAACGTTTCAGCAACTTCTAAATCATGTGCACTTAATTCAGCAAGTAAAGAGTACATTTAAGTGTAAAAAATAAACTACTAATTGGAAGATAGTTTATTGAGGGCCCACTTTAAGAAATATGTAAGAAAAAAGCAAAAATACTCAACAAGTGTGGATCTGAAGTTACAACAAAGAAA
>LUMH01000346.1_pt1 | contig 19061 bp, 21 predicted proteins | sample 730001 | NCBI WGS metagenome assembly LUMH01 (sample SAMN03860268, study PRJNA289734) | marine metagenome | biome: seawater column; feature: ocean; material: water; isolation source: Red Sea water column Station 34 - depth 25m | place: Saudi Arabia: Red Sea | collected 2011-10-15 | depth 25 m
TCTAATAACTTTACGGATGTTAGTTTTAACATAACATTTCCTCCGTATATATATGTATATAAGTATATAACAACTAAGTTATTATTACATATTTTTTTTCTTTTTTCTTAGCTTCTTTTAATGTGCTTTCCGTTCCTTTGGATGTGGTATCTTTAGGTATGAATGCAGCTACGACATCACTATACTCAACTATCTTTTTGTTTCTATCGTGGTAATGCCAAGCTGCATATGGTCTTCCATACTTATAACTTTCAAGAACACAATGTTGGTTGTAAGCATAATGTGATGGTGGAAACTCTGAGTATTTTATATCGAACTCTAAAGCATATTTCTTAGCGTACCCATCAGCACCATCCTTTTGTCCACCGCTTACTATCTCTAACTCATCTCCATACTTTTGTTTAAGTTTGAAGACAAACTCTTGTATTCTTTTCTTATTTGTATATTGTCTACTTCCTACTATTGCTACTTTCATAGTCATTCCTTTTTTGAACTCGTGGTGGTTTTTCTGAGGTACAGAACTTAGCTGCTTTATGAAAATCATCTATAGCATTTAACATCTGTGAATCGTTGTCGTAGATATGTTGGAATCTAACATTCTGTTTTGGATTTACATTTTCTCTACTGACTATATCATACCAAATAAAATCGTTTGGGTGTAACTTTTCATCTACCTTTATCTTTGTCTTGAAGTGTAGATTAGCTTCATAGTCTAACAAGAATCTTTTTGTATCTTGTGGTGATACAGTTCCATCTTTATACCATAATGTAAGATAATATTTTATATCATCATTATGCACACCCTCTAACTTTTCAACAATATCTTTTTCGTAATCTTTATTTATAAAATCAGAAAGGTTCATTCTCAAGCTTATCTTCATTACTTTACTCCTGCGTCGCAAAATTCGGTTTGATTAAAATCACAATACTTACAATTTTTCTTAGATGCCTCTTTTCTATAAATATGTTCAGTTCGATATTCTCCATCATCATTGAACCCATCTTTTAGAAATTCATCCAATCTTTTTACAACCTGATTGATTGATGGTTTACCATTTGCTGGTACAAACTTCTGAACCCTCTTCTGAGGAAAGTCTAAGTTCTCATACAGCTTTCTCTTTACAATAAAATACTCAACCTCAATCTTATCCATCGGATGATTGAATTGTTTTGAGTAGAATTGTTTGTATAGTAGTAGCTGGTCTGTCTTATTCTTATCAGCCTTCATCCATTTGTTCCAACCCATAGTGGATGTTTTGATATCATATATCTTTATCACATCCCTTACAGTATCTCTGATTACAATATCTATATAACCAACAAACTTAACATTGTTAGGTAGGTCATAGTTTAGTGGAACCTCTATACCAATCAGTTCGTAACCCTTCTTACTAAAATACTGAGCTCTTTTCTTTCTAATAAACTTTAGTATCTCCACACCATGCTGATAGAACTCCACCATATCTTTTTCTGTACAGAACATCTCACCACCATTAGTTTCCAATACGCTCTCAAAGTTTCTCTTCATTCTGGTAAGTAACATATCTTCCAATGGTAGAGCCTCAGCCATCTTCGCTGTATCATTATACATAACTGTTAGAAAGGTTTGTATAACCTCATGCATCGATGTACCAAAAAGTGTGTGTATGTTATCAGAGAACTCTCTATGTCCATCTATATACGCTGTTTTCCATCTATGTGGACATTGAGCCCACATTGAATACTGACTATAACTTATCTTCTTCAATCCATCCACCTACCGTGTTTTCTTAGATGCCAGAGTCTGTGTCTAAACATCTCCCATAACAAACCAAATAAAGTATCTGATTCATATACACCAGCTTTACATTCATACTTATACATTACTTAGCCCACTTTCCTCTAGCTACTACTTGAGCCATAACTCCATAGTTAGATATGTCTGAATAACTATCTACCAAACCTTCACCTTTAAGAGAACCATTGTCTCCACGCATTAGTATGGTTTTAATTCGTTCTACCTTATCATTTATCCTAAACCAAATACCCATAAGAGATAGTCTCTTCTCTTCTTCATTTACCAACATCTGACCAACGGCTATATTCTGTGGGCCGTAGTCATGTTGTTTATGTAGAAAGAGTTCGTATTGTTCTCTTTGTATCCTTTGGAACTCTGATGTCATCTCAGGATATTTATCTTCCATATAAGATACAACATCTTCTTTAGGTGTTCCTTTAGGTGTGTCTTTTATAACCTTCATATATCACTCCAATTTACAGTATAAAGCTACGACTTTTTATTGATAAAGTCAAGCTTTTTTATTTTTCTTTTGATTCTTTTATTTAGATAGTATACATAAATATGCTTTGGTTTTGTCTTCTTCCAAAATATATTTTCATCACCAGCTTTATATCTTCGATTTAGTTCTCTACCATATGGTCTCTTTATCTGATTAAGTGACCGACTATGTGTTTCCTTTCCATCTACAATCAGTATCCTACCACCAGCCGTTTCTCCCCAATACTCAAAGTTGGTAGCCTTATATATTACACCTGTATGTCCATGATGTTCATCAGCAAATGATACTACAACTTCCATATCTGTATTTTGTTTTAACCACTTGAAAGTCTGACCTATAAAGTAACTTTCTGTATTCTTAGGTGTATCATCGATACAAACCAACCTTCTAAGTTCTAAACACTTAGTTGGATTGATTGGATTATACTTCTTAGCGGTATCAGGCATCGATGGATAAGCGTACATAGCTGCTCCAATCATCTTAGGTAAACCAAAGTTACCCTCACCATACAACCCAAAATGGTATATCGATTGTACACCATTTGTGTTATGTGAGTAGTGATGTTTTTCTACAAAAGGTACTAATGATTTTCTTGGTATTGATTCAACTGTAAAGTTAGTAACCGACACTATATGATTCCAAGTTTCCTAACTTCTTTTTCTTCAGTACCGTACTTAAATAGTATGTCTGCTAGTTCAGATTGTCCACCAGCTGATATACGATACATCTCTACTGCATCGTTAGCTTCTCTCATACTACATTGTAGATGTTTAGAAACTATTTCATAAACCCAAATAGGATATTTCATTTTCTTATCTCCTTTGATATATCTTAACCATTGTTTTTTCTTTGGTAAGATACTTGTATAAACTTTATATAATTCTTTTGGTTCTAAAGGATACTTCTGCACTTCATTTACTAAATCTGTCCACTCTGACTTCATAGATAAGAATCTATTAATCATATAGTTTGACCAAGACTTTTTATCCTCATCAGATATCTCATCCCAATAGTTAGGATTCTGAACCGATGTGACTTGGTTTACATGGTCAAATAAACTTTTCTTCTTAACTGTCATTGCTTGGCATAAACTTATCTGGAACTTTACCACAGTTACCACAACTATATACCTGAATAGGAACCATAGCTTCTTGTCCAGTTGGTGATACGATTGGTGATATTCTTCTTAGGAAGAAACATTGAATGAATGTAGCATTTCCACACTCATCACAAACCACAGTCTCTGTATCATTAATATCTATCTCCTGTTGTGGTGGTTGTCCACCTAATGGTTTCATTGGTTTTGTACTCATTTTATCACTCCTAATAATTCTATTATCATAGCCATAGCATTTATCTCCTTATCAACCACCTGACTATCTGATAACTGATACTTAGCTATAATCAAAATACATTCTGCTATATGTCCTGTACCATATGAATCTACCTCATCATACATCAACTTATATAGTTCAGCGAAGTCCGTTACTTGACTATCAGCCAATAACTTTCTCACACCTTTAAACGCATCCTTCTTATTTTCTTTCTTAATTATTTCCATCAACTTCATCTTATAGTCACTCTCAACCAAAGATTGTTTATCCACCACCAACATACCATCAACACATTGTCTTTGACAAGAGTTTATTACCCTACGAATATCAGGATAACCAGCGTTTACCAAACCAGCTATATCATCTACCTTAGAAGCTATACCCTCTTCCTTTAGTATGTTAGTCATATGAACAGCAACTTCCTTCTTCGATGGTGGTATCACCTGAAATGATTGACAACGACTTTGTATCGGGTCTATGATTCTTTCTACGAAGTTACAAGTTAGGATGAACCTACAATGTTTAGAGAAAGTCTCCATAAGGTTACGAAGAGCCGCTTGTGCATTTGGTGTGATGTAATCACACTCATCTAAGATTATTATCTTATAGTCCTTAAAACCCATAGTCGAAGCGAACCCACGAACCTTATTACGAACTGTGTCCACACTATTCTCATCCGAAGCATTGATATACATATAGTCACATTCTATATTGTTTACCAATAGTTTTGCGAGAGTGGTTTTACCTGTACCGGCCTTTCCATATAATAAAAGGTGTGGTAAGTCTCCACTCTCAAGATAAACAGACACCTTACTCTTCAGATGTTCATTACCTATGTAGGTGTCTAAGGTTGTAGGCCGATACTTCTCAACCCATAAGCTATGTTCTAATCTTTCCATTTGTTATTTTCCACTTCTATTTTTGTTATCTCAACATCATGTTGATAATTTTTTGGATAGTCCATTACAGGATGTTTCATCATCTTTTTGAAATGTCTGTTCTCTTTCTTATTACCAAGAAAGTAAATGTATCTATGTTTACTAGCTTCCTTCTTCAACCAAAAATCATGTCCTATAGCTTTGATTAGATTTTTGGGAGCGGCTGAACCAAACTTAGAATATACATTTCTACTATGCATCCAATCATCATCCTCTTTTAATTTCAACGAATATGTAGGAGCCATTTGAAAGTCTCCACAACCTTGATAAATCCAATTGGTAGCCTGATAGATAGCACCATCATGCGCTTGTTCAGGGTCAGCATAAGATATAAGAACCTTTATATCCGGCGCATATTGTTTCATCCATTTGAATGTGGATGATATAACATGCGACTCTATGTTCTTTCCGTAACCATCGTGAATGAATAACCTTTTTAGTTCTAAGATATTCTTATTCTGTATTATCTCATCTTTAAATATAGAACCGATAACCCTTCTACCTACAGGAAAACCATAGCAAGCTACCCCAATGAAATCCTCAGTTTCACCATCAAAGAATTTATGGTCATCGGACTTGTAGAATACACCAAGAGTATACCTACAAGCCGACATCTTACCACTGTAATGGTTTCTGATAATCATATCCCTAGCTAAGTTCTTATGAACTGGCTTTACTGAGACTTTGGATTTATCTACATAGGTTTCCATTACACATCTGTATCAGCAACCAAGTAATAAGTAGCATCATACTCATCAATCTTAAAATTGATACGAGCCAAACCTTGCGAACTTACTTCTAATGTAGCACTTTCACATTCTTTGTTAGCTACCAATACATCTCTGAACAGATTAGCGTTGAAAGAAACATTCTCAATCTTATCATAAGATTCTGTTTCCACAGGAAGAGTAACACGATTGGTGTTAATCTCAGCATAACCGATGACAATCTTTACACCTTCATCATCTGTAATGACTGTAAAGTTATCTGTGTCCGTTAGAGCACCTTTACCTGCGATAAACTTTGACATAAAAGATTTATCAACTTTTATCTTTACTTCAAAATCAGGTATAGACTTTAGGTTAGGTGGTGAACTGATAACAGACAAATCTGATAACATATAGTTCACATCAGATTTTGTATCTGATATCTTTAGTGATACTGCTTTGTCACCAGCTTTGGTTAGGTTCATAGATATATTATCAGATAGAACCGATAGAAGTTTTACCAACTGCTCTGTGTTGTATACACCCAAATCAGCTTCGTCAAAACTCCAACCAGTCATACTTAATTCACCAAGTAGGTTTTTATCACCTGTGATAAATCTAGTAGAAAGAGAATCTCCCTTACTATTAATCACAACAGATGAGCAATTCCCACCAAGATAATATTTTTCTATGAAACGGTTTAACGAATGTTTATTCATTTATTACTCCTTATTAGTTAATCGATATATACATATATACATATCAAAGTTATTTACCAAAATCAAAAAAATCTTTCCATAGATGTCTTTTTATTTACAGGCTCATTCCATTTTAATGTGTCGTAAAACATCATTATCTTTTTCTCCAACATCTGAGCATACATCTTTTTATAATCTATGTTAGTTTTAATAAACTCTATAATCTGTGGTGGGTCTAACCTTTGTAACCACAAGATTCTAATCCTAATTCATTTTGTTTTAGATACACCCATCTAATCTTTTCTGAGTTACTTATCTTTTCATATTTGTTCTGAACTCCAAAGTGTCCTAATAAATCATTATAGGTTATAGCAGCCTTTACATGCGCTGGTGAACCTTTAGCAAACTGAGTAAACTTACCATTCTTACCAGCACTATACTTCTTTAGGTTCTTTACGCCTGTTGGCATTGCTATCCTATCAAAGTCTACTAATTTCATAGACTCTTTAAAGTTTATTATCCTTTCGTCAATCTTATCTTTGGGTACGGTAGCTAGGATATCTTCCAACACATCTTTTAGTAGTTCACCCATAGCCTTTGGAAAGTTACTACGAACTAAGTCTAAACCTTTTACATGCAGCTTGTTTACCTTTACACCATTATCATTGATAATCTTCATACCATATCGTTTCTTTACAATGAACAAACCTGATTTAGCTATCAACTCCTGCTTTATCTCAAATCGATGTTTGTCTAAGTTTAAGAACTTACTAGCAAAATAATCGTAAGACTTATTTAGAAAACCCTGCATCTCATCAGCCACATCCAATATCCTCTTACTCATCATAGTTTCACTTTCTATATCCATAGTAGGAAACCTCTTTTGAATTAGGGGAAGAGCTGAGTAGAATACTGAATCTGTGTCGATATAAATACAATAGTCCTTTGTATCTCCTAACTCTTTATTGTAAAAGTGATTACCAATCTTTCTAGTAAACTTAATCAACTCTTGACCTGTAAGTGTGGTAGCCTCAGCATTATCTAAGTCATAGAATCGAAATACAGGCAAACCTAACACACCATACAAAGAGTTTAGAACAACCTTTTGAATCAACTGACGACTTTTGAAGTAACTGTACTTTTCATTATCACCAGCGTCACCGAACTTCTTCATCAACTTTCTATACTCCACACGAGTATCAAACCACTTTTCTAATAGAGCTGGAATCAATCCTTTCTTATCACTACGATACATCACACCATTAGAAGATACAGAAACCTTATTGTTATCTAAGAAATCTTTTAGTTCTGTTTCTGTAAGTTTGCCCATCTCTTTGTCATCATTTTTAAGAGTGTATGTTTTCTTATCTCCTCTGATATATTCTTCAGCATCCCAACCAATAATCTTACCCATCTTTGTTTCAGGTGATATATTTAAAGACATAATAACAGATGGATACATAGAGGTAATATCTAAGTCAAATACCCAATCATGTTTACCCCTTTGCGGTGGTTGTACATAAGCACCAGCAAACTTATCTCCATTTAACTTTTCAACTCGTGGTGGTTTATTAGGGGCAACCACACCTAAGTTTTTCAAATAAACTAAGATAGCACCTTCTAAATAACGAGATGAGAAATAAACATCCTCATAAGGTACATGACCTACATGACATACACCTCGAGCCATATCGATAAAGTCTAACTTATCATGCAATCTTTTTACAAGCCTAACGTCATGTATATTATATTCCACAAACTTATCTATATTGTTTTCGTATAAGTCATTGAGTGTGCCTGTATACTCTACTTTCTTCTCACTAAGTTCATGTTCAGCTACAGCGTCTAATCTATAAGAGGATAACTGAGTATATGTAAATAATTTGTATAGAGCTAGGTAATCTAAACAACTAACACCAGCGAACATATATCTCTTGCGATGTTTATTCCATTTGACTTCTCTTATCGGTGAGATTAGATTAGCTATATCTGAACCAACTATCTTACAAGCTCTGTTATAAAGGTAAGGCATATCAAATGTATCAGAGTTCCAACCTGTAATAATGGTTGGTTTCCAATCTAAATATTTTAAATAAAATCTTTGTAGTAAATCAAACTCACTATCAAAAGATTCTATAATCACATTGTCTTTTGATTGTAAAGTAAGTTTCTTTTTATCATCCAACACCAAACAGTAATACTCATCTTCACCTGAGTCATGAACTGCGATAGCAGTTATCTTATCATTAGCATCTTCTGGATATGGAAAACCATCAGTAACCTCAACCTCGATATCTATTGTGAGTATACGATGGCCTGTAGATAGTTCTTCTGATTCAGGATACTGGTCAACCAATGTACGAGTTTCCGGCGGTACATCCGATTCAAATAAGTTTGGTGTGTCTGGTTCAAATCGATAAACTTTTCTAAGTCTATCCCCGTACAGAGATATATGATGTCCGTTCCTATCCTTTACATAGGCATATCTTTTATATGGTAATGTGAAGTAACCTTTTTCATCATCCCAAATATGAACTGTTTGTTTTTTATTATCGAAATAACAATTTTGATACATTTAGATTATAAAATCCCCATTTTCAACACTTAAAGCTACGAATAAATTTAATAAAAGTCAAGAGTTTTTTGGAAAAAATGGGGGGAATATCTCCCCCCAAATTTTACCTTTTAGAAATTGACAGATAGTCCTACATTGAAACTTCTTGGTGTACCCAAAAAGACTTCAGCGTTATGAGCTGCGTGAACTTTGTCACCATACCCATTGTATTTACTATTGTCAACAGCGTCCTGAATATAAACATCATCAAGAACGTTAAATATATGACCACTAAGTGTCATATCTAAACCAGCAATCTCTGGTAGTTTGTAAGATAGATGCATATCTAACTTACCATAAGATGGAGTCTTCCATACTTGCGCTCTGTCAGCATCACCATCAACCTCACGAGAATCAGGACTCCAATCTGAATAGTGGTTATCATACCATCTATAAAGACCTTGTATTCTTAATCCATCGATTGGCTTAATAGTTAATCCACCAACATAAGCAGTTTGTGGCATGTCTCCAACTTTAAGATTATTAAGAGCGTATTCGTACTCTGTAGAAGTTTGTCCAATTACTTGGTTCTCTTCATTGTATTCTAGCTCTGTATAATCACCTTTAGCATCTCCATCAAAGTACCAATCACCAATACTAACAGCGACATCTAAGTCAACCATTTCGTGTAGAGCGACTTTAGATTCAATCTCTACACCTGAGTGTGATTGATTTACACCTGTAAGATAGATGATATCAGTATCACCTGATGAACCTTGACCTGTTGAAACAGATTTAGTAAGGTTTCTATCTTGCCATTGTGTATTGTAGTAACTACCTTTGATAGCAACTAACTCACTTCCATATTCTCCACCGATTTCGAAAGATGTGAATTTCTCATTGTCTGGATTCTGTGAAACATTTCCATCATAATCAATCACATTATCAAGAATTGGTGGCTTCTGAACATATCCGATGTTAGCAAATGCTGAAAGTCTGTCATCAAGATTGTATCTACCACCACCTTTAACTTGAAAGGAAGTAATAGCATCAGCCTCAACAACTTCTTTTTCTACAGAGAAGTGGTCTTGATAGGTATATCCGATAGTTGAAATACCACCCATACCATAAAGATTAAATTTCTCTGTATCGTATTTACCTTGTAGGAAAGCACCGAACCAATCTACTGTAGTTTCGTTATGGTAAGCGATGATATCACCTAACCTAACAACTTTACCATCAGGAGCATTGTCGTCAGCGTAGTCTACATAGTAGTCCCCACCAAGTAAATCACGAACTTCTCTAGCGTGTTCAATACCAGCAGTTCTCCAATCAATACCAACCTGAACTTCAAGCTCATCTGATACATCATAGTTTAACTTTGAGATTAAACCATAAGTATCTTGTCTATTGATTGAGTTTCTTAGGATACCTGTTGAACGATTCTCAGAATCAGAGAAAGCAGAATCAATATTAGATGAGTTCTGAGCAATCTCTCCATCCCAATCCCAAGTCCAAGGTGAACTTGCGTACCAAGCATTTCCTTCGATAGCTGGTTTACGAGATACACTACCATAGGTTCCTGTACCACCACCAGAACCACCACTCCAATAAGCAACAGATGATAATCTAATGTCATCGTTGATATCATAGAAATGATTTAGGTTTACAAGTGGTTTATGGAAGAAGTTCTCTCTTTCATTTAAGAAATCAGAACTATACCTATCGGTAGTCTTCGCACCATACATGTACCAATATTGTTTACCCTTATAGTCTGAACTAACAGGAGCAACATTTTGGTTAAAGAACCTACCAGCTTCATGCTCAAACTTCTCTCCTTCAGCGAAAGCAGTTTCATCATATCCATCGATGTCACCAGCTAACTTTTGAGAGTAAGTAGCTATGTTCTGTTTGTATAGGTTCTGTCCATGTCTCTGTGGAGCACCAATAGCATATAACTCAACCCTTTGGTCATCGTTAATTGCATATGATGTTCCTAAATAATAAGCCCAAGCATCTGTCCATGTTCCATCAATAAAACCATCACCAGTTTTACGAACAATTGTTCCACTTATAGCCAACTTATCATTAATGAGACCCGAGTTGTAGTTGATAGTAGACTTTAAAAATCCACCCTCTCCTACTTCTTGTTTGAACTTACCACCCTTCTCCTGCGCTGCAGGGTCTGTGATTATGTTCATAGTTCCACCAATAGATGGAGTTGCTAAGTTAACTGCTGATAGTCCTCTCTGCATCTGGATAGAAGATGTAGCATCACCTACACCATCCCAATTAGACCAATAGACCCAACCGTTTTCCATATCATTCTGAGGAACACCATTAATCATAACAGCAACGTTTCTTTGGTTGAACCCTCGTACATTAATACGAGCGTCACCAGCACCACCACCTTGTTGAGTAGCATATACTGATGGTGTAGTGTTAAGAATCATTGGAATGTCTTGAGAACCTAATCTCACTTCCATTTCTTCTTTAGCTACAGTAGTATAAGCCACAGGTGTTGTTTCATCAGCACGAGAAGCAAGAACTTCCAATGCTGTCATAGCGATAGCATCAACCTCTAATGAGAAATCAACTACCACATCACTTGAATCCACCATAACTATTTGAGTTATAGGTGAATACCCAATGAATGAAGCAACTACACTATGTTCGCCAGCAGGTACAGCAACAGAAAAAGAACCATCAGCACCTGATACAGTTCCTAACTGACTTCCCTCGACTACAATGTTAGCTCCAACCAAAGGTTTACCATCTCCACTAATAGTTCCACTAATCGATTGTCCAAAAATAACAATCGGTGTTAGGAATACTAGCAAAGCAGATAATAGATTACGTTTATTCATAATCTGTCTCCTTGTGTTTTTTATTGTTAAGACACATTTTTCTACAGGTGTGTCGTCTGCCTGTCCGCATTTTTTTAATTTGCATAATCTTGGTCATCATTATCGCCAGTTGTTGGAATAATCTCACACGAATCATTGTTACAGAACTTATCTACTTCTGCTTCCTCATGTTTGATTACACCAAATGAAAGTTTACCAAGTTTTTTAACTTGTTTATTGTACTCTTTCTCATCTATAGCTTCATACGGCATTTGTGGATATGCTCCGTAATCATGTCTTGGTAAAAGGGATATACCTTTTAGATGATATTGATAATAATTTAGAGCGGGTGCTATTTGTTCACCCTCTGTTTCTGGATTGAATGTAACCGTACAACTTACTTGATTGTCTGCCCAATGTCTTTGCATAAAAGCAGCTAAACTGAATTGTTCCCATATCGATAGGTCAGCCGCTGTTCTTATTCCCTCTCCAACATCTACTGGTACTTCTACAACCATTGTTGTGTCTTCTGAACCAAAAGCAGGTTCAATTGTATATCCTGCTTTTTTCATAGGTTCTAATAATTCTGAATGTTTTGAAACCCTAATTCTTCTAATATAGAATCTACTTTCGGGATAATGTAAACCTGGAGTGCTACCAGCCAATAATGAAACTGTACCACTTGGTTTAACTGAAGTAGTTTTGATTGAGTTCGGTACAGCGAACCAATCAGAGTACACATCATCCCATTCTTGTATGACATCATATCCATCATTTAACCACTCCTTTAGTTCTCCTAATCCTCTATGAGTGATGAACTGAGCGATACCACTTACTGAACATCCTATTCTTCTGTTTCTTAACATAACTCTGTTGGTTTCTGACCAATGTGTTCTACCCAAAGTAACTGTTTTAGCATATAGATAAGCATACTTTAGTGTTCTCGCATAGTCCTCAAAATCATTGTGATTATCAGGAAATGTTTCTACTAAACAACATAACTCATATGACTCCAATGTTTGTTCTAAACAAGGATTACCACCCATAGCTCTATGGTCTTTATTGTCACCACCATTTTTCATACGAGAGTATTCTCTCATATTATCTAACCAAGCAAAACCTGGTTCTCCGTTATCTACTATTCGTTTGGCAGCTTCAGTATAATCCATACCCAATTCTGCAAATATACTATTATTACTTGTCCATCCATATTGGTCTCTGTGTGGGTTTACTTCATAGTTTTTTAAATCTAAATATTCTTCTGAATCAGGATCTCCAAATACAATCTCAGCTGTTCGTCTAACATTACCAGCTACTACACATTTTCCTATAAGATTCATAATATCAACAATTGTAGTGATTGTGATTGGTTCTCCACTATTCTTTTCTAATACCTTTCTGATATCTCCATGTACCTCTTCCAATGGTTCATAACCACTAGCAACACCACCGAATCCACTTATCGGTACACCTGCTGGTCTTATCTTTGAGTAATCAAACTTCATCGGAGCGGTTCCATGAAAGTAACTTTCTAATAATAACTTTAGAGACTCAACCCAACCCTCACGAGTATCTGGTATTTCAAACATCTGTTCGTCTCTTTTCTTCTGTATACCTTTAACAATTATTTCACCAGCACCTTTTGTATCAAACCCTACACCAACACCTAACATACTAGCATCCATAAGGAAACAAAAAGGTTTAGCGTAATCTTCTTTTAGAGTTTTTGTTGATACGAAAGCACAATTGTTGAGAGCTGCATATAACCCTTTGTCTTCTGTGATAGGAGTTCCCATAGCCCAAAGTCCTCTGCCTGGTGGTAGGAACTTCATAGTAAAAATTCTTTCATACATATCTTGCGCTGACTTCTGAGCCTGCCATGCATTCCATCCTAACTCGTGAGACTCAATCCATCTCTTCTGCATTGTGTAGGTTCCCTCTACAACCCTTTGTACAGTTTCCCACCATCTTTCATTTTTACCATCTTCTTTTATTCTTGAGTAGGTTCTCATATAAACCAACTCACCTAATCCGTTAAAACCAAAAGGAGCTTTTTTCCTTTTGTACTTATTAATAAAATTCTCTGACAACTTAAACTTTTCCATCGTAACTCCTATTTTTTATCTGTACACAATATTAAATATAATATATACTCATTCTTATTACTCAAATCCACCCATATCTTTATATTTTTTTGATAAAGTTTGTCTTAGATATTCTTCCGAATTATCCATCTTACCTTGAGCTTCTTTACCACCCTGCGTTGAAGCCTCATACACTTCTATAAGGCCTGTGTTTGTATTGATGTTTGCTGGGAAAGTAATTCCATCAATACCAAATCTATTTTTAATCACATGAAATCTACCTGTGTTAGCTATCTTATCTTCCACCTTACGACTTACCGACATAACAAAGTCAGCAGTCATCACCTTACTATAATCTTCAGCAACCTTAGTAGCATCAATAACATCCTCTTCTAACGAACTACGATTAGCCTGAGAAGCAGTCCATATAGGAATATCAAACTCACCAGCTATACCACGAAGATTTTCATAAGTCTCACCTGTAGCATGTCTCTTCTCTTTATAGAATGTAGTTGGTTTTAGGATATCAGCATAATCAACTATGACAGCATCAGGTTTGATTTCCTGTATCTCCATCTGTTTAAGATGGGAAGCTAATGTGTTTACTGTAGCAGAACGAGTTGGATAGTATTTGCATCAGGTTTGATTTCCTGTATCTCCATCTGTTTAAGATGGGAAGCTAATGTGTTTACTGTAGCAGAACGAGTTGGATAGTATTTTATAATCAGCTTACCTTTTAATCCATCAATCACTTTCTGAACATCATCTTGATAGAACTTTATATTAGCGGTTGGTGTTCCACTAAACACTGTATCATATCTAAGTCCAACATAAGACTCATTCAACTCTAATGTATAATGAACCACAGTCTTACCTTGCTTTACCAAGTGAGACGCAAGAGATTGTAAACACCAAGTCTTACCTATACCAGCAGGCGCAACTAACACACCTAACTCACCACCAGCTAATCCACCATCCATCACACCATTAACAGAATCCCAAGGTGTTGGTAATGTGGCTCTTACTGATTCTGTAAGTCTATCATTTAGAGATATAATGTAGTCGTGTCCTAAGTCTCTTTCACTACCAGCTTTCATAGCTGCATCTATTAACACTTTTATCTCATCATACTTTTTCTGTTCTAATAAATCTACTGACTCCATAATAGAGTTTTTGATAACCTGATTTTTACAGAAGTCTAATGTTTCTTCTTTTACAAACTCCAAATCGGTAGCTTCTATATTTCTCCAAGCATCCTTTAGATTTTCTATAACAGATACTTTTAGAATCTCATCATCCATCTGTGTTATTTTTATTTTTAATACTTCTAATGTAGGAGCTTTTCTATACTCCATAAAGTATTTACTTATTTCTTTTGATAACCATTTGTTTGCGTCTGAGTCGAAGTATGATGATTCTAATATGTCACTTATAGTTTGTATAAACTTATTGTCCGATAATAAAGATGAGATTATCTTTGATTGGAATGTCGGACCAAACTGATTAAAATTCTCACTCGCCATATAATTCTTTTCTTTGCTTTTCCTTTAGTTCCATTTGTTTTTTCCTACGATAACGTTCTCTAGCTTTTGCTTGTAGAGTCGCTCTATTCCTATGGTAGTATTCCATAGACCACTTTCGTTGTGCTTCCTTCCTTTCTGTTTCTGTATTGTATTTACGTTTTCTTCCCATGAGTTTTCTCAGCCATTTGATTTAGTTTGGCAAAACATTGAACTAACCAACTATCCATATTCGGTAGGGTAGCGAACAATCTGTCCTCTATGAATCTTTTCTGAAATTGTATCTTATTTAACCTGTTGATTGGTTCTCTGACTTTATCTAAGATTTTAGTTTTAGCAGAAGCGCTGATGTCTACTTCGTCTAACTGCATCAACGTATAGTTTCTTTTCAATAACTCCTCACTCTCTTTGAGTTTTTCATCTTCTTTAATAATGTCGTCTATATTAAGTATATTGTCTTCTAACAAAAATGGTAATTTTTTTTGAATAGTTTTCAATCCCCATCCACGAACTCCATCTATGTTATCAGACTTGTCTCCATCGATTGCTCTGTAGACAGCGAAGTTGTGAGATGGAATACCATAATCTTCTAATACCTTTGGAGGATCGTACATCTTCTTTTTCGTTGGTGACCAAACTGATACTCTGTGATTTACCAACTGAAGAAAGTCTTTGTCTGTAGACATCAAAACTATCTTAGATGTTTTCATCACTTGTTTTGTGAGGTAAGCCATCGTATCGTCAGCCTCTATGTTCTCTATCGTTATTGTTGTTATTGGAAGATAATCTAAATAGTCTATAACTCTTGTTAACTGTATAACCATAGATTGATGTTCATCTTCCTTTGTGTTAAAGTCGTAGGAACGATTAAGTCTTTCTGACATATTCCTACCAGCCTTATACTCTGGAAATATTTTCTTACGGCGGTTAGACCCACCTTTACCATCAAATACTATGACAGTTCGAGTAGGTCTAATAGTCCTAATAGCGTATCCGATTGACCTAAGAAAACCAACTATTCCCCCAACATGAGCTCCGTCATCATTGAGAGTTGGTATAGCGCTGAAACATCTTATGAATGTATTCAAGCCATCTATAATCAATACCTTATCGTCAGGTCCTTCCGAATCTAACTCACCGCCTTTTTTCTTTATTTCTTCAAGTATCGATAAATACTTTGAGTTACTCACCAATCACCTCATCTGTAATCTCAACATCATCGATACCGATTTCAGCTTTGTTATATTTAAGGATTATCTTATCACATATCAACTGATAACAATAAGATTTGAACTCCTCATCTTCCAGCTTCTCAGCCCAATCCTTAGATTGAAACTTAATCTCTTCACCATTGTGGTCTTTCATAGTATACCATGCACCACCAACTTTAGCGAGATTATGTTCTTTGAGAACCTGTAACCAACTACCCTCATCATCAATACCACTTTCGAAATAGAGAGGGAACTCCGCTTTTCTCAACGGAGGACCCAATCTATTCTTTATGACCTGAGCGAGAATAGTCATTCCGATGACATTTTTCTTACTATCTTTTATCTGACCTTTGTTCTTTAGTCTGATACGAGTAGAAGAGTGAAAAGGTAATGCTTTACCACCACTTGTTGTCCAAGGGTCTCCAAACATTACACCAAGCTTTTGTCTTAACTGATTTGTAAATACCAAAGCGATTCTTTGTCTACCAATCATCTGAGTAATCTTTCTCATAGCTTTAGATATTACAATAGCCTTTGATGTAGCCCAACCATCTTTATCATAGTCGGCATTTAACTCAACCTTTGTTGTAGCAGCAGCTAATGAATCAACTAAGATAGTTACTAACCTATCCTTATCCGATTCTCTTACCTTTGTTACAATCTCTTCGATAGCTTCGAATATATCCTCTACGGTTTCTAAGTGAAGATACAACATCTTATTTATATCCACACCTATCACACCTAAGAAATCTTCACTAACAGCTGTCTCTGTATCTATATAAACAGCGACACCACCTTTTTTCTGAGTCTCTGCGAGTAGATGAGCACCGATTAGAGATTTACCACTACTTTCCAAACCATTGAGTTCTGTGATTCTACCAACTGCAATACCACCATTAGGGCGATTAGAAATAGCCAAATCCAACATAGTTGAACCTGTTGAAACAAACTCTTTTACATCTGTAGGTGTATTATCTGTACCATCTAAGAAGTAAGCAACTTTGTAATCTTTGAATTTCTTATTTAGAGAGTCGGCAAGAACCCCAGCTAAATCATCTTTAACTGACATATATTTCTCCTGTTAAATAGTGGGTGTGTCCGGCTTTTATTCCTATACTGGATGCACACACTCGGTTTTATTAGTGTTGGCTTCAACACCCACTACACTTTATTTACTTATTGAATAACTCATCAAATGCAGCACTAGCATCTTCAACCTTTGCTGAGTCAGCTACTACTGACGAAACTTCAGTTTCAGTCTTTTCATCGGTTGATGCATCATCTGGATTCAACCAAGTGTTAAGAACATCTGTAAGTTCCTCATAAGATAATTCCTGATATAATTCAGTAATGTCTTTTTGGTTTTCTAAGAGATTTTCCAATTGTGCCTTATCCTCTACGATTGGAGTCTGATTAGGCTTAACACGAATGGAAGTCTTAGGAAAGGAAGCACCACTTTCTTCAGCAGTAATGAACTCTACTGAAACATCACGACCACTTACGGCATCTGTGATATCACCATAGTCAGGGTCTGCAATTACTGAAAGTAGTTCTTGATAGACAGTCTTACCAAATCCCCAAAAACGAACACCTTGTGCCTCTTCACCTCTAACGATGACAGGAGCAAAAGTTCTCATTTTGGCTTCTAACTTACGAGCCATCTGATACTCTTCTCTGTTACCGCTAGTCTTTAGCTTCTGAGCAAACTCTTCGATTGGGTCTGGACGACCAAAAGAGATTGGTGAGAGATAGGTTTTGTTATTCAAACCGAAATGAAAGAACAACTCAATAAAAGGATTATCCTTATTGTGTTTGTAAGGTAACACTCTAATGACCTGTTTTCCTGGTTGAGGTTTCCATAGGTTTGAAGTCCTATTGTTTGTTGTTTGAAGTTGATTAAGACGCTTACGAATAGAATTAATATCCATTTTTTATTCTCCTTATTAGTTAATTAGCATTTTCAAGTTACTGTTGTAACCATTTGATAATAAGTATATGGTAGTAAAACCAAATACAAATATTTTTTTACTTTTCTTTATAATTTTTTGTATCAACAATACTGTGTATCTTTGTCGGTATTTTGTTAAGTCCGTTCTCATTTGTTAGTAGTAAACTATTATAGTAATCATCCCAAGGTATAGGAAATCTTTTATCAAGCACACCACCATTTAGTTCTCTGATAACTTCGTTCAGAGCATTGATTGTGTATAGTGTGTTGCTTTGTTTCTTTCTATGTAATGATATAGTGTTTGGAATATCTTCAGGATGATTATCACCATCGTACTCAACATTGTAGGTACAGATTAGTTGGTTGTGGTCTTTACCATTCTGAAATACATATATCTTATCGTAGAGTATATCATTACATAAAATGATTAGGTCAAGAATATCGTTTAGATTTTCTTTTTGGGTGAATGTGCAGAGTAGTTGTGTCTTCATTACGGCTTTTCACCTGTCTTAAAGCAATTTTGCATGCTAGTACTGTAAGCCATAGTGTTATTTGTCTTTCCAGCAGCACCAGCTTTTGAACGATATGTTTTGAATCCAATATCAACTCTCTTGTCATCATCACCCAAAGCGTATACAAAAACGACTTTACCGGTAACATTTCCCGCATCATCTTTGGTAATTTTTTCTTCCTCTAATAATCTAAATTTATCTTTGAAATCTTTAGTACTGTCTACCCCTAAACAATTTCTTAAAACTTTACCATTGACTTCATTTCCACCCATATTTACATCTAAAGCTGTCCCCATAATTGAATCTGGTTTTCCTTCCTCATATTTTTTAGGTGGGTAATCTAACATTTTGAGATGAAAGGCTCTTTCCGCTTCGTTTGCTTCCATTTTTGTTCCTAACCCATTTTCAAGTTCATCTAACTTTTTTACTC
>LUMH01000474.1_pt1 | contig 18957 bp, 15 predicted proteins | sample 730001 | NCBI WGS metagenome assembly LUMH01 (sample SAMN03860268, study PRJNA289734) | marine metagenome | biome: seawater column; feature: ocean; material: water; isolation source: Red Sea water column Station 34 - depth 25m | place: Saudi Arabia: Red Sea | collected 2011-10-15 | depth 25 m
AGATCGTTCCGTAACTTTCAATGATTCCCAGGAGGACTGCTGCAATCAAAGTCCCGCGAACATTTCCTAATCCGCCAAGCACGATGATGGCCAACATTTTGTAGCTTGGGACGCTTCCCATGGTGGGTTCAACAAGGTTGTTCAAAACTGCCATCATGCAGCCTGAAACTGCAGCTAAAGAGGATCCTATGAAAAAATTCAGGTAACGAACCTGGATAATATTGACCCCGAAAGACGAAGCAATTTCTGGATCTGTTACGGTTGCTTTCCAGGCGAGTCCGAGCTTGGTTCGGTTTGCTAAAAAAGCAAGCATCGCTACAAAACCGACACTTGAAGCTATGGTTATCCATTCTGCCTGTTTGAGGTTGATTTGCATTAAAGCAAGTGGTTCCTGGAGAGGAAGTTCAGTGAAGGAAAGCCCATAGGCTCCAAAAAAAATTCGAAACAATTCCTCCATTGCGATGAACAAACCGATTGAAGCAATAAGAGGGACAAAAGGAGGTTGATCCAGAATTGGTTGATAACAAATTCGGTAGATGATCATTCCCGCAAGACCAACGAGAATCATCGATGTCAAAACTGCTAAAAGGAAACTACTTGTTTGATTGGTGACAATGACGCAGATGTATCCGCCAAGAGTGAACAAACCTGCATGGGCTACATGAAGGATTCTGAGCAGACCATAGACTAGAGTCAATCCGACTGCAATTAAACCATAGATACTGCCTTGAAGCAGCCCCTGTATTAGTAAATCAAGAAAAAGCATATCCCGCAGCAATGCAGGGAAATAAGGAATGCAGGCGGATGATCATGAGAGAATCTTGATCCCCCGCCTGCGAGTAGGCTGAAAAAGAATTATCGGAAATGCTTCCCGTTGATGCAACCAGGTTGGTTTGTGCGATCGCATTACGAATGGCTGAAGGACTTGTTGTTCCTGCTTTTTTCATTGCTGCAACAAGCACTTTCATTGCTGTGTGTCCGGATGCTGCCACCATATCAACCTTATGACCTGCCATCGCCTCAAATTCGCTGATAAATGATCGGGTTTCGGATGAATTTGAATCACGGTCAAGAGAAGTAGTAATGATAGTACCTTCGGATGCTTTGCCTGCGATTTTAATAAACTGTTCTGAATCGTAACCTTCCTGTCCGATGACTGGAACGGTAATACCTGCTGCCCTGAGTTGGCTTACAAGTGGGCCTGCTGTAAAGAAATATCCAGTAGCATAGATTGCCTCTGGAGCATCTGCTTTGACCTTGGCGACAATGGGGCCAAATTGCCGATCTTTAATCGAATATTCGTATTCATTGACAATTTGGAGGTTGAATTGACCTGATGCTTCTTTAAATCCTGCTGCCAGTGATTTACCAAAATCATTTTTTAATCGTTTTCGCTGAAGAGTTGCACCAATTAACTTTGCTCCAGCCCTACCTTGAACTTCCCCCATAAATGAGGTTCTAAAAACATAATTTCCTGCCTTAGTAATTTCAGGATGAACTGCATATGCCGAAATATAAGGGATTTCAGCTGACTGAAAAACACCAGCAGCTGCTCTGGTGGCACCCGAATAACTTCCGGAAATCGCTGCTACGACTTTATCTTTTTCTATAAGTTTATTCGAAATAGGAACGGCTTGTTTCGGTGATGCCTGATCATCATAGACTACCAGTTCGATCATTTTGCCGTTGATTCCACCTGCCTGGTTGGCTTGTTTTACCGCCAACTTTGCTCCGTTCAATGCGGATTTCCCGTCAGCAGCAGCAAATCCTGTTAATGGAACATTGAATCCAATTTTTACAGAATCTGCGTGAACCAATCCCAAAAAAAAGACTGGGAACAAAACACTTAGCAATAAATATTTCATAATTTTTTTAATCATAAGTTTCCTTTATTTCTTAAATGGAAAGAATTCAACGACTATCCTTCATTTTATACAGAGAGAGTTAAACTTTATCAACTCCCTAGGATAACCAGACTCATTTTGTTGATGGAGAAGCCAAAATGATCTAAAACTCCTTAAGAGTTCAGACTTACTGGTCTGCGATGGTTTTCTGAGTCTGGATTCCAAGACCCTCGACTCCCAGTCGGATGGTTTGCCCGGGACGGAGGAAAACCGGGTCCGGTTTTTGACCCAGACCGACTCCCGGAGGAGTTCCGGTCGAGATCACATCTCCCGGATGGAGGGTAAAGAACTGACTCAGGTAATGGATGAGAAACGCAACACTGTAAACCATGGTGTTGGTGCTTCCATCCTGGTAACGCTTGCCATCGACTTCAAGCCAGAGTTTGAGGTTTTGAGGGTCTCCTGCTTCATCGGGGGTGACCAGCCAGGGGCCGGTAGGACCGAAGGAATCGCAGCTTTTTCCCTTCACCCATTGCCCCTGTCGTTCAATCTGATACTCACGTTCTGAGACATCATTGATCACACAATATCCGGCGACATGATCCAGGGCCGAGGCTTCTTCGACATACTTGGCGGGTTTACCGATCACCACCCCCAGTTCCACTTCCCAATCGGTTTTGACCGAGTTTCGTGGAATGATGATATCATCATCTGGTCCGCAGACGGCACTCGTGGCTTTGGAAAAAATGATCGGTTCCGAAGGCACTGAAGCACCAGTTTCTTCCGCATGATCAGAGTAGTTGAGACCGATGCAGATGAATTTGCCGATTCCGGAGACACAGGCGCCCATCCTGGGAGATCCTTCGATGGTGGGCAAGGAACCCGGGTCTAGATTTTTCAATTTTTCCAGGCCTTCCGGCAGGAGGACATCTCCGGAAATGTCCTCAACAATGTTGGAGAGATCCCGGATTGTTCCATTTTGATCGAGCATCCCTGGTTTTTCCTGTCCGGGATTTCCATATCTGAGTAATTTCATAATTGGTTTTTTTTGAATTAAATGGTCATTCCGCCACAGATATTCCAGGCCACACCGGTGGTGTAGGCCGATTCATCTGAAGCAAGGTAAACGGCAAGTGCGGCAATTTCATCGGGTTTCCCGATCCGCCCCATCGGTTGTCGGGCGATGAAAGCGGCCCGGACTTCTTCCAGGGTGCCATCCTGGGATTCCATCCTTTCATGGAGAGAAGGGGATTCAACCGTGGCAGGACATATCGCGTTGCAGCGGATGCCCTGTTTGACAAAATCCGCTGCCACGGATTTGGTGAGTCCAATCACGGCGGCCTTACTGGTCCCGTAGACAAAACGGTTTGGGACCCCTTTGACGTTGGATGCCACGGAAGCCATGTTGACAATACTTCCTCCTCCGGAAGCAATCATGGCCGGAAGGAAAGCCTTGATCATGCGGAACATCGAACGCGCATTGAGATCCATGGAAAAATCCCAGTCGTCCTCTCCGCATTCCAGTAAAGTTCCATGATGGACAAAACCTGCACAATTGAAGAGCACATCTACGGCTCCCAGTTCCTTTGCCAAGGATTCGATGGCATCAGCGTTGGTCACATCCAGTACCCGGGTTTTAATCCCAGATTCTGAAGCCAGGGAATCCAGGCTTTCCGAATTGATATCGGTGGCAATGACGTTGGCACCCTCATTGGCATAAGCAAGGGCACTGGCCTTTCCGATACCCTGGCCTGCGGCGGTGATCAGTGCAGTTTTTCCTTCCAGTCTTCCCGGCATGGTTCCTTTCAGTTCAAGCGATAGACACGTTCTGCGTTTTCGTGAAATAGTTTGCGCTGCAGGCTTTCCGGCCTTGACGCAATGATTCTGCTCAGGCTTCCTATCCATTCTCCGAGGGATGCACCCAAAGTACAGACCGGCCAATCACCGCCGAAGAAAATCCGGTTTTCTCCGAACTGATCGATGCAATGATTGACAGTGGGAGCGAGGGTCTCATCATCCCATCCCGGCTTGGCCCTGGCAATGATGCCTGAAATCTTGCAATAGGTGTTCGGAAGTTCCGCCATGCGGCTGATGGAATCTTTCCATTGTTCGGCAGAGTGCCCAAAGGGATTGTCCGGTCCGGGGGCTGATGTTTCGATACCCTGGACGATTTGCGGATCGGCATTTCCGCAATGATCGAGAATGATTGTGGTTTCGGGGCAGGCTTTTGCCAGTTCGTAACCATCTTCCAATTCTGCAGGTCTCAGGCAGATGTCGAAACTCCAGCCGATTTCCCCAAGTTTCCTGACCCCATCGACGAATTCCCGTTTAAGACATGCTCCCTTGGGGATATCGGGGTTATGAAGAACCTTTCGAAGCCCACGGATCCAGGGGTTATTTTGGTTGTTCTCAAGGAATGGTTCGAAATCAACACCGCCGGGTTCAGCACAAAAAACGGCAGCCTGCATTGGGTTGGATTCATCACTGCAGATTTCGCTGATGATTTCGACTTCACGTTGACGATGGTCCGGATGGACATCGACTTCCATGTAAACCGTCTTGCTGACCTTTTGACCTTCCAAGGCCTGGAGGTAATCCGACATCAGAAATGACCGGTTAAGTTGCGGAATCCCACCTGTCCATGGAAGTTCAAGACGGGAAAGATCCCAAAGATGCTGGTGTGTGTCAATCAGCGGGAGCATCGGTTATGATGGAACATTTACAAGTATTCAAGAAAGAATATTGCTCATTATGTTGCAATATCAGATATTCCGTCAAGCCATTTGGAATAGCGCCTCTTTTCTCAAGATAATACTTGATAACTTGTACCAAGATTCACCCAAAGAACGGTTTAAAATACCTGTAATCAATTCTGGTTTTTCGATTTTCTGAACGAAGGAGAGACAAAATGACAGCAAACGGACGGATGGGAGGAAAGATCCTTGCCGATGGTCTAAAAGCCCAGGGAGTGGACGCCATTTTCGGGGTTCCGGGAGAGAGCTTTCTCGCATTATTGGACGGTCTCTATGATCAGCGGGACACGATCCGTTTCATCACCTGCCGCCAGGAGGGGGGTGCGGCAAACATGGCGGAAGCCTATGGCAAATTGACCGGGCGTCCCGGGGTTTGTGTCGTCACCCGGGGCCCGGGAGCAACCAATGCCAGCGTGGGGCTTCACACCGCATTCCAGGACTCGACACCCATGATTTTACTGGTTGGGCAAGTGGGAAGGGAAATGCTCGACCGGGAAGCCTTTCAGGAAGTGAATCACCAGATTTTTTTCAGTGAAATGAGCAAATGGTCTGCGGAAATCAAGGATGCCTCCAGGATTCCGGAATATCTCAGCCATGCGTTCCATGTGGCCCTTTCCGGCAGACCGGGACCTGTAGTGCTTTCGTTACCAGAGGATATGTTGAGGGATGTAGCAGCGGTGGAAGACGCACCTCGCGCGATTCCGGTTCAACCGGCTCCGACCATGGAACAAATGAGTGAGGTTAGGGAGATGCTGAAGAACGCCGAACGTCCTCTGATGATTCTCGGAGGAAGTGGTTGGTCTCCTGAAGCCTGCCGTTTCATCACTCATTTTGCAGAACAGCAGGATTTGCCTGTGGCGGTTACATTCCGGTGTCAGGACCGGATGGACAATGACCACAGCTGTTACGTCGGTGATCTTGGCATTGGACCCAACCCCGAACTGCATCTGCTTGTCAAGGATTCCGATCTGCTGATCGTGGTTGGAGCGAGGATGGGAGAAATGACAACAGGAGGCTATCAACTGATGGACATTCCCGTTCCAAGGCAGAAACTGGTTCACGTGCATTCCGGTGCGGAAGAACTGGGCAGGGTATACCGAGCGGATCTTCCAATCAATTCATCGGTTTCCAATTTCGCCAGGATGCTTTCCAAGCTTGATCCGATTGCATCTGATTCATGGAAAACGAGGACTGAAAAAGCAAGGCGCTCCTACGAAACGTTCCAGGAACCTCCTCAAGCACCGGGAGATTTGAGCTTTGCCGAAGTGGTTTGCCACATGAGCAAGGTTCTTCCCTCCGATGCAATCATCACCAACGGGGCGGGGATTTACTCATCCTGGGGACATCGTTTTTACCGTTTTCACGAATATCCCTCTCAATTGGGGCCGACCAGCGGTGCGATGGGCTATGGAATGCCAGCCGCGGTTGCCGCCAAACTGGTTTATCCAGAACGGGAAGTGGTCTGCCTTGCAGGCGACGGGTGTTTTATGATGAACGGGCAGGAAATGGCAACTGCCGTTCAGTACGGACTGAATCTCATTGTGCTGGTTGTCAACAACGGAATGCTCGGCACGATCCGGATGCATCAGGAAAAGAGTTATCCCGAACGGGTTCATGGAACTGCCCTGAAGAATCCGGACTTTGCAGCACTGGCCCGGGCCTATGGCGCCTTTGGAGCCCGAATTGAAAAGACGGCTGAGTTCCCGGACGCGTTTGAAGAAGCCAGAAAAGCAGGTAAACCGGCCTTGTTGGAACTGGTAGTGGACCCCCAAGCCCTTACCCCGAATGCCAGTCTCTCAGAAATCAGGGAGAATGCCTTGAAAAAATCGAATTGAATCTGCTTGGAGGAATTAGAAATAAAAACGCGTACTTTTGCCCGAGGAATAGGAATACTCATCCCGGACATGGACTTCGGTCTGGATGCTGTCTTCAGGAAGCTCGGCAATGAAACGCGAACGGCCGTTCATTCCACCTCCGTAACCTGAGGACATCGCCGGTGCACAGATCACCAGATAGCGCTTGGCCCTGGTCATGGCCACATAAAACAACCTTCGTTCCTCTTCCAGTTGTTCCATTGTGTCCAGGGATCGCTGATGGGGAAACTGCCCTTCCGTCAGGCCGATGACAAAGACTGCGTTCCATTCCAGCCCTTTTGCCTGATGAATGGTGGTCAATGTCAGGGTTTCCTGATCCTGATCATCGGCTTCCTGATCAGTGATGATACTCGAACCGACCAGCGAAAGTTCATTGAGAAATCCCTCGAGAGAACGGTAGTTGGCTGAAAATTCCTGTAAATACTGGACATCATTTTCCCGCATCACAGCATTCTCGAATTCGCTGTACATCACTTCACGGTAAAAATCCCGGTAGACGATCCCGATCATTTCGGAAGGAGTCAGGTCATCCCGTAACAGATTACGGAGACATCCGGTCATGGTCTGCCACTCTTCCCGGCTTTTTGCAGGAATCAGTTTCTGGAGGGTTTCATTTTCCTGGGTCAGCCTTACTGCCTGTTGTTCACGGAAGACCATGAAAATTCTGTTTGCCGTGGTATTCCCGATTCCTGGAAGCATCCTCAAAAGTCGCATCCAGGCGATTTCATCCAGAGGATTGTAAAGCACCTTCAAAAACGCAGTCAGGTCCTTGATGTGTGCCTGTTCAAAAAACTTAACCCCCGAATGGACCATGAAAGGAATTCCAGCCTGGGTTAAAACCACCTGAAGCACCGCGGCCTGGACATGATTCCGGTAGAGCACGCTCATTTCATCGAGGGAAAGCCCCTCATCACGCAGGGCCAACAACTGGTTCAACACCACCTCTGCTTCGTCCGAGGAATCCCAGAGTTGATGCACCACCGGTTTTTCTCCAGGAGGTAATTCGCTGAAGAGGTTTTTTTCAAACTGGCGGGTGTTGTGATTGATGCTCAGGTTCGCTGCATTCAGGATTTCCGGGCTGCTTCGGTAATTCTGTTCAAGATGATAAACCTGAGCCTTGTTTTTTTCTGGAAACTCGAGGATGTTCCTGAAGTCAGCTCCCCGCCAGCTGTAGATCGACTGTGCGTCATCACCGACGACCATCAGGTTTTGATGAGGCTTTGCCAATTCTTCGAGTATCCCTGCCTGAATGTGGTTGGTGTCCTGGTATTCATCCACCAGGATATACTGCAATTGTTTTTTGAGAGGCAGGCCTTCGCAGCCAGTTTTCCAGTAAATCATCAAAATCCATTGCTTGTGCGGCCCGTTTCTTTTCTCGGTAACGGGTTTGGATCAGGAGCAATTCCTCGACATAATCCTCAAGGTGGGGATATTCCAGAGGGATCATTTCGCTCAGCTTAAATTGACGTTTGGTGTATTGGTTCTGAACTAAACTTTCCCGGGTGCAGTTTCGGTTGAAGGCGAGGGAGAAAACGCTGGAAAGGACAGAGGGTTTCGGGAAATTGCGACCGGGTTTGCCGATCTTTTCGGCAATGGAAGCACGGATCAGGTCTCGTGAATCGGATGCGTCCAGGATGCTGAACTGATTTTCATAATGAAGCAGTTTTGCACTCCTGCGAAGAAAACGACTGGCCATGCTGTGGAATGTGCCGTTTAAGATTTTTTGCTGATCGGGTTCCACTCCCTGTTGCCTTGCTGCCCGAAGTGCCATCTCGCGAGCGGCCTTGTTGGTGAAGGTTAAAAGCAGAATCGAAGACGCAGGCACTCCGGAACGAATCAGGTGGGCGACCCGCTGGGTGACAACCCTGGTTTTTCCGCTTCCTGCACCGGCAATCACGAGGGCCGGACCTTCGCGGTGTTCGATGATTCGCTGTTGATCCGGGTTGAGTGGAACTGGCATGGAATTCGATTCTTTCACTTTAAAGGCTCCCAAATTGATGTAATTGAATGTAGCATTTTGAGTCCTGCTTGAGAACCGCAGGTTCTAAAATGAATCCTAATCTTTGCCATGAATTCTGAAAATCAGTTTGAAACCATAATCCTCAAGATCCTGGAAAGCGATCCTCAACTGTTGGTTGCGGCTTCAGTGGTCTTGGTGATCCTGATCGTGATCGGAGTGTTTTTTGTCAAAACCCTCAAAAAACTTTTCAGCGACGAAACCCAGACTCCTCCACTCAGTGAAAAAGACCGACTGAAAAAACTCGAGGAACTCGCGAAAGAAGAGGAAGAACTTCGTGAACAAAGGGATGAAGCCAAACTTCAGAAAATCAGTGAGAAAGAGGACAGTGCCAAGTTGGAACTCCAGCAACAGGAAGCGCAATTGCGGGAGCGTCAGATCCTACAGCGCGACATTCCGGTTGAAGTGGAACCAGAAGCTGAGGAGTCTCCAACGGGCTTTCTGGATCAACTCAAACTCGGAGTGCAAAAAACCCGGGAGCAGTTACTCAAAACCATTGGGGAGACTCTCCAGGGAAAAAAAGAAATCGATGAAGAATTACTGGACGATCTCGAAGAAGCTTTGCTGGGTGCTGATCTTGGACCTGAAACCTGCGAACGTGTGATCAAAGTCATCACTGAAAAAGTGGAACGTAAAGAACTGAAAGATCCGGAAGTCCTTCAGCAGGCGATCAAAACGGAAATCACCAACATTCTTGACAAACAGTATCCCGAAATCGGAACCAGTGATGCCAAGCCATTGGTGCTGCTGATGGTTGGAGTCAATGGGGTTGGCAAAACCACTACCATCGGAAAAATTGCCTCACAATATGTCGAAGATGGGAAAAAGGTCCTTCTTGGAGCAGGAGATACCTTCCGTGCCGCAGCGATCGAGCAACTTCAGCAATGGGCAGAACGCGCCGGTTGTGACTTCGTTTCCAAAGAGGCTGGAAGCGATCCTTCCTCGGTGATGTATGAAACCATCAGTAAAGCGGTCTCAGAGGATTATGATGTGGTGATTTGTGACACCGCGGGAAGACTGCATACCAAGAAAAACCTGATGGAAGAATTGAAAAAAATGGTAAGGGTCATCCGTAAACAGATCCCTGAAGCCCCCCATCAGATCCTCCTCGTCCTCGATGCCAGTACCGGGCAGAACGCCATTTTCCAAACCCGGGAGTTCCTGGAAGCCACCGAACTCACCGGACTGGTGATCACCAAACTTGATGGAACCTCCAAGGGCGGGGTGATCATCGGCATTGTCAATGAATTCGATGTTCCTGTGCGCTATATCGGTATCGGTGAACAAATCAGGGATCTCCGTCCTTTCGATCCCAAAGCATTTGCAGATTCACTTTTTATTTAAGAGTTGAAAAGCAAAACCGAAGCAGAGCTTTAAACCCTGTAACGAAAATGCAGCAACCAGGCGATGAGAGCGAAAAGCCCAATGCTGCCCCAACTGGCAGGCAGCGGATGGATTTCGCCTGCGTCTCCTAAAGCAAGCAGGATCTGATTCAGGATCCAGAAAAGGATGGCCAGCAGACAGCTTAGTGCCATGGATTCGGCAGCCATGCCTTTTCTGCTGTGGGATGAGGAAAGGGAAAGTCCGAGGAAAACCATGACAAAAAGTTGAACGGGGAAGGCTAATTTCTGAAAAAGTGCAACACGATGGCTGATGACATCCTGCCCTTCTTTTTGAAGATTTTCGATTTCATTACGGAGCTCAAATAACGGGAGGTTTCTCGGGGAGATGGCTTTCTCGAAAAATTCCAGGAGGTTTTTTGTTGCTCTCCCTTCTCAATCGCAGTCCGTTCAACAATCCTGTAAGGTTCGGTTTGCCATTGAAAGAGAGTGACTGACTCTAATTTCCCCTTTTCAGGAAGTTTCCCGAAAAAGTACAGTTTGTTGTCTGGTCCAACTTTCCAGATCGGTTGGAGATTTTCGGTAGAAGCGGTTTCCGTCCATTGCCGTTGCATCCAGACGGAAAGGTAATTCTGTCCGAAGTAAGTCACTGCGGCAATCACCAGAGTGACCAGCAGAAGCGGCCATGCCAGATTCCAGGGGCCGACTCCGGAAGCCCGGATCGCAAGCAGTTCTGAAGTCCGGTTTAAAGTACTTAGGGTGGTGATCGTTGCTAAAAGGACCGTGATCGGAATGGTGAATTCCATCAACTGGGGCATGATTAGGGCCGTTTTACGGAGAAAACGGAGAAATCCCTCCCAGTCTTCAAAAATGATGCTGAGGTTACCGAAGACATTGCCGATGAAAATCATGATCACGAAGGCACCAAGAAAAAGCATAAAAAATCTGCTGTATTCACTCGCGAGATACCTTGAAATCATATCGGCAAAATGAGTTTAAGTTGGATTTCAAAAACCTTAATCACTGTTTTATAAGCCTCAGCCGTGTTTACTGAAGTAATTTGCGCCTTAAGTTACGGGTAATGAATAGAATAAAGGTTCTGGAAATAAAGTAGCCATACCAATACTTTACCAAAGAAAATAAAAGCTCTTTGGGCAATATTCAAAGGCTTAAGGATTTTTGAACCTTGAGATGGTGCTCCAGGAGGATTAGCCTAAGATGTTATCGACTGCAAACAAAAAGCACGGATACATGGAATTTGCTTTGCATGGGTAGGGTCAAACCCATTTATCAATAAGTTAACAGTCAGGTAGAATCCGGCCTGATGAAAGAGTTGCAAAAAATTCCATGACCAAATCGATACTTGTCCTGGAACAGAACCCAGAGATCCAGGGATTGATTGCTTCCAGTCTGAATCCTGAAAGTATTGAAGTACATCAGGAATCAGATCCTGAAGCATTCTTAAGCAAGGCCTATGAAATAAGGCCTGACTTGATTTTTGTAGGTAACACAGAGCAGGCTCTGAGTTATGAAACCTGTCGTGGCATCCGGGCAGAGCATGCTTTCGACAAAGTTCCATTGGTCTTGCTGGATAAGGGTTCAGAGGTTGATGATAATAACGAAACCCTGGCTGAATTAGGGATTGACGATCGGATTCTCAAGCCCTTTGACGCGTTAAAACTCAAACATCAACTTAGAAAACATCTATCACTGAAACAGCCTTTTTTAGAGAATATTGAGGGTTCCGGGAACTTGGAACAAACCGAGCTGGTGGATTCGGAACTATCGGAATTGATGGATGACATACAAAACAGCGAACAACAACCAGGTTCAGAACATGAAGAACCGGCCTATGGCCTCACCAACAGGAATATTGAGGAAATTGCCATGAGTGCAGCAAATACAGATACAACCGGCAGCTCCCAAAACATGGAAATCAAAGATGCCAGCGAAATGGATTCGCTGATGCTTGATGATGATCTTGGAGATCTCTCGATTTCCCTCGAACCATTAACCGAAGAGGAATTGCAGATGGATCAGCAAACACCATCGGTTCAGGAAAAACAAACACCAACCGACCTTTCACAAGAATCTTCAGGATCTGGCATGCTTGAAGACGATTTGGCAGGAGATCATCTCTCGGATCGTGAAGAGGAAGAATTTGCGGTAGAACTGGCGGAAGCTGTCGCAGGCGGACTGAATGATTTTGCTGGAGACGCCCCCTCTTTTGAGGTTGATCTGGAACCTGCCCCCGTTGCTTATGATGGAGAGGATCCTCCTCAAACCTTGCGTGAGGGACAGACCCCGATTGATCTCAAAATCAACGATTTTGAAGATCCAGAAGAGCTTTGGAAAAATCCTCCGGACCTGAACCAGATTCCCCGCGACAACCTTGCGGAAATCAAAATGGAGGTCAACGACTTCGAACCGGAACTGCCGAAAAATCTTAAACCCCTCGGGGAGCCAATCCAGCAGACTAGTCCGAGGAAAACAGCAGCAGCCGGCGAATCATCGGGCATGAAGGATATGGATGATTTCGTCATTGAATCGACCATTGAAGATGAATATCACCCGGTTCCCAACGAGCTGGACCAAATCGTTTTGGCCGAACAGGGGGTCCAACAGTTTGGAATGAATGGAGATTCCGAAGATCTGGATGAGTTTATGCTCGAGACCTCAGAAGAAACCCTGGAAACGATTTCGGAAACAGAAGAAGAACTGGTGGCACTGGATGAAGAAGATCAATCGGGTTCCGGTGATTCTGCCCTGGATGAATTGGATGCCTTAAATCAGGAAATGGCGGCTCTTGAAGCGGCAGAAGAGGTTCTTGCTGGAGACGCTGCTGAAGAAGAAGCGATTGAATCATGGGAAGAGGCAGAGGATGAATTACGTGAATTCGTCCTGGATGAACTCGACGGTTACCTCGAAGACGAGGAAGTAGAAGAAGAACTGGAACGTGAAATCGCGGCAGAAGCCGAAGAAGAACTTGCCCTGGAAGCAGAAGGGTTCGGAACGGATGAACTCGCCGCCGTTCCTGCACTAACCGAGGAAGAAACATTCGGAGACTGGGAATCGGCAGAAGACGCGTTTATGAATTTCGACCGTTATTCCGATGAAGAGGAAGATTCAGGCCCTGCAGTTCCTGAATCGGCAACCCAGCAGGAAGAAATGCTGGTGGAACCGATGGAAGTCTCTGAAATGACTGAACCGGGTTTTGACATGCTTGAGGAAGAAGAGGATATGTTCTCGCTTGAAACCGAAGAGGAACCGCTCGGAGAAGCAATCCAGGAACCTGCCGAAGAACCAGCCTCACTCGAACTGGATTCAGGAAAACTGGAAGAACTGGTTGCCAAATCGGTGCAGAAGGGGCTGGAAAGCATCATGCCGATGCTGGTCAAGCAGGTAGTAAAGGAAATGCAGGAAGCCAGAGGCCGCTAAACTCCAAGCAGCTTTTTGGGTATTCGTTGGGCTTCCAAAAGCTTAGACTGACAATCTTCCCCTAATCTCTTTCCCTCCTTCAAAAGTTGGAGGGAGTCCCATCCCCATCCAAAAAGTCGATCATTGATAAAATACACCGGGGTAAACTGTTCCGGAGTGAATGCTCCATCCAGTTTACGGACCTCCGTCAGATAAAGCAGGATTTCGACTCTCTCTCCTTTCTTTCCATAGAAGGTCATGCTCCGGTGGGGGTTTTCCAGCACGATATTAGTGAAATATCCGCTACTGCCCGTCCTGGTACGATCACCCATTCTCCTTTTCGCCTCTTCGAGAAGTATTCCCGTTTTCAGCCCGTCCTTGACTCATCGCTTAGGTCGGGATAGAACGTGCCCAAAATGATTCTAACATATAAGAGGAACCTGTTTTTGTTCGTATCCTATTTGGGGACTGAAAATCCAGTTCCAATTCCTACCACAAATCAAAATCAAAACATTAAATGGAAGAAATCGTAATGGTTTCCAGGCAATTTCAACATCCCACTTTATTGGGATTATTGGAAGAAAAATATCGGGTCCATCGGCTCTGGGAGGCCTCTGAACCGGAAGAGTTTATAAAGAATCATTGTCAGGGAGCCAGGGCGATGGTGACAGATTTTTCTAAAGCACCGAAAGAATTCATCAGCTTATTGCCAAAATTAGGTTGTATTTCTAATTTTGGAGTTGGGTATGATAACGTCCCAATTGAACATGCCACCGATTTGGGCATTCAGGTGACCAACACCCCGGATGTGCTGACGGATGATGTCGCTGATTTGGCCATTGGTTTGCTGTTATCGGTGGCAAGGAGCATCCCCGAGGGGGACCGTTTTGTGCGTGAGGGCACCTGGTCGGAAAGAAGCATGCGGCTCACCCAAAGTATCACCGGGAAAAAAATCGGGATTCTGGGAATGGGACGGATCGGGCAGGCCATTGCCAAACGTGCCGAGGCTTTTCGGCTCCATGTAAGTTATCATGGTCCACGGGAAAAACCCGGACTGGTCTATCCTTATTATTCGAAGTTGGAGGAACTGGCAAAGAATTCAGACTTCCTGGTTGTGAGCTGCCCTGGAGGAGAGGCGACCCGCAAAATCGTGAGCCGGAAGGTAATGGAATCCCTTGGTTCAGAAGGGATATTGGTCAATATTGCAAGGGGAAGTGTGATTGATGAAGCGGCGATGGTGGAACTTCTCCAAAATGGGAAACTTGGTGCTGCCGGGCTGGATGTTTTCGAAAGCGAACCGAATGTTCCTGAAACATTATTATCAATGGACAAGGTTGTTCTTCAACCGCACAATGGAAGTGCCACCGATCAAACCCGGATTGCGATGGGACAACTCGTCCTTGACAATCTGGAAGCTTTTTTTGCAGGGAAACCGGTTCCCAATCCCGTAAATCAGGTTTAAAAAAGAAGGATCATCATGCCCCATGTCCAACCGATCGAGGAAAACGAGGCTTCCCCGGAAGTTAAAGAAGTTTTTGACGACATCAAAAAGTTGCGTCAGGTCGAGGAAGTCAACAACTTTTGGAAATATCTGGCAAATCATCCGCCGACTTTAAAACGAACCTGGGAAAGTCTGAAGGAGGTGATGCAGCCTGGAGCGTTGGATCCTCTGGTCAAGGAGATGATCTATGTAGCAGTGAGTGCCTCCAACAATTGCGAATACTGCATCCGGTCTCACACCGCAGCTGCAAGGAAAAAGGGAATGACTGACGAAATGTTTGGAGAATTGATGGCCGTCGTCGGTATGGCCAATGAAACCAACCGGCTGGTTAACGGCTTCCAGGTTGAATTGGATGAGGCACTTAGGGATTGACTCCCAAACTCAGCTAAAGATTTTGATAAGCTCGGGCAATCCCGGCTCCGACCCTGGCGTTGTTTTGTATCAGGGCGATGTTGGCCTCAAGACTTGCACCACCGGTTTTTTGGACGATCTGTTCCAGGACAAATGGTGTGATATCCTTTCCTGAAATTTTCTGATCTTCCGCAGATTTCAAAGATTCCTCCACCACCTGCTGCAACAGGTCAGGGTCGAGAGCCTTCTCTTCAAACAACGGATTGGCAATCAACAGGCCGCCCTCAAGACCCAGGTCCCAGTGGGTTTTCATGCAGCGTGCGGTTTCTTCAGGGAGGTTCATTCTTAAGGGTGCTTTGATACCGCTGAAAGGGGTGTAAAAGGCAGGGAATTCATCACAGCCAAAGCCGATGACCGGAACCCCTTTGGTTTCCAGGTATTCGAGGGTACGTGGAATGTCGAGGATCGATTTCACCCCCGCACAGACCACGGCTACCGGAGTACATGAGAGTTCTTCCAGATCAGCAGAAACATCCAGCGTTTGTTCAAAATCCCGGTGCACTCCCCCGATGCCTCCGGTGACAAAGACCCTTATTCCTGCTTTATGAGCGCAGATCATGGTTGCGGAAACGGTGGTCCCTCCATTCTGTTGACGGACTAAGGCTGAGGCAAGGTCCCTTCGGCTGACTTTGATGGCTTCGGAATCTTCCGCGAGTTCCTTCAATTCTTCATGTTCCAAGCCTATCTTGATGCGTCCCTTCAAAATGGCAATGGTTGCGGGAACCACGGATTCTTCACGGATGATGGATTCAACCGAAAGTGCCGTTTCAAGATTTTCCGGAAAAGGCATTCCGTGGGTCATGATCGTCGATTCCAGGGCAACGAGTGGCTTCCCATCGGTAAGCGCATCCCGGACTTCTTTGCTGTAATCCATCTTGTCGTCAGTAGTCATTTTAAATTTTCTGGTTTTCCAAGAGGGGTTCTAAAAATTCTGGTTGAAGGTCCGGCCAAACACTCGAGTCGCATTCCATGGTTTTGGCCGCCATCATCAAACCTGCCTGGGCTGACATCTGGTCAGAACCTCCCTTAAGATTTCCCCAGAGTACTCCGGCACACAGTGCGTCCCCGGCGCCGGTAACATCCCGGGCTTTTCCTGGAATTACAGGAAGCATGAACTGATCTTCCCTGCTGACAAATTGCAGACCTTCGGAACCGAGACTGAGGATGATTTTCTTTACCCCTTGGTCCAGCAGGCTTTGGCAGGCATCCATCCGATCTTCACGTTTCGATAATGATTTTCCTGTCAGAGATTCCAGTTCATCCAGGTTAGGTTGAAGTGTGTGGATTCCTTCAAGAGAATTCGGGAGTTTCCGGGATTTCGGAACCGAAACCGGATCGACGTGAAGTTCCAGCCCCCGTTGGAGGCATTGTTCAATCACCCAATTCAAAACCGGTTCAGGAAAATTGGTGTCCAGGAAAACCGAATCCGGAATCCCAAGAGCGTTCCAGGATTTTTCCAAATGATCGACACTCATCGAGTCTGCAAGCTCCATGTCTGCCATCGCCAAAAGCATCTCCCCTTGAGCATCCTGGAGGGCCGTGTAACTTCCGCTTTTTCTCCCTGGAACGATGAGGCTTGGAGAAACATCCACTCCTGCCGAATTCAAATGGTCTAACAACCAGTTTCCTTCAAGATCGTCGGAAAAAGTACTGAGCAGTCTTACTTTGCAACCAAGACGGGCCAGATTTTCCGCAACGTTTCTTGCCACCCCGCCAGGGCTGACTTCGCTGGAAACAGGGTTTGAAGTGCCCATTCTTAAAGGCTCTGACAACCTCAACTTGCGGTCCAGGTTGGCCCCTCCTATGCACAAAACGGTTGGCTTCATGATTTGGACGCTATCTGATCTTCACCTTGCTGTCAACGAGTGGAATCTGAAAGGAGAATAACCTCATGACTCATTCCCTATGTTTAAAACTATTGCCGGCGGTTCCAATTATCACCAGTGGAATGAATGCGGCAAAGCACCAGAATGCTACATTCTGGGCCGCTTCCACGCTGCTGGTTTCAGAAAATCCGGAATAGTTGGCAATGATTCCGCTGAATGCAGAGCCCAGTGCCATCGCCACACGCATGAAAGTCGGAATCGAAGCAGAAACCTGGGTTCTTTCGGATTCAGGGACATTTGCGATGATACGCTTACTGACAAAACTCCAGGACATTCCAAAACCTGTACCCATCATTACGGAAAGTATGCCGATTGCCCAGAGTGGTCCAACCGGCATCACAAATACCAGAGCGACGGTGGTGATACTGATCAGCAAAGCACCACTACGGATCAGGAAAGGTTCCAGTTGTTCTTTGAAACTCGAAGAGATAATGGCCGTGACCGTCCATCCCAGTGATTCAAGAGCAATGATGTACCCTGCCACCAGAGGCTCTGCACCAAAGAGGATGTGCATCAAAAAAGGACCGTAAACAGTCAGTGAGATGGTCGCCATGAAAAAGGCTGAGAGCATCACCAACCCTGATCCAGAAGTGGTGAAAGGGTTGAGGGTTCCCCGTGGAAAAATCCGGTTTTCGCTTCCTGCATCCTGTTTGAGAAATAGGATGAGGAGTGACACTCCCACGATCCACAAACCAATGGCGAGACTTGGATTGTTCATCACTCCGGATTGACAGATGGCCAAAACCGAAACACTTAAGATTCCCAAACGGGCAAGAGGGATTTTTTGAAATTCCTGGTGTTCTTCCCTTGAAGGATCCTTCAGCAAAGGCAGGGCGACTAAAATGGCAACCAACCCCTGGGCCGCAAAAGCCCAAAAGGCGCCGCGCCAATTTCCTGCGGAGACAAAGTAACCCCCGATCAGCGGTCCGCAGAGGGCGGAGACGCCCCAGACGCCGGAAATCACTGCAATGACTCGGACCCAAAGCCTTGGCGGAAAAAGAGTGGAGGCTCCAATGAACGCCAGGGAAACCAATCCTCCTCCCCCCATGCCCTGTAGAAGACGCCCTACGATCATGCTTGCCATTTCGGGTGCATAACCGCTGAGGGCACAACCGACAACGTAGCTGATTCCGGAGATTGTCGCTGCCTTTGAAAGCCCGGTTCTTAAAACCCAGATCCCCATGACGGCTCCTGTTACGACAGAACCCAGTTGATAAAGGGTATAAGTCCAACTCAGGTAAGGGAGCCCTCCGATTTCTTCCACAGCTGCGGGCATCACAGTGGCAACCAAAGTGGAGTCTGCGGCATAAAGCCAAATGCCAAAACAAAGTACCAGCAATCGGGGCAGATGGCCTTCCCTGGCCAACTCCGACCAAGGGACAATGGAGGATTGGATCTCGCTCATTAAATCATGGGGAACGATATGTTCAGGAAACCCTGAAAGCTATGAAATGCTGTTTTGTTATCCGCTCTTCCAAAATTCCTTTACGAATCTCCACAACTGCTTCTTTGTAACAAAAGAGCTGATTTTCAACGATTTTTTCAAATACCAATCCAAGAAGAATGGCATGAACCTTTCCCGGATGCATCCCGAATCATTTCAGGATTTCAGGTAAAATGATTTAGGACTCTTAAAGGATGGAATCAGCTCAAATCCTGAACGGATTTCAGAGCTCCTTGGTTCATCAGTTTCTCGAATTCCCGCGTGACTGCATTGCGAAAATGAGGATTGTCCGGGAGGTCTTCTCCGAAAATTTCTTTGATGCTGAGTATCTGAGAAACATAAGCATTGATGGAAGTTAAGGAGGGAGTTTCCTTTCCAAGCATGCCTGATTCGAGGGAGATTTTTCGATAAACTTCAGCCAACGGGTCGCGGATCTCGATGGGGTTGCCTTGCTCATCCCTGCCTAGGAT
>LUMH01000103.1_pt1 | contig 18861 bp, 20 predicted proteins | sample 730001 | NCBI WGS metagenome assembly LUMH01 (sample SAMN03860268, study PRJNA289734) | marine metagenome | biome: seawater column; feature: ocean; material: water; isolation source: Red Sea water column Station 34 - depth 25m | place: Saudi Arabia: Red Sea | collected 2011-10-15 | depth 25 m
GCATATGCCATTATTACCGCTAACAATATTGAAGAAATTATAATAAATGTTCTTACAAATTTTGATATTTTTTTTGTTGAAGTTTTAGCAAACCAATTGAGTAAAATATAAAGAATTATAAAGATAATTAGTATTGCAAAAAAAATATTCATAAATTAATTAAATTTAAATGAAAATACCACAGCTTAAAAAAAAACCAGAATTAAAATCTTGTCACAACGTAACTTGGGAAGACGATTATAGTTGGATACATCAGGAAAATATACTTGAAGTATTGAAAGATAGTTCAAAATTATTGCCAGAGGTGAGAAAATATCTTGAAGATGAAAATGATTATTTTAGTCATCAAATGTCAGATACAAAAGAAATTCAAAAAGTTTTATTCGATGAGATTAAAGGAAGAATTAAACTTGATGATGAGTCTCTTCCGTTTAAAGATGTAAGATATAGTTACTGGACAAAAACAACAACAAAAGGAAATTATTCTATAAAGTTAAGAAAAAAAATTGATTCTGATGAAATAGAAGAAATTTGGAATGGTGATTTAGAAAAAGAAAAGCTTAAAACAGAATATTTTGGGCTTGGAGACTTAGAAGTTAGCTATAATGATAAATTACTAGCTTATTCATTAGATTTAAAAGGATCTGAATATTACACCATACATATAAGAGATATTAAAAGTCGAGAGCAAGTTGGTGAAAAAATTGAAAATACAAGTGGTGGAATAACATTTAGCTTAGATGACAAATATATTTTTTACTCTAAGCTTGATGACAATCACAGACCAAGAGAAATTTACAGGCATGAAATTGGAACTCCTATTAGTAAAGATATTCTTATATTTAAAGAAGAAAGTGAAGCATTTACTGTAGGAATAGGTCTTAGCTCTGATGAAAAGTATTTTTTTATTACATCATCTGATCATAATACATCCGAACAGTATTATTTTAAAGCAGATGAAATAATTCCAAAACCAAAACTAATTGATAAAAGAAAAAGAGGGATAATATATTCGGTCAATTCATGGAATGGTAATTTCTATAAACATACAAATGAAGATGCAGAAGATTTTAAGATCGAAAAGACAAATGATTTAGAAAAAAAGGAGTGGGAAACATTTATACCTGCACGAGAAGAGGTTTTAATTGGAGGATTAATTTTTTTAAATGATTGGATTATAAGATCTGAAACTTCTAATGCATTATCAAAATTAATATTAAGAAATCCAAAAAATAATGAAGAAGAAGAAATATTTTTTTCAGATGAAAAAGTTATAGTACCCGGTGTTTCGTTAACCCAAAGAAATAGAAATACTGATACCGTTTATTTATCATATTCATCACCAAAAACTCCTGGAAGGACTTACCTATACAATCTTAAAACAAAGGAGAAAAAATTAGTAAAAGAACAAGAGATTCCTAGCGGCCATAATCCTGATGACTACGTAGTTGAAAGATTAGAGTGTGCCTCTCATGACGGAAGAATGGTTCCTATTACCATAACAAGACATAAAAAAACTAAATTAGATGGATCTGCAAAATTATTATTATATGGGTATGGATCTTACGGTAGTTCTATGTCACCAAGTTTTTCTTCAACAAGAATAAGTTTAATAGAGCGAGATATTATATGGGTAACTTCTCATATTAGAGGCGGTATGGAAAAAGGAATGAAATGGTGGAAAGAAGGAAAATTATTAAACAAGAAAAATACATTTGAAGATTACATTGCTTCTGCAAAATTTTTAATTGAAAAAAAGTTTACGTCTAAAGGTAATATTATTGGAATGGGTGGATCTGCTGGAGGTCTTTTAATGGGAGCCGTTGTTAACCAAGCGCCTGAATTATTTTTGGGTATTGTTATGGCTGTTCCTTTTGTTGACTCGTTGACCACGAACTTAGACCATTCGTTACCATTAACAGTCGGCGAATTTGATGAATTTGGAAATGCTAAAGATAAAAAAGAACACTTTGATTACATATTTTCATATGCACCTTATAACAATATTAAAAAGATGGATTACCCAAACATTTTGATAACAACAAGTCTAAGTGATAACAGGGTATTATTTGATGAGCCAGCAAAATTTACTGCAAAATTAAGGGATTACAAAACGGATAACAATTTACTTTTATTAAAAACAGAAATGAATGCAGGTCATGGAGGAAAATCTGGAAGAGATGGAGCAATTGAGGAGATTGCAGTTGACTATGCGTTCGCTTTGAAAATAGCTGGAAAATTAAACACTTGATCTTGAAATATCAAAATTAATTACCATATAAACATTGTTAGTCGCCTAATGGGGCTAACAATAAATAAACTTGCTTAATTAAAGGAGGATAATATGACAAGTAAGGATCTATCAATTTTCAACTCACTTCGGCCTTTCTCAATTGGTTTTGACGATATGTTTGACCAATTCGAAAGCATGTTGGGCAATGGTGGTTTAAGTATGCAATCAAACTACCCGCCTTACAACATAAGAAGAACTGGCAAAGATAACTACTCAATTGAGGTTGCTTTAGCTGGTTTTAGCAAAAAAGATGTTGAGGTAGAGTTTGAAGATAATCTATTAACTGTAAGAACTAAACAAGTTGATAGAAGTGAAAACAAAAACCAAGATGGAGAGATAATCCACAAAGGTATATCGCAAAGACAATTTGCGAGATCATTTACAATTGCTGATGATGTAAAAGTGAATGGTGCAGAGTTAAAAGATGGTCTTTTAACAATTGCATGTGAAAGGATTATTCCAGACCATAAAAAAAAGAAACTTATTGAAATTAAATAAGTACCTTGCTTGTGGGGCTAGTCCCCACAAGACTAGATACATCCACTAGAGCTAAATCCGATAATAACCCCTGATGCATTCACCTCAAATTTTCTTTCACAAGGAATTCCATATTTTTTTGTTTTGTAGATAAGCATTTCATTTCCAAGTTCATTGACAAAATCTTCTGAAGGTGAGCCTAATTCTAATCTCATCTCATTAACTTCTTTTCCAACGAATTGACCAAATTTTTCATTCTCTTTTTCAGCCACTTCATCAGATTTCTTTTTAATTGTCTGGCATCCAGTTAAAAAAATTATTGTTAATGTGATAAACAGAGCAATAAATTTTTTTGATAAAGTATTATTTTTAAAAGCAACAATCATTAATACATACCTAAAGTTGAATTATGTTAACAATTTGTTCAAAACTTTCATTAAATTGTTTGAATTTAATACAAATTTGAAAAGATAGGAAATTTTAAAGATTATTGAGTTATTGATTTATTATATTAAAGAAATGCTATGGCAACAGACTTAAGAATATCAAATATATCAAAAATATATCCAGGATGTATAGCTAATGATAATGTATCTCTTCAATTTAAAAGTGGAAAAATATACGCATTATTAGGAGAGAACGGAGCTGGAAAATCTACATTGGTAAAAATTTTGTCTGGTGTAGTGAGCCCAGATAATGGTGAGGTTTTTTTAAATGAAAAAAATTTAAAATTAAGTTCTCCACTCGATGCCAAGAAAAATAAAATTGGAATGGTTTTTCAGCATTTCAATTTATTTGAAACTTTATCAGTATTTGAAAACTTAAGTATAGATGCAACTGAAGATAACGAAAGTTTAAGGGTAAGAGTAAATGAAATATTAAAAAAATATAACTTTAGTATTGACCTTGACGTTCCTGTATTAAATTTATCAGCAGGGCAAAAGCAAAAAGTTGAGATTATAAGATGTCTTTTAAGAAGCCCTAAAGTTCTAATCATGGACGAGCCTACATCTGTTTTGACTGAGCAAGAAACAGAGGAATTATTTATATCTTTAAAAAAATTCTGTGATGAAGGAATATTAATTATTTACATAACTCACAAGTTAAAAGAAGTTTTGTCTTTATGTGATGAGGTTGCTGTAATGCGAAAAGGTAAGGTTGTATCGGTTAGCCAAACACAAAATGAAAGAGTTGAAACTCTCGCAAATAAGATGGTTGGTCAAAAACTAGCGAAAATTAAGAAAAAAATTAATATTTCCAAAAATAAAGATGAGATATTTAAAGTAAAACATTTAAATTTTTATAGCGATGATCCTTTTGAAACAAATTTAGTTAATCTAAATTTTTCTGTAAAGAAAGGAGAATGTTTAGGTATAGCGGGTATTTCTGGCAATGGTCAAAACGAACTCTTTCAAATTTTGAGTGGGGAAATAATTACGCCAGATACATCAATCATTTTTCGAAATAAGGAAATTGCTAAATTAAATCCAAAGCAAAGACGAGAGTATTTAATGGCTTTTTCTCCTGAAGATAGAATATCTCAAGCGGCTGTACCTGAATTAAAAATATATGAAAATGTAGCTTTAAATAATTTCAAGTCATCAAATTTTTTTGAAAAAGGTTTGGTAAATGAAAAAAAAATTAAAGAGCATTCAAAGAAAATATTATCTGACTTCTCAGTAAATACAGACAATGTTGAATTAAAAAGTCAATTTCTATCGGGTGGAAATTTACAAAAACTTATTTTAGGGAGAGAGTTAATTACAGCTCCGGAATTATTAATTTGTTACAATCCAACATGGGGGCTCGATGTGGGTGCAATCAATTATATTCATGAAACACTTATAAAAATTAACGATCAAGAAAAATCAACGATTTTAATTTCTACAGATACGGAGGAGTTATTAAAACTCAGTGATAGAATTGCAGTTATTTACAAAGGCAAGCTTTCAAAAATAATGCCTTCAGAGGAAGTCAATCCAGAAAAATTAGGAGTTCTAATGGGAGGAGGTTCCATTGATTAAAATTGAAAAAAGAAATGATGTACCAATGGCATTATATTTTTTTACTCCTTTTATTGCAATCATACTTACAATTTTAGGTGGTGGTATAATTTTTTATATTTTAGGTTTTAATCCAATAGAAGCACTTAAGTTTTACTTTATAACTCCAATTTCAAATTTATATGGATTCAGTGAATTGCTACTCAAAGCAACCCCCCTTTGCTTAATTGCTATTGGTTTATCATTTTGTTTTAAAAGTAATAATTGGAATATTGGTGCAGAAGGGCAATTAACTTTTGGTGCGATTGTAGGAGGAGGAGTTGCTCTTTTATTTTATAATCAAGAAGGTTTTTATATACTGCCTTTAGTTATACTTGCTGGAGCAATCGGGGGAATGATCTTTGCACTTATCCCAGCAATCCTTAAAACATATTTTAATACAAACGAGATTTTAGTTAGTCTTATGTTGGTTTACGTTTCAAAGCTACTCTTAGATTACTTAGTAGTTGGGCCATGGAGTAATCCTGAAGGTTTTAATTTTCCTGAAACAAGACAATTTAGTGACTCATCTAGAATGCCATTATTATTTGAAGGTTTGAGAATTCATGCTGGTATTTTTTTAGCTCTTGCAGCAGTTATGCTGAGTTGGTTTGTTCTTTATAAAACCTATTTAGGCTTTCAGATTAAAGTATCTGGTCTAAGTTTAAAAACTGCTAAGTATGCTGGGTTTAAAGGAAAAACTATGATTTTGGTTGTTTTTATGATTAGTGGTGCTTGTGCGGGATTAGCTGGAGTTGGTGAAATTACTGGACCTATTGGACAGCTGCATAGAATGATATCCCCCGATTACGGTTTTACAGCAATTATTGTTGCTTTTTTAGGTCGTCTTAATCCTTTTGGCATAATTTTTGCATCTTTGGTTGTTGCATTGACATACCTCGGTGCTGAAACGGCTCAAATTTTTTTACAAATACCAAAATATACCGGCCAAGTCTTTCAGGGTATGATCTTATTTTTTTTACTCGCATCTGATTATTTGCTTTTTTTCAAAGTTAAAATTTTAAATTTAAAAAAAAATGAGCTTAGACATTAGTTTTATAGGAATTCTGATAGGATCAATAATGGCTTCATCAGTGCCATTAATACTTGCTGCTTCAGGTGAATTGATTACTGAAAGATCGGGCGTTTTAAATTTAGGTGTCGAAGGAATGATGATAATCGGAGCAATATCTGGTTTTGCTTTAATGGTAATAACAGATAACCTTTTTATAGCAATCGTAGGCTCTATGTTATCAGGAGTTATAATTTCACTAATCTTTGGATTTTTAACGCAATCTCTTCTTACAAACCATGTTGCAACGGGTTTGGCATTAACTATTTTTGGCATCGGTTTATCCGCAATGTTAGGAAAAAATTTTGTTGGTATCCCTGGAAAAGAATTTCCAATTTTATTTTCAAGTTTAAGAGAAAGTATTCCGTTTTTTGGTCCAATATTATTTGGACACTCTATAGTTTTATATTTTGCTTTTGCTTTACCATTTTTAACTAATTATTTTTTGAAAAAAACTAAATTAGGTTTAGTTGTTAGAGCTGTTGGTGATTCGCCTGTTTCGGCATCTAATCAAGGTATAAATGTTATTCTAGTTAGATACTGTTGTATTCTTTATGGAGGAGCTATGTGTGGCTTAGCAGGTGCATATCTATCTTTAATATACACTCCACAGTGGATTGAAAATATGACAGCTGGAAGAGGATGGATAGCTTTGGCTTTAGTTGTATTTGCAACCTGGAGTCCTATAAAAGTTTTAATTGGTGCTTTAATTTTTGGTGGGATTACAATTCTACAATTACATATGCAAGCAATTGGGTTTAGAATACCAGTTCAATTTTTAAGTGCATTACCTTATCTGATGACAATAATAGTTTTAGTTGTAATCTCTCGTGACAGTAGAAAAATAAAACTTAATACCCCAACCTCCTTAGGAAGAATATTCTATAAGGAAAAGTAATGTTAGCTATTCGAAAATAATTATTTTTTTTTTTTGAATTTTGATTAACTTAAAGCTTCACAAAAAAATTTAGAGGGGAAATTCAAAATGTATAAAAACTTTTTTAGATATTTAATTTCTGCAATTTTTCTACTTGGGTTTAGTGTAAACTCAAATGCGGATTTTAAAGTTGGTTTTGTCTATGTTGGCCCAACTGGTGACCATGGATGGACATTTCAACATCACGAAGGTAGAAACGCTGTAGAGGCAGCTGGAATAAAAACAACATTTGTTGAAAGTGTTCCAGAAGGTGCTGATGCAGAAAGAGTGATAAGACAACTGGCTCAATCTGGCCACGACTTAATTTTTACAACTAGTTTTGGATATATGGATCCAACTAACAAAGTTGCAAAAGATTTTCCAAATGTAAAATTTGAACACGCAACAGGTTATAAGAGAGAACACTCAAATGTTTCTACTTATTCTGCAAGATTTTACGAAGGAAGAACTCTTTTAGGCCATATTGCTGGAAAAATGACTAAAACTAACACGATTGGCTATATTGCATCTTTTCCAATTCCTGAAGTAATAAGAGGAATTAACGCAATGACTCTTGCTGCACAAAAGGTCAATCCAAATATTAAAACTAAGATTGTATGGGTGTTTACTTGGTACGATCCAGGTAAAGAAGCTGAAGCAGCGCAAGCTTTAATCGATCAAGGTGCAGATGTAATTATGCAACATACAGATAGTACAGCACCAGTTCAAACAGCGGAGAAAGCAGGTGTATGGTCATTTGGTCAAGCAAGTGACATGCAGAGATTTGCTCCTAAATCAATTTTGACTTCAATTATAGATGATTGGGCACCATATTATGTTGAAAGAGCTATTGCTGCAAGAGACGGCACATGGAATCAACAAGACACATGGCATGGATTAAAGGAAGGTATGGTAGCTATGGGACCATATAATTCTGCAATGGGTGCTGACTTAGTTAAAGAAGTAGAGCAGCTTCAAAAAGACCTAGCATCAGGAAAAGTTCATTCGTTCACAGGTCCTATATATGACCAAAAAGGTAATATATTAGTTGCAGAAGGGAAAGTTGCTGATGATGGAATGTTAGCTGGAATGAGTGTTTATGTAAAAGGTGTTGAAGGAGATATTCCAAAATAATTTTTAAAAAAAAATTAAAAAGGCCAACTTATATAGTTGGCCTTTTTTTTATGAATGTTTTTTCTTTAAACCATTAATATCTATTTCATCATAATATTCTGAAGGTTGAACTATCCAAGGATCTCCATCTAGTAAAATTGGACAAAAATCTGGAGTAAAAGAAGAGGATTTTTTTTTCCAAAGACAAGCTGTTTTTATTTCTTGAATATGGTTTTTCACTGGAGCATAATTTTTTAACCATTTAATACTTTCATTTAATGTAAGTCCAGTATCGGATAAATCATCAACTAATAAAACATTTTTAAAGTCTTCATTTTTAGCTATTGAGCTTATGTCTCTTGCAAAAATAAGTTCGCCCTGTTTATTTTCTACAGTTTCTCCAGAATAACTTTGAATAACAACATAAGCAGTGGGTAATTTAAAAATTCTTGATAGCATATCAATTATAGGTGCTGCACCCCTCATTATTCCGACTAAAACAGATGGTTTGTAATTTTTTTCAATTGTAAGAGCTAACTTTTCAACTGCTAATTTATAATCTTCATAATTGATTATTAATTTTTCTGCCATAAAATTTGGTAACATAAAAAAAAAAAATTAAAAAGGAGAATTATGAAAGGTTACTGGATTGCAACTTACAGTGAAATTAAAGACCCTGAAAGAATGAAAAAATATGCAGATAAAGCAAAGGAAGCTGTATTAAAACATTCTGGAAAAATTTTAGCTCGAAGTGCTAATAACATTGCACTTGAGGGTAGAGAAATGGTTAGAATAGCACTTGCAGAGTTCCCAGACGTGGAAACTGCTAAAAAATGCTACGATTCTGAAGAATATGTTGAGGCAAGAACATATCTTAAAGATAATGTAATTAGAGAACATATGATATTTGAAGGAATGGAATAACTTAGAAAAGGGGCAAATATGAAGGCATATTGGGTGAGTTTGTATACAGAGATTTCAGATCAAGATAACCTAAAAAAATATGGTGAAAATGCAATACCAGTTATAAAAAAATTTGGTGGTACTCCTGTAGTTAGAGGAGGCAAACTAAAATATTATAGTGGTGACAAAATATTAAGGACCGTCATTTGGGAATTTCCCAGTTATGACATGGCCATATCTTGTCATGACTCAGAAGATTATTTAAAAGCTTGGTCTTATGCAGAACAAACTACAAAAAGACATATGTTTATTGTGGAGGGTGCTAATACTGAATAGTATCGTCATCAATTGAACGCCACAAATACCAAGTGGCAACAGAGCAATATGGAGAAAATCTTTTTTGAAGCTTTTTTACAAAAATTTCAGGTGGAAAATATTTTTTTTTATAGTTGTTTGATATTGCTCTTAATAACCCAATATCCTGAACTGGCCAGATATTAGACCTATTATAAGTAAATAACAAAATCATCTCTGCTGACCATCTTCCAATTTGTCTTAAAGTTGATAGGTATATAATTGCTTCTTCATCGCTCATTTTCGAAATTAATCTTGGATTAAAACTTTTATCTTTAAATTTTTGAGACATTTCCAAGATACCCCTTATTTTTTGACGACTAAGACCACACTTTTTAAGTTGTGATGTTTTAAGCTTTGAAACAGTTTTTGGATTAATTTTTTTTTTACATGCCAATTCAAATTTTTTGAAGACAGAGTCTGCAGCAGCAACACTTATTTGTTGTCCTATTATACTTTTGCATAAAGAATAAAAGACATCTTTTCTAGTAGTTAAATTATTATCTTTATATTTTTTAATCAATGATCTCATAATACTATCTTTTTTTGAAAGATATGTTCTAGCTTTTTTCCAATATGTCGGTGCCTTACTCATTTCTACTTACCGTTACTTGTTTATTTAAATATATTTCTCTTCGAAATATAATGATTGATGATATTATTACCAGTGAAGCACCCATCAATGTTTTAATTGTGGGAATTTCATCCCAAATAAAATATCCAAAAGATATTGCAAATATTAATCCTAAATATTTAAGAGGTGTAACCAGAGAAACCTCGGATAATTTATATGATTGACTTAATAATAAATTAGCTGTTCCTCCCAACAAGCCAATTGTACATAATAGTAAGAAATCATTGAAAGTTGGCATGATCCACCCAAATGGTATTGATAAAACTCCAACAATTGTAATTGCAAAAGAAAAAAAGAATGAGATCAACCAGACTGGTTCTGTGGATGAAAGTTTTCTAATTGTAATTGCAACGTAAGACATTCCAATACAAAAGATTATTGGAAATAAATAATAAATATTTAAGCTAGAAAATCCTGGTTGGGTAATTACTAAAACACCAATAAAACCAACAAATACTGCGGCCCATCTATATACTCCTACTTTCTCACTTAGTAAAAATATTGATAGCAAAGTTGTAAATATAGGTGCAGCAAATGAAATACTTGTCACTGTTGCAAGTGGTAGGTTTCTTAGTGCCAAAAATATTGCAGCTAAAGCTATCAGTCCTGAACAACATCTAATTAAATGTAATCCTGGTCTATTTGTTTTGTAAAAATCTCTAAATCTTGTCTTAGGAACTAAAAAAATTATTGGCAAAATACCAAATAGACCTCTAAAGAACATTACCTGTCCAATTGGATAATCTGATGACCACTTGACTATTACATCCATAAATGAAAAGGCACATATTGATAAAAACATGTAAAAAAAGCCTAATTGATTTTTGGAAAGCATGATAATAACTTTAGATTAATTAAAATTTTTAGCAATGGAAATAGCAACTTTAGCACTTGGATGTTTTTGGGGACCCGAAATAAAATTTAGCAAGTTAGATGGAGTAATAAATACAGAGGTTGGATATTGTGGAGGTAATACTGAGAAGACATCTTATAAAGAAGTATGTTATGGTGACACCAATCACGCAGAAGTAGTTAAAGTTGAATTTGACAATACTAAAATTTCTTATGAGGAAATAATAAGAAACTTTTTTGAATTTCATGATCCAACTACTTTAAACCGGCAAGGTCCAGATGTAGGTACTCAGTATAGAAGTGAAATATTTGTTCATGATGAAAATCAAAATAAAATCGCTAACAAAGTATTGAAAGAAATTAATGAAAAATTTAAGGGTAAAATCGTTACCAAAATATCAAAATCAAAAAATTATAACAAAGCCGAAGATTATCATCAGAAATATTTGGAAAAAAGTTTCTAATGTCACTTATATCAACTGAGTGGCTAGAAAAAAATCTCTCAAATGTAAAAATAATTGATGGCTCTTGGCATATGCCTGCAACAAATAGAAGTGGTAAAGAAGAATTTAATAAAGAGCATATACCAAATGCAATTTTTTTTGATATCGACAAAAATTGTAATAAATCAACCGACTTACCACATATGTTAACGGACATTAGTTCGTGGGAAAATATACTATCATCTATGGGCATATCTAACGAAGACGAAATTGTGATTTATGATAATTCTGATGTTTTAAGTGCTTGTAGAGTATGGTTTAATTTAATTTACTTTGGCCATGATAAAAAGAAAGTACATGTTTTAGATGGAGGTTTTAATAAATGGAAAAAAGAAAAAAGAATAACTTCTGCTAATAATATAATTATTCAAACAACTAGCTATAAAGCAAAAGAAAATAATGGAATGGTTAAGAGCAAAGATCAGATTGACCAAAATATAATTAAAAAAAAATTTGATTTAGTTGATGCGAGAAGCAAAGATCGTTTTAATGGCACAACTCCAGACCCAAGAAAAAATGTAAGAAGTGGTTCAATACCTAATTCAATTTGCTTACCGTTTAAAACCCTTATCAATGACGATTTTACTTTTAAAAGTAAATCTGAAATTTCTTCTTATTTTAAAGATTTATCTTTAAATGACCCAGTAAATGTAGTGTTTTCGTGCGGTTCTGGGATCACAGCATGTGTTTTGGCACTTGCATATTCTCAAGTAAATAATAAGTATCTTCCAGTCATTTATGATGGTTCATGGGCTGAATATGGTAAAATATAAAATATGAAAAGATCAACAAAAATTACAAGCATAATAATAATTTTCTTTTTAATTATAGCTACAGTGATTGTTGGTAGAACAATGATTGGAAATCATTTTAAGAAGAAATTTAGTAAAAGACCACCTCCAGGAATAATTGTTACTGCAGCTGAAAATAGAGTTTTTGAAAATTTAATAAGCACATACGGAACAGCAAGACCATTTAAAACACAATCCTATAAAATTGAGAAGTATGAAATACTTAAACCTATCAACTTTAATCAAAAAGTAAAAAAAGGTGATGTAATTGCAGAACTTAAAAATAGAAAAATTACTGCTCAGTTTGATGGAACAATTGGAAAAAGAGAATTTTCAGAAGACATCGAAGTTTCAAAATCTTCAATCTTAGTTAATCTCGAAAATACCAGTATTATCTATTGTGATGTAGATATACCTGAAATGTTTGTACCATTTATTAAGGTTGGTTTACCTGTTGATATAAAATTTTCTGGATACAAAGATAAAACATATAAAGGTCAAGTTGACTCGTTAGCTAGTCGAATTAGTGAGGATACTAGATCATTACCAACAAGGATAAAAATGGACAATACATCTGGTGAAATTTTGCCTGGCTCATTTTTAGAAATTTCAATAAAATATGATACAAGAGAAAGCTTAAGTATCCCAGATACCAGCACAATAGTGGAAGGTGATAATATATTTATCTATAAAGTTGATGAAAAAAATAAAGCAATAAAAACAAATATAGATACTGGTGATAGATATCTTGGTTTTGTGGAAGTTTTAAGTGGCCTAAATGTTGGAGACAAAGTAGTTGCTGAAGGGACAAAAAAAGTTAGACCAAATTTAATAATAAGACCTATAAAAAAGGGTGCTAAAGTAGCTAATCAAAACAAATCTAGTTGGGGTGGAAAAAAGAAAAAAGATACTAAAGAAAACAAGAATGGTATGTTTGCGTGGTTACAAAAATTAAATATATTTAAAAAGTCTGACTCTGAAAAACAAGAAAATAAAAAATAATTAATACATGTATATAACTGAAGTTAGTATTAAAAGACCTGTCGTTGCATGGGTAATGTCAATGATACTAATTATTTTTGGAATTTTTGTATTTTGGGAATTACCTGTTAGGGAATTACCAGATGGTATTCAGCCTCCAGTGGTACAGGTACAAACCGATTATAAATCTGCTTCAGCTGAAATTGTTGATGAAGAGATAACACAAAAAATAGAAGATGTTATAGGAGGAGCGGAAGGAATTAAGAACATTGATTCTAGTTCGCTTAATGGAAGAAGTAGAATAAATATTTATTTTAATACAGATATAGATTTAGATGATGCAGCAAATGACATAAGAGAAAGAGTATCAAGAGTTGCGGACAATTTGCCAGATCAAGCAAACCCACCTCAAATTTTGAAACAAGCAGCAGGTTTTACAACTACAATGTGGGTTGCGCTATCGTCACCAACTTGGAATGATTTGGATTTGGGTGATTATGCAGAAAGATATCTTATAGATGCCTTTTCGAGTGTACCAAATGTTGGTAGAATTTTAGTCGGTGGATTAAGAGAGCTAAGTGTAAGAGTTTGGGTAGATCCTATCAAATTAGCAGCCAATAATCTTACTATTCAGGAAGTCGAGAGAGCATTAAGAAATGAAAATATAAACATCCCCGCTGGAACTTTAGAAGCTAGTAACAAAGATTTAACTCTTAATATTGATAAGTCTTACTCTAACATTGAAACAATCAAGCAGCTTCCTCTTAAGAAAAACAAAGATAAAGTCACAACCCTTTCTGATATTGCAAATGTTGAGCTTGGTCCAGTTTCTGAGAAAACTTTATTTAAAGCTCAAAGAAAAAATGCAGCTAATTTAAAAACAGTTGGGATTGGAATATACGCAAAAAGTGGAGCATCAACTGTCGAACTTTCAAATCAAATTAAAGAGAAAATAAACGTTTTAAATCAATCTTTACCAGATGGTTTAAAGTTAGAAATAGCATTTAATAGAGCAACTTACGTAGGAACTGCAATACAGGAAGTTTATAAAAGTTTAATTATTGCTTTTATTTTGGTTGTAGTAATAATTTACTTGTTTTTAGGAAACCTAAAAGCTGTAATTGTACCAGCTGTAGCTTTGCCAGTAAGTTTAATTGGTTCGTTTTTAGGTTTATATATATTTGATCTTTCTATAAATATATTTGTTCTCCTAAGTTTTATTTTAGCAATTGGAATAATAACTGATGATTCTGTAATAATGACAGATGCAATTTATACAAGAATTGAAAAAGGAGAAACGCCACTTGTAGCTGCTTATAAAGGCTCAAGACAAATAACATTTGCGATAATAGCTACAACTTTAATCTTAGTTGCAGTTTTTTTACCTTTAATTTTTATTGAGGGTATAGCTGGTACCTTGTTTAAGGAAACTGCAATAGCACTATCGTTCTCAATAGTTGTTTCTTCGTTTGTAGCTTTAACTCTTTCACCAATGTTAGGAAGTAAGTTTTTAAATAAAAAAGAAAAAATTAATTTTTTTGTAAAAAAATTCAATAATGGATTTAAATCTTTTACAGAATTTTATACCGATACCTTAAAATTTTGGATTAATAAACAGAAAACAATTTCGATATTTATAATTCTATTAATTGCAGCTTCAGTTTATTTATTTAACTTTACTAAAAAAGAATTGATACCATTAGAAGATAGAGGGGCTTATTTAATAATTGGTTCTACTGATGAAGGAAGTTCATTCGAGTACACACAAGAAAAAGCCCAAATAATTGAGGGAAGAATATTAAAATTGTTACAAGCAGAAGACAGCCCTTACCAAAGATTAATTATGAGGGTACCTGGTTTTGGTAAGTCCGCAACTTCATATAATACTTTTATTATAATTGCACTTTTAGATGAATGGAAAAATAGAGAAAAGAGTACACAAGTTGTTTTAAGAGAGGCTATTGGTCAAGTTGTTAGTGTGCCAGAAACGTTTGCGTTTCCTATATCACCTCAATCTATAAGAGTTTCTAGCTACAATAAACCAGTTCAAATGGTGATTTATGGGACAAGTTATGAAGAGTTAGAACAAATTCAAAGCCAAGTTTTAAGAGAGCTAAGAAGAAATAGAAATATGTTTAGAATTGAAAGTGATTACACAAAAAATAAACCTGAAGTAAAATTAATCACAAATAAAAATCGAGCAAATGATTTAGGAGTTTCAATAGAGAATATAGGCAGAACACTAGAAACATTATACGGTGGAAAGAGGGTTACAACATATAATAAAGAAGGAAGAGAATATCCTATTATTCTTCAGCAGTATTTAGCAGATAGAAGAGATAAAGATGGCTTATCAAAGATTTTTGTAAGATCTGAAACTACAGGAAAATTAGTGTCTGTTGCAAGTTTGGTAGAATTTGAAGAGAAAGGAACTGCTGAATCATTACCTAGATATAATAGACAACGAGCAGTAACTATATCGGCAGCTTTATCTGAAGAATATACATTGTCTGAAGCTATAAAATATTTAGAAGACGTAATGTTGAGAGTTGCTCCTCAAAATCAAATAACTTGGAAAGGTAAGTCCGAAGAACTAAAAGAGACTAGTAACGAAATATTTCTTATTTTCGCTTTAGCATTAATAACTGCATATTTAGTAATGGCTGCTACTTTTAACTCGTTTGTCCATCCTTTTATTATAATATTGACTGTGCCTCTTGCAGTTTTTGGAGGTCTTGTATTCATTTTATTCCTAAATAGTTCGATAAATATATTTTCACAAATCGCCTTGATTATATTAATCGGTATATCCACTAAAAATAGTATTTTAATCGTCGACTATACTAATCAAATTCGAACAACAGGTGCAAAAATTGAGGAAGCATTGATGGAAGCTTGTAAATTAAGAATAAGACCAATCATAATGACTTCATTAAGCACCATGATTGCAATGTTGCCTCTTATAGTAGGTAACATAGGTCCTGGCGCAGGTGAGGCGTCTAGATTAGCAGTTGGATCAACAATCTTTGGTGGAATGATTATTTCAACATTCTTTACATTATATGTGACGCCAACTATGTATTTAACACTAGCAAAAAATACCAAGAGAATAGATGCAGTAGATCTGGAGCTAGAAAAGCAATTGATTAAAAAATAATATATTTTCTAGTAGTCAAAGATTTACTACATTTATTAAGCTGCTTCTTGAATTTATTTGAATAACCCTCTACTTTTTTTGCCAATACTATAACTTTCTGATTGTTTTTATAATTTTTATAATTTCCCCAGCCTTCATGATAAGCAATATATTGTCTGAAAGCATCTTTTTTTGAAACCTTTAAAATTTTTTCCGTTTTGTTTGTATACCAGCCAATAAAATCAACACTATCTTTAAATCTAGTTCTTAAAGCATATTTATTTCCAGTCTCATCTTTATATTGTTTCCAAGTACCTTTAATAGCTTGTGAGTATCCAAATGAACTAGAAGGTCTTTTATAAGGTATAACTTTAAATAATTTTTGACGCGCAGGCTTAGCGAGCCAGTCAAAATCAGATTCCATTTTTATTATTGCTAATTGTAAGTTGATTGGTGTTCCCCACTTTTTTTCAGTTTTTTTCGCGTGTTTATACCAAAGATATCTCTCAGAAAATATTGAACAGCCATCTGCTGTATTTTGTGGTATCGATGAGCAAGCAGTTAAAAATAATAGACCAAAAAATAAAAAATACTTTCTAAAAAGAATCACAGTTTAATATAAATTATCTATTATTTTTTCTCCATATCCATGGATAATCAAATTCCATACTCCATAAACCTAACTTATTGTTTTTTGCATAAATTTGATCTTTAGAATATTTTTTTTTTGAATATTTTGGATAGTCGAAGGCTAATCCATTTCTTACCATGTAAGCTGAAACACTTTCATTATTGATAAAACACTCACCTAAATACCTACCAAAATAGTCTTTTTGGGGCTCGATTAGACATTTTAATTTTTTATTTATAATTTTTTCTGCAAGAGAATTTTTTGAAATTTTTCCACAATTAATTTTTTTTTTATTTTTTAAGCAAAACTGTTGCTTTCCTTTAAATTTAGTTTCTGGAGCATCTATTCCTGAAAAACGAATTTTTTTATTATCTAATAAAATTGTATCACCATCAATTATTTTAATCTTATCTGAAATTAGGATTGTTTCTGATAGTAAGTAATTTGTTGCTACAAATGTAAATAAAAATAGAAAACTAACTAACTTCAGTAGTTGCTTTTTCATTACATTCTTGCATTTTTTTTCTAATTTGATCTTCGGATATATTTTTATCTTTTAAATCTCCATAAAGTTTTCTATACACATCTTCATCACCTGCCTCAGCAAAATCTGCTTTAATTACATCTTGAATATATTGATTTTTTTTTTCCTCATCATATCCAAGAATTTGTGAGGCCCACTCTCCTAAATATTTATTTTTTCTTGCATTAATTTTAAATTGTTTTTCCTCATCATGAGCAAATTTTTTTTCAAAACCTTTTTTTCTTTCATCGAATGAACTCATTGCAATCTACCTTTATAAATTATTTTAAAAACTAAAAACGATATAAATACACCTATTATATTACCAAACAAATCACCTAATTCAAATCCTCTTTCTGGAATAATTAAGTGCAGAATTTCTAAAACAATAGAAATACAAATAAGATAAATAATTATATTTTTTAATTTATGTTTAAAAGCAATTAATCCTAGAATTGATATAATCACTATAAATAAAACATCCAAAAATACTACCGGGATATAAGTAAAAAATAAATAAAACTACGTTAGACAGATAAAAAAACTGCTTTAAGTAATTCATAGTTAATCTATATTAAATTTTCACAAATGAGTCACTTAATACTTGTTAGACATGGTCAAAGCGAATGGAATTTAGAAAATAAATTCACAGGATGGGTCGACGTTGAGCTCGCACCACAAGGTAAATTAGAAGCTTGTAAAGCTGGCGAATTCATAAAAAAATTAAATTTAGAAATAAAACATTTTTATACTTCATATCAACTAAGATCGATTGATACCTTGAAGCTCATTTTAAATACGATCAGAGTAAAACCAAATAATATAATTAAGGCCTGGCAATTAAATGAAAGGCACTACGGGTCACTTACAGGATTAAATAAAGATGAAATGAGAAAAAAATTAGGAGAAGAAGAAGTTCACAAATTCAGAAGATCTTGGGATAATCCGCCAAAACCATTGAACACAAATAGTCCATATCATCCAAAAAATATAAGTATTTATAATGATATACCTCGTAACTTAATTCCAGATACAGAGTCCTTAAAAGATACTTATGATAGAGTTGTGCCCTATTTTGTTGAAAACATAGAGAAAAATTTACACGATAACACAATTATATCTGCTCATGGAAATTCTATTAGATCGCTTTTAAAATATTTATTTAAAATTGATGACAATGAAATTTCCAAACTTGAAATACCAACCGGAAATCCTCTACTTTTGAAATTTGAAAAAAAGAATATAAAAGAAGCTAAATACCTCGATCAGAGTAGATCTAGGGATTTAATTAAATTCTAACCTTTTTGCAAAAGTTTTTCGTAAATCTCTTTATCTGTCAAATGTAGAAATTCAATATTACTTTCGAAACCATGCAAATTTTCCTTTTCAATATGGTTGTCCCAAATCTCATTCATTGAGAATATTTTTTTTGATAAATTTTTTAAAATATTTTTATTTATAATTTGACATCCCGTATAAATATAATTTTTATCATTATTTTTATTTAAATTATTACCAGCAAGAGAAAAATTGCCTTTAAGTCTTTTATCAAAACTTAAATCTTTTTTTACAACCATTAAAATATTTTCTAAGTTATTTTTAAAATATATATTTTCCATCTGCTTAATTTCATTTGCATA
>LUMH01000178.1_pt1 | contig 18632 bp, 16 predicted proteins | sample 730001 | NCBI WGS metagenome assembly LUMH01 (sample SAMN03860268, study PRJNA289734) | marine metagenome | biome: seawater column; feature: ocean; material: water; isolation source: Red Sea water column Station 34 - depth 25m | place: Saudi Arabia: Red Sea | collected 2011-10-15 | depth 25 m
TAAAAGAACTTTTCTAAATGCTGTCAATGCAATAATTTGGTGTTACCCGTTGCCCCATCTGTGTTACCGGGGGAGTGCATGATCTTTGCACAACTCATGGGATGGATTTAGGCTTGCAGCTCAGTACCTATCAGCGAAGATAGAACGTGCATTTTCTTGCAATCATCGTTTCCAACAGAATGTTTCTATCCAGGCGTCTCCTCCGAGGTTCATTGAAATCCCTGTGTTTATCATGGGTTCTGATTTGGAGTTCCTTTATTCAGGCAGAATCCCCCCGGCCCGCTCCCCCTAAATCTCTTCCTCTGGTGATGGAAACTTCCGATGGAGGCTTCCGCAAGACCACCCTGTGGAAGGGAGGGAAGCAGCGAATCGGGAACCGTGAACTGTTGGGATCCAAAACACTATTCCGCAAACAGCTCTGGTGGTTCCAAGGCATTGCCTATGACATCCCCATTGTCAAACACGCAAAAGTCGACCGGGCACTGCGTAAATTAACGGTCAATAAACGTGCTCAAACGATCATCGGAATCAAGCGTTCCGGCAGATACATGCCGATGATCCGGAGGATGCTGGAAGAAGAAGGTTTACCGAACATCAACCGTTGGATTGACGAACGGCGCGACCCTTTGCTTTCAACCCAGGCGGCAATGAGGTATTTGAAGCATTTATACGGCATTTTTGAAGACTGGCCACTGGCCATGGCAGCCTATAATTGCGGAGAGCGGAGGGTTCAGGAGGCCATGAACCCTGCTCGTGGGAAAGGGCTGAAACCCCATTTCTGGAACCTCGATCTGCCCAGGGAAACGGAGCATTATGTCCCTTCGATCATGGCCCAGGCGATTCTTTATAATCAACGTGAACGTTACCGTTTTGCTCATCTCAAAACGGCCAAACCAATGGATGAGACCCGGGTTCAGCTTCCAGTTGCTTTTTCTTTGGAAGAAGTTTCACGAAGGGCGAAGACCTCGTTCCAGGGGTTGTTAAAACTCAACTCGGCATTGTACCGGGGATTCCCCCCGATGAACGAAGATCATTACACCCTCTACCTTCCAAAGACCAGCCATGCGGTTCTGCTTGATTCGTTAAAAAGAAATCCTCAACCGGAGCGGACCTGGGACCAGAATTACACCCAATTGGTCCAGGACTCTCCGCACATGATGCGGCTCCTGGAACATTTTGGAGCACCGGTTTACTTCCGTGTGAAACGTGGAGACAATCTCTGGGATCTTGCAAAAAAACACCGCACCAGCGTTGCCCGTCTGAAGCGATGGAATGATCTCAAACAGAATCCTGTTTTGAGAGTCAATCAAAGGCTGAAACTCTACGTTCCTACTTGGCAGGTGTTTCGGGAAATCGCCAAACTCCCGGAGATGAAAAGTTCTTCAAAACTGATGGCGAAAAAAATTCGGGTCAGACGAGGGGCAACTCTTTCATTGTTGGCGAAACGTCATAAAACCAGCGTTAATAAGCTGATGCGTTGGAACAGATTAAAAAGTGCCAAATCCCTTCGGGCAGGACAAAGTTTAATCGTTGGCTACCGCAGGGTGCCCGCAGATAGTACCGTTCAGCGGAATTATCGTTGGATCAAAGTTCCAAGGCATGCCACCTTGTCACATCTCGCCATGCGCTATAAGACGAGTGTCAGGCAGTTGATGCGATGGAATGGTCTTCGAAGTGCCAAATCGCTCAAGGCCGGGCAAAATCTGATCGTCGGATTTTCAGATAAAGTTTTTAAGCCAGTTTCTAAGATTCGCAAGATCCGAGTCCCGAACAACACAACCCTTTCCCATCTTGCACTCCGCTATAAAACCAGCATTTCCCAATTGATGCGTTGGAATGGTTTGAAAAAAGCCACCGATCTCCGTGCAGGGATGAAACTGATCGTATCAAAACCTTCAAACCTCAGAGATTCCGACCACAAGGTGATCCGTGTCCGATCCGGAGATACCCTTTCTAAAATTGCAATGCGCTACAGGACTTCGGTGAAAACCCTGGTCGCCCTCAACGATTTAAAATCAAAAAACCTGCTTCGCCTGAACCAGCGATTGCTTGTCCCCACTCTGACTACCAACGAATCCTGAAGTGGTATCCTCTTCGGTCAAAAAGGACCTGCTGATCGAGGCCCTTTCCTACATCAAACGTTTTCGTGACCGGATCATCGTCATCAAGTACGGTGGTGCGGCAATGATAGAGAAAAACCTCAAACAGAGTTTTGCTGAAGACATTGTCCTGCTCCAATCGCTTGGGATGAAACCGGTGATTGTTCATGGAGGGGGACCTGAGGTCTCAAAAGCCATGGAGCAGCTCGGGCAGCAAGTGCATTTTGTAGAGGGACTGAGGGTTACCAGTGCAGAGAATCTAAAAGTCACTGAAATGGTCCTTTCCGGAACCATCAACAAGGAGATCATCGCTCACCTCAACACCTGTGGCGGAAAAGCCGTTGGATTGAGTGGGAAAGATGGACACCTGATTGAGGCTTCAAAAAAAGATGGAGGAGAAGGAGTGGATCTTGGGTATGTGGGAGAGATTGACTCGACCAATCCGGAACTGCTTAGGGTTCTCCTGAAAGAAGGATACATTCCAGTCATATCACCCATCGGTTTGGGAAAGGATGGCACCAGTTACAACATCAATGCCGATACTGCAGCTTCTCACATTGCGGTCTCGCTTCAGGCGATGAAATTGATCTTCATGACCGATGTTGAGGGAATTCTAGAAAACGGGAAGCTTTGTGCAGAACTGAAACATGATCAGGCATTGAGCATGATCGATTCCGGAGTCATCGAGGGAGGAATGAAGCCGAAGGTTCAAGCCGCATTGAATGCCGTCACCCAGGGAGTAGAATCAGCCCAGATCATACTCGGCACAGACCCGCATTCGGTGATTACAGAATTATTTACTGATCAGGGGATAGGAACGAAAATCGTTGCCTGAAAAGAGGTAGGGAAACGGGTCCGAAATGATTCAGACCCGCTTCATAAAGTGGTCATTGGGTCGGATCAGTTGACCACTTCGGGTTCGAAAATCGAATCTACCTGAAGTTCTTCCAGTACGTTCGATTCATTGTCGAAATTCCTGTCCAACATGAGATCGTTATTCAGCAACATTCCGTTGTCTTTGAATTTAATCTTTTCGATTTTCCCACCGTCTGCAATGTAACGCTGCATTGCATCTTTGATTTCGTCTCTGGTAATGTTTTTCATGGTTTTTCAATCAGTTTGTGTTTTCGATAATTACGTTCTGTAAAAACCCCCGGACCTATTGCCCGGGGATTTTGTTTTTGTCAGTCAATCAGTTGATCGTGATCTGACGGGGTTCGACTTTTTCAGTCTTTGGAATGCTGATCTTCAGCACTCCGTTTTCCATTTCAGCATTGATTGCTTCTTCCTGGATCTCCTGGGGTAAACGAAAACAGCGTTCGAAAACACCATAGCTTCGTTCCACCCTGCGATACTCCTCTTTTTCAAGCAGCTCCTGCTTCTTCTTTTCTCCACGAACAGTTAAAACACTGTCCTCAATGGAGATCTTGACCTCTTCCTTTGACATCCCCGGAAGTTCGAGTTGAGCATAAAAATGCCCTTCGTCCTCCCTCAGATCCAACGGGGGTCGGAATCCGGCCTGCGTTGTGCGCTCCGGAATCATGTCACCAAAAAATTCCTCCAATAAGGAATTCATGGGGGTGAATGGGTTGTTTCGATAACGTGCAGGTACCATAGGTCCTCCTACATATGAGTGTGGTTTATTGTTAGCACTCACTATATACGAGTGCTAATAGTTTTGTCAAACATTTTTTTGAATTTTTTTTGAAGGGCCTATTTTGAGTGAGAAGATTGGAACGGAATTCAGGGTCCAATCAGTTCATGGCCCTGACAGAAAAGACAGACTCTGGAGTCAAAGAATATTCGTTTTTTTGAAAGGTGATTCCCCTAGTCTGAGACCTTCAGTAGGGCCGGTCACCGGCTATGGTAACCCTCCGGCCTTTTCGTTCTTCCGGCCAATAATCCCAGAGGGCATGGTGTTGAACACAGCGGTTGTCCCACAGGACAACATCGTTTTTTTGCCAACGAAATCGAGTCTGGAAACTCAATTGCTCGCAGTGGTCCAGGAGAAGATCCAGCACCGCACGGCTTTCATCTTCTGAAAGTTCCTGGATTCTGGTGGTGAATGCACGATTGACATAGAGCGCTTTACGACCTGTCTCAGGATGGGTTCTGACCACCGGATGAACAGAAGAGGGATAGACCTTCCCTGCATCATCCACACCTCGGTCGCTGTAACGTCCCCGGTAGACATGCTCCGATTCATGCAGGGCACTCAAGCCATCACAAAATTTCTGGAAGGTTTCAGAAAGCTCTTCATAGGCCTGATACATATTGGAAAAAAGAGTATCCCCTCCCACAGGCGGCAAAAGATGAAGTTGGAGCATCGTTCCCAAAGGAGGCTCTTCATCGCAGGAAACATCGGAATGCCAGAATTCACCATTGGCGATTTTTGAATCACGATGAGTATGAATGACGAATATTTCAGGATGTCCTTCCATTTGCGGAGCAGCAGGGTGGAAATGCAGATTTCCGAACCTTTTCCCAATTTCAACATGGACTTCTGGAGGGATCTCTTTCTGCTCCCGGAAAAAAAGGACCTGGTGGTCCAGGAAAGCTTTGTGGACCTCTTTGAACTCCTCGCCTGTCAATCCGCGGCTGAGATCGACCCCTCTAATCTCAGCCCCGACTGCAGGACTGAAACGGTTGATTTCCATAGACATATTTATCCTAACAATTTTTAAAATATATCTTGCCTGAAGATTTCATCTTTTACAAAGGAATGATGAAAAGATTCCTCGAATGTCTTTTGAAGACTAAATTCAAATTTTACTTCTTGCAAAGCAAAGTCCCCAAGTTTATTGTTTTTTGTTGAACATTACCGTTGGGGTAATGTTTTCTTGTTTCATAAATAAAAGAGGAGCATATGAACTTCAATAAATTGGTTTTAGCATCCATCTCATTTGTGACGGGAATGCTGATGCTGGTGTTTCCCCTTCAAGCCAAGGTGGAGGGAGATAAAATCATTCTTGGATCTGCCATTTCACTGACCGGAAAGTATGCAACCAATGGATTGCATGCCCAGAGAGGTTATGACTTTGCAGTCGAAAGAATCAATTCAATGGGCGGCGTCAAAGTAGGTGGAAAAACCTACATGCTGAGCATTAAATATTATGATGATGAATCAACCCCTGCTCGAGGAGCCCAACTCGCTGAGCGCTTGATCAAACAGGATGGTGTGGAATTCATGCTTGGGCCTTACAGTTCCGGATTGACCAAAGCGATTGCTCCGGTTACAGAAAAATACGGAGTACCGATGGTCGAAGCAGAAGGTGCATCACGTTCACTTTTCACCCAGGGATACCGATATCTGTTTGCTGTATTATCAACCTCAGAACAGTATCTTTCCCCTTCCATCGATCATGCGGCTTCGATGGCAAAAAAGAATGGAAAGAATCCGTCCAGTGTTAAAGTGGCAATGGCTTTCGAGAATGATCCTTTCTCCCTGGATGTGAGAGAGGGGGTTGTGGATACAGCAAAAAAATACGGGATGAAAATCGTCATCGATGACAAACTTCCTGCAGATCTTTCTGACATGTCTTCCACTTTAACTAAAGTAAAAGCCATGCGTCCTGACATTCTTCTTGTTTCAGGACACTCCAAAGGAGCTGCCACTGCAGCCAGACAAATTGGTGAAATGAGAATCAATGTTCCTTTGATCAGCATCACTCACTGTGAGGCGGCAAAGGTTCATGAAAAATTCCCAAAAGCGGCTCAGGGATTTCTCTGCCCCACCCAATGGTCTCCTAATGTGCCCTACAGACAGGCATCTGCAGCCGTTCTTGTATGGAAGCTTGCTTTTGAAGCAGCCAATTCCTTTGACAAAGACAGACTCCGTGATGCGATTTCTGCAACCCAAACAGAAACGTTTTATGGAAAGATCAAGTTTTCTGAAGCAGGAAACAACATTGCTAAACCAATGCTGATGAGACAAATCAGCGGGAAAAAATATGCCGATGTTGTGTCTGCGAATGATCTTGCCTGGCCAAGAAAAGTCAGTTATTGACATCTCAACACTCAGGGAGCCTATTCAGGCTCCCACCTCCCACATCATTGCTTAAGGATCTAACCAGATCATGTTGGATAACCTGAAGCTTCTTTTCATTTGGGCTCCCGTTATGAACGTCCAGTTGATTCTGGATGGCATCTTTATTGGAGCCGTGTTCGCACTCACTGCCTATGGTTTGGCCTTGGTATGGGGGGTGATGAACATCAAAAATCTGGCACAAGGTGATTTCGTGATCATGGGGGGCTACATCTCTTTCGCCCTCTTCAATGCGGGATTCCATCCGCTCTTGACCCTGCCTTTGGCAATGATTCTGATGTTTGGATTTGGATGGCTGGTTTACGTCATCATCATCCGCAGGGTTATCGATAAAGACATGTTTACCTCTTTGTTGGCAACCTTTGGATTGTCCCTTTTGATGCAGCAGGTGATCAACCTCATCTTTGGCCCGGAGGTTCAAACTGTTGACCCGGATTTTAAAATTTATTCGGCCTTTGATGATTTTGTCACCATTCCATCCATTAAAATTTTATCCCTGGTCCTCGCAGCATTATTGGCATTGGGCGTCGTTTTGTTCATGAAAAAGTCAAGACTTGGCCAATCGATCCGAGCAACTGCTCAAGATCCGAGAGCAGCCAGGGTTATGGGGATCAACACCGATCGGGTTTATGCCATCACATTCGCGTTGAATGCCGCCATTTGTGGTGCTGCAGGAGTTTTGGTGGCCATGATCTGGGTCATCCAGCCTTTTTACGGCATCGTTTACAGCATCAGGTCTTTTGCTATTGTGACCGCCTCAGGATTAGGAAATCTTCCAGCCGTCATTGGTGCAGGTTTTGGTTTGGGCCTTGCGGAACAATACACAGGAATTGTTTTTGGCGCAGAATATCAGGTTGCATCGGCAGTGGTGTTACTACTCCTGGTTTTGATGTGGAGGCAAATAAAACTTCGACAAAAACGTGAGGTAGTCCGTTGACGCGAACGAATGAAGTCCTTGCCTATATCGTCCTTGCCGCCGTTGGGATTTTAGGGCCTGTTTTTTTTGAGAACTACATACAGCAGATTGCCGTCTTGTGGATCATGGTCCTTATGGCCTCAACCTGGGATATCACCGGGGGGCAGATGGGCTACAATTCACTGGGAAATATCACTTTTTTCGGCGCTGGCATGTACATCTCTGCCGTAGTTCAGATTTCTATGGGATACGATGTTGCCGAATACACAGCTGCATTTGGCGCCATCAAGGTTGATTTCACCGACACACAATACTTTACTGGAATTGCTCTAGGAATCATTGCTGGGGGAATCGGCGCGTTTCTTATTGCAATACTTTTTGGAATCGCCGTCTTTGGCTTGAGAGGCCCTTACTTTGCGATCGGCACTCTTGGAATCGCAGTCGCAGCAGGACAGTTTGTCGGAACGATCCAGTACCTTGGAGGTGGAAGCGGGATTTCAATGCCTGTCTATCCCGGGGGGGTGGATCAGAGAAATGTGTTCTTCTACATTCTCTGCTTTATCATCACAGTCATATCCCACATTTTTCTTAAATGGCTTTACAGCACACAATTCATACTCGCCATCAATGCCATTCGTGATGATGAAGACAAAGCTGAAGCGATGGGGATCAAAACAGGGATTTACAAGGTTGTCGCGTGGTCGATCGCTGCTTTTTTCATGGGTTTGATAGGTGCTGTTTTCGGGAATATGATTGGATTCATTGAGCCCATTGAAGTCGCGTTCCCCACCGCAACTTTTGGGATCTTCATGGTTGCCATGGCTTTGTTGGGAGGAAAAGGAACGCTTTGGGGCCCGATCTTAGGAGCAATCGTTTTCCACATCATCAAGGAAACCACCTGGACCCTTCTTCTCGGATGGCAGTGGGTTGCCCTCGGCACTCTCATCATCATCAATATTGTGTTTTTTCAGCAGGGAATTGTGGGTTGGCTCCAGGAAGTCAAACCGGAATGGTTTGGATTGACGGTTGACAGTACCTCTAAAAAATCGGAAGCATGAATCAAATCATTGAGGTCCAATCGGTTTCCAAATCTTTTGGTGGAGTCCAGGCTAATCAGGACATCTCCCTTTCCGTCAAGGAAGGAATCATCACCGGGCTGATCGGTCCCAACGGATCTGGGAAAACCACCCTCTTCAATTCCATCGTAGGACAACATCCCATCGATAATGGAAACATCCTCTTTCAGGGGAAAGAAATTTCAAAACTCAGGGTTGGAGATATAGCAAGATTGGGGCTTTTAAGAACCTTCCAACAGACACGGATTTACAACAAAATGAATTGTGTGGACAACATGGAAATTTCCGTGAGTCACCGAGGAAGAAGGTTTGGATCCATGTTTTCCAGTCGTAAGGGTGAAATCCTCGACCGCGCTGAAGAACTTCTGGACTTTGTGGGTTTATACAGCAAAAGGTTTTTAATTTCCGGAGATTTATCTTTTGGTCAACAAAAACTCCTGGAATTCGCCATGGCTTTGATGAATGACCCAAAAGTTCTTCTTCTGGACGAGCCAACTGCAGGGATCAATCCGACCCTCATCAATGGACTGATTGACCGACTGAAACGAGCGAATGAGGAAATGGGGGTAACTCTATTTGTGATCGAACACAACATGCGTGTCGTGATGAATCTGGCCAGTCATGTATTTTGCCTTGCCCACGGCAAACTCCTTGCCGGCGGCCCTCCCTCTGAAATACAAAACGATCAAAAAGTGATCGATGCCTACCTTGGAGCACATTGATGGCAGTTTCAGAATCAAAGAACAAAAAAACGGTCGGATACCATCAGGGTGAGGTCAATACCGTCATTTCAGTCGAGGATGTCAACCGCCAGGCACAACAACTGGGCTCAGGAGTTTCTGAAGAAACCATCAACAACCTGATCAAAGATGAACCATTCCTGAAAATTGAAAACCTGAGGGCAGGATATGGGAAAATGGAAATTCTCCATGATTTCACATTGAAGATTTCGAAAGGAGAATCACTATGCCTGATCGGCCCGAATGGTGCTGGAAAATCCACAGTCCTTCATTCCATTTTCGGTTTCACCAAAATATTTTCGGGCAGCATCAGTGTCCGTAATGAAAATGGTGAGCAGAATATTACCAATCTGACCCCCAGCGAAAAACTCAAAGAAGCCGGGATTGCTTATATCCTCCAGGATAATTCGGTTTTTCCTGGAATGACTGTAGAAGAAAATCTTTGGATGGGAGGATACCTCAAGGAAAAACCAGAAGAAGCAAAAGAGGCGGCTGAAGAAATTTTTGCCAAATACGAACGCCTCGCGAATCGCAGACACCAGCCTGCCAGGGTCCTTTCCGGAGGAGAAAGAAGGCTCCTCGAAATTTCAAGAGCCTTGGTCATGAAACCGCAGGTACTTCTTGTCGATGAACCTTCCATAGGATTGGAACCCCGTTTCATCGAAATGGTTTTTGAAATACTCTACGATCTTCAGGAAAAAGAAGGAAAAACCATCATCATGGTCGAGCAGAATGCAAAGAAGGGGTTGGAATTTGCGGACATTGGATATGTTCTGGTTGCAGGCGAATTGGCCTTAGCAGGAAAAGGCAATGAGCTTCTCGAAAATCCTGAAGTCGGCAGATTATTTCTGGGCGGCTGAGCTTGGAACACCTCTATCACATCCTATCCAGCAACGATTGGTCCGAGGAAAGCACAGTGGATTACCTTCCTCAAAGTTTTGACGAGGAAGGATTCATTCATCTATCCACGGAACAACAATTACTCGACACGGCAAACAGGCATTTCAGACAAGAACGGTCTCTGCGTGTGCTTGAAGTGAATCCGAAGGGGCTGGAGAACAATCTGGTATTTGAACAAATCGGCGAGGCCATCGAAGCCTATCCCCATCTTTATCAAAGTCTTCCCCAAAAAAATATTGTCCAATGTTTTGTTTTGGAAAACAGTTCCCAAGGTTTTGTTGACACGAGAAATTGAGCCAATCCCGCAAACTCAAACCGGAAGCGATTAAATGAAAATAGCGATCATTGGGACAGGAGCCATGGGGTCGGTCTATGCGGGTCTTCTTGCCGATTCAGGAAATGAGATCTGGGCCATCGATCTCTGGAAAGAACACGTGGATGCCATTGCGAGCCAGGGCTTACGTGTTGAAGGAGCAAGTGGAGACCGAACGGTCCAAGGCATCCGCACTTCAATGGATGGTACTACCGTGGGGATATGTGACCTGGTGGTCATCGCGACCAAAGCTTCAGGGGTAGGATCTGCAGCGCAGAGTGCCGCATCGATGATCGGTCCAGACACTTTGATTCTCACCATCCAGAATGGACTCGGGGCAGGAGAACGAATCCGTGAACATCTTGATTCGAATAACATCCTGCTCGGTGTTGCAGGAGGTTTTGGTGCCTCCATCAAATCCCCGGGGCATGTTCACCATAACGGAATGGAACTGATCCGACTCGGAGAGATGGAAGGAGGACTCAGTAAGCGGGTGGAGAAACTGGCGGAACTTTGGAAAGATGCCGGATTCAACGTCAAAGCCTTTGATGACATCCAGCAGTTGATCTGGGAAAAATTCATCTGCAATGTCTCTTTCAGTGCACCATGTACGGTTTTTGACAAAACCATCGGCGAAGTCCTGGATGATCCTGAATGCTGGAATGTTTCAAGAAACTGCGGCCTTGAGGCCTACAATGTGGGGCTGCAGAAGGAAATTCATTTTTCTTTCGATGATCCAGTGAAATACATAGAAGCTTTTGGAAGAAACATGCCTGGTGCCAGGCCATCCATGCTGCTCGATCATATGGCACGAAGGCCTTCTGAAATCGATGCCATCAACGGCATGGTTCCGGTTGTGGCAAAAGAGGTGGGCCTGCGTGCTCCTTTCAATGAAGCACTTTCTACTGTGGTAAGAATCTGGGAAAGGAGTTTTTAGAAGAAGGTTAAACCGAAAAAGGAAGGTCCGTCACGTATCCCTCTCGCATACTTCCATCAGGAAGTTGAACCCTCACTTCATCCCCAGTTTCCCAATAGGCTTTGTTCACCATGGCCAGTGCCAAATTGGTTTTCAAACGCGGAGACCAAACAACGGTTGTTGTATAACCCACCTTCTGCCCATTCGATTCCAGAGGCCAGGGAAAACCGCAGGGAGGAGAAGGACTTCCTTCGAAAACGATTCCCCGAATCCTTTGATCGACGCCTTGCTCGGCAATTTCAATGAGCCTTGACCTGCCGATGTATTGAACAGAGCCGTTAAGGTCACAGAATTTATCGAGATTGCATTCCAATGGATTGTTACCACGGGTCATCTCATTCCCATAGGAAAGCAGACCTCCCTCCACCCTTTCAATCAGATTCGGGCAACCTGGGGACACCTCAAGGTCCTTACCTGCTTCCCAGAGGGTATCCCACAATTTGCCGCCCAACTCTGTTTGATCGAGATAAATTTCGAACCCGCCCTGACGACTGTAGCCTGAACGCGCAATCACTAGATTTCTTCCTTCAAAAGGAAAGATTCCAAAACGAAAGAAGGGTAACCGACTGATGGATTCTCCAAAAACACGGGTCATCAACTTTTCAGCTTTGGGGCCTTGGACCGCCAGAGGAGAAACATCCGGTTCCTGAATCTGGACTTCCATTTTCATTCCTAAAGCCAGACCTTTCGCCCAGAGCAACACATCGGAATCTGCAATGGAAAGCCAGTACCAATCCTCATCCCGTTTGAGTATCACCGGGTCATTGATCATGCCTGCGTTTTCATCGATCAAAGGAGAATAGAGACACTGACCTGTTTCTGACCGATCAAGATTCCTCGGGGTCATCCATTGCACCAGTTTTTTGGCGTCCTTTCCGCGGATCTCGACCTGACGTTGGCAAGAGACATCCCAAATCTGGACATGTTCCCGCAGATGCCAGTAATCCTCTTCCACAGAACGCCCGAAGGATTTCGGCAGCAGGGTATGATTGACAATCGAATAACCTGTTACTCCATGGGCCTCGACCCGATCCGTGAAGGGAGTTCTACGGTTTCTCCTTGAGACAAAAAGACTGGAAGACATCCCTTTGGATTATTCAGACCACCAAAATGTGTTGGAATGAGGACCGATGATGACGGGGACGTGATAACGGATCTCAGGATCAGGCAAAACCAGACGAATGACAATTTCCCGAACTATCTGTCTGCCTGAATAACGTTCTGCCATTTTCTTCCTGAAATACTCGTCACTGAAGAAAATCAATTGGTAGAATTGTTCTCCTGAATCTTCAAAAGAGACTTCTTCCATGATCCGTCCTTCCTCGTTGGCCTCAACCTCAAAAACGATCTGATCACCGTTCCTGTTGACCATTTTCTGGCACTGGACCCGGATTCCGGAAGCAGAACAACCATGGACAGAATCAAGGATGTGGGAAGAAATGATAGCCATTTGATATTAATGAGTTGAAACAATCATTCGATGGATGCTTTATCCCTCTTGCTGGTTGTCGCGAGCACAATGGGACTGATGGCACTTCGTGTCCGAACATTGACGCATGCTGTCTTGCCGCTGGAGAGGGCCCTTTCCAAGGCAGCTTTTAGATCCTCAGGTTTTTCCACCAACTCACCATGCCCTCCCATTCCCTCGAACATGGTATGGAATGGAATATCTCTGAAGTCGGTGGCGACATGTCGTTCGTCCGCAAAAAGTCTTTCCTGCTGTTGAGAAATGGTCGTCAATCCTCCGTTGTTGTCGATCACAACCGTGATCGGAACGTTTTCCTGAAAAGCCGCTTCAATACTCAAACCTCCCGACAGGAACGCTCCGTCTCCGCTGATTACGACAACCCTGTCTTTGGGATGATTCAGTTTGGCCGCCAAACCGAATGACACTCCGACGCCCAACATGCTGAAGGATCCTGGGTGTAAAATCCCTGCCAGTTCCTTTCCCTGAGCACCGGCCATATTGACGGCGATTTCAGACCAGAAATGGGTATTTCCACCATCAATCACCAACCAATCGTTTTGATTCATCAGGGATTGAACCTCCAAGGCCAGTCTGAGTGGGTGCATCATCAGATCTTCAGGTTCTTCTTGTTCCAAATCCGACAGGGAAGATTCAACCCATTCCTGACGAAGAATTTTTTGCAAGGAATACCATTCACTCCGCTCTTTGGATGTTCGGGACTTTCCAAAATCCATCAATGCTTCCAGAAAAGCAGATGGATCACTCAAGAGGATCTGATCCGCACTGCGGTTCTGCTCTAATTCCTCAGGTGAACCATTGATACAAATCAAGCGGCTGTTTTTGGGGAATAAAGGAGGATTCCCGAAGTTCATCTGGTTATCAAGCCTGCCTCCGAGCATCATCACCAGATCTGATTCCTCAAGCGCTTTGGCCGATGGCGGATACTGGTGAATGTCTGCCAGTCCCATATAGGCATCTGAGGTTTCAGGAAGAAGTTTCTGGTGGTAAGGAATATTGTAAACCGGAATCTTTAAGGTTTTTCCAACCTCTTCCAATTTTTTCTCAGCATTTCCCCACCAGACTCCATGCCCCCCGATCAGCATCGGTTTTTTGGATTTTTCAAATTCTCCCAGAATGGACTGCAGTCGTTGCGGTTCAGGCCAGGCTTTCGGTGGAGATTCGGCTTTGCGGACAAAGGGCCGTTCATCTCTCTGACTGTCTTCCTCAAAGGAAGAAAACATGATGTCTACAGGAACACTCAGATGCACCGGCCCGGGATAACCGCTGAGGGCAATCTTGTAGGCACGGTCAACAAACTCCGGGATTCTCGACCCATCCGTTACGGAAGCGCTGTATTTGGTCAACGGGGCTGCAATCGAAACATCATCGATTTCCTTGAATCCACCGCTCCCTTGTCGCTTAAGGGTGCTCGAACCGGTGACGAAAATCACAGGTGAGCGTTCACCCCAGGCTTCCATCATCGCAGGCACTGCGTTCGCAAAACCTTCGGGTCCCACCAGGCATATTGCAGGCTTTCGTGTGATCCGTGTCGTCCCGTCTGCGAGATGCCCGGCGACCTGTTCATGCGGTGCATTGATCACCGTCATTCCGCAATCGGCAAATCCTTCCAGAGCAGGATTGCAGAAGCCCCCACTCAAGGTGAAAACATGGGTAATTCCTTTTTCGGCAAAAGCCCTGGCCAGTAAGGCACCACCTCTAATTTTCATTTTTTCCCGTTAAATGATCTTCAGTGCCTGGAGACTGGGGGTTGAGAAAAACAGTCTCGTTATCGAGCACGGAACTTCGCTCAATTTGATCCAAATGATTCACACCAAGTTGTGCCATACAGAGACTGATTTCATTGGAAAGTAAATCCATCATGCGGAAAACCCCTTTTTTTCCTGCTGCTCCGGAAGCATATAAAAATGGACGGCCAAGCATGACAAAATCCGCTCCCAGCGCAAGTGCTTTTACGACCCCCTCACCATTGCGGATGCCACTGTCAAAAATCAAAGGATAGCCTTTGCCAAGCGCTTCCCGAATCAAGGGCAAACGGCTGATCGCAGAAGGCGCACTGTCCGGTTGGCGGCCTCCATGATTTGAAACATAAATGGCATCTGCTCCATGATCCCGGATCTGCAGAGCGTCTTCTGGACAAAGGACTCCTTTGACAACCAGATTACCTTTCCATTCATCCCGTAGCCGCCGCAGAAAATTCCAATCCACCTTTCCTCTTGTTTCCTCCCGGTTGAACCCCTTCGCTTTGGTTCCATCTTTCTGCCTCTTATTTGGATCCGGGAAATGGGCCGGACGGGGAATTCCCTTCCAAAGGGTCTCTGCAACCCAGCGGGGATGAGACGCGAAATCCATGAATTGTTTTGGGCCAATCCTGAAAGGGACTTTGAATCCGTTGTGAAGGTCCCTCCATCGGGGAGCCACTTCAGGGACATCCACAGTCAGGATCAGTGTCCGGCATCCTGCAGCTGCGGCACGCCGTACTTTTTCAAGACCCTCTTCGAGAGAGGAACCAACATAGAGTTGAAACCATGTATTGCCTTCGGAGGCATCCATCATCTGCTCAATGCTAGTCGATGCGGCAGTAGAGAGACAGAGGGGAATTTGATACTGAGCGGCGGCGGCAGCCAAGGCCTGGTCCGTTCCTGCCCATGCCAGATCGCACATCCCCATCGGCGCGATTCCAAATGGAAGCTTGAATTCTTCCTCAAAAATCGGCTTTGTTAGATCCCTTTCTACAACATTATTCAAAACCCTGGGTAAGAGTCGGATCCGCTCAATGCAATGATAATTGTTATAGGATCCGTTTTCTCCTCCTGCTGCACCATCGATGAAATCGAACATGATTTTTGGAAGACGAGTCTTCGCTCTTTGTCTGAAATCCTCAAGATTGTGAAATCGACTCATCGGATATATTTTCTGAATTCAATCTTTCGAAATTGGTGATTTAAAGTAAATTCACATGAATTCTTCTAATCAAACCATAAATTTTATTCGTTGTTGTAATGAATTCCATTAATATAAGTTTTTCGATTCATGAAGAAGGTCCAAAATAAAGCATTATTTGAGTGATCTTGGCAATGAAATTGTCAGATTTCATCCTCTGAATAAAAACAATCCATGAAATCTCATGCACAAGCCGTCGTCATCGGGGGCGGAGTGGTCGGCTGCTCCGTCCTCTTTCACCTCACCAAACTTGGTTGGAAAGATTGTGTCCTGCTTGAACGTTCAGAACTCACTTCTGGTTCAACGTGGCATGCTGCCGGTGGGATGCATACCGTAAACGGGGATCCTAACGTAGCGCAACTGCAGCAGTATACCATCAAACTCTACGAGGAAATTCAGGAAATTTCGGGACAGGAGATTGGATTACATCTCACCGGAGGAGTGATGCTTGCCGGCACCCAGGATCGCTTCGACTGGCTGCAAAGCCTCCATGCAAAAGGTCGATACCTCGGTATGGAAACCGAAGTCATCAGTGCAGAGGAAGCCGCGAAGATCATGCCGCTCATGGACCCGAAACACTTTGTCGGTGCAGTCTACGATCCCATCGAAGGACATCTTGATCCCTCTGGAACAACCTGGGCCTATGCCAAAGCCGCCCAGAAACAAGGCGGTGAAATTTATCAACAAACCCGAGTTGAAGCCCTGCACCAGAACGAAGACGGCACTTGGCATGTTCACACCGACCAGGGAGACATCCATGCGGAACATGTTGTCAACGCCGGAGGTTTGTGGGCCCGTGAAGTAGGAAAAATGGTCGGACTGGAACTTCCTGTCCTCGCTATGGAACACATGTATCTGCTGACCGAAGACATGGAGGAAGTGAAACAATTCAACGAATCCAGTGGTAAAGAAGTTCCCCATGCAATGGATTTTGACGGAGAACTTTATTTACGTCAGGAGCAAAAAGGGATGCTGATGGGAACCTACGAGAAAGCCTGTGTTCCATGGCAACCTGATGCAACCCCCTGGGATTTCAGCATGGAACTTCTGCCCCCTGACCTGGACCGAATCACTCCCTCCCTGGAAGAGGGCTTCCAGCATTTTCCTGCCTTTGAAACCGCAGGCATCAAGAAGATCATCAACGGACCTTTCACCTTTGCTCCGGATGGAAACCCGCTGGTGGGACCAGTCCGTGATCTTCCGGGATACTGGTGTGCCTGCGCGGTGATGGCTGGTTTCAGTCAGGGCGGTGGAGTCGGCTTGGCGCTTGCGAATTGGATGATCGAAGGAGATCCGGGTTTCGATGTCTGGGGAATGGATGTCAGCCGTTACGGGGAATGGATTACCAAATCCTACACCAATGTCAAAGTCCGTGAAAATTATTCGCGGCGTTTTTCCATCCGATTCCCGAATGAGGAACTTCCTGCCGGACGCCCTCTCCGCACCACTCCTGTCTACGACCTGATGCTCTCCAAGGGGGCTCAAATGGGTGAAGCCTTTGGTCTGGAACAACCCCTCTGGTTTGCTCCGCAAGGAGTCGAGGAGGTTTTCTCTTGGAAGCGCTCCAGCGATTTTCAACCGGTTTCTGAAGAAGTCAAAACGGTGAGGGAAAGGGTCGGATTAATGGAAACCTCCGGATTTGCCAAATACGTGGTTCAGGGAGAGGACGCTGAACTCTGGCTGGATCAGATGCTGGCGTGCAAAATCCCGAAACAGGGTCGGATGCGTCTTGCACCGATGCTCAACGAAACCGGCAAACTCATCGGTGATTTTACTTTGACCAGGTTGGAGGAAGAAGATTTCCTGATGATCGGATCCGGCGTTGCCGAAGAATACCATCTGCGATGGTTCACTGAATATCTCGATCCCGAATTGGATGTTCATGTTGTCCCCCAAAGCAGTACCATGCTCGGATTGGCAATAGCCGGCCCCAAATCCCGGGAATTGATGGAAAACGTCTCATCCTATGATTGTTCCAACGAACATTTCCGTTTTATGGAAATGAAACTGATGCCGGTAGGCCTATGCGAATGTCTGGTTGGCAGGGTCAGTTATACCGGAGATCTCGGCTTTGAAATCTGGATGGAAGCAGAAAATCAACGAACCGTCTTCCAGACTCTGATGGAAGCTGGTGAACCCCTCGGTATTGGTTTGTTCGGACTGCGAGCCTTGAATTCCCTCAGACTCGAAAAAAATTATGGTTCCTGGGCGAGAGAATACCGGCCTATTTACGGTCCATTGGAAGCCGGGCTTGATCGCTTTGTCGCCTATGATAAAGATGCAGATTTCATCGGCAAGGAAGCAGCCATTGAGGAAAAGGATTCAGGTGGAAAACTGAGGCTGAAAACCTTCGTTGTCGATGCAAAGGATGCAGATGTTATCGGTGACGAACCCATCTGGCATAACGGTGAGGTGAAAGGCTGGGTCACTTCCGGAGGATATGCTCATGCTTCCGGTGTTTCCGTAGCAATGGGTTACATTCCCAAGGAAATTGCCGAAGAGGAAACCGGATGGGAAATCGAAATCCTGGGTGAACTCCGTCCCCACAGGAAAAACCAATCAAGTCCGCCAACATGGCGCAATGGAATTTTCGGATCCGCCTGTCGATCTTGACAAGGTACGCCTGGAAAGACTCGCCCGTTTCCGCAAGAAAATGGCTGAGCATGAGGTGGCTGGACTGTTGCTCTTCAACCAGATCAACACACGGTATGCCACCGATGCCACCAACATGCAGATCTGGTGCTCCCATTATGAGACACGCTGCGTTTTTGTATCGCTGGAAGGTTCCGTGGTGCTTTTCGATTATGCGGACCACCCTCATCTTGCGGAGGACTTGCCCACCATCGATGACTACCGGGTCCTTCCTGCGTTTTATTTCTTCGGCGTGGGTAACCGTGGAGAAGAATTCGTCCTCGAATTTGCCGCACAGATATCAGACCTGATGAATCGTTACGGTGGGGGAAACAAAAGACTGGCGATCGATACGCTTTCACACACAGGTTGTGACGCTTTACGTGCCCGAGGTCTCGAACTGGTCGAAGGTGAACAGATCACCGAAACCGCAAGGGCCATCAAATCCGATGATGAACTGAAACTGATGCAGGTTTCCATGGAAGTCTGCCAGCAAGGGATGCGTGC
>LUMH01000107.1_pt1 | contig 18277 bp, 24 predicted proteins | sample 730001 | NCBI WGS metagenome assembly LUMH01 (sample SAMN03860268, study PRJNA289734) | marine metagenome | biome: seawater column; feature: ocean; material: water; isolation source: Red Sea water column Station 34 - depth 25m | place: Saudi Arabia: Red Sea | collected 2011-10-15 | depth 25 m
CATCAGGAAAGATTGGTGGAATCAATGTTGGTTCTTTGAGTAATGGCGTTCCAGCGATGATACAAACTGACACTACGGTGACAACATCGGGGTCGGCCTTCAGCAAAACAGAATCCGTAATTTTGGGCGATGCTACACCATCTGCCGTAACTCCTAGTTCGGGTATTGCAGCATTACCAGTATTAGGTGGACAAACTACTATTGGATCAGGCGGTACGGCTGGATCTCTCGCTTTAACGTCATTGAGTTCTGGAATCCATACCTGTACCGCAGGTGGATCGGGTACATCTTGCATAGGATCTACTAAAGTTACTATTACGATTGACTAGACTTTGGCTGCTAGTTTTATTAGTATTACCAGTAAGAACCCTTGCTGTGCCTATTGTGCCACAATTTCGTACGGGAAGTTCTCAAACAAGCTCGACCTCTGAATCAATAATTAATGAAACCATTACGAGCCATCAATATCGGACAGGATACTCCTACTCAGCATCAGGACATAATATCAAATCTGAAACGGGATATATCAACCCTACTCCTACGACTACGAATGAACAAACAGTTGGTGGAGTAAATTTTAATTGGACTTCACCAAACTTAGAAGCTATACCACGTTGGGGAATCGTAAACGATGGAGCAGCCTTCTCTCTACAAGAAACGCTTATTACTCCAGGGCTAGATACGACCACAACTATAACTCGCCAAATAAATACAAGCACAACTACAGAAACTACAACTACATTTGGGCAATAGCTATAATCCTTTGCCCTGCAAGGGTTTTGGCGAATACAACTGTTGCTTCTCCAAGTTCAAATGCTCAAGGTGTTGTAAATAATAATGCAACGATGATAACTCCATCAGCCATGCCGTCTTACAGAATGAGTCAGGGTATAGTTTGTGCTTCTCCTAGTCTTACAATTACACCTTATGTAACAGATAGTTGGTCTTTCGCACGACCCAAAGAATATATTACGAGAACACCCATTTATGATGAAGATACTGGAGAAATAAAATATTACTCAGAAATACCAAGATTTGAAAAAGATAATTTTAATTTAAATTATGGAATATCTCTAAAATGGAGATCAGTTTATATCGTTTAGAAATGTGCTCAAAAATGGCAAAGTTGGGAGCTACATATAAATCTGGAACACCAGAAGCAGCTACTTGCCAAAATATTAATGTGAACATTCCCCCAAATCAAGTTATCCCACATACTCATAAATTAAAGCAGTAGACAAGCACGGGTATTAACTTGCCTACCTAGACACCCTATCCTTCGCCATGTTGAATAAGGTTTTATTATTTTACAATAAAACAAAAAAAAATAGGTAAGACCCTTCCAAACATCTTACCTATTTCTTGTGTTGCAATGGGATTCTTGGATGAATCACATTTAGTATAGCAGTAAATCACAGAAAACAACTCGCATCAGCCATTACTGGTTCTTCTTTTTGTTCAAGCATATACTTCTCGTACTCTTCATATTCTGCTGCTTCAAAGTATTTTTCTTTAAGAGCTTCTTCAGCATCAGCAAAGTAATCATCAAGAGCATTTCTTACAAGAGAAGAGATTGAAACACCTGGTTTAGTGTGATATTTCAACAAGTTATACTGATGTTTTGTTATTTGAATTGATAATCGCTGTAGATTCTCATTCATTGGTTAAAAGTAATTAAAAACATTGTAACGTCAATTTGATGTCATAGTCATTATTTTGTTGGTGGAAGGTAACTCTATGAAATCTCTGAAAGGATCATCTTTGGGAACTTTAAGATACTGAGTATCTAAACCAATCATAAAATTATGGGCTGCTCTTACTGTTAGAGCAAAGGCTTCAGCACTATTCCAATATGATCTTTTAAGGCTGCTATCACAGGACTTGGTAAAAATAATCTGTGCTGCTCTATCACATGGTTTAATATCTCTATCAAGACCATCAATAGGACTTGCCATACCTGTAGTGACAATATTCAACCAATGTAATGCTCTTTCTTTAGGATTCATTGTATGGTTGTATTTTTTATGTCTTGGATTTTGAGTGTTATAAGTCATTTCAGCATAGATTTTTAATGCTGCTCCAAGAAAAAATGATCTAACCCTAGTTGTATTGGTAGGACAGACTTTACTCATAAGATAAAGAAACTGATTATGTTTCAAATAAGTTTCAGCAACTATGGCATCATGGCATGGTCTTGAGTATTGCTCAGTACCAGTTGTGCTGTTTAAAGCAGCCATAGCGTGTCTTATGGTCGCACAATCTCTTCTGCTGATCCTGACACCACTAACAGTAATCCGATCAGACATACACCTAGACTTACCAACATCCATTATTTGTTTGGATTTACTAGGCATATTTTTGACAACAAGAAATGGTTGTACCATTCCTGTTTGTACAACAGCAAGTAATCTATGTTGACCATTGACCAGAGTGCCATCTTTATCAAAACAAATGGCAGAGTCAGATAAGATGAAACGACTATTTCTCATCTCTCTTTTTAATTCTTCAAGATTATTTCTACTAATCTTGCGGTTATTCTCAAAATTTTTTTCCAAATAAAATTGTGCTTTTTCTGGAGTAATAAATTCTAGAGAATAGTCTATGCCCTCATATAAAGTTGAGAGGGCATTTTCTATTTGTGAAGTCATACTGTTTGAGTTACCTTTTCTTCAGTTTCTTTGAGTTCTGCTTCAGCTTTAGCTTTCTCTATCTGTCTTATTTTTGTAAATAAAACAGCAGCAGTCATTTTCATCACTTCTAACTCAGTTGTATCAAAATCTTCTATAGATGTTTGTAATGAGCTAATGAATTTATCAAGAGGCATTGAATACTCTGTTACGTCACTTCTAGAATGAAAAGCTATAGAAACTTCTCTGTCAAATTGATTGAAATGAAAATAGAGCCTATCATCTTTTTCAAGAGTGTTTTCAGTTCTGTTTTGAAATTTATGTCTCATAAGAGTAAAATTGTTTATTGCCTACTTACTATAACATGAAAGGTATATAACTCTCAGTATATTTTCAATCCGTAACAATGTTACTTTCGCTTTTTAGTTAGCTTAGTAACAGCTTGCTTAACTATCGGCCGTACAAGCTGAAGTACCAGTGGAGCAGAAGCACCAACCAAAGCAAGGCTAAAGACCCCAACAAACTGAGGAGCAGATGGAATGTATTGTTCTTTCCACTCAACTGCTTCATAAAGAGTTATACACTCACTACCATCTTGACTTCTTTCATGCCCGATGACACGTTCTAACTTTTTATCGTTACGAAAATCTCCTACTCTCTGGTCATTTTTGCCAGGACAGGGAGTAAAATCTGGTGGGGGTGGTTCAGGTAAGTCAGGAATCTTTGGCTGCTCTGTTTTTGGTAAGGGCGGTGGCTCATTATTGATAGGTGCTTCTTCTGTAATGACAAGATTCTCAGGTGTATAGTCAAGAGGCACAAAACTAGGGAACGGAAAGTCGCACGTTGTAAATACACCATTTGGATCTTCTAATAACAAATTACGATTACCAGTATTTTTTATATCACGATGTTGATAAGTACAACCAGGAACATCAATATCTGGTGGCTTTGTAATAGTTAAATAATGAGGGCTATAGATTTCTGGAACGTCTGGAATGTATATCTCAGGAATACTTATATCAGGTATTTCAATCGTAGGCATTTCTTGGTAAATAAACTTCTACAAATGAATAACATTTAGGACAGGATAAATTAGTTACCATGCTGTACTCTCCAGATCTTAATGGATAATCTTCTCCATCCATATCATGATCTCCACCCCAAATTAATTCAGTTTTACAGTGCCAACAATTCATGTGTTAATCAAAATACTTTTTAATTTGTCTCGCAAAATTTCATAAGATGTCTCTTCTTCAAAATAAAGCGAGAATAGATAACGATCTTTATTGTCCAAGTTTAATACTGTGTGGTTCCTTTGGTTATTAAATAAATAATATGTATAAGGCTTATATTTTAATTCGATAAGATTATTGTAATAAAATACATCTTTATATTCTCCAAAAAGCGTATGACTATAATGGTCTTTGCTAATTAAACTATTAATACAAGACTGTCTAAAATCATCAACGTGCCAATGATAACAATACTTACTTGAAACTTTTAATAACCCTATTTGTCTAATCTGATGAAGTTCATTGATTTCTTTTAACGCTAGTTCTTTTTGAATCCAAGAACTATCAAGAAAAATCACATCAAATCCAAAATGTTTATCCCAAGATAGATTTTGAGAAGATATTAAATCTTCAAGATATAGTGCTAATTCATTGGACTTTGTTTTAATTTCTGAAAAACAATCAGTTGGATTCATATTTTATTAGGAATCTTTATTGATGGCCCTGTTACTTCTGGTAAAGCGTTATCTAATACTTTGGGCATCATTCCAGATACGTTATCAAGAATCTCATTCATAACTCTTGATTTAAATTGTTCTGAGGTTACATACTTGTAACCAAAGTACGCTCCACCGCTCATAGAAGCTACCATTACAAATGAGATGATACTCAAAACGTTAGCAATTTTTTGGAACATATTATGTTAAGAGAAATTTTAATTAGGTTAGCAGCACCTCTTACTCTGATGACGCTGCTTCTGATTGTGGCACTGATGCCTCTGTATCTGCTGGCTGGTTTGCTTCGGGTGACTCTTGAGTCTCCAAAATCTGCTCCTCAAGGAGTTTCATTGCCCCGTTAACCTCGTGTAAAGCAACAACGATTTGTTCTCTTTGTTGTGCAAGTTGTTGTAATCTTTCTTGTAGATTCATAAGTTAAGCGTATAGTTTCTTACCTTTAGTTATAGCAGCATCTATGTCAGTAAACGATTCGGATGTCCATACAGAAGTTTTATTGTCGTTCTTTTTCATATTTTTAACTATTTCTAAATGCTCAACTGATCTTTTTATACTAGCTTTCCATTCATCTTCACTAATACCAATTCCATTTGTTTTTTCAATAAATTTTGCATAACTAGCATCTTTATTTATTGCGGTAACACTATGAGCAGCGTTTGTATAAATAAATGAAAGTTCATCAGAAGTTTTTTCTGGGATAGGATGGGGATTTGCCATTTTGTGAATAATTTTTTAAATTTTACCCTGCTTCGAGGGCTGTGACTTTAGTTGATAATTCTTTTACTGCATTTATCAGAACAGGTATTAACTTTTCATAAGTAAGTCCATAATTTAAACCATCTGTTGATTTATGTATAAACAACATATCATCATCAGAACTTGCATAACCATTTGCTTTTTCAACTGTTTCCACTTCTTGTGCAATTAGTCCAACATTTATTTTATCGCTTTTTTTAGATCCATCAGGTGTTCCGTATGGGTCTTCCTCTGTTCCATAACGTGTTCTACTGTCCCATCTATAAGTTACTGGTCGGAGAGCATTAATAATATCAAGACCTTTTGTAAAGTCAGTAATATCTGTTTTATCTCTTTCATCTGAATGAACAGTTAAAGCAACTTGACAACCAAAATTAGTAACAGCATTACTTCCTAAAATTATTCGATTGTTTTCGGTAACATGAACACCGCCAGCACCGTTAGCCGTACCAGCATCATGTCCAATAAAAGTATTATTGATTCCAGTGCTTATGTTGTACCCTGCCGACATTCCAATTGCTGTATTGTCACTGCCTGACGTAGTACCGTATAGAGCATGACTTCCTAAAGCAGAATTTCCTGTAGAAGTTTGAACACCATATCCAGCATTATAACCTACAAGTGTATTATCTGTACCACCTGAATAACCTGATGATCCATACCCTGCTGCATAACCTAGACACGTATTTTTATCACAACTATTTTGTAAACGACCCGCATATGAACCTAAATGGGTATTATAGTTTCCATCAGTATTTGCCTCCATCGAATTACGACCCATTGCAATATTTTCACTACCAGTTGTGGCAGTCTTTCCAGACTCGTATCCGACATATGTATTATAATCTCCAGTTGAGGCATAATAACCAGCCGTATAGCCAATCGCGACAGTACCAGTGGAATCTGCATTTGGGCCACCTAAAGCATAAGCTCCGACACTAACGTTATATGGTTGATCGTTATATCTAGATGCATCTGTTCCAATCGCTACGTTATAACTAGAGCCTGAAGCAGCTTGCTGATTTAAAGCCATATGTCCAATAGCTATATTGTGACTTGCTGCTACATTTTCTAAAAGAGAATTATGACCCATTGCAATGTTATAACTGCCTGTCGTATTTTTTTGTAAACAATGGCATCCAAAAGCTGCATTATGTGACCCTTCATTATTGGTGTAAAGTGCTAAATATCCAAAAGCATTATTTTTTTCGCCTGTAGTATTTGAAAAAAGTGAATATGATCCGACTGAAGTCAGTTCACCTTTTGTAGTGGTTTCTCCAACTCTATATCCGACAAATGTATTATCAGACAAATTAGTTGTTTTTCCTGCTGCATATCCAATCATTGTATTGTTGGAACCTGAGGTTGCAGTATATAAAGCAGTATATCCGCATGCAACGTTACTAGTTCCTGTAGTTAATGTAAAAGCTGAATATGCTCCGCTTGCAGTATTAAAGTTTCCACTTGCACAATCTTTTAAAGAAGAATATCCAAGAGCAACATTTCTGTCTCCACCAATATTTTCAATCATGGTATTAGCACCAATGGAGGTATTTTCGTAACCTTCAGTATTTTTTCCTAAAGCGTTATAGCCTAAACCTGAATTAAAATTACCAGTGACCGCAGCATCTAAACATAGTGATCCCACAGCAGTGTTATAATAGGCAGCAGCACTTCCCAAAGCACTTAATCCTACAGCAGTATTATCTGTTTGAATCGTGTTTGTTTGCAGACTGTTATAACCTATAGAAGTATTGTTCGTTCCAGAAGTCGTTGATCTTTGTGAATCTGATCCTACCGCTGTATTTAAAGATCCTGAAGTATTAGCCCTTAAAGCATCGCTTCCAATAGCCGTATTATTACCACCAGAAACAGAACCAATTAAAGCACTGTCTCCTAAAACTACATTACCAGCGACAGAGTTTGTACCTTTACCAATACTTACAGAATTAACCGTTCCATCAATAGGAAACGCAGGGCCGCCAGTTAAGCTCATTATATTTATCCAGCCGTTATTACTGGAATTTCTTAGTTTTAGTATGTTTGCGTTTGTATCTGCCCACCATTGATAAGCATATTTAACAGCAGGTTCTGAAGTTCCGCTACTATTTCCAGCCATAGCTTGAAAAGCATTTTGTATATCACTTCTTACGGCAAATCCTGTACCATTATCAATTATAAAATCATTTTGGCTCATGGTCTAGAAGTATTTCGATAGTTATAGAATAGCTTATAAAAGCAAATAAAGCACATTTACACGCCTTTACCAAATCCAATAGCTGTGTATTTAAAACTCAAATCTTTAAAACCACTGGCATTTTTTGTTTCAATAACAAATTGTGTCCCTGTTACTGAAGTTATATTAAAGAAATCGCCACTTGCAGCACCTTCAAGAGTTATTCCTATAGTTGGCAAAAATGCTGAAGCTGAAGAGTTTAGTTCAGAGGTACCCGTGTAAAAAGAATTTTGAAAAGTTACTGTTTTTGCAGCGTTATTTGTGGCACAATCGCTTGCAATAGCAGTATTTACAGTTTCTGTTCTTCTTTTCATACTTGCCGTATAACCTAGTTCATCTATTTCTATATTTTGATCGGGATCATTTGAAAATAATTCAGCCCTAAATCTAAAACCTCTTGCACTATATTCACCATTAGCAAATATGTTAAAAGGACTAAAAGCACTTGAAATATTACAGTTTCCGCTAGTAGTTACATTATTTCCAGAACTATCTTTAATTTTAATAAATTCAAGACTTCCCTCTGTTACAAAATTATTACTTGTTGTCGTTATAGAAACTGTGTTAAATGGAAAAAGATTACCTACAACATAATCGCCTGAGACAAGATCACCTGTTAACGTAACTAGTTTGACTGTATCTCCTATAGCCAAACCTCCATGATTACCTTGTGTAAAAAATCTAATTTCACCTGTTGTAGAATTAAAAATGTTATATTCAGCTATTGTTCTGACAGCTTCTGCTACAAAAATATTGGCATTAGTTACAGATGTAACTTTTAAAAAACCATCAGACGCAGTTCCATTTGTAAAATCTACTAAAAATTGGTCGTTAACAGCTCCACCATGATTTGACCTTGTGATTGTAATTAAATCCTGTGATTGACTGTAAGTTGATGCTTGTGATGAAGTAGGGACACCTTGACAAGTTGCAACCTGTAATTTAGCTCCAACATTTTCAGCTAATGTTCCATCCCAATCTGGCATATCATTAACTGGTGTTAATCTAAAATCCCATAGATCAGAAACAATAATAGATGCTGTTTTAAAATGTCTTTCTAGAGATAAATTAAAAACTGCACCTAAATCTAAATCATCGACAAATGTATAAAAACCTTGCTGTGCAATACCACCAGTTAAGAAATCAAAATTAGGAATACCATCAGTAGCACTAGCTCCAACATTACTAACATTATCAAATAACTCAGTTCCATCTATAACTAAACCATTAAACACAGGACTAAATACTGTTCTTACTCTTGTTCCGTTAAAAGGTGGACTTGTTGCATCTTCTCTTTTAGTCGTGATTATTTGATTTGGTTGTGCCTCTGGTTTTGTAACAATGATTTTTGCTGCATTTGCTGATCTGCGGCCACCATCGTCAATAAATTTAATACTGTAAGTTCCGGTAAGAGCTGGAACGAGTGTTTCGCTGATATTTCCTGATAATTTTGGGATTATTTCAACTGAATTGGCAAATGTGGCCGATCCAGTTATATCAGTTGTGTGCCTTACAGAAACAGACCCCCCATGAGTCACATCAATATCCGTTGCAGGGTTAAAACGTAATCTTATGAATAGTTCTGAAACAGGTTCCATTGTTAATCCTGTTGGATCTTCGGGAAGGGCTGTTTTACCAACAGCAAGAAAAGTTAAATCATTAGACGTGGTAGAAAGTTGACCTTGAATGTTATAGCTAAAAACTTGTATCTCGTATGTACCGAGTTGACTATTTATTATTTCAAAATCTGGCCTTGTAACTCTTTCAGTAACATAATTTCCGTTGTTATAGCGATAATTTACTTGATATTCAACAACACCTACTATTGGTCTCCAACTAATAATAATTTTTGAAACAGCTTGATTATTTATTGCAACAATAGTTTCGAAGGCTGAAAGGTTAGATGGTGGTGGTGGAAGTTCATCTAGAATACTAATAGTTGCGGCAGGTAAAGCAGTGCCATCTTCAATAAAATCATACTTAGCAGGAACATAAGAAAGTGCTGTGATTGTAAAATTAATACCATCTTGCTCTTCAATACTTATTACTCTAAATTTTTGTGCTTCTACTGTTGTATTTGATAAAAGCCAAGCAGTATTAACATTCGGTGTCTGAGAGAAAGCGGAACTTACAGTGACAACGCCAGCAGAACTAATACTCGAAACATCTCTAGTCTCAGCAGTTCCATCCGGTAAAACAACAGTAAATTTCGGAGAATTTGTTGTTGCTAAATCAGAAGCACTAGCATCATCAATAGTCATAACTGTTGTTGAAGCAACAGCAGACAATCTCCCACCTCTTCTTACACCCGATCTTACTGGATCGTTTATATCAATAATTGAACCAGGTCTTACAACTGCGCCAGCATCTATAGAAGTTGTAAAACTTACTATTTCTGATTCATTTTGTTCTGCAAATAATATTGCTCTACCCAACCTTGCAGCTTGTCCTCTTGATGTACAAGCAAAAGCTTTTACTTGTTTTGTTATAATTCCAAACTTACTCTGTGCAGTACTATCTTCTACAACTTCAAAGTCAACTTCTTGGGTGTCCATATTGAAATATGAAACAGCAACAGCAGTATGTCTTTGTTTTAAACTACTACCAGAATATGAAAAACCTTCAGAAGTAATATTACTTAAATTAAAAAGATAGCTTGCATCTTTTGGAGAATCTTGGGTAATAGTTATTGAACCAGCAGTAAAAATTGGCATACATCTCATAACACCAGCTAATTCATTTATAAGGTCAAATGCTTGAGCAGATGATTGAATATTTACGTTGCAACTGAAACGAGCCTCCTGTCCACCTAAACCATCATCTACAAGAGTGTTTGCATATTTACTTGCAGTAACAAAAGAAAATAAATCAAGATTGCTATCTGTTATGTGATCGCCAAAACCATATCTTGTGTTTGTTAAAACGTCTAATAAAATCATTGCTGGACACGAAGTCCATACCGCAGCACCCATTACTCCATTAAAAATATAACCATTAGGATAAATAATACGACCAGTTGCAAGATCAACAGTTGGAGTTCCGGAGCTAGATGCTCCCGCTCCAGGTATCCTTACTTTTATTCCACGAATCCTATATTTTCTTGATGGTATTGAACTAAACTGTTGTGAATCTAATCTTAATGAGGTATAAGCAGAGTTAGCATAAGTAGAAGCATCATCAATTATTTCTGTTAAACTTGTCCATTGAAAAGCATTTATTGTACTGCTAGTTGTGCTATCCGCAGTAATTCTTGAAACCCTTATATCAACAGGGAATGAACCATTTATCTTTACTGAAAAATCTTTTTGATATGCGTCAGCAGTTCTTCCAGTGACGGTATCAGTATGGACAACTGTATAACCACCAGAATTATACTGAACAGAAATTGTAAATTCAACAGTATCACCTAGCAAATCTCCTGTGTCTGTTGCTACTTGTATCTGTGGAAATGTAATTGTTAGTCTTACCCGATCAACATCTGTGTTTGTAATTTGTCTTGTTACTGGTGTAGTTTGTTTCACTTCAACACCTACAGGTGTTACTGAAGCAGAACTTTCAATCCCATCAATTTTTGTTTGATCTGCTGTGCCAAATCTTGCATTAAAAGTAACATTTTGAAAATTAAAATCAATGTCTGCTGGATTAGATGATGTTGCTGTTGCTTTTAATATTGGAGTATTATTTAAAAATACATCTTTAAAAAACGCATTTTTATACGCTATAGAATTTTTGTCTGTAATACCTTCCTTTGACGCAGATGCACTTCCTTCTATTTCACCTTCAGAAATTAAATCTAAAAATGTTGCGAACTGCTTACTGTGTAAGGTATCAGGTGTTCTTGTAGGAGGGGGAGGTGAAGAATTGCCACCTTTTCCAGCACCACGAATGATTTTCCTTTTATCGGTCATACTTGGACTTGCTCCGTATCAACGGCTCCAGAGATTACCACTGAACCAGTAAAAATTTCGCCATATACTAATGGAACTGGCGTACCAGCACGACTTGTTTGTTGTATCCCACCAAAGCTAAAAGACAATCTTGGATCTTGCTCAGAACTAAATTGAGGCATCTTTGGTAAGGGAAATAACATTTCACTTACACCGCTCAAAGCCAATGAAGCACCTATACCAAAAACTGCTTGTGCACCAAAGGTTGTAGCCGCACCACCCATAACAGTAGTACTACCAATCCCACCAAAAAAACCAAAAGCACCAAAACTGAAACCAATTAAAAGACCACCAAGTAAAGCTTTACCTAGACCACCAGAACCAGATACTACAGGAACAAATTTAATATCAGATTTACCTATTGGAAAATGTAATTCATCTACATTTACATTTTCTTTACCCAACAACACTTGATAATATTTATTTGCCATATGGCTTTCTAATTCTGGAAAATTATTAACAAGAAAACTTACAGCTTGGGCTGTTGTATTTACACACGCTTCTAATTCTTTATGGCCTGTTACCTTTGCAAGTTCTCCATATAACTTTATTTTACGCAACATAACGATACCTGCCTCCTGTGCATTTAAAAAGCCATTCATTATATGGTTCTCTACAGCTTATCCTATCTGATAAATGATGCAAAATATCTCCATCTATAAAAATGCCTACATGATTTAGACCTTTTGTAAGAATACTCATTGCTAAAACATCACCATTTTCTAATTGTTCATTTGGTGCTAATAAACGAAATCCTGAATTAAGTAAATAATTATTAAAATCACCATCTTCTTTTGATCTTGGGTCTTCAATAAATTCTTCAGGTGTTAAAGGTCTTGTTGCTTTATTTATAACAATTCCTCTTTCTTCTAAATACCAATCAGTGACTAAAGCTAAACAATCAGTAACACCCCAAACCCAATGCCTACCCACTAAAGGTGGCTTGTAACCACTTGGCTCATAGTAACCCCATTGTTCTGTTTTTGGATTTACTATATGCCAAGGTAAATTTGTATCTTCGCAACTTACCATATCTGCCTGACTTGCAATAGGTTGTGTTGTTGGATGGCTATGAATTACAGCTAATATTTTTCCAGTATCTTCTGCTTTTGCATAATCAACAGGGTCAATAATAAAACATTGATTTGTCCAAGTTGAAAGATTTTTACACGGAAAATATTTTTCTTTTCCATTTATCCCTATTAATAAACCACAAGATTCTTTTGGATCTTGTTCTTTGGCATGAGCCAATGCAATATCTTTCCAGCTCATATACTTATTCGCCCAATACTAGGAAATTCTGTTCTTGTACACTGTCTTTTTGGTGCACGAACACCAATTAAATCAAAAGGAGCAGCTAATTCAAAAACAACAACTTCTCTTGTTTCTTGTGATTTTCTATCAATGAAATAAATTTCTTGAGGAAATTCAGCATTTGGATCTGGTGTGCCATAAGGGTTTACTCCTCCTGCAAAGTTAACAGCATCAATAAATTTTGCAAGTGTTCTTATTCTTGTAACTGTTGCACCCGTTAAATCATTACCAGTTGTCGTTTGGTTTACAGCGAGAAGGATTGAAGTAATAGTTCCAAGAGCATTGCTAAGAGTTAAAGTTGGTCTTGGTATTTGGCCTTTTTTATACGCAAAGCCTTCTGCTTGTACAGGAAATCTTGCATAAGTATTGCCAGCCCATACAATCTTACCGTTAGAATTTAAACTTGAACCAGCGTGAAATCTGTATGTTGTGGCCGATCCATGTAAGGCAGAAGTCGTAGTAAGTGTAAATAATTCAATAATAGATGAAGGATTTATTGATTGAATATCACTAATAACACTACTGCTCATGGTTCAAACACCTCTCTAAATGTTGCTTGAATTGTTGCTCTATTATTGTATGGTATAGATTTTGACCATCTTTCGCAAACATATTGACCAGCACCAGAGACAGTTGCCGATACAGTTCCGCTATGCGACCCACTGGCGGCTGCTATTACTGTGAAGGTATCAACAGTTGGTACAGTGTTAACGATAAAAGTACCATCTGTAGATCCACCTGCTGCAAAATCTAGTGTTACAGTTTCACCAAGAGCTATACCATGATTTGTGATCGTCACCGTAATTGCTGTTGAAGATTGTACATAAGTTCCTGTTTTTGAAATACCTTCACCTGGCGGTGTAAAAGTAAAGCTAGCACTATCATTTGCTCTGCTATCTAAAAATGCTTCTATAACATCGGCTTCTGTTTCTGAAACTTCAAATTTAAGTGAATATACTTTTGGATTTTGGTGAGCAGCTAACCCAAATAATATTCTATGTTCGTAACCATCAGCGAAACGAACTGTTCGAGTATTTGGTGCGGATCTTTTTTGCTGTCCATATACTGGTGTGATTGATGGGAAAGTAGCCATTATGCAAGTAAACCTCCAGGTCGTTTTTCTTGAATGAGTTGGGCCTGTATTGCAGCCGAAAGAACATTACCTAGTTGCCTACCTTGTTCCTCGTCTCCCTCAACAGCAGAACCTGACGCATCCACATTAACTACTATATTTGTAGATCCACCAAGGGCATGATTCGGTGTGATCATACCAGATACACCTGGGCTAAACATTTCTGGTCCACGTTCTCCTACTATGTAACTTCCACCTCTTTTTACTGGTCCTCCTCCTGCTCTTTTAATACTAGATATCCCAAAAGAACCTTCGGGTAAAGCTGATGGAATACCAGTGCCCATGAATCCAGGTTTCATAGGTGCAGGGGCTTTAAAACCGCCACCAAAACCACTAAACATACCGCTAAACATACCCATAATTCCTGATCTAATCTGTGCTGCTACTATTTGTGCGGCCATATCTAAAAAATGATCTGCTGTACGCATAAATAAATTTCTTAAGGCTTCTTTTGCTGTCATTGAACCATTAATAATACCTTTAAAAGATTCTGCAAAAGAATCTCCAATACTTCTACTTAAAGAATCAATCTGTGTTAAAGGATCAAGTAATCTATTTAGTTCATCAACAGGAGCTTTAATAATTGCTTGTCTTTCTAATTCTTCATTAAAATTTCTTTGAATTTCTAACTTTTGCATGGCAATATCATTTTGTTTTCTATTATTTTCTAAAGCCTCTTCTCCACGTAGTTCGCCAGCTTCATCCATAGTAAGAGAACCACTTGTAATAGCAGATAATCCTTTACCTCTAAATGGATTGAGTTTACTTAGTTGCCTTTGTAAGAAATTTAGTTTTACAGCTTCTTGTTTAATAATTTCACTATTTTTATTAATAATCCCTTTTAGTAATTGATCTTCAGCAGCAGTAGCTCCTTTTGTTTTTAAAGTGTCTAGAGCTCTTTGGGCTTGGTTTAAACTTAATTCTTTAGATAATCCAGGCAGAGCATTTATTAATGAAGCATTATCTTTTAATCCTGCAAAAATATCAAAAGTAGCTTCTGATCCAAATGTTTGTGTTAATGCGATTCTTGCCGATGCTTCAAATTGTTTAAATGCTTTTAACGCTTCAAGTGCTTCATCTTTGGTCATTCCAAGAGACTTAGCAAATTCAGCTACTTGTTTTGAAGAGAATAATGAAGTTCCACCAGTAGCTCGTATTGATACGTTTAAATCATCTACAGCTTTGTTAAAAGCTATAGCTTTTTCTATTTGAGCAGCAATAGCAGTAGCAAAAATAGATGCAGCAAAACCACCTCCAGGTGCAAGTGCTCCTCCAACACCACCAGCAACACCACCAAAAACTGAACTTATACCTCCAGCACCAAATAAAGCAGGAAAACCTCCACCAATTAATGCACTACCAATACCACCTTTTAAACGGGCTGAAGGTCCACCTTGCATAGCAAACATTCCACCTGCATTTGCATTTTTACCAAAACCCATTTTATTAAAAAAGGTGGGAGGAGGTGCTGCTCCAATCTGTCCACCTTTAACACCAAACGGCATCCCTTCAAAAGTTGCTCTTGTCGCTTGTTGAGTTAGTATTGATGCTGTTTTTTTAGTATGTATTACATTTTGTTTAACACCAGCAGCAATCTTATCAGCAGACTTACTAAACGCTAAAAATCCTTCACTTCTAGGGAAACTAGAAGCTGTACCTGTTCTTGCAAAATTAGTTGCTCTTCTATTAATTATTCGATCTCTTATTGCTTGTGGAGAAGTAAGACTAACTGCTGGAAATGGCTGATTAACCATTGGTTGAGGACCAAATGGTGTAGGCGTTATACCTCGTTTTCTATTTTGTCTATCTATAGACTTTTGTTGTGCATTAGTTAAAACATTTGGAGAAGTTATCTGATTTGCTCTTTGACTAAAGCTTTTAAATGCACTGCCACCACCTTGAAATCTAAATTTATTCATTAAAGCAGTTCTTTCTTTAAGTTCCTTATTAACCATTCTTTCTGCTGTGGCTAAATCTCTAGCAGCCAAAACACTAGCTTTTGTTCCTAAAACAGTTTGATTAAATTTTTTCTGAGCTTGTGTTAAAGCATTAGATAAATTATTTAAACTTGCAAAATTGCTTTTAGCAGTTCTAGTTATCTCTGATAAACCTTGATTAAGCTCCTTTGCTCTTTGTGATGACTTGTCTAGTTGTTTATTAAACGCAGTTAGTTTACTAGTATTCTTTATAGCAATAGAAATATCTACGTTATAATTAGCCACTTGCTATAAAAAACTAAAACATTTTCTCTATATTACCTCTTTTTACCTCGTAAAGCACTAACTTTCTGTGCTTGTTCTTTTTGTTTTTCATATTCTTCATTTTCAAGTTCTGCAAAAGCAGCCCAACCTATCATCTCTTCAATAGTTAAAGTCTCACATAATTCAGCTACAGTTTTATGTAATGTCTTTGCTAATGAAAATAAAAACTGCCAATCGTTATTAGCTTTTTAAATCGGCTTTAGCCTCTTTAACCTCCTTGTCAGCACCAGCATTAACCATAGCTAATTGTATTTGTTCAAGAATAGATGCTTCAATTTCTCTTCTTAATGAAGCCTTATCTCCATCTTGAAATAATCTTGCACCATCTTTATCTAATGCTTTTTCAATCATCATTTGTAAAGCATAATCATTTACATCATCAGAATTACTTTTTTTCTGTATTGCTTCTCGTTCTGCAATAGTTAATGGATGCCAATAAACAGTAAGAATAATCTCATCGTCTTGTTTTACATCATGCTTGTAAAGTTGAGAAACTCCAAACTTGTTCTTTAAAAGATCAACTGCTCTAGTCATGTTAATGTATAGCTATTATCATTATACTAAGCGTTGGCAGTAAATTGACAAGATATTAAGCCTAAAAAATGTGAAGAATCGTCACGATCTATGGGAGCAGGACCAACAATCTCTAAAACTCTAGGATTACAACTAAAAGTATCCGTATAGTCAGAAGCATTAACAGAAGTAAGCCCATCAATAATAGCTTCTCCTAATACAGATAAACTTGCAGTACCTTTTCCTCTTGGAACATAAATATTACATTGAATAACACCAGAATAGAAATCCTGTGATGGTCCTTGAGTCTGCGTTGTTGTTTGTGAAAAATCAATAGAAATAACAATATATTTTTTAGTTTTTCCTGGTGTTTTATAAACCATGTTGTCATAAACCATTTCAACAGTAGCGTCTACTGCTGCAACCGCATCTGTTATTGCTTTTTCAAAAGCTGCTCTGGTGTTAACTAAAGTCATAGATCAGTATAATCAACAAATGCGTCATCAACACCACCAAATAAACCAACACCTTTCAAGTCTCTTACATTCTTAGATTGATATTTAACTCCTGTACCAAATGTACCTACACCTAGTTTTGGTTTATCTGTAAATACTTTCTTAATTAACTGACCGAGTTCACCTTGAACATATTGAGGTACTCCACTTCTTCGAGAAGCTAAAGCTCTAGCTGCGTATTCTGATCTATTTCCAACAAATACTTTTGAATAAGGTTTAAAATTAGGTATTTTATCAAGAAATCTAGGTTCAACTACTGCCCCTGGAGCTTTTCTGCCACTTCCTGAAGGCTTAATGTTACTCCACGGAGCAAACCGTTTTCTTGACTGATCTGGTCTAGGTCTTTGTGTTCCAGCAGTCCAACTTGAAGCAAAAAACCCAGTATCAACAGCACTATATTCTTCAGTTGATAAATCAGTAATAATTACTCTTACTAAAGTATTTAAATCCCTTTCAAAATTACCAGTAAGATCTTTTTTTATGTTTGCAATATTTCTACTTTTAGCCATTAGAACCTCACTAGTAAAGTAAACAGATAAGTCTGTCCACCTTGTCTTGTATCTATATTAACTATCTGTCCTACTCTTGTAGATCCAGCATAAGTTAATGTAACTTCGTCTTGAAAATCAGGTTGATTATCTCCTATCAAATCAGGTGTTATATAAACCTTTGCTTCTCTTCTTTCTCTACCATCATCTTCAGTAGAAATAACAAACTCAACAGGAGCTTTGATACTGTAAGTTGTATCGCTTGTAGTATATGCACCTGTACTTGTGTTATAACTTCCCGATGCTTTTCTTGTATAAACAATAGAAGAATCAAAAGAAGATCCAAGATCAGATACAACCTGTTTAGCAATTTGCTTAAATGCTGAGTCTAACTGTCCTGCCATTAACCTCTGACCACTCTAAGTTGAAAACTACCTGCTCCACCAAGCATATAGGCTCCAAGATAACTTTGTAACCATGGGTAAACATCAAGAATATTATTTATAGATCCAGTACCCTGACTTGCAGTATTGTACTTAACTTGAATATCTCCTAATTTTACTTCTTCAAAATTACCATCTTTTCCAGTAGTACCAGTAATAGCATCAGTATCATTTGCTAATGCTCTAGCTAATTCATATTGTGCATATTTAATATTATTTGGTATTGCAGTACAGGCTAGTTCAACTCCATCTACCTGATAATTATTTCTGGGAAACTTTAATGCCTGACTATCATCAC
>LUMH01000309.1_pt1 | contig 18169 bp, 16 predicted proteins | sample 730001 | NCBI WGS metagenome assembly LUMH01 (sample SAMN03860268, study PRJNA289734) | marine metagenome | biome: seawater column; feature: ocean; material: water; isolation source: Red Sea water column Station 34 - depth 25m | place: Saudi Arabia: Red Sea | collected 2011-10-15 | depth 25 m
ATTTTTAAGAGAGGGTACAGCTGTTGAAGATTTCTTTAAGCCAGATAGGATTGTTCTTGGTGGGACAGACACTGAAAAACTTACCAAATTAAAAGAGCTCTATAGTGGCTTTGATTGTGAGATTATTACAACTGATTCGATTAGCTCTCAATTAATTAAATATCTTGCAAACACATATCTTCCACTCCGATTATCTTTTGTGAATGAAGCAACAAGGTTAATAGACTATTCTGGAGGAAATTTAGATGATGTTTTAAAAGGAGTTGGCCTAGATAATAGAATTGGACAGCATTATTTTAGACCTTCACCTTCATGGGGTGGATCATGTTTTCCAAAAGACCTTGTAGAAGTTAATAATTTTTATGATAAAGACAAATTAAATCTTCCACTTATCTCAAATATCATAAATTCAAACGATATCCATGCAGATTGGACTTCAGAAAATATTAAAGAATTGTATGAAGCAAAAAAATTAGAAGGAGTAGTTCTTATTGGTGCAGCATTTAAAGAAGACACAGATGATTTGAGAAACTCACCAACAACAGAAGTTTTAAAAAAACTGAAAAGTTCAATTGAAAATGTTGTTGTATTTGACGAAATAATTAATGATGAAAATATAGTCAAATTTGACTATCTTGAGGATCTAAATTCTCCCTATTTATTTGTTCTAATGTATCCGGTTAAAGAGTCAACACTTGATAGGTTGAATAAAATCATTGAAGATTCTAATTCTATAACCTATATTCCATGGTCACTATGAATATCGTAATTACTGGTGGTTCAGGATTTGTAGGATCTTATTTATGTGAAAAACTTATTAATGATGGCCACAAAATTATTGTTATTGATAATTTGTTAACGGGCTCTACGGAAAATATAAGTGATTTACTGGACAACGAAAATTTTTCGTTTATTGAGCAAGATGTTCAAGACCATATAGAAATAAAAGATAAGGTTGATTATGTTTTACATTTTGCCAGCGCAGCTTCACCAAAAGCATATACTGAACATCCAGTCAATACTCTCAAAGCTGGAAGTGTAGGCACAATAAATACATTGGGCTTGGCTAAAAAACATAGTGCAGAATACTTACTCGCATCAACCTCTGAAGTTTATGGAGATCCATTGATCAGTCCTCAGAATGAAGAATATTGGGGTAATGTGAATCCAAATGGTGAGAGAAGTATGTATGATGAAGCGAAGAGATTTGCAGAGGCAGCAGTTGCAACTTATTCAAGGTCTTATGGTCTTAAAACTAAAATTGTAAGAATTTTTAATACATATGGTCCAAGAATGCAATTAAATGATGGAAGAGTAGTAACAAATTTTATTGTACAAGCACTAAGAAATGAAAATATAACGATATATGGAGACGGTACACAAACACGAAGTTTTTCATACGTAGAAGATACTGTTGCAGGAATTATCTCCTTAATGAACTCAACTGAATATGATGTTTTCAATATTGGTAATCCGAATGAAATGACAGTTGGAAAATTAGCAGAAAAGATTATTGAATTAACAGATTCAACATCTGAAATAAAATATTTAGAACTTCCAAATGATGATCCAAAGCAGCGTAAGCCTGATATCACAAAAGCTAAAACAAAGTTAAATTGGAAGCCAAAAGTTAATCTTGATGAAGGATTAGCAAAAACTATTACATGGGTCGAAGAACAATTATCTAAATAATTGTCAAAACTCTCTCTACAAGATTATTGACAAAGCCTTCTTCCGTATTGTTAATGTGAAAACTAAAATCAGAAATTTCATTTATTAAGTTTTTATGAGGCATACTTCCCAAAAAACTTATATTTTCATGTGAAGCATATTTTAATTTAAGGTTTTGATAATATATTTCATCTTCAGATGATAGAGGTCCTCCAATAACTGATAATTTATGACTAGATCCTTTTTCGCTATTGAGAAACCCTGATATTGATTCGTCAATTTTCTTTGATTTAGAAATTCTTGATATGATTACAAAATCTTTTTCATCGAAACTATTAATTTTTCTGAAAAACTCATCGAATTTAATTGCATGGCCAATAACGTTTAATTTTCTTTTATTGTTGAAAAATCTTTTGTACGGAAATGAATTTTTTGATGCTGTTATTATCTTGTTGGAATAAATCGATGCTTTAAGTAAAAATATTTTTTTTAAGAAATCAGTAGGACCTTTATGTGTGTACCAAAATATTGATTTAATTTTTCTCATTTTTAGTATTGGTGAGGAGATTATCACCATTAATGACGACATATGAGACAAGCAGAATTCATATTTATTTGATTTTGTTAGCTTATTGATTAATCTATAAAGATTAATTATTTTTGAAATTCTTCCAAGTTCATTATCTACTGAGAAAACAATTACATTTTTTTCTAGTTCATCATCACTTCCTTTACTCAAGCTAATGACATGAACTTCATCAAATTTTTTTGCAAATGCATTTAACCAAGATATTGCAAATCCCAGAGATGTATTTTTGGAATCAGTGGATATATTCAATACAAGCACTTTTTTCATTTATATTCTTCCTCAAGTAGTCTTGTAAAAAGATTTTTATAAAGATTAAAAGAATTTGTTAAGTTATATTTCTCATTAATAAAATCTTTACCTCTTTCACCTTTTTTATTTGCAATATTTTTTTCGCCAATAATCTGACTAATCTTTGATTTAATATTATTTTTTGATACAGGTAAATCTAATATATATCCTCTATCTTCATTTCCCAATATTTCTTTACATTCTCCGACAGGGGTACACAGAACTGGAATTCCATAACTCATGGCCTCAAGTAAGGAATGTGGCAATCCCTCATAATTCGATGCTTGGATGTAAATATCACTTTTCAAAAAAATATGATTAATGTCATCTCTATTTAGTTTCCCATGAAAAATAATATTATCTTTGTTATTAGATTCTAATGAAATTTTTTGAAGTTGATTTAGCTCAGGCCCATCTCCGATAATATTTAAATAAATTAATGGATCATTTAAATCTGATATTGCTCTAATTATTTTTTTAATATTTTTATGTGATACCAGCCTGGATACAATAGTGATATTAATTTGATCATTTGTAAATATATTTGTATTTTCCTCAGGTATAAATACACCATTATTTATGATCTCAATTTTGTTTTTAAATCCTAAATTTAGAATAAAATTTTTTAGGTGTTTAGATGGTGTTACTACAATATCAGATTTTTTAATGCTAAAGCCTGTACCAAGACCATTTACAAATATTAAATCTTTATTCTTCCCCAATTTATAAATAGTAAAAATTGTTTTTAACCAACGGTATATTATTGGTAAGTTTCTATCAATTCGTTTCACACTAAAATTATCGTTTATATTTGAATTTTTATTATCAGACAAAGTTAAGATTTCTATTTCATAATTAAGTTCATCTTGAAAATATTTTGCAATTTTTGGAACAAAAGTTGCAGGTCCACCAATATCTGGAGGAAATATTCCTACAGTCACTAATACCCTCATAATTTAATTAATCTTGTCTTTTAAATTCCACAATTTCTTTAATCATTGTTTGGATATCGTAACCCGGTTTAATTCCGGTTGCTTTAACAATTTTATCTATATTCGGTGTGCGCCTTGTAGGATCTTCAAACTTATCACCAAACACATCTTTATGACTTAAAAACTTAATTTTTGAATTTGAATTCGATGTATCAATTATTAGTTGAGCTAAGTTCTTTATCGATATTTCTTCGGTTTGACCAATGTTATATATTTCTCCAAAACTTTTTAACTCAGCTAGTTTCACAAAGTAATCAATCACATCTCCAACCCAGGTAAATGATCTCGTTTGAGATCCGTCACCATGGATAACTAAATCCTCGTCTTTTAATGCAGATTCCACAAATCTTGGTACAACCATTCCATAATCAGAAACCTGATTTGGACCTATCGTATTGAAGAGCCTCACAATTATTGGTTTAAGATTACCGGCTTCGAATTCAGATAGAGCTAAGAATTCATCAATCATTTTTGATACAGCGTATGACCATCTAAGTTTTGTCGTAGGCCCAATCAAACTCTTTGTTTCTTCATCCCAACTTTCTTCTTTAGAGGTTCCATAAATTTCTGAAGTAGAAGTTATTAACACAGGTATGTTGTTTTCTTTACAGGCTTCAAAGACAATATGAGTTCCTTGAATATTAGTTAATAATGAATCACTCAAATTATCCATTATGTATTGAACACCTACTCCAGCTGCTAGATGAAAGCAAAAATCATACCCCTTAAATTGACTTTCTAAATCATTAATATCCTCAAGTTTTGATTCAATGAGATGTACTTTTGAGGAGTCATGAAGGTTTTCCTTCTTTCCGGTTGAAAAATCATCAATTATAAGTATTTCTTCAGCACCATCCTTCAATAACCTTTCTACAAGGTTCGAACCAATGAAACCTGCACCTCCAGTGACGATTACTTTATTCATTGACATATACCAGATCTTTCAGATAGTCTTCATTTTCTTTATACCATGAAACTGTTTTTTCAATACCTTCTTGTATTTTAGTTGTCGGCTCCCATCCAATAGAATCATTTATTTTATCTAAATTTGGACGAACCACGTCAGGATCTTTATATGCACGTTCTAAATTTTCAATATTTGCATTTTTTCCTGAAAATTCCTCAATTAATTTTATAACTTCGTTTAGTGAAACTGTAATATTTGATCCAACATTGAAAGTATGTGAGTTTTCTAAACCCGACATTCTTCTGAGTGCATCGACAACATCTGCTATATATGTAAAAGATCTTTGCTGTTCTCCATTCCCAAAAACTTTTACTTTTTCTTCATTTATTATCCAATGAATAAATCTTAAAATCGACATATCTGGCCTTCCATAGGGTCCATATACTGTAAAAAATCTAGATATTATCAAGTTTGTATTTGTGTCTTCAAGAATTATTTTTGACAAAGATTCCCCAGATAATTTTGTACTTGCATAAACAGAAGGGGGTTTTATTTTTTCATCTTTCTCTTCAACCATTAAATTTTCACCACTGTCCCCATAAATTGATGATGTTGATGCAAGAATTATTTCAGGAATCTCTATTTCTTTACAGAAATTAGCAACATTGGCAGTTGCGTATGTATTATCCTCTATGTAACTTTGTGGATCTAAAAAACTTTGTCTTACTCCTGCTCTTGCCGCCATATGATAGATTGTCGATATTTCATATTTCTTTATTTCGTTAAGACTATCCTCTTGACTTAAATTGTTATTAAAAAATGTAAAGTTATTATTTTTATCTAATTTTTCAAGCCTTTTTTGCTTTAGCTTGACATCATATGCTGAATTTAAAGAATCTATACCTATTACTTGTTTATCTGCCTCTAATAGAGAATTTGATAGATGAAAACCAATAAAGCCGGAACAGCCTGTAACTACTACTTTTTTATCCACTTAATACATGCTAACAAAACTAATTATTATTCTTTAAAAAGATTTAAATACTATTTATAAGTATTTATTGGTTAATATCTTAAATGATGGGGATTAAAAATAAATAGGCTTAAAAGTTTTTCGCCTTTATACGTTTTATTTTTTATTTCAGTAATTCCTCACTTCGACATTATTCCAGGATTTGTTCATACTGATGACATTCCAATTTTATTATTTTTTTCATTAGCAATGTATCTTCTTTTTAATATTGAAAACGTCTCTTTAAAAATTGAAAAATACATGTATTTTGTATTTTTTATTTTTTATTTAATAATTCAAAATTTTTTTGTGAATGGCGAATTATTTCATTCTGAAATACTGCGATTTGGATTTTATCTTTTTTTATTTATATTTATATCACTTATAGGTGAAAAAAATTATATAAACACTTTTCCTTTCTACATATTTCTGTTTTTAAGTTCGTTTTCAATTCTTTCATATTTATTTTCGATAAATCTTGGCAAAGATATCTATCAGACTTGGAATATAGGAATTAATTTAAGTGATATTGAATATATCAAAGGAAGAACAAATGGATTTCAGGCGGGGGGGCCAAACAGTTTTGCTGATTTGATTACCGTAACAGGAATATATTCAATGTTCAGGATGGAAAGTAGTTATTTACGTGTAATAATTCCTTTCTCTATTGTTGGATGTTTCTTTACATATTCTCGGTTTTCTCTAATTGTTTTGGTTTTATTTATATTATTTAGAATCACGCTTCAAGATAAAAAACTAATTACTGTTTTATTATTATTTGGCTCTTTATTGATATGTGTAAATTTTGGTTTAATAGATAGATTCATTCAAGATGATAACAGCGGTATCCAAGACAGAGTTGAAATGCAATCAGGAACATTACAATATGTTTCAGAAGATTCAATTATCAATAATATTTTTGGAAGAGGATATGATAATTTTGTTATAAAAGGAAATGAGGTACTTGATTCCAAAAACTTTGATGACAATCCTTTTTCTTATGGTCCTCACAATTCATATTTATTCATACTTCTAAATTACGGGATTGTTGGCCTGTTTTTGTACGGATTAATTTTCAAGGATCTTATATTAAGTCTTTTTAAATTGAGAGATTTAACAAACTACTCACCAAATCTTATGGCAATTATGGCATTTCTGTTATTGAGTTTATCAAGTGATTTATTACAAAATCACTCTGTATCTTGGTTTTTTTACTTTAGCTACTTTCTATATCTTAATGAAAAGGAGAATTCTACATTTTGAAATACTGTTTTATTAGAAAACTCAAACATATACTATATTTAAGATGAAAATTTTAGTTGTAGGTGGTGCCGGATATGTTGGAGGAGGAATCGTTGATAAGCTTTCTCAGGAACATGAAGTTACTGTTTATGATTCATTAATTTATGAAACATCTTATCGAAAAAAAGTAAATTTTATTCTTGGAGACATAAGGGATACAACAAAATTAAATGGTATTTTAAATAACTTTGATGTTGTTGTTTGGCTTGCAGCATTAGTCGGAGATGGAGCATGTGCTATCAATCCAGATTTTCCCAACCCGCAAATCATAGATACTAATCCATTATCTGAATACGCATCATCTAAATTAAAAGCAGAAGAATATCTGCAAAATGCAAATGCATTAATTTTTAGGCTTGGAACTTTATTTGGGATAAGTGATGAATTTTCAAGAGTACGTCTTGATTTAGTAGTAAATGTTCTTACAGCAAAAGCACTTATAGATAAAAAAATTAGTGTTTATGGGGGTGAGCAGTGGAGGCCCCTACTTCATGTAAATGACGTTTCAAATGCAATAAGTCACTGTCTAAACACTGATGTAAGTGGTATTTACAATCTTCATCATAAGAACTATAGAATCATCGATATAGCAAGAGAGATAGAAAATAAAGTAAAAGATGTTGAAGTAGAAGTGACTCCCATGAGCTTTGAGGATGCTAGAAACTATCAAGTATCAAGTCAAAAATTATTGGATGAAACAGGATTTGAAGCTTCAATAGAGCTTATCAATGGAGTTAATGAGATATATGATTTAATTTTTCACAACAGGATAAAGGACATAACAGATCCTAGGTATTCAAATCAGAACTTTTTGCAGAAGTTTGGTGTATCTTGAACCTAGAAAGATATGAAAGAGGGTTTTCTGAAGACCACAGAGGAAATGTTGAGTATTTTAATGAATTAAACCTTAGTGATTACAAAAGATTTTATACAGTAACAAATCCAAAAATAGGAACTGTGAGAGCATGGCACGGTCATAAAAATGAAAAAAAACTTATCAAAGTATTATCAGGCAAGTTTTTGGTCGGTGTAATTAAAATAGATGATTGGGAAAATCCGGATAATACAATTGATCCAGAGATGGTCGAAATGGATATAAATTCAGACTTATTATCCATTCCAGAGGGTTATGCAAATGGAGCCATGAATCTTGAAGAAAATAGTAAAATAATGTACTTTTCTTCTTCAACTCTAGAAGACTCTCTAAATGATGATTATAGATTTGATTCAAAATATTGGGATCCTTGGACAAGCAATGGAGGTGAACTGTTTGAGTAACCTTCTTATACTTGGCTCAACAGGTATGTTAGGAAAAATGGTTTCTTTAGTTTTTTCTGATTATTCCAAAGATAATCTTTTCTTTACATCACGTTCTGAAAATAAGTTTATTAGTGAATTGAACGGTGAAAAGATTAACTTTGATCCTACCAAAGATAACTTTGATGATTTATGTAAATTAACAAATCCTAGTTTTGTCATAAATTGTATAGGAGCAATAAAGCCAACCATCTCCGAAACAAAAGAATCAATTAGCAATGCAATATCTATAAACTCCTTTTTTCCACTAACAATTGCGAAAGCAAGTTTGGATTTTAATTTCAGCTACATTCAAATTGGAACAGATTGTGTATTTTCTGGATTAGAAGGAGAATATATTGAAACATCTATGACAGATGCCACAGATGTGTATGGTAAAACCAAAATTGTTGGAGAGGTTTCTAGTAATAATAAAACCTTACTGCGTTCGAGTATTGTTGGACCTGAAACTGGGAGTGGAAGGTCACTTCTTAACTGGTTTTTAAGGACAGATGAATCAGTAGTTAATGGATTTACAGATCATGAATGGAATGGCATAACAACATTAAACTTTGCAAAAATTGTATTAGGTATTACAAAGAACGAACAAACTCAAATTAAATTGCAACACCTAGTGCCAAGTGACAAAGTTAACAAGTATGAGTTGTTAAATCTTTTTAAAGAATATTTCACAAAAGATATAGAAATTAATAATGTTTTATCAGACAACAAAGTTGATAGAACATTAAAGACATTGGATTCAAAAGCTAACCAAGAACTTTGGGCATTAGGTGGATACAAAGAAATTCCATCTATAAGAGAAAATATATCCGAGTTAGCAGAATTTGAAGGAACTAAAAAGATATTGGAATTTGCATGAAAGACCTTGGAATTATTCTAGGAATTAGACCTGATGTTATAAGGGTTCTTCAGTGATTAAAAATACATTCAATCACTTAGAAAACAATAAGTATCAAGCTGTTGTTTTTCTTGGTGATACAAATACGGTCATGGGTAGTATTGGAGCAGCACAGCACAATATCCCAATTGTTCATATTGAAGGATGTATGCGTTCATACGATTGGAGAATGCCTGAAGAAAAATACAGAAAAACCATAGATCACTTGTCAGACAGGATATATGCTTATCTTGATTCATACAAGACGCAAGGTCTAAATGAGGGAATTTCTGAAGATATAATAAAAGTAACTGGGAACCCCATAGTTGATATTATTCAAGAAAATCAAAATATTTTTGATTCGGGACATGAAAGCTTAGATAATAATGTTTTAAATTTTATTGGAAAAAACGAATTCTTATTAGCAACATCTCATAGGAGAGAGAATATATTAAACAACGATTCTCTTAAAAATATTGTAAATCTATTTAATTCTTCTGATATGAAAATAGTATTTCCTGCAGGATACAAAACTCAAGAAATGCTTAAATCATATGAACTAAAACTCAATTCGAACGTTTTGATGATTGACCCCTTAGGATATCTTGAATTTATGTATCTTCTTAAGAACTCATCCTTTGTAATGAGTGACTCAGGTACAGTAGTTGAAGAGGCATGCATTATGAATGTACCTTCTATTCAAATGAGATACTCAACAGAGCGTCCAGAGGTATATGATGTTAATGCTTCTATAAAATTTGATCCATCTGAGAAGATAAGTGACTTTCAAAGTTACTTAGATAAGGCTATGAAGTTGGTTGATACAAAATGGGCTCAACCATTCGGTGATGGGAAAGCATCTGATAATATTGTTGACGACCTTGTAGAATTATCAGAATCAAACAGTTTTCATAAACACAATAAAGAAAATTATCCATTTGACATTTCAAATTCATTTAAAGAATGAAAAAAATTTTATTTCACTCTTTAACAATACCTCCAGATAACGTCTCAACAGGAATGTTAGTTGCTGAAATTGCAGATGGATTTAAAGAGCTTGGTGTTGATGTTGAGATATTGGCAAGCTCACCACAATACAATATCGAAAATAGTAAGAATCTAACTTCAGATAAATATTACACATCATCATATAAAGACATAAACATAACACATATAAGTTCAGCAAGCAGGAGTTTTAACAAAGTAACTAGGTTTTTTCAATGGATAATGTTTCACTATCAAACAATTAAATTTTTATCTAAGAACAAAAAAAATTACTCTCATATTTTCATATTTAGTTATCCACCAACTATGAACTTAGTTGTAATTTATATAAAGAAATTTCTAAAGATTAAAGTTACATACTCATGCTGGGAGCTTTATCCTGAAATTGCTAACAAAACATTGAAAACAAATTCTGGAATTTTATTTTACATTTTTAAAAAAATCGATACATACGCGATGAAACTTGCTGACAATTTGGTTGTAAACTCATCAGAATTAAAAGCATTTCTTATTAACAATCGTGGATTAATAGATAAAGACATAAAATCAATTTATCACTTTTCTCCCTATGAAATATCAAATGAAAATCCAAATCTAGATAAAAAAACAATTTTGTATGCCGGTAATATGGGTAAACCTCAAAATATTAAAAGATTTATCGATACGTTTAATTCTATTGAAGAGAAGAATTGGAAATTAAAATTTTTTGGAGCAGGTGAAGAATTTGATTCTATTAAAGATTTAGAAAGTGATCAATTAAATGTTTTTGAGCATTTACCAAGAAACGAATTATACGATAAAACGAAAGAGATTCCTGTTGGACTTATTTCGTTAGACAAAGAAATTACAGTAGAAGGTTTTCCTGGTAAAACTTTTGACTATCTTTCAATGAATAAAATTTTATTGTGTTTTGCTAACAGTGATTCTGCTGTTTCAAAGTTTATAGAGAAATATGAATTAGGTTTTACCATTGACCCATATGATGAGACTTCGATGAAAAAAATATTTGATAAACTTAATGATCAATCACTACTTTTGAAATATCAAAAAAATATAAACAATCTAAATAAAAATATTTTAAATAAATCAAAGGTAGTTGAGGACTACTACTCCTTAATCTAATTTGCCCCTTTTCTTGATATAACAGAGATAATTGTCTGAAAAAGTATTTTGAAATCAAGGACAATGTTGTAGTTTTCAACATATTCAATATCCCAATAAAGCCTCTCTTGTAGGCTTAAATCTAATCTTCCCTGGACTTGAGCAAGACCAGTAATTCCAGGTTTTACTGAATGTCTCTTTTTTTGATAATCACCAAGTAATTTTGATTCATAAACAACTAATGGTCTTGGACCGACAGTTGACATTTCTCCTTTTAGAACATTTATTACGTTAGGCAATTCATCTAGGGAAGTCTTTCTTAGAAAAAGACCAATTTTTGTTATTCTGTCATCGTTTTCAATTCGTATAGGATTTCCAGGCTCTAAAGATGGCTCAATTGTTTCTTTATCAGCTAATTTTTTATAATGCTCTTCGTGTAGATCCTCATCTGAGCTTTCATCCATAGTCCTGAATTTAAATAATTTAAAAATTTTACCGTTTTTACCAACTCTTTCCTGAACATATATTGCTGGATAACCATCTGAAATAATTATCAACAGGTAAATGATAGGAAAAAAAAATAAAAAAACTGGAATGAGAAAAACCATGATTGTAATGTCAAAAATTATTTTCATACAATATTTACTCTAAACTATTCAAATTAATTTACTTGAATAAAAAATATAACATTAGAGTTAGAGAAATGTGTGGAATTGGTGGAATTGTTAGCACTAACAATTCTAAAATCGACCAAAATATTGCAAATGATATGAAAGTCTCCCTAGAACACAGGGGACCCGATCACTCTTCCATTAATTATATTTCAGATTCAGAATGTTTTATTCACAGCAGGCTTTCAATTATCGATTTAGACTCAAGATCAAACCAACCTTATCAGGATGACGACAAAAGATATACAATTGTATTTAACGGTGAAATCTATAATTTCAAAGAAATTAGAGCTGAACTACAGAGTAAAGGTGTTAAATTTTCTACGGAAGGCGATACAGAGGTATTACTTAAAGGATATATTGAATATAAATCTGAAATTTTAAAAAAATTAAGAGGTCAATTTGCCTTTGCCATTCATGATGCAAAGACGAGCTCTATTTTTTTAGCTAGAGATAGAATCGGAATCAAACCTCTATACTTTGCTAGGAATGATGATTGGTTTATATTTTCTTCAGAATTAAAGACTATAGAACAATCTAATTTAATTCCATTTGAACCTGATATTGAGTCTTATATTGCATATCTAAGGCATCTTTGTGTTCCAATGAATAGAACAGGAAATTTAAACATATCAAAAGTACAACCTGGTGAGTACATAGAGTTTTTTTCAGACAATTCAATAAAATCTAATCAGTATTGGGATCCATTTGATATTGAAGTTAATAATGATATCTCAGAAGAAGAAGCAATTGAAAATATAGATAGATTATTAAATGAATCTGTTGAGTACAGGAAAGTAAGTGACGTTGAAGTAGGACTATTTCTATCTGGAGGGCTTGACTCATCCTTGATTGGCAAGCTCATGAAACAAAATGAAAAAGCTGGACTGAAAGGTTTCAACATAGATTTTAAAGACCATTTCCCAGGATATGAGGGTGAGTTAAACGAAGCAAAATTTGCGGCAAGTAATAATGACATAGATTTAATTGAGGAGAATATCTCTTATCAAGAATTCCAAGAGCTTCTTGATAACTATTCTTTCTATCAAGACGACTTAGTAGGGGATGAGGTTGGAATTCCACTTTATTTCCTAGGTAAGAAAACTAATAACAGCAAAATTAAAGTTGTTCAAGTCGGGGAAGGTGCAGATGAATTATTTTATGGATATGATCATTGGAATAGATATCTCAAATTGAATAAATTTTTTAAGCCCTATTTTAAATCTACAAATAAATACTCAAGTTTTAAGAATCATAGATTAAATATGCTTAGCAATATTCTATTTAATAGAACTTCATTTGCAGGTGGAGCTTTGGGTTTTAATTTAAAGGAATTAGATAGCTTGATAGTAGATGGTTTACCAAATCATTCTGATCTAATATTTTACGCTGACAATAAATGGAAAGATTATTTTTCTAACAAAAATTCAAAAATTTCTAAGTGGATGACTTTAATTGATTTAAAGATAAGGCTTCCGGAACTTTTACTTATGAGAATGGATAAGCTTGTAATGCAATCTGCTGTTGAGGCTAGGGTGCCTTTTCTTGATCATAAATTAGTAGAATATGTACTTTCCTTGCCGGAAGAATTACTTATTGACTTAACTAATACAAAAAGTCTTCTCAAAAAGGTTGCGTTGAAATATTTACCTGATCAAATCATAAATAGAAAAAAACAAGGATTTAGGGCTCCAATAGGTGAGTGGATCAAGAAAGATGAGGAAAAATTCTATGAATCTGTGCAACAGTTCAATTCTCTAGTAAATTTATTTAATGAAAGAGAATTAAATCATATCCTTAATGGAAATGACTACCAAAAAAAGTGGTATTTAATTAATCTTTCAAATTGGCATTTAGCAAGGGTTGCGAATTGATAAAAAATTGGAAAGAAAATACAATTTACATATCTCTAATGCAATTAACTCTTTTAGGAGTTAATTTTTTTTTAATCACAATAATAAGTAGAGAGTATGGAGCAGAAATATATGGTGAATATGCAGCTTCAAAAAGTCTTTCTGTATTAATTGGAACAGCAGCTGTATTATCTCTTGCATTAGTTGTTACAAAGCTAAGAGCTCAAAATGTTGGTTTCAAAAATTCTCTTTTTGCTAACTCATATTTTCTGGTTTTAAGAAATCTTGCATTAGCCTTGGCGACAATTTTTCCATTAACAATTTTATTTGGCAGAGATTACCCAATAACAGCAATTTTTCTTATAGGTTTTGTTTTTAACGAAATGATTCATATTGCACTGGCATATTTTCAAGCAGATGGCAATTTTGTAATTACTTCCAAGCAGATAATCGTTAGAACAATCCTTTATGGATTTGGTGCTTGGATTATTGTGATTAACAGTCTAGAAATAATATGGGTTGTAATGTATCAATCCGCTATATTATTTCTATTTTTTCTAGTCGCTCATTACTACATCCCTAAAACCGAGAAAAAAAGAGATTCAGATCAAGATAAGTCGACAAGGAAAGAGCTGAATAATTCGGGAAGAAAAATGGTTCTTACAACATTCTCCAGTGCTTTGATTTCTGAGTTAGATATAGTTTTGTTAGGTCTATTTTATTTTGGTCCAGCTTTGGGTGTCTTGGCATGGTCCAGAAGAATATTAGAAATTATTTTTCAACTTTTAGCAGCAAGCCTTGATATATTATTTCCAGAATTGTCAAAAGCAAAAGACAAAGACGAAATTCAAAACATAAGAGATCGTCTAAAGAAAGTTTTCTTTTTTTCATTTATTATTCCAGTTACGTTTTACTTGCTAAGAGATACTGCAGGAAATGTTCTTGTATCACTTCTTGGCGAAGAGTTCAGAGACGTCTCTTTTCAAACTTCTTTAATTCTTTTTTCATTACCTTTAATGGTTTGGTCTAGAATCAATATTATTTTTTCAAGAGCTCTAGGTTTTGAAGTTAATATAACAAAAATTATTATTTCAGGATCAGTAATTTCTTATATAGTTTATTTTGCACTTCATAATTTAAGTATTTCCAATCCGGCAATTTTGTCAATTATTTCATCACAAATGATTATTTCAATGTTTACTTCTTATAGTTTTAGGAAATCTTATGCTTAAACTTTTTTTACAAAGAATAAGATTCAATCTAAGAAACTTATTTGCAAAAAAAATTGTTGTTCCCACAAATTTTAAATCTTTTGAGTACACCAATCCGAAATATCATCAGTTGTTAGGTTCTTACCTATTATCAAATACAGATGACGATATTAATTATTCTAAACAAATTTTTGGAAAGGAAACTGACGATTTAGTAACATCAAAGGATATTTTTAGTGAAAATGATTTCCAATCACACAATAAATTTATTCCTGCTTATTTCAACAAGGGTGATGTAAAAGTTCCTTATGAAGCCTCTAGGCTACAATTTTTACAAAAATTAGATTTATTATCAATCTTGAACAAAGAGAAAAATTTGCACGAAAATGTTGATGTAAACAATTTTCCATTAATTTACTGGAATAGTCCAATGGATGTAGCAATCAGAAATATAAATCTAATTTTTCATCGAAATTTTTTAGAAAACAATGATTTAGATTCAAAGATTCTTGGCAATAATAAAGACTTAATTGATACATTTATTAGTCAACATTATCAATACATAACCGAAAATCTTGAGGATGATGGAAATGTTGTTGGAAATCATTATTTAATTGAATTATGTTCAATAATTTTGACACTAGCAACTTATAAATTTGATGGTTACGAAGATGACACTACATATTATTTGAATGAACTTAATAAAGAATTAAATAGACAGTTCTATAAAGATGGAACTAATTTTGAAGGATCATCCCATTATTCTGCATTTGTAACTGAAGCTTTAATCATCTTTAAACTTTCTTTAGATGAAATTGAACCTGATTCATCACTAATAGAATTAATTGAAAAGTTAGTATTTTCAAATAGAAGATTACTAAATTTGCTAATGGTTAATGGAGAACTTTCTCAGATTGGTGATAATGATTCAGGGAGACTTTTCTACTTTTATCATGATGAAGATGATCCTTTAAAAATGGATTGGTTAATAAATCTCATTGATCATTTCTTCAATTTTGAAAATAAAAATTCAATTGAAGTGCCCAATCTAAAAAATGATCCTATAGACTTAACCAATTTTTCAAAGGTTGATCATCCTTTAATTAAAATATTTCAAAATGATTTCAATCTTTATACATTTCCCGATTTTGGTATTTTTATATGGCGCAATAATGATGGTTCAGAATACTTTAGTGTCAGATGTGGCCAAATAGGACAAAATGGTGTTGGTGGACATGCTCATTACGATCAACTTTCAATTGAGTGTTTTACTGAAGGCAAATGGATAGCAAGAGATCCAGGTACGGGAACATATACAGACGATATAAAAACAAGGAATGAATTTAGATCAATGAAATTTCATTGGGGCCCAAATTCAGATATAAAATTTCCAAAAGAATCAGAATTTGATTGTTTTAAGCTTAACTATATGGAAGATGGTAAATTGTTATTTTTAGACAAAAATAATTTTTTAGGTAGTGCAGTTTTTAATGGAAATAAAATTTATAGAAAAATAGTAATAGAAAATGGAAATATACTTATAAGTGATTTTTCTAATGATACGAATTTATATCCATATCAAAGTTGGGGAGAATTGAATGATGGAGTTAAATTTAAATTCTCGAAAGGATACAAGCGTATAAATTGAAAACAAAAAAAATTACACCACTTTTCTATCTTTTTTTAATTGGTATTTTCTTTGAAAGCCTTGATGCTTTTAGTTTATTTTCAATACCCATGCCTTGGATAGGAGTTTCTATTTTTATATTTATTTACGTAATATATTATTTTTTTGGTTTTGAAATTCAATTTAATCAATTTGATTCATTGAGAGTGTTACTTTTATATTTTACCTCTGTCACTTTAATTAGAGCTGTATCTTACAGCCCCGATCTACCTGAGTTTGCTACTTCTACATTCACCCAATACATTTCACTTAGACTTTTTAAGCTGCTTGGATTTATTGCTGTTATTTGGTTTGTCTACACTTTAAATCACTACTTTGAACGAGATACGATTATAAAATTTATATCTTTCATTGGGATAACAGTTTCAGTTTTGTCACTAATATCATACTTTTCATATATATTTGATTTTCAAGATTTTTCAAGAAACAGACCCGGCTCCGGAGGATGGTCACAACCAATAAAAAGGGCATGCTCGATTCTTAGGAATTATGGAACTTTTAGAGAGCCAAGCTTCTTGGCAGTATGGTTAGCACCTATCATCCCATTAAATTTTTATTTGGCACGAAAACAATCAGTTTGGTATGGATTGTCAATATTACCAATACTTGCAATTATTTTATCGAGAAGTTTAACAGGAGTAATTAGCTTGATTCTTGGAATCCTATTTGCATCTATTTTATGGACGTTAAAAAATAAAAATTTTGACCTTTTATTCATCATTCCAATCTGGTTATAAATTTCCAGCATTGGATCCTTCAATGTGTCCACCAGAATCTCCCGATAAATGTAACTGTTCATTATATGACGATAAATTAGATGAAGCTAAAAATTCAGAAAGCGTAACAAAAAGTTTATTCGAGAGAATCACTTTAATCACAAGGGGAGGATTAGATGGTTTTGAAAATATCACTATATTAAACGAATACATTTCTAGTGAAAATATTCAAATATTTGGACAAGGATTAGGGATTGCTAATTTAAATTTCTCTCCAACTTTTGATAATTTAACAAAGAAAAATGTAAATGGAGTAATTGTTTATAGAAATCCAGGCCAGATTGTTTCATTCAATAATTTGTATATAAATCTTTATTTTTCAAGTGGCATCATAGGATTATTGTGGTTTCTAATATTTTTATTAAATGTTTTGAAAAAACTTTATAACAAGGGAAATGAATATTCATTTTACATTTTTTCAAATTTAGTTGTCATCTTGCTAATGTATTTTTTTCAGGCTGAGGAATTAAGTACAATGTTCGCAATTTCATTAGGCTTAATGCTTTTAGAGTTTAAAAATGAAAAAGTATAAAAAAATATTAATTGTTACACATCAATACTTACCACATGTAAGCCCCCGAACAACCCGCTGGAAATTATTGGTAGACGAACTTATCGCCAATGGACATAATGTAAGTATTTTAACTGGGATGTATCCAGATTTTGATACAAATAATGTTGAAATAATATATTTTGGAAATAAAAATAATATAAATATAGTTTCAAATCTAAGAGAAAAATCAAAACAAGTTGCTTCCGGTGATGCAATTAAAAAAATATTTTATGGAGTTTTGAAAAAAATATATCGATTTTTTATCAATTATCTTGCTTGGCCTGATTATTCAATGTTTTGGCTTTATCAAATTCACAAAAACAGAAATAAAATTTCGAGGGATTACGATATCATAAT
>LUMH01000095.1_pt1 | contig 18041 bp, 15 predicted proteins | sample 730001 | NCBI WGS metagenome assembly LUMH01 (sample SAMN03860268, study PRJNA289734) | marine metagenome | biome: seawater column; feature: ocean; material: water; isolation source: Red Sea water column Station 34 - depth 25m | place: Saudi Arabia: Red Sea | collected 2011-10-15 | depth 25 m
GGTATGGAGTCGGCGAAAATGTGGATTCTCCTGTGATCTTCACTATTCCCTCCCCTTGAGAACCAAGAGGTGTAGTCGATCTCCTGGAGTGGTTGGACGGATCTGACGACGATCAGGCTGTCCGGCGGGTCGGCTGGATTTATCGGAAGAGTGGGGTCGTCTACGTTCTGACTGCTGTCCCTGGTGAAATTCTTGATTCCTATGATCAGTCCCAGCTCGTTTGGGATGTCCCCCGGGAGTTCCGGCTGATCGGTCGAACCTAGCATCCGGAATGCTCGCTCGATCTCGTCCTGTTCTAGCGAGCCTGCGGGCATCCCCCTCAACCATCCCATGGAGTCGGTAGCGTTCCCGTAGGCCCCGTCTGACTCGGACTCCGGGAGGTCGGACCTGTCTTCATGGAAGTGGATGTGGAGATCGGACCTGCGGTCCGCCCAGTACTCCAGTGTCGTGAGGCTCTTCTCTCCCTGCAGCCCTCCTGAGACTGGGAGGACGCTGTCCGTCCTCACTACCAGCTCCGCATCCCGAGGGAGGCGCTTGGACTCCCCATGGGGGTGGAATCTGGCCTCGATGTACGCGAGCTCCCACATCCTCCTGTCTGAGTCGTCGTCAGGTGGGGAGAAGTGGATGTACCCGAAGCCAGCTGATACCCCGCAGCTGATATCCAGGGAGCTCCTGGTGTAGAGTTCAGATGTGTTGTAGCTCTGGGAGCATTCGTCCTGACCCCCGTTGTCGAACCTCAGCGAGTAGGGCGAGGAGATCGAGGAGAAGGTGATGCCGCTCTCGTCTGGGGGGGTTGGGTTGAAGGGATTGAGGAGGGTTTCGAACAAGGTGTCGAACAGGTCCTGAGCCCCTCCTACCACGTCGAAGTAGAGCCTCTCGATTCCAACGGTGAATGTGAAGTCGTTAGGGGGAGTGGTGAATCTGGAGTCGATGACCCAGACGTAGCTCTCCCCGCCTCCGAGGTTCAGGAGGGAACCCGAATCTGAGTACGAGAACGCCTTGATGAGGGACACATGAAGCGACTTCATGTTCTCCCAGTCAGGGTCAGAGGCACTGCTACCGATTTCCTTCACGGTGAACTCGATTCCGGGCTCTATCCAGAGCTTGCCGCCCTCTATCCCGAATCCACCGAGGAACTCCAGGTTGATCTGCAAGCCGACCTGGACGTCATCGTCACCATCGCCGTCGACGTCCACTGCGTGGAGGAGAGCGTCGGTGTTGGTGTTCAGGAGGGAGAAGAGTGACGCGCTGAAGGAGACGATCTCGTACTCCTCGATTATCTGACCGTTAACATCGACGTACTGGGTCCAGATTACGTAGTCCGTGATGTTGAACAGGGTCTGCCAGATGTTGTCAACCATCCCCGGGTTGTTCCCCCCTGTCAGAAGCAGGTCGTACGGCTCCGGGTGTTGCGGAGCCGGTGGGGATGAGGAGACCATGGAAAGCCCGTCAATGGACGGGCCCACATCTGAGATGACGCTCGACGGGTCTGAGGATATGACCGAGTCTCGGACTGCGTCGATTCGAGAGTCCGCAATGGGTGAGACCGAGTTCGACCCGAGGAATGACTCCCTCTCCTCGAGCATGTCGTTTAGCTCATCCAGGACGTCGAAATCTTTGGATTCGAATCGAGGTTCACCACTTGCGTAGGTGAAGGGGAGGAGCAGTGGGGAGGCGAAAATCAGCACCAGGATCAGGGTGAGCCTGGAAGAGTTACGATTTTCCTCCCCGGAGGTCCTTTCTCGGTCCATTCTAAACCGCACCTCTTAGAGGTGCGCTATAGGGTGTTGCCCTGCTCGCGCTTCCGAATATCACGGTTTAGCGACGTAATCAGAGTGTGACGGACTGTTCCGAGCCGCAATGCGGGCAGTTGGTGAGAGCAGCGTCTATGCCCTCGGGGAGAGTGATTTGGAACTTCTTCGAGCATTCGGTGCATTGCTTCCTGACGGTCCTATCATCTGGGTCATCCTGTGATTGTGGTTCTTGTGGCAACTCCAGGTCTCCGAGGAGTGAGTCCTCCAGAGTGTCCTGAGGAATGGGGGCTTCTGCAGGCTTACTTGCTCCCAGTATGTCGAGCATCTCGTCATCCAGGTCTGGGCTGGCTGTCGGCTCGGGTGGTTGGAAGGATTGGGGCTGTGCCCTACCCCACATCTGGGCCTGCATCTGGGCGGAGGGGGGAGGTGGCGGGGATTCGTCCTCCTCTTCGGCTTCCGATAGTTCGGACATCCTTCTGTTCACCGCGTTGTTGTAGTAGAACAGCGATGCTACCGCGATTACCATCAGGGCGATTACTGACAAGGCTGCGATGATCTGCCATGTGAGTCCGCTGCTTTCATCGCTCTTCGTTACGATTACGAGTATTTCTGCATAGGAGGAAAGGCCGGCATCGTTCTGCACCCTGCAAACCACGCTTGTGGGGCCTTCTGAGTCGAACTCGTAGATGACCTGGGGTCCGCTGAACTGGATCTCGTTCTCGGTCCCCTGCTCGAAGGTCCACGTGTAGTCAAGTCCCTCGGACTGGTTGTCCTGCGCGAAGACCTGCAGAATCGTCGGATCCCCGCTCTCTACCTCAATCTGTGCTTCGTAGGGGGAAATAACCGGTGCCGAGACGTCCATGAAAATGACCGTGACATCCTGTCTGGTGGAGATTCCCGACTTGTCCGTGACGATGATTGAGGCGACGTGCTCTCCGGCGGAGTAGTCATCGGAGACCTGGATCGAGAGGGTGGAGGTGGGTTCCGATATGGAGTAGTTTGAGAGCACGATTGAGCCATCGAATAGCCAGTCTATGCTCTCGACGCCCCAATTATCAGTGAACGAGGCGCTTACAGACATCTCCTCTCCGAACCCCTTCGTTATCTGCCCTGACGGGGACAGTGAGACAGTGGGCGGGGACATGTCTGATACGGCGATCGTCCGGGTTGTGCTCGCGCTCCTAGAGTCGGTGGATGTCACGGATAGCCTGACCGAGTAGTTCCCGGGCTCTGGCCACGATTGCTCAGTGGTCACGCCGTTCACGTCGTTGACGCCATCGGAATCTGTGTCCCATGAGAAGCCCGAGATGGGTATCTGGTCGGATTTGTTGGGAGTCTCGGATGCGGACAGGGTCACTGATTCACCGACGTCCACTGAGTCCAAGTCGCTCTCGCTGGAGATAGTCGGGGAGAGGACCGGCGTGAGGGTCACCGTGACGGTGACAGCTGCATGCGAGGTTCCTGCCCCCCCGCCACCAGGGCCCGGCCTATTGTCCACGACAATGACGAGGTCTTCTCCGTCGGTATCGGAGGCTTCCCATGGAAGGTACCTCTCGCTGTTCACCAGGAGCATGTCCGCCGATACGATCCTCAGTGACGAGGACCAGTCGGAGGAGGGCGAGTAGAAGGAGAAAGCCGACTCCGTCATCACGAAGATGTCGGGCTCCCCTGCCATGGTTCTGGCGTGGATCTCTACGAAAGTTCCCTCGTCTACCGAGAAGGGCCCGTGGACGACGGAGTAGTCCCCGGGGCTTACCCGGTGGATTGAGTCGGATAGGGTGAACTCCTCTGGAGAGATTATCCCGCCATCGAGGGTGACCTCGGAGTCTTGTCCCCCTTGGGCTCCCTCTCCTGAGTCCTGTGGGTGAGCTAGGTTGTCGATTACCAGGTACCATCTGGTTGGGTCGCGGTCCGAAGGGACGTTCCAGTGCCATTCGCCTTCTCCTGAAAATGACTCGAAAACAGAGTCACTGACCCAGACCGAGTCCATCCTGTATGTCTGTTCGTTCTGATAGACGGAGACGGTGTTTGACGGGAATAGGAGGATGTCTATCTCCGAATCCGCAGAGATTTCGAAGAAAAGCGATTCGCCCTGGGAAAGGACGCCCAAGTCCACCCTCAGGCAGGATTGGTCTGAGAGGCTCCAGTTTGAGGGCAGGCTTTCTAGATTGGAGTTGGAGCAGGAAATGACTCCCTTGGTGGATGAGGCGGCTACCGAGGAGATTGGCGTCATCAGGATGAATACCGCAAAAACGCACGCCCAACGCATCATCCGCCCGTTCGCCCTTTCCTTTTGAACGGTATCGCAATCGCGTTCGGACTTTGATCTACAGATTTCTGGGTATGGGCGTCTGCGGGAACCACCTCAGTAGCACTACGTCCCCTACCGATCTGACCCAAGTCCATGGGACGGCTACGTGGGTTCTTCCCTCGACGATGGCATCTGGGGGGTCCGAGACGAAGATGTGGGTGCAGGACCAGTTGTTGACGTCGATGACGGTGTCATGCACTGTACCGAGGAGGCGTCCGTCGGGGATGATAACCGGTAATCCCCTGATTTCCGAAGCGTGACGGTCCGCCATGCACGTACGCCACTCATCATTCGGCATCAATCTGACGGAATGGAGCGGTTACTTGCCCCTATTCTTGTTCGCCTTGAGGCTTGGTCGGAGTTTCTCCGCTCCCTTCCCCTTGTTTAGTAGGCCTCTGCCCCTCTTCCCTGCGCCTGTCTTGCCTCTGAACGCGCGTCCGCGATGACTGGAGCCGCTGGAAACCCATCCAAGGTCCTTGTCCGACTTGATTGCAGGGTGCTCTGGGTCGATCATGATGACCTCGTAGAACTTGTTCTTCCCGTCCTCGCCGACCCAGTATGAGTTCAGGACCTCGAGGTTCGGGTACCTCCTTGCTGTCCTCTCCTCTGCGATTCTCTGGATCGACTTGGCCATTGTGATCTTCTTGATACCGGCCTTGGAGGGCTTTCTCTTCATGTGTATCTTGCCCTTCCTGAGTCCACCGCGTCGGACTCTGGTTCGTACTACAACCACTCCTTGCTTGGCCTTGTAGCCCACTCTCCTGGCTGCGTCAATTCTGGTTGGCTTGTCTATCCTGGAGAAGACTGGGTCCCTCCTCCATCCTGCCATCCTGTCGATTCTGTACCTAGAGGGCATTCCCTCCTTGGGCTGCTTCCAAACTCCACTTACGTGCTTGTACAATCCCATGGGCATACCTCTAGCGGCCCGCCGACCTAGAACTCATTTATGAGCCTGCTTGCACCAAGGAGAACCGATGGATGAGCGCATGAGAGAGGTACTTTTCGTCGATATTGGCTCGCTGAGGGGTCACGAGGAGGTCATTCCCGACAATCTGGCCAAGCGGGAGAAGAAGCTTCTTTCCAAGGGATTCTACAAGCCGATAATCGTTGACCGATCCTCCATGGTGATTCTCGACGGTCATCACAAATGGACTGCTGCAGGCAGGTTGGGGCTTGCGAGAGTACCTGTCATCATGGTTGATTACCTAGATGATGAAGGAGTACTAGTGGATGTTTGGCCAAACTGTGGACGGGATTCGATAACCAAGACCGAGGTCCTAGACATGGGGTCATCGGAATATGTATTCCCCCCAAAGACCAGTCGTCACACCTTGCCATTCGAGATACCCTCGATTAGCATACCACTGGCCGAACTGCAGGATTAGAGCCCGGAAAAGATGGGTTTGGTCTCAGTTTGGAAATGCACTCCTGGAGCGAGCGGGGATGAAAACATAATGAGACCCCCGAGTGATTAGATCAGCCCTATGGCAGCCGGGGTAGAGAGGGTTTCGTGGGGAGTCCGGAATCTCTCGATGGCCATACCTGGTCCAGAGACTGGTGGCATACTCCTGGTGGAGGGGGGGAAGAGAGCGGGCCTAGCGCTCTGCAGAGAGATGCTTTGCGAGGAAATCTATGCAGGGAGGCCGGTTCACTGGATTGATGGTGGCATGAGCCTGGACCCCTCCGCCCTCATTCGGCCTCTATCGGACAGGGGCAGAACTCCGAGTAGCCTCTCGCTACTACGCACCTGCAGGGCCTTCACCGCCCATCAGATGCATGAATTAGTGTCGAGGCTGGAGAGGGACTTACTCGTATTCGAGGACGGGAGGGACGTTCGCTTGGTCGTCCTGAGCGATCTCGCGAGCATGTTCGCGGATAGCCAGGTGAAGAAGGCGGAGGGCATTGCGATGCTCGAAAGCTGCCTGAGGGTGAGCAAGGAGGTTGCTGAAGAGAAGGGCCTGCTGGTGGTGATCACCGTCGTCAGAAGAAGGTCCCCCCCGCTGCCGAAGACAATGATATCGGTCATGAGGGGGCAGGCTGATGACAGGATATCCCTGATCTCCTACAGGGGAGGGCAGATGACTGCGAGGCTGGACTCCCTCGGCGTGACCGTGCGCCCACTGTCCAATCGGGCTCCCTATCCGAGGCTGAGCGATTTCACCGGAGAAGCCCAATCCTCCAGGGAAGTCTGCACAGAGCCGCCTCTGGAGAGCCTCTCCTCGGACAGTCCGAACGGTGACAACAAGGACGACGCGGCACGAAGCGCGAGTGCCTCGTAGTACTGGACCTCGCCTCTCTGGCCGATGACGGATGGGCTTCTTGAGAAGACCTCCGACCCCATTCTCACTCTGTCCTCGGGTACCGATCTAGATCTGTCTACGACTACGAATCGGACCTTTCTTCCAGGGGGGTTACTCTGCCCTATCGACTCTCCTCTGAGCAACGCGGATGCGGTGAGGTTCAGTACTCTGTGCTCTCCTGCCCTCCTTCTGACCCGCCTAGAGACTACCAGTTTCGAAAGTGGCACCTGCCCGGTCCTCAGTTCCCCTATCCGGCTACGGAACGCGGAGATGCAGCGTCTGACCGCATCCTCCGGAGAGCCCTCCCTGAGTTCTTCCAGGATATCCTCCTGTATGTCCCGTACCCACTGGCAGGTGGAGTGCTGTCTGAGTTCTATCCCCCTTACCTTCCACCCCTTCTTGCCGTACGCGAAGTACTTCGTCAGGGAGGAAACTCCGGTCGTCCTGTTGGGCACGAAGGCTATCCAGTCGTAGATGTCTTCGAGTTCTATCGGAATCCCGGACGATGCCTCTATCTTCAGCATCAGGGTTTCGATTGATTCTTCCTGCTCGGATTCCGTCCGCCCTTTGACATCGACCAGCCAGATGGAGTCCACTATGGCGTGGAGGCACTCCCATCCGTCCTCCTCGGCCATTCTCTTGGACTCCAGGAGGATGTCCCTCGACCAAGCGCATATCGATTCGTGGCACTCTATCCTCCCGAATCTGGCGTTCCTGTATCCAGTGTAACCGAAGCAGGTGACGAGGAGCCATTTGAGCACGTTCTGCCTCCTGTCCCATGAGTCTCCCTTCTCCTTGGACCTGGCCTTCAGCTGTCTGCGCCTGCTGATTATGGGCGCGACCACCCTTCCCAGAAATCCGTGCCTCAAAGTGCAGGAGTGCGCCTTAATCTCCGGTACATTGAGCTCCATGTCGATGGGAGATGTCTGTCGGCTCTCTATCGCCCTACGGGCCTCACCGGGGTCCAGGGGGAGCCGGCCGCTCCTCAGGTCGGAGCGATTGGCGGGGTCGCAGCAGTCGCAATTCATCGTCTCCGGGCTTATGTTCCGAGTTGCTATTATGCTGGGGAAGAGGCTTGTGAAGTCAAGTTCGAACACGTTCCTGTGAACGCCGGGAATCGGGTCTAGGTACAACCCGCCTCTGTCTGCCAGAATCATCTCCCTGCCGTCTTTGAGGTCCTCGGCCCTGTTCTTCTTCCATGGGACGAGGACGCCGTCCTCCATTGACTGCCTGATCTGTATCGCGGAGATCGCGGAGCCCGGTGACAGCCTCGACAGGTCCTGCATCGGTATCCCCGATGCCCTGGAGAGCTCCATCAGACCCTCGATCCCCCCTTCCTTGCCGATGAATGACGAGCCCATGTCGACGTGCAACCTCCCCTCCAGCGCGTGGTAAGCCTCGGACCTGACGAGTCTCCCGTAACTCCAGTTCGTTATCGCCTTCCTCCTGAGCACCAGGTTCCTCCTCATCCTGCCCAGCCTCAGGGCCTGTCCGCTCGACGAGGCCATCGAAAGGAGCGCGGGGAAGTCGATGACGTCGCCCTTCCTAGTCAGCAGGACGTCCGGGTCCATCCACCCGACGGCTCTCTCGAGTTCGTGGATGAAGCTCTCGGGCTCTCGCCCGGGGCTCATGGAAATGCGTATCGATCCCAGCTTTCCGGGGCTTCTGCCATCACCCAAATCAGTCAGGGTGGCGAACCTGATCTCTCCACGGGGGGTTCTCTTCCCGTAGGCGTCGCGACAGTCAACCGAGAGCGATGCCCTGCTGATGGCTGGAGGCTCCCACTCCTCCTCGCTGCCCTCCAAGGGCTCTATCCCTCGATTCGAGACCCTAACCCTGCTCATAGGGCGTACCCCCATGTCGAACAGGAACCTCTGAGTGGGTTTGGGGTCCACGGAGAAGACCTGGAAGTCCTCCCACTCCCCCAGGGACAGTATGAGGTTCGCCACCCTGGACAGCATCCCCGTCCTGGAGACCTCTACTGCGAGGACCTCCGTCTGGTTCGTGGATTCGTGGCTTATCAGCCTCTTTTCGAGACTCGTTGATAGTTCCCCGTGGGAGGCTTGGACTCCGGCGTCCTCAAGCCTGTCGGAGAGCATTCTGAGTTTTCCAGGGCTACCCGAGACGTGCAGCACCGGCGACCATGGGACCATGTGCAGGGAGGCCTTCCCTCCGTCCTCCTTTATCCAAACGGACATTTGCCCGGACGTCCCATCCTGATGAGCATCGAGCACCCAGCCTTCAGGCATCCCCTTTCGACGCTCCTTCGAGCTTCGATATCCGGGAGCTGAGTTCCACGAGCATCGCTAGCAGCGCTGGCTCCAGCTCGTCGGAGGCAGGCAGCATACCACAGGCCGAGGAGCGGCTCCTCACCGACTTCAGAAGTCGGTCGAACTCCTCCCTCTCGTCAGACCGGAGGGTCTTCCTGAAGGACGACCAATACTCCGCCCTCCTCTCTATCCTGTCCCTCCAAGTTGGTACCGTTCTTCCCATGGGACCCTGACATTTGATTGGCGGTATCAAAAAGATTTCACAGGGGCATTCGCGAACCTGAAAGTGAAGCATCCGAAGATTGAGAGGTCGCGGGATAATCATTCATTACAAACTCTGAATAGTTTTGTTGTGTTCGAAAGTTTGCCATGATTGAGGGAGTACCGGTTGGAGATGCCGAGGGGCAGGATGCCTCGTCCTCCAAACTGAAGTTGTTGGGGGTCGCTATCTCCATGGTCGCCATAATGCTGCTAGTTTCCATCCAGGGGTGGATAATCGACGATGTTGTGGACGAGATAAAGAAAGACTTGGGGATTTACGAGAGAGTGCCCGTATGGGAGAGGTCTGAGTGGCCGTACATCACGAGTGGCAGCTACAGTTACGTCATGGAAATGGGGGATTACGGTATTCTGGAGACGGACAACGAGTGGAACTCTGAGCACCACTTCGTCAGTTTCGACCTGCCCATGAGCGAGGGCGGGTCCGCACCGAACGGAGTGGTGAGTCTGGCTGTGTGGCTCCCCGATGTACCTCCCGGCGTCCAGGTCCCAGTGATCGCGGAGTTCGGACCCTACTTCGACGAGGTCAGTGTCGAAACCCCATCGATAGAGGTTCCCGGAACGTGGCTGGGACAGATGATAATCGACCAGATCCTTCCACATGGATACGCATTCGCCCAGGTCTCTGTGATGGGGACCGGTAGATCGAACCACTGCATGGACCTGATGGGCAATGCGGAGCAGTTGGGGGTCGACGCGGCCGTGACCTGGTTGGGGACCCAGGAATGGAGCAACGGCGGGGTATCTATGATCGGCAAGTCCTACGATGGCTCGACCCCTTGGCAGGCCGCTACCTTCGGGAACGAGTACCTGAAGACGATAGTGCCCATTTCGGGACTAATCGGAGTCATGGAGCTCATGTGGAAAAACGGGAGCAGCGAGGCCAGGGCCCCGATAATGCACAACGGCGTTTACGGCTCCTACGGGATCGACGGGGACCAGGAGGACATAGGCAACATGTGTCCCGACTACATCATCGGTCCCGGCACTGGGGTGGCTGCTTACATGTGGGGCGGAGAGGCAGCTGGAACGTACTGGGAAGAGAGGTACTTCCTTGACAGGGTGCTGAATAACTACAGAGGCTCCGTCTATCTGATACAAGGGATGCACGACTGGAACGTGGATCCGCACATGGCCGTTCCCGTGATCAACCAACTGAAGGACTCGGGGATCGAGGCGAAGGGGCTGTTCGGCCAATGGGACCACGATTACCCGGATAGGCCCGACTACCACTTCGATCGTTCGGGAGAGGGCAGAGGAAGGGAGGCTTACCCGCAGATGGTGAGGTTCGACTGGATGCAGGATCTGCTGGAGTGGTTCGATTGGTACCTGAAGGGAGTCGGGGAGCAACCTGGGCTTTTCGTCGAAATCCAATCCAATCAGGGACAGTGGAGGATCGAGGACCGCTACCCTCCAGATGGGATGGAGTCGATATCCCTGGATCTGGGAGGCGCGATGATGAACGTGGCGGGAACGACCACCATCCTACCAAATGGGAACTTCGGCCCAATCTACGAGAGCGAGCCGTTCGAGGAGCCGATCTGGATATCCGGACTTCCCAGGCTGCATGTGGAGGTCAGCACCGCTACCGTCGGAGGCCAGATCTACGCACTGCTGGAGGACTGCTCCGAGGCCGGCGACTGCATACACATAGGTCACGCGATAATGGATCTGAGATATCACGAGGGCGGCACACAGGAGCAGACGTGGCTTCCCATCTTCCAGACGATCAATGCAAAGATGGAGTTCTTCGCGATGGACGCGCAGATCGAAGCCGGCCACTTCTTGCGCCTCTCGCTGGCCAGCACGGGAGAGGACTACCTGCCGGCATCCACCAGCTCGATCGTCCAGATCCAAGAGGGCTCCTCATCGAACCTGATTCTGGACACAATCCATGAGGCCGACAAGCTATTGTTCGACCCTCCGCTATGCACCCATCCCTACTGTCAGGACTGGTTGAACCAGACCGCACAGTGATTGGGTCGCCCGGACTAGCAGCAGCTGTCTTTCACCGCGTCTTGGGCGCAGAAGCAGGTCTTGGCTGGTACGATGTCCGCACGGGAGCTCCTCTCGTTGAACAGAGCGGTGACCTCGGCGAGCTCCTCTTCTGCTCCCCCCTTTGCCTCCAGGCATAGCTTGAGGCCGAGGAGGCCCCACATGTTGTCCTTCCAGAGGTCGATATCCGCTCTGTAGACCTCCTCTGCTTCCTCGACATGCCCCTGCTCAAGTAGGAGGGCGCCAAGGATGTGGCGAACTGGTTGCATCTGCCCCCAGGGCTCGTTGTATGCCAGGTTCAGCGACAGGTCCACTCCTCGGCGTAGTTCGTCGAAGGCCGCAGTGAAGTCGTGGTCCTCTCCATTCTCCTTGGCGAGGAACTGCCTCCTGTACTCGATCTCGCCCTCGAGGATGGCGGCATTGACGTTCAGTATCGAGGGTCCTTCTGAGGGGTCCTGGTACATGAAATTGTTATGCATCATCCTGCCAGCGAGCGCCGGGTTCTCCAAGGCCGCCTTGAACAGCTCCTGCTCGGCCTCAGCCTCCGGGACCATTCCCTTCGAAGCATAGGCCACTCCACGGGCGTAGTGCTGAGTGGCTATGGTAGCTGGGAACACATCCCCGTCCGTGTACATCTCCTCTGCCAGTATCTCGTCCCACTTGCCGAACCTGATCATGACATGCCAGGGCATGGTGACGTAGGACTCCAGGAAAATCGCTCCCATCGGGATGATTCCAGCGAGCATGAACTGTGCCCCTCCGTTCTCATCACCTGCCGGCAAGGTCTCGACGGCCTTTCGAGCGTACTTGAGAGCAGTTTCGTACTGGCCATCGAACATGGCGCACCAGACGACGAAGTGGTGGTTGTGCATTCTGTAGAACTTGTAGAACTGAGATTCGTTGCCTGTGATTTCGACGTAGCGATCATCGGCTTCCACCGCGGCTATGTTGCAGTCGATGGCCTCCTTCCACTGCCCAACCCATGCGTCGATGTGCGAGGGCATGTGGACGAGGTGTCCCAGGCCCGGCATGCGAGTTCGAAGTACGTCCGCCGCGGGTAGTGCCTTCTCCGGGAAAGGGGAAAGCTCGAGTGCGTGGCAATAAAGGTGGCACAGCGCGGGGTGGACCTTTGCCTCGTCACTAGACTGGAATGCATCCTCCAGGATATCGACGAGTAGCAGCGTGTTGTCGTCAGCTGGGGTTATCTCTCCCGTTGCCGGGTTCTTGTCCCAGAGCTGCCATGCCTTCAGGTTCATCAGGGCCTCGACGTAAATGGCGGTGACGTCCAGGTTGCCTGCGTACTTCTCGTAGAGAGGTGCCATGGCTTCTGCGAATGCGACGTTCAGCTCGGGGCTGTTGCCCATGTTCAGAGATGCGGGATCGGCTGCATCACGGGCCTCAGCAGAGTGGCGAGTGGATAGCGCCCTGATCAGGTCCTGCTCCAACTCGCTGCAGTGACCCATCACGGAAAGGCCCTGCTGGATGGCGTCATGGCCCGATCCGAGGCCTGGCTCCCAGTTGTAGTTGGAGGAGACGCAGTATGCGATCCCCCACCAGGCCATGGCGCAATCGGGGTCAAGCTCAGTGCACTTTGTGAAGCAGGCAATTGCCTGTTCGTGGTTGTAGTTCAGCATGTGTCCGTATCCCTCGACGAAGGTTTTCCTCGTCTCATCGTTAGCGCAGGTTACCGAGGCGGCGAACTCGTAGTTGCTCTCATTTCCATAATCATATTCCGTTGGTGCAAGTGACATGTTTTCACGGAAAACGGTGAGAATATAAAACCGCGGTTTACTCCTATATAACTGAGGAAAATGCTTGTTTTTTGGTCCGCGCTCCCGGACTTGAACCGGGGACCCCCTGATGGCTGCCTACAACCGTGTGTTTTCAGTCTACAGTCAGGTGCTCTAGCCAACTGAGCTAAGCGCGGCAGAGCAATCGAGTGCCTCTCGCCTTATCTCGCTTTCCGGTGAATAGGTGTGATTTGACGCAGACTTCATTGTTACCTCCGGCGAATCCGAGTTGGTCTGATAATCGGCTTCGGAGACCATACAAGTTCCTCAACGGTTAAGAAGGCAAAGAACGGACTGAGGGGGCGTAATAGGCAGAAATGCCTGGGATGCGCGAGGCGAGTTAATGGTAGAGGTGCCCAGTAGTTCAGTAACCCCAGAAGGGCCCGCAAATGCCCCTGCTAGGGTTCCTACGGCACTTACCGATCGAGAGTTGGAGAACTTCGGGCCACCGGATCCGAGGATCCTCGTCTGCGGTTGCGGAGGATCCGGCAACAACACCATGAACAGGATCACGCACATAGGCGTGGAAGGAGCCATCACGGTTGCCATCAACACGGACAAGCAGCACCTCGACAACACCAGAGCAATGCAGAAGCTTCTGGTTGGAAGACACATCACGAGAGGCCTCGGTGCAGGGGGAGACCCCGTCATGGGCAGGAGATGCGCAGAGGCCGGCAGGGACGTGATCACCAAGATCGTTGACGGAGCGGACCTGGTCTTCGTGACAGCGGGGCTGGGAGGGGGAACCGGGACCGGTATCGCCCCCATCGTTGCAGAGGAGGCCAAGAGGTCCGGCGCCCTGGTCGTCGCTGTCGTCACCACGCCATTCAACGTCGAGAGGCGCCAGAGGATGGAGAGGGCCCTTGAGGGCCTTGACCTCGTTCGGAAGGCTGCCGATGCAGTCTTGGTTCTGGACAACAATCGACTCCTCCACTTCGTGCCGAACCTCCCTCTGGACGAGGCATTCAGCATAATGGACCAGCTGATCGCCGAGATTGTGAAGGGAGTGGTAGAGACAATCACACTCCCGAGCCTGATCAACCTGGACTTCGCTGACGTTCGCTCCATCATGAAGGGAGGGGGAGTCACGATGATGCTCTACGGTGAGAGTGACCAGGGCCCGGAGGAGGTCGTTCACGAGTCCCTGAACCACCCATTGCTGGACATTGAGATCGATGGGGCGACCGGGGCGCTTATCCACGTAACGGGAGGGCCTTACATGACTCTCGAGCAGGCGAACCAGGTCTGCGACCTGATGACCGCCCGCCTATCGCCCAACGCCAACGTGATCTTCGGTGCAAGGCAGGACCCCGCCTTCGGCGACACCATCAAGGTCATGTCAATCATCACCGGAGTGGCCCACGAGAGGCTGGGCAGGGAGATGGTCAGCGCGGACATGCTCGGGGAGGCCCTCAACATCGCGAGGAAGAGCCGGGAGAGAAAGGACAGTGGATTCCAGAGGTTTGACTAGTGAGCAGGTATGGAGAAGCCTCAAAGATGACGGATTGGAGGAATAGGTGATGCGAAAGACACTGGTTGCCTTCGGTCTGGCGTTTTTCCTGCTCTCTTCAGTAGTGGCAGCCCCCGTTTCCGCTCAAGCGGCAAATGACCCAAAGCAACCCTCAGTGGAAAACCCGCACATGCACTTCTGGGGAACAGGGGACCTGTCCTCATGCTGGACCCACTTCGACAGCAACGACTCGACGGGCTCTTCCGAGGAAGGATTTGGGGAGAGGAGTTACGGAAGCGGCCAGGTGGAAATCTCCCTTTCCTGTAGGATGCAGGACAACCTGAAGGAGGACATGTACCTGAATCCAAATGGGACCATCCTGATAGAGGTCGGAGTGAACATTTTCTCAGGGGAGTGCGAGAACGATCAGGGTAACTGCCAAGAGTTGACTCTTACGCTCAGAAGAGGAAATCTCGCGGTCGCGAGCCAGGAGTTCCCCGCAGTATCGGTTGATGGGGACGACGAGCAGGTCAGGTGGGAGGTTCCTGTCGACAGGAACATGACGGTCTGGAACAAGAGCATTGAGGAGCCCACCATCGACATAGAGTTCTCTAAGCCCGGGTACAACGGTGTGGGCTGTGGCCTTTTGTTCGACTGCACTGGGTCCTTCAGGTTCTACTACTCAAACAACCAAGACGGAATGGATGCTGAGGTCCTCTGGCCGGTCATGAACATGACTGAGGTCCCCTCGGATGGTGAAGGCGGTGACGGAGAGGACGGTGGTAGCCTGCCCGGCGGACTGCCGGGCTTCGGACTAGCCGCTGGCCTTGGCTCTCTGGCGCTCGCGGCAGTGGCTGGTAGCTCCAGGCTCAGCAGGGACTAGGTCTCCGTCCTTTGGCAACTAGGGCAGAAGTCCAGCCTCCTGCCTGCGATTACCTCTCTGACCACCTCTGTACCGCACGAGAGGCAAGGCAGCCCGTTCCTGCAGAAGACTGCGTGGCGGTACGACCTTCTCCTCTCCCCCCTCTCCTTGCCCTTCTCCGCGACCTCCTTGGGGACGGTGAGTCCGCCTGTTTGGTAGGACATAACACAGAGGCGCTTGGCCTCCTCGGCCCATGCTCTCTTCCTCTCCTCCGAGAGCTCCCTTGGCTTGGCATGGGGGTTGACTCCCGACTGGTGGAGTATCTCGCTCCTCAGGTAGTTCCCCACTCCGGCCAAGAAGGACTGGTCTAGCATCAGGCTGGATGCCTTCCTGTTTCTGTGCCTCTTGCCATCGAGCATACCCATTATGATCTCGGGGGTACAGGACTCGTCGAGCACGTCCGGGCCCAGTCTTGAGATGAAGGGGTGGCTCTCCTCATCGCGTGATGGTATCATCTCGACATCGGTTGCGGACCAGAGCCTCACCGCGTAACCCTCTGTGAGGAACTCGGCCCTGAGGGCTCTCCCCCAATTCAGCTCGGTGCTCCTCCTGTTGACTGTCCAGCGCCCATAGAGCTGGTTGTGGCTGTACATCGAGAGGCCACAGTCGAACCGTGTGAGCATCGCCTTCCCGCGCGTAGTTACCGACACCACCTGGGAATCGGCCACTACCGTCTGGAACTCCATTATCGGAGGGTAGTGGAGCTCGATCGATTCTATCTCCTGGCCCACCAGCCTCTTCGATACCCTGTCAGCAGCCCTCCTTATCTCGGGCCCCTCTGGCATGGTGCCACTAGATTGAACCTATACAAAACTCCGCGTTTTCATAGGTTCTCAACAAGTGATTGGGAGTTCTCTCTAGGCACCTCTGAACCTGTCAGAGATGTTACCAAGGACTACCAAGCCTCCGAACCCCCCGACAATCAGACATGCCGCAGGGAATATCGTCTTGGCCAGGGGACCGTATGGCTCCACCAGATAGACCCCGACGATGAGGCCTATCAGTCCAGTTACGAAGGGGATCAGGTGATAACCCCATGGGACGTTGTCGGCGAACCTTTCCTGCATACGTAAACTTACAGTGGTTGCACAGATTAATTTTTGTCAGACTAAACAGGTACCCTATGGTTAGGGAAATATTTCCAATATTTTGAAATCGGACGAATCCATGAATGGGTCAATGGGCAGCATCAGATCACTGATCCTCGGTACGAAGAGTGAGGATGTAGATGGTTTGAGGGAAAGGTATGGAGCACCCCCCTCACAGTATATCACATTATCAAACGGAGAGAATATCCACCTCCGAGATGAGGGAGATTCCGAGGCACCTCCGATTGTCCTTCTTCATGGACACAGTGAGGATTTGCATACATGGGATCAATTCGTGAAGCATCTCGTTGAGGGCTTTAGAGTTGTCAGATTTGACTTACGTAGGCATGGTTTGACAGGCCCAGCATCAGACAACCAGTACGGGATTGAAAGTTATGTTTCTGATCTATCATTGGTCATTGAGCATCTTGGAATCGATAGTTGTGATTTAGTTGGCCACTCCATGGGAGGTAGAATTGCTGTCAAATTTACAATGGAAAACCCTGACAGAGTTCGCAATCTAGTACTACTCGCTGCAAGCGGGGCCCCGCGAGAAAATGAGGGCTCGCCACCATTGGCAATGAAACTGATGAAAAATCCACTAGGGAGATTTTTGATTAGGCGTATGTGGTCTAGAAAAATGGCCAAAGACACCCTGATCGATATGGTGCATGATGGTTCATTGGTCACTGATGAAGAAGTAGATAGGATGTGGGAATTCTCTAGATATCCGGGAAGTATGGATGCAATGTTTCGAGAATTTGGGATGGTCTGGGACGACTTCATCCCTAAAGAAATTGAAAAAATTACAACAAATACTCTGATAATTTGGGGAGAAGAAGACACCATTTGCCCAGTTGAAATGGGGATTTGGTACAATTACCATCTTCCTAATTCGACATTTATTCGCTTGCCAGAAATAGGCCACAATCCCCAATTTGAATCTCCGGACGTTTGCCTGGATGAAATCTCCTCCTGGTTGGGAACCCTCTGAATGCGACTGGAGCCAGAGGGCCGCCTATGCTAGTTGGAGAATCTGTTTTGCGGGTTTTTTCACAAAAACTTAGCATCTGATGACTGATTAGATATGCTTTTGCAGATAATTTCCTGATGAGTCTATGAGTTCCAAAGCAGAAAGGACCGGTTTCAAGAAAAGGGCACGAGCCAGAGCCAAGAAGCACGAAACGAAGGCTGGAGCGTCGATTTCAAAGGAAAAGACGACGGGAAGAACTCCTTTGCGACGGAAAGCAGCCTATCTCTTAACGGCCCTAATATGTATGGTCCTGATTGCTGGTTCCATCGGAGTATCCCCCGATCGCCCCTCTCGCAATATTCCACAAACTCCTCCCCCTCTCACAAATGGTACTGTTTTTTTCGCGCCAATAGCAGTACCGGGCACCCCACTCTCACCAATATTTTCCACTGAGATGAGCGTGACATGGGATAGGAGCGACATATTTGTCGTCGTTGCAGATGGGGATAAGAAGGAAGAGTGCGACAGTATCCCATTCCTTGAGAGGTTCCAATCCACCAGCGAAATCTGCAAAGCTGGAGATGAGGAGTACGAGGTCGTGAGCCTCGACAACTCAACTGGTTTGGAGTGGGAAATTGGTGACGGAACTTACTATTTCGGGATCGGCACGCTAGGAGAGGGGTTGGAAAATATATCCGGATTGAACATGGACATTTCTATCGATATGAGGCTATCTCTGGCTGGTTATCTCATCCTTCTACCACTAGCCGCTTATGGTCTGATGACTATCAAAGGATACAGAGTTCGAATGATAGAACCCCCCTGAGCATATTGACCTCTCAAAGGGGCTCTAGAGCGAACCCACTGAGAACCCTCTGAATAGTATGCGCTTCAGAGGGTAGCGTACCT
>LUMH01000913.1_pt1 | contig 18021 bp, 20 predicted proteins | sample 730001 | NCBI WGS metagenome assembly LUMH01 (sample SAMN03860268, study PRJNA289734) | marine metagenome | biome: seawater column; feature: ocean; material: water; isolation source: Red Sea water column Station 34 - depth 25m | place: Saudi Arabia: Red Sea | collected 2011-10-15 | depth 25 m
TTATAGTACAGAATATAATTTAAGTTTATTTGAACTCCTTAAGTCATATTCAACAATTATTATGACCAAAGACTTTCAAAAAATGAACATTCCAAAATTACCTGTCTTTACTGCTGAGGATGGAATTAAAACTATAAGAGAGTTTTTTGGTAAATTAATTGATTGGAAAAAATTAGATGATTTAATTCCCAAAAATTTTAAAAGCGGCTCAAAATATAAACGTACTGGGAAAGCAGGAATTTTTGCTGGTTCATTAGAATTAGTTAAAGAAGGAAACCTGACTATGAAACAAGATAAATTATTTGACGATATTTATGTGAAGGAAAATAATGATTAAAAAAGAAAAAATTTCAAAAGATAATATCGTTAAATTTCCATCTAAGCTATCTGATTTGGAAAAAGAAATTGAAGCAGTAATTTTTGCTGCTGCTGAACCATTAGATGTTGATACAATCGAAAGCAAAGTTACTAAAAAAGGTAGCGTATCTAAATCATTAGAAAAGTTGCAGCAAGAATACTCTAAACGTGGAATTAATCTAGTTTGCATAAAAGAAAAGTGGTCTTTCAGAACTTCTCCTAATTTGTCAAATATTATGTCACAAGAAAGGACGGTCGAAAAAAAACTTTCTAGAGCTGCTGTTGAGACTTTAGCCATAATCGTTTATCACCAACCTGTTACTAGAGCTGAGATTGAGGAGATAAGAGGTGTTGCATTTGGAACGAATACTCTTGAAATATTGATGGAACTCAACTGGGTGAAACCAGGAGGTCGTAAAGATGTACCAGGTAGACCAATTCAGTATGTTACAACTGATGAATTTTTAAGTCATTTCAATCTTCAAAAATTATCTGATTTACCAACAATTGATGAATTAGGTGCTGCTGGATTAATTGACAGTTCTAGTGTTGATAATGCAATTTTTGGAACTGGAAAATTATTAACCATAAAAAGGTTATAAGTTTTTCATGAGCATAGGAATTTGGCAAATAGCAATCGTAGTTATATTAGTAGTCTTATTATTTGGACGAGGTAAAATCTCTAGTCTGATGGGTGATGTAGCTAAGGGAATTAAAAGTTTCAAAAAAGGAATGGCGTCAGATGTTACTGACGATACAGAGCCAAAAAATATATCCGACGAAAATAAAGACTCAGAAAACAAAGATTAAATCACATGCCTACTATTGGTTGGTTTGAGATATTAATTGTTGTTGGTATTGCAATTGTTGTTCTTGGTCCTAAAGATTTTCCAATCATGTTAAAGAAAGCAGGTTCTTGGATAGGGACTGCAAAAAGATATGTGAGCAACATTCAAAATGAGGTTTCTAATTTAGAAATTGATGAAGAAAAAATTGATAATGAAATAAAAAAAGAAACTAAAAAAGATGAGCAATGAAGAAAATGAAGGTGGATTTGTTAGCCATCTAACAGAACTAAGAAAAAGATTAATACATAGTTTTATATTTCTAATAATCTTTTTTGTTATTTGTTATATATTTGCAGAACATATCTACGGTTTTTTAGTTGATCCATTTGCTCAAGCTGTAAAAGATGATGGATCTGATAGAAGGCTTATTTTTACCGCCTTACAGGAAACTTTTTTAACGTATATCAAGGTATCTTTTTTCACAGCTTTTTTCGTGACCTGTCCATTTATTCTAATGCAAATATGGAAATTTATTGCACCAGGGTTATATAAACATGAAAAAGTTGCCATACTTCCATATCTTGTACTAACACCAATTCTTTTCTTTTTAGGAGGTATGCTTGTTTACTATTTGATAATGCCTCTAGCTATTAAATTCTTTTTATCATTTGAAAGTACAGGGATGTCTACAAGTCTACCAATTCAATTAGAAGCCAAAGTAAATGAATACTTGTCACTTGTTATGAAGTTAATTTTTGCATTTGGAATAAGTTTCCAACTACCTATAGTCTTAAGTTTGTTAGCAAGAATAGGTGTTGTTGACAGTCAATTTCTAAAAGAAAGAAGAAAGTATGTTGTAGTAATTATATTTGCTGCTGCTGCATTGCTTACACCACCAGATCCAATTACTCAAATAGGTTTAGCTATTCCTTTATTAATTTTATATGAATTATCAATATTTTCAGTAAAATTTATAGAAAACAAAAATTTAGAAAAGACTGATGCATAATTTAAAAGAAATTAGAAAAGACTATTCAAAATTTGAAAAAGATCTTGAAAAGCGTTCAGTTAAAATTGATTTTAATAATTTAAAAAAGCTTGATGAATTAAATAGAGATTTAATTCAAAAGAAAGAAAATTTAGAAAAAGAAAAAAAAGATATTTCAAAATCTAAAGATGAAAGTTTATTCAAAAAATCTAAAGAAATCTCTACTGAATTAGAAAAGATCGCTGAGCAACAAAAAAATACTAAAACTGAATTAGATAACATTTTATCAAGTATACCAAACATACCTCATCAGGATGTTCCAAATGGAAAAGATGAAAATGACAATGTGGAAGTTTTAAAAGCAGGTAAAGTTCCTGAATTTGATTTTAAACCCAAATCTCACTACGAACTTGGAGAAAATTTAGGTATGCTTGATTTTGATCTTGCAACTAAAACAACTGGATCAAGATTTGTATTTGTTAAAAAAGAGTTAGCATTACTAGAACGAGCTTTATCTAACTTTATGCTAGATACTCATATTGTTCAAAATGGCTATCAAGAGATTTCACCTCCATTGATTGCCTCTGATAATACAATGTATGGAACAGGCCAATTACCAAAATTTGAAAACGATCAATTTGAAATAAAATTTGATGAAGGATCTGATAGAAAATTTTTAATTCCAACTGCTGAAGTAATTTTAACAAACATTGTTAAAGATAAAATTGTAGACCAAAAAGATTTACCAATGAGATTTGTTGCCTCAACACCTTGTTTTAGAAAAGAAGCTGGTAGTTATGGAAAAGATACAAAAGGAATGATTAGACAACATCAATTTTATAAAGTTGAACTTGTAAGCATTGTCGAAAATAATCAATGCATGCAGGAACTTGAGAGAATGACAGAATGTGCAACTAAAATATTAGATGATCTAAAATTACCTTATAGAAAAATTATTTTATGTACTGGTGACATGGGTTTTGGAGCAGAAAAAACATATGATTTAGAAGTTTGGCTTCCTTCAGAAAACAAATACAGAGAAATTTCAAGCTGTTCTTCATGTGGATCTTTCCAAGCCAGACGAATGAAAGCTAGATATAAAAATAATAATAATAATATCGAATTTGTAGGTACTCTTAATGGTAGTGGTTTAGCAGTAGGTAGAACCCTTATTGCCATTCTTGAAAACTATCAATTAGAGGACGGCTCAATTGTAATTCCAGAAGTCTTGAAACCCTATATGGGAAATATTGATAAGATTTCGAACAATTAGGAGTTGTCATTAAAAATTAGATAGTATAAATAATCTTAAACTTTAGAGGATCATATGGACAGTGGAATTGGACAATTTATACCGTTAATTTTAATATTTGTTATTTTTTATTTCTTTTTAATTAGACCGCAACAAAAGAAAGTTAAAGAACATAAGGCAATGGTTGAAAATTTAAAAAGAGGAGACAAAGTTGTAACTTCAGGTGGAATTGTTGGCACTGTTGAAAGAATAATTGATAATGACAAAGTTGAAGTTCAAATCGCCGAAAATATTAATGTTGAGGTAGTTAGAGCTACTGGAATTCAAGGTTTAATAAATACTGCAGAGCCAAAAAAATAACATTAATTTAAATGTTATACTTTTCAAAATTAAGAATATTTAGTGTAATTATATTTACCTTAATTTTATCTTATTTTTCCCTCTCAAACTTTTTTAAGATAGATGATAATTTTTTTTCAAAAAATATAAAACTTGGATTAGATCTACAAGGTGGTTCATACTTACTACTCGAAATCGATAATAAGCCTGTAATTACTCAAAAACTCCAAAACAAAGTTATGGAGCTAAAAAATTTTTTTAAGGATAAAAATATTATTACAAGAAATTATACCGTAGATGATAATTCAATTATTTTTGATACTACCTCAGACAAATCTGATGAATTAAACAATATTTTAGATGATGATGAAAGTGAAATTAATCCTTACTATCAACAGTATAAGTCACATGAATTTGATTTTGTAAAAAATCAAGACTCTTTTAAATTAACCCTTTCTAAATACGGACTTGTTCTATTAAAGAATGCTTCTTTAGATCAAGCAATTGAAATTGTAAGAAGAAGAGTTGATGAGGTTGGAACCAATGAACCAAATATTTTAAAAAGAGGGAATGATAGAATTTTAGTAGAATTGCCAGGTTTAGATGATCCTGGCAGAATAAAATCTTTATTAGGAAAAACTGCTAATTTGACTTTTCAATTTATTACTCAAAATACCGAGGAGTCTTTTGGAACTGAAAAATTAGAATTTGAAGATGGTTCTGAGAACGCAATTGTTAGTAAGCGTATTATCTTAAGTGGTGACAACTTAGTAGATGCAAAACCATCTATGAACTCTCAAACCAATGAAACAGTTGTATCTTTTACTTTGGATAGAGTAGGTGCAAAAAAATTTGGAAAAGCTACTAGTACAGGAGTTGGAAAAAGACTAGCAATTATACTTGATGGTAAAATTATTAGCGCTCCATCAGTTAGAGAGCCTATAATTGGTGGATCAGGTCAAATATCTGGAGATTTTACATTTCAATCAGCAACAGATTTAGCTTTATTATTAAGATCTGGAGCTTTACCCGCGCCTCTTAACATTATTGAGGAGAGAACAGTAGGACCTGATCTTGGACAAGACTCAATTGATGCTGGGATAATGTCATTAATTATTGGTTTTATATTAGTCGTACTATTTATGATTTATAAATATAGAGTTTTTGGTGTAATTGCGAATTTAGCATTAATTTCAAATTTGTTTTTACTAGTTGGTGTATTAACGTTATTTGAAGCTACTCTAACATTGCCTGGTATCGATTCTGGTTATACAAAATCAAGAACTACAATTTTAGATGCAAATATTACTACATTAATAGCAGCTGTAATATTATTTTTTATGGGATCTGGTCCAATCAAAGGATTTTCAATAACATTAGGTGTTGGAATTCTAACTACGCTATTCTCTGTATACTTCATAGCAAGACTATTTACTGCATTTTATGTGATTAAAAATAAGGAAAAGGAGAGTTTAATATAATGAGAGAAATATCCTTTAATAAGTTTTACAAATCATTCAATATTCTCTCAATTGTTCTTATAGTTACATCGCTAATTCTATTGGCATTTAAAGGGTTAAATTATGGTGTTGATTTTAAAGGAGGTACATTAATTGAATTAAGAACTGATTTAAATTCTGCAAATATTAAAAAAATTAGAGACAGTTTTAATCAATTAAATCTTGGAGATGTGTCTGTTAAAAACTTTGGAAATGATACTGACTTTATTATTAAATTCGAAAAACAAAATTCAAATGATCCAAAATTTATAGATAATATTAAAACTAAACTTTCAGGCTCAATTGGAACGGTAGACTTTAGAAGAGTTGAAAATGTTGGTCCAAAAGTAAGTGCTGAACTTTTGCAATCAGGTATTATAGCTATTGCTTTATCTTTAGCAGCTATGCTTTTATATATTTGGATAAGATTTGAGTGGCAATTTAGTTTAGGAGCAATCGTTGCACTTTTTCATGATGTAATAATTACACTTGGAGTTTTCTCCCTTTTTTCATTAGAAATAAATTTATCAATTGTTGCAGCAGTGCTTACCATAGTTGGATACTCAATGAATGATACGGTTGTAATATTTGATAGGGTTAGAGAAAATTTGAGAAAATTTTCTGATATTAAAATTTTTGAATTAACAAATATTTCAATTAACCAAACACTATCTAGAACAATTATTACATCTGCTACTACTCTTTTAGCACTTTTATCAATTTTTATTTTTGGAGGTGAAATTCTTAAAGGATTTTCATTGGCAATGATCTTGGGTGTTATATTTGGAACTTATTCTTCAATTTATATTGCAAACCCAATTTTAGTTATCTTAAAAGTATCGCAACGAACTATAGTAAAAGAAGATAAAGATTAATATAAATTTTGAGCAGCTACCATTGAAAGCAGCATTGGCAATGAGAGAAGGGTGTTTGTTCTAGAAAATAACATTGCAGTTTTTGCAGATTTTGCTTTTAGCTCAGGTTCACATTCAACTATACCTAAAGCTCTCTTCTGATTAGGCCAAATGACAAACCATACATTAAATGCCATTATCAATCCTAACCACATACCAATACCTATTGCAGTATTTTTTCCACCACCAGAACCAATACCTAAAGTCATAGCTTGGTGAACATATCCATTTAAATATGCAAGAATTAAACCTGAAACTACTGTAACTAAAGCTGCCCATCTAAACCAGAATAAGGCAGATGGAGCTATTACTTTTCCAATAGCAGGTTTTTGTTCATCTGGTATTTTTGGCATATTAGGTATTTGAACGAAATTGAAATACCATAATAATCCAATCCACATAATTGCTACAACTACATGTATGTACCTAAATAACCAACTCCAAAACAATACATCAATGTCAAACCCACCGTTTCCAAAGTATAAACCTAGAAAAAGTAGAACAGATATTCCTAAAGATAGGTGAACTGTTTTTGATAATGATTGTAGAATCGAAGTCATAAAATTTAATTATACAATGTTTTTTTTACAATATTAAGCAGTTTTTTTAAATTTTGTATTTAAAAGAGGTTTTAGGAATTTTCCTGTGTAACTACCGTCAACTTTTGCCACATCTTCGGGTTTCCCCTCAGCAATAATATTTCCTCCCTTAACACCTCCCTCTGGACCCATATCAATAATATAATCAGCAGTTTTAATTACATCTAGATTATGTTCAATTACAACTACACTATTTCCTGTAGCTACAAATGTATGTAGAATTTCTAATAGTTTCTTAATATCATGTTGATGTAAACCAGTTGTAGGTTCATCCAAAATATACATCGTTCTCCCAGTAGATCTCTTTGATAGTTCTTTTGCTAATTTAATTCTTTGTGCTTCCCCACCTGATAGAGTAGTTGCTTGTTGTCCAATTTTTATATACCCAAGTCCAACTTTCTTAAGTGTTAGAAGTTTTGTTTTAATATTTGATATATTCTCAATCAGCAATACTCTTATCTTTAAATTTAATTTCTAAGGTTTCTCTATTATATCTTGTTCCCTTACAATCATCACAAGTAATATATACGTCAGGTAAAAAATGCATCTCATATGTGATTACTCCATCACCTTCACAAGCCTCACACCTTCCACCTTTAACGTTAAAAGAGAAACGACCTGGTTTGTAACCACGACTTTTAGACTCTGGTAAGTTTGTGAACCAGTCTCTTATTGGCCCAAATGCACCAGTATATGTTGCAGGATTTGACCTTGGTGTTCGTCCAATTGGAGATTGATCAATATCGATAACTTTATCAATTAACTCAATACCTTTAAAACCTCTAAAAGGTTGAGGAATTTTTCTAGACTTATTATTATTTAGTGTAAGGTTTAAAGCGTTGTAAAGAGTTTGAAGAACTAAAGTTGATTTACCACTTCCTGACACTCCTGTAACACAAGTAAAACTACCTAATGGAATTTTAAGATTAACATTATTTAAGTTATTACCACTTGCACCATTGATTTCTAAAAATCTTCCATTTTTTGCAAGTCTTCTATTTTTTGGAATTGGTATAAAGCTTTTATTTGATAAATATCTTCCAGTAATACTATCGTTATTTTTTAAAATTTCTTCATAACAACCTTGTGCAACTACTTGACCACCTTTATTCCCAGCTTCTGGCCCAAGATCAATTATATGGTCTGCGTTTTCCATTGTTTCAGTATCGTGTTCAACAACAATTACAGTGTTACCAAGATCTCTTAATCTTTTTAAAGCATCAATTAATTTAACATTGTCTTTTTGGTGCAATCCAATTGATGGTTCATCTAAAACATATAAAACCCCTGTAAGTCCTGAACCAATTTGAGATGCTAGTCTAATTCTTTGAGCTTCACCACCTGATAGAGTTCCAGACTCTCTTGAAAGTGTTAAATAATCAAGACCAACGTTTAATAAAAAATCTAACCTTTCATTTATTTCTTTTAATATGTGTTGTGCAATTTTTAATTGTCTTTTATCTAAATTGTTATTTAAAGATCTAAACCAATCTTTTGCATCGTAAATTGATTTTTCTGTTACTTCGCTAATGTTAAGTTCGTTAATTTTGACACATAAAGCCTCATCTTTTAACCTTTGACCGTTGCATCTTTCACATTTTGTATCAGATTGATATTGAGCTATTTCCTCTCTTTTCCAATCACTATCAGTCTCTAAATATCTTCTCTCTAAATTATTAACAACACCTTCAAAAGTTTTCTTGTGAGAATATTTTTCATAACCATCATCATAAGTAAATTTTATCTCCTCATCATCAGATCCAAAAAGGATTACATCCTTTATTTTTTTTGAAAGTTTTGACCATTTTTCATCAAGTGAAAATCCATAATGTTTTGCTAAAGATGCTAAAGTTTGCGCGTAATACATAGATGAAGATTTTGACCAAGGTTCAATTGCTCCATCTGCGATACTTTTTTTTTCATTAGGAACCACTAATTTTGGATCTACATTAAGTTTTACACCAATACCTTCACACTCTTCACAAGCACCGTAGGGACTATTAAATGAAAAAAGTCTAGGCTCAATTTCTTCAATGGTAAATCCACTTTCTGGACAAGCGAATTTTGTAGAAAAAATTAGTTTTTCTACTTTTCGGTATTTTTTTGGTAATGTTTCGTTTTCATATTCAACAAACAATAAACCATTTGCTAAATTAACAGCAGTTTCTACACTTTCAGCTAATCGATTTCCAAGTGATGAATTAATAACAATTCTATCTACTAGTATAGATATATCATGTTTAACTTTTTTATTTAATTCTGGTACATTATCAATTTCATAAAGCTGGTCGTCTATTTTAATTTTTCTAAAACCTCTTTTTTTATAATTTAAAATATCTTTTTTATACTCACCCTTACGACCTCTAACGACTGGAGCATATAAGAAGATTGTAGATTTTTTTGGCAGTTCTTTAATTTTATCAACAATTTGGCTTATAGTTTGAGATGTAATTGGTTTACCAGTAAATGGTGAATAGGGCACGCCAGCTCTTGCATAAAGTACTCTCATATAATCATAAATCTCAGTTACAGTTGCAACGGTTGATCGTGGATTTTTTGATGTATTTTTTTGTTCAATTGAAATTGCTGGACTTAATCCTTCTATCAAGTCGACATTTGGTTTTTTCATTTTATCTAAAAACTGTCTTGCATATGCAGATAAGCTTTCTACATACCTTCTTTGACCTTCAGCATATATAGTATCAAATGCTAGAGATGATTTTCCAGAACCAGACAGACCAGTAATAACAACAAATTTATCTTTTGGAATCTCTAGCGAGATGTTCTTTAAATTGTGCTCTTTTGCACCCTTAATAACTATCTTTTTAAGCATAATTTTTGTTGCTTTAGATTAATAAAATTAATATTCAACTTAATAAGTGATATAAATAAACATATCAGATATAAAATATTATGGCAGGTAGTTTAAATAAAGTACTTTTAATCGGTCGATTAGGCGCAGATCCAGAAGTGAAACAAATGGTAAATGGCAAAAGTGTTGCAAGATTAAGCCTAGCTACTAGCCAATCCTGGAAAGACAAAAACACAGGAGAAAAAAAAGAGAAAACAGAATGGCATAGAGTGGTTGTATTTAATGAGGGATTAGTTAATGTCGTTCAGCAGTATCTCAAAAAAGGCGCACAAGTATACGTTGAAGGACAACTTTCAACAAGAAAATGGAAAGATGAACAGTCTGGTCAAGATAAGTATTCGACAGAAATTTTAATACAAGGTTATAATTCTTCTTTGACAATGTTAGGTGGTGGAAATCAAAATTCAATTCCTTCTCAAGATAATAAACAAAATTTTGATGACAATAGCATTGCTCAAAATGATATGGACGATGATATTCCATTCTAGTTTTTATGCAAAAAAACGAGGCACCTAAAGATTTAAATATCAAACCAATTTCAATGTATGATGAAATGAGTTCGTCATACTTGTCTTACGCAATGAGCGTTATAATAAGTAGAGCTCTACCTGATGTAAGAGATGGTTTAAAACCAGTACATAGAAGAATTTTGTATGCAATGCATAAGGGAGGTTTTGATTGGTCAAAACAATTTAGAAAATCTGCAAGAATAGTCGGAGATGTAATTGGTAAATATCATCCGCATGGTGATCAAGCCGTATATGACGCTTTAGTTAGAATGGTTCAAGATTTTTCAATGAGCCTTCCATTAATTGATGGTCAAGGAAACTTTGGTTCTATTGATGGTGATCCACCAGCTGCTATGAGATATACAGAAACAAGATTAGCAAAAATAGCTCAATTTTTATTAGACGATATTGAAAAAGATACAGTTTCATTCAAAAGTAATTATGATGAAACAGAACAAGAACCAGATGTCCTTCCCGCACAGTATCCAAATTTATTAGTTAATGGAGCAGGAGGAATTGCTGTCGGTATGGCAACAAGTATACCTCCTCATAATTTAGGTGAAGTTGTAGATGCTACTTTAGCTTTAATCAAAAATAAGGACATAAAATTAGGTGAATTGATGAAACATGTCCCTGGTCCAGATTTTCCAACTGGTGGTATTATTATTGGCAAAGATATTATCAAACAAGGTTATAAATCTGGCCGAGGCTCTTTTAAAATCAGAGGCGATATTAAGATTGAGCAAGCTAAAGGGGGTAGAGAAAGATTAGTAATAACCTCCATACCTTATCAAGTAAACAAATCTGTTTTAAATGAGAGAATAGCTGAATTAGTAAGAGAAAAAAAAATTGAAGGAATTAGAGATATAAGAGATGAGTCTAATAGAGAAGGAATTAGAGTTGCAATTGATTTAAGATCAAGTGTTGAACCTGAAACAATTAAAAGACAATTATATAAATATACATCCATTGAAAGTTCATTTGGTTTCAATACTTTAGCTATTGTAGATAACAAACCAAAGACTTGTAATTTAAAAGATTTTTTAGAAAATTTTTTAAAATTTATAATAAAAATTATAAAGGAACTTATAGTTTATCTAATGAGCAAGTTGTATCTATTCTTGAGTTAAGATTACAGAAGCTTACTGCTTTAGGAATAAACGAAATTGAAGTAGAAATAAAAAAATTAGCTGAATTAATAACTCAATATAAAAAAATTATTAATTCTAAAGCAGAGTTACTAAAAGTTATTAGTGCTGACTTGCAACAAATCAAAGATAAATTTTCTGAACCAAGAAGAACACAAATAATTGATGCTGTATTAAATTATGATATTGAAGAAACTATTCAAAAAGAGGCTGTAATCATAACAATTACGTTACAAGGATATATTAAACGTGGTGCATTAAGTAATGTAAAACAACAAAAAAGAGGTGGAAAAGGAAAAACAGGTATTAAAACTAGAGATGAAGACTCAGTAGTTCAAACCTTATCAGTCAATACACATACTTCAGTTCTATTTTTCTCTACAGAGGGATTGGCATACAAAATTAAAGCTTGGAAGATACCTGAAGGATCTGCATCATCAAAAGGTAAATCTTTATTCAACATTCTACCACTTAAAAATCACCAATCTATTAGCTCAATTATGCCTTTTCCTGATGAAAATGTTGATACAAAAGGAATGCATATTATTTTTGCTACAGCCAAAGGAAAAATTAGAAAAAATAATTTAGAGGATTTTAGTTCTATTAATCAATCAGGTAAAATTGCTATGAAATTAGATAGTGATGACAAAATTATTGGTGTAAAAATTTGTAAAGATGATCAAGACATCATTCTAAGTACAAAGTTTGGAAAATGCATCAGATTTGAGTCTAAAAAATTAAGAGTATTTAAAGGTAGATCATCTAAAGGCATTAAAGGTATAAATTTATCTGACAAAGATGCAATCGTATCATTATCTATAATTAATCATGATCAAAAAATTCCAAAAAAATCCTCAAAAGATGGATCATCAGAGGTAAAGGCTAAAGAAAAATTTATACTCTCAATTACAGAGAATGGTTATGGAAAAAGAACTTCCCATTATGATTTTCGAGTAACTAATAGAGGTGGAAAAGGTATAATTGGTATTGTCAACTCATCAAGAAATGGAAATGTATCATCATCTTTCCCAGTTTTTGAGGGTGATCAAATATTAATATCAACTGACAAAGGTAGAGTTATCAGAACTACTGTTAAAGAGATAAGAGTAGCAGGAAGAAACACTCAAGGAGTTAGAATTATTAAACTTTCTGGAGATGAAAAAGTAGTTTCGGCTATTAAATTAGATGATAATTTAATTTAATGAAAAATATTGCAATATATCCTGGTACTTTTGATCCTATAACCTTTGGTCATATAGATGTAATTAAAAAAGCTTTAAAATTTGTAGACAAGGTGGTTGTAGCAATTTCAGATGGAAATCAAAAAAATTTTTTATTTCCAATCGATGAGAGAGTAGATATCGTTAAGAAAGCTTTGTTCTCTGATCTTAAATTTACCAAAAAAAATATCGATGTTATTACATTTAATTCACTAACAACAGATTTGTGCAAAAAATATAAATCAAATATTATTCTAAGAGGTCTTAGAGCTGTTTCAGATTTTGAATATGAGTTTCAATTAGCTGGAATGAATAGAAAACTTTACAATAAAATAGAAACAATATTTTTAATGTCTGATGTTGAAAATCAAATTATTTCCTCAAGATTTGTAAAAGAAATTGCTCAACATAATGGAGATTTAAAAAAATTTACAACTAAGAGTACAATCAAATCTTTAAAGGAGAGATATGCTTAAATATATAAATATTTTATTTTTTATTTTATTAACTTTAACTTCAAAACTAAATGCAAAGGAGAATATAATGATTTTAAAATTAAAAGATGGAGATGTTAAAATAGAAATGTTTCCAGATGTTGCCCCTAATCATGTAAAAAGAATTACTGAGTTAGCTAACAGTGGTAAATATGATAATGTAGTATTTCATAGAGTTATTGATGGCTTTATGGCTCAAACAGGAGATGTAAAATTTGGAAATTCCTCATCATCCGATTTTAATCTGCAAAGAGCAGGAATGGGCGGATCTGACTTACCTGATTTAAAACAAGAATTTAATGATTTGCCCCATGAACGTGGCACTGTATCTATGGCAAGATCTTCTGATCCAAACAGTGCCAATAGTCAATTTTTTATTTGTTTTGAGTCAGCCTCTTATTTAGATAGAAACTATACAGTCTTTGGTAAAGTTATTGAAGGAATGGAGTTTGTAGATAAAATTAAAAAAGGTGATGGTCCTAATGGATCAGTTTCTGAACCAGATAAAATAATTAGTTTTAAGTCTGAATAAAAATGAATGGCATTAAAAAAATTTAATTTTAATGTTAATCATACTGAAAACCATTCACGAGTAGGAGTTATTGAAACCCATAGAGGTGATATTAATACACTGGAAGCGAAATTATATTGGGAAACACCTATCACCTAATGTTAAGACCAGGTGTTGATAGAATTTCAAGTGTTGGAGGTTTGCATGAATTTATGAATTGCAACCTTCCTATATTAACTGACTCTGGTGGATTTCAAGTAATGTCATTATCAAAATTTAATAAAATCGACAGAGAGAAGGGTGCTATTTTTCAATCTCATATTGATGGTAATAAGTTTATTTTAAGTCCTGAGGAGAGTATTAGAGTTCAAAAGGGCCTCAACTCAGACATAGTAATGGTAATGGATGAATGTCCAAAAAAAACTGATGATTTTGAGAAAATTAAAAAATCAATGGATTTATCTATGTATTGGGCAAAAAGATCAAAAAATGCATTTGGCGACAATCCTCACAAAGGTTTATTTGGAATAGTTCAAGGCGGTCTGTTTAATGACTTAAGATTAAAATCACTAGAGCAACTTATAGATATTGATTTTGATGGTTATGCGATGGGTGGTTTAGCGGTTGGAGAAACTCAGAAAGAAATGTTTGATGTATTGGATGGAGTTAAAGATTATTTACCAAAAGATAAACCTAGATATCTTATGGGCGTTGGTACTCCCTCAGACATTATTGGCGCAGTTAAAAGAGGTATTGATATGTTTGATTGTGTATTACCAACACGATCTGGCAGAACTGGTTTGGCATTCACATGGAATGGAAGAGTACAAATAAGAAATGCAAAATATCAAAACGATAATTCGCCTCTAGATTTAAATGTTTCTAAATTTGACTTAAATAAATACTCAAAAAATTATTTGAATCACTTATTTAATACTAATGAAATGTTAGCATCTATGCTGTTAACTTTAAATAATATTAACTTTTATCAGGAGTTGATGAGTGAGATTAGAAAAAATATTAAAAATGGAACTTTTGAAGAATTTCACGATAAGTATATTAACATTCTGTAAAAATTATCCATTGATAAATGGATAAAAATCAATATAAGGACCCCCGTTGGGCCGTTAGCTCAGTTGGTAGAGCAATTCCCTTTTAAGGAATGGGTCGATGGTTCGAGTCCATCACGGCTCACCAATTTTAAGAAATTGGTGGATATTCTAAAGTTACCTCATTTATCCAAGAGGTGATGTTATTTATTCTATTGGTTGAGGAAGGATGCGTACTCATGAATTCCGGTGGTTCCTTACCTTTATTAGCTTCTCGCATTCTCTCCCAAATTTTTACTGTCTCTCTTATGTCATAGCCAGATAATGACGCAAATATTAAACCTAAGTAATCAGCTTCACTCTCTTGTTTTCTATTAAAAGGATTCATAATTCCAATTTGAGATAACAAACCAACTGTATCCATCCCAGTTGTTCTATTTACATTAGATACAGCACCTTTAGTTGCAATATCTAAAATTTTTGTACCAACATTTAATAACGTTCCTCTACTTGCTCTTTCAACTGAGTGTTTTGCTACAGCATGAGCTATTTCATGACCCATTACAGCAGCTAATCCATTATCATTTTTTGTAATATCAAGCATACCTGTATAAACCGCAATTTTTCCACCAGGCATACACCATGCGTTTTTTACTTTTTTGTTTTCTATTAAAATATACTCCCATCTAAAATTAGCTGTTGGATCCGGTTGATTACTTCTTGCAAAATATTCAGTTATTGAGTTTTCAATTTTTGAGCCAATATTTTTTATTTTATTTAAAGTTGTAATATCTTTGCTAAGCTTTTCTTTTTCTTTCACTTTTTCGTATAATTGTTCTGCTTGAGCATTAAGTTTTGCCTCAGGTATAAGTCTTAACTGTTTTCTTTCTGTTATTGGAACACTTGTACAGGCGTGAAGACCAAAAGATGCACATCCACACCCCATTAAATATATGAAATTTCTTCTATTCACTTTTACTCACAATTATATTACATGTAACTAATAAACAACTATATGATTTTAAATAACAAGATTTTAGTTTTCTTATTTGTTCTTGCAGTATCATTTGTAATTTACTCAAGTTATAATTAAAATATGGCAAAATTTAAAAGAAAAAGCATATCTTTATTTGCTAAATTAAGAAATTATTTTATCACAGGAATAGTCGTATTAATTCCAATTGGTATTACACTCTATTTAACAAAATTTTTTATCTCTGTTTCTTCTAAGCTAATACCTTATGAGCTAAACCCAAATACATATTTGCCATTTGCTATCCCAGGTCTTGAAATAGTTCTTGCAATTATTTTTATAACCTTAGTTGGAAGTTTATCTTTATCATTTATAGGAAAAAAAATTTTACAATTCGTAAACGATTTATTTAAAAGAATTCCTATTCTTCGAACTATTTATTCAGCAATAGGACAGATGACAGAGTCGTTAGCTCCTAAAAAGGGAGATAGAAAAAGTGTGGTTTTAATTGAGTATCCTAGAAAAGGAAGCTGGGCAGTTGGATTTGCAACTAAAGACAATGAAGGAGAAATTTCAAAAAAAACAAACAAAAATCTTGTTAATGTATTTGTTCCAACAACACCAAATCCAACTAGTGGATTTTTACTAATGTTTCCAAAAGAAGAGGTTTTATATTTAGATATGAGTTTTGAGGAGGCGTCTAAGTTTATTGTGTCTGCAGGTACCTCAAACCCTCAAGCTAAATAATATCATTTAAGATTGAAGCACGATCATACAGTTTAAGTAATTTATAATACTCACCAATCTGTTTATCTTTTAGCTCAATTTTTTTAACCTCTTTTTCTGCTAATATAAAAAGATCTTTATGTAAAATAGGATCTGCCAACTTAAATTTTTTTAAACCACTTTGTTTAAATCCTAATACATCTCCATAACCTCTTAAAACCATATCTTGTTCTGAAATTTCAAAACCATCATTTGAGCTTTTTAAAATATTTATTCTTTTTTTTGCATTTTCACTTAAATTTGACTTAAACATTAAAATACATGTACTTTGTTTGTCACCTCTTCCAACTCTGCCTCTGAGTTGATGCAATTGTGATAACCCATATTTATTTGCATTTTCAATGATGATTACATTTGCATTTGGGAAATCAATTCCTACTTCAATAACAGTTGTTGACACCAACACATCAATTTTTTTATTTAAAAAATCATCAAGAACTTTATTTTTTTCATCTTTTTCCATTGATCCATGAATTAGGCCAATTTTGTTTTTAAAATATTTTTCTAAAAATTTACTCTTTTCAACAGCAGACTGATGATCAAGTTTCTGTGATTTTTCAATAAGTGGGCAAACCCAAAATATCTGATTACCAGAGGAAATTTCTTTTTTACAAAATTTTATAATTTCATCTACTTTTGTTTCTAATTTACTATAAGTGGTTATTGCTTTTCTATTTTTTGGTTTTTCTTTAATTAAAGTAACATCCATATCTCCATAGATTGTCATTATCATAGTACGAGGTATTGGGGTTGCAGACATGACAAGTACATCGCAATTATTGCCACCTTTGTCGGACAATTCTTTTCTTTGTCTTACACCAAATTTATGTTGTTCATCGATAATAATTAAACCAAGATTTTTATAATCTACCTTTTTTTGAAAAAGGGCATGTGTGCCAATGATCAATTTTATTTTATTTTGTTTTATATTTTCTAATGTACTTTTTTTTTGTTTATATTCTGTTTTTCCTGTTAATAGTTCTATTGATATATCTTTTCCAAATAAATCTGATGCAAAATTATAGTGTTGTTTAGCTAGTATTTCAGTAGGAACCATCAAAGCTACTTGAAAACCTGATTTTATAACATTCAACGCAGCAATTAGTGCAATTATTGTTTTTCCTGATCCTACATCACCTTGAAGTAACCTAAACATTCTTTGTTTTGATTTGAGGTCATTATTTATTTCTTTCATTGCCTTTATTTGATCATTTGTAAGTATAAATTTGAATTTTTTTAAATATTTCTGATAAATATTTGGATCAAAAATCTTTTCTTTTTTTTTTATTTTATGCCATTCTTTAAGTACAGGCATATTTTTAAATATGATTTCAATAGTTTTATTATATTTTGAAGCTGTGAGTCCTTCCGTCAGACTATAAGTATTTATATCTTTTATATTTCCATCCTCTGTCTCTGACACTAATTTTGGATTAGTTATTTGATATTTACCCTTATAAAAACCTACTTTTCCATAAATAATTATTTCTTGATCCAGAGGAAGTATTTTTTTTATGTAGCCTTCAAAACTATTAAAGAAAATACAATCTATTTTCTTTTCAGAAGATAAACAGTTAACCCTATTGGGCAAATTTCTTATTCTAGGAAAATTATACTTTTTCGGGACTAGTTGTATTGATTGAGTTTTGCCTATTTGTAATTGATCAATGTTTACTGTTTTTGAAGTTTCTATTTTTGAAATAGAAAAGAAATTAGGAAAATG
>LUMH01000435.1_pt1 | contig 17949 bp, 17 predicted proteins | sample 730001 | NCBI WGS metagenome assembly LUMH01 (sample SAMN03860268, study PRJNA289734) | marine metagenome | biome: seawater column; feature: ocean; material: water; isolation source: Red Sea water column Station 34 - depth 25m | place: Saudi Arabia: Red Sea | collected 2011-10-15 | depth 25 m
ATTTAAGAGTGATTCAAAAATATGCAGTCAAATTAGGTGGGGGGATTAATCATCGATTTAATTTAAGTGATGAATTTTTAATTAAAGATAACCATCTTAGTTCGGAAAAGAATTTTGAAAATATTATTAAAAGGGCGATTAAAAATAAAAAAAGAAGAAAAATTACTGTGGAAGTTGATAATTTAAAACAATTACACAAAATATACGGACTAAAATTTGATACAATTTTGCTAGACAATATGAGTATTCAAAACCTAAAAAAGGCTGTTAAATTAGTTAAAAAAAAGTATACGACAGAAGCTTCGGGTGGCGTTAATTTAAACAATATTAAAAAAATTGCATCAACTGGGGTTGATAGAGTTTCAATTGGAATGTTAACTCAAAGCGTTTCTGCAATTGATGTAAAATTAGAAATATAATTTATTTATTTTTTTAATTGCGCTTGAGCTGCAGCTAATCTTGCTACTGGAACCCTGTAAGGAGAACACGAAACATAGTTTAGTCCTATTTTAGCACAAAGTTCAATACTTTTTGGGTCTCCTCCATGCTCTCCGCATATACCTAACTTTATTTTTTTATTTTGCATTCGTCCTTTTTCAGAAGCGATTTCAATTAAGTCTCCTACTCCTTCGTCAATTGATACAAAAGGATCTATGTCAAATATTTTATTTTCAATGTAATCATTTAGAAATTTACCACTATCGTCTCTGCTAATACCAAACGTAGTTTGTGTTAAGTCATTAGTGCCAAAACTAAAAAATTCTGCATGTTTGGCAATATCATTTGCTTTTATCGCAGCTCTAGGCAATTCAATCATTGTACCTACCAAAAAATTTAACTTTATTTTTTTTTCACTCTCAACCTGTTTCGCAGTCCTTATCACTAAATCTTTCATAATTTTTATTTCAGCTTCGGTTGAAACTAAAGGTATCATTATTTCTGGTATTATTGATTTAACTTTTTGTTTTTTGCATTGAACCAAAGCTTCAAAAATTGCTCTACACTGCATTTCATAAATTTCAGGAAAAGATATTCCAAGTCTACAACCTCTGTGCCCAAGCATTGGATTTTGTTCATGAAGTTCAGTAATTCTTACTTTTAATTCCTTAATTGGAATATTTAACGAGCTTGCAACTTCACTTATTTCCTTATCAGTTCTTGGTAAAAATTCATGTAATGGAGGGTCTAATAATCTAACTGTTACTGGCAAACCATTCATAATTTTGAAAATATCAATAAAATCTTTTTTCTGATGTGGTAATAATTTTGAAAGTGCTAATAATCTATCATCTTTAGTTTTTGAAAGTATCATTTCTCTAACTGACAATATTCTCTCTTCGTCGAAAAACATATGCTCAGTTCTACATAACCCAATTCCTTCTGCTCCAAAGTCTCTTGCTGTTTTACTATCAAGAGGTGTCTCAGAATTTGTTCGTATTTTTAATTTTCTATAATTGTCAGCCCAATTCATAAGCTTAGAAAATTCTCCTGAAATTTCAGGCTTAACAGTTTTCACTTCACCTAGAATTATCCTACCAGTAGATCCATCAATAGTGATTAAATCTCCCTCTTTTATTTCTCTGTCTTGAACTTTGAATAATTTTTTCTCATAATCAATTTCGATTTCACTTGAGCCTGACACACAAGGTCTTCCCATTCCTCTAGCCACTACAGCTGCATGACTGGTCATACCTCCTCTTGCAGTTAATATGCCTTTAGCAGCATGCATACCATGAATATCTTCAGGTGAAGTTTCAACTCGAACTAATATAGTATTTTGCATTGATGCGTTTAACCTTTCAGCATCATCTGATGTAAATACCACTTTGCCACTTGCTGCACCTGGTGATGCCGGCAATCCCTTCGCAATTATTTCTATATTTGATTTTTCATCTAAAGTTGGATGAAGCAAAGTATCTAAAGAATTTGGTTCAACTCTTAATACTGCCTCTTTTTTTGAAATTAAATTTTCTTTAACCATATCAACAGCAATTTTTACAGCTGACTTAGCTGTTCTTTTTCCTGATCTCGTTTGAAGCATCCAAAGTTTTTTATTTTCAACTGTAAATTCAACATCCTGCATATCTTTGTAATGTTTCTCTAATTTATGTAATATTTTTTTTAATTCTTTGTATACGATGGGCATAGACTCTTCCATTGACGGTAAGCTTTCATTTGAGGCTATTCTTGCTTTTTTAGTTATGTGTTGTGGCGTTCTTGTTCCTGCAACAACATCTTCTCCCTGTGCATTAATTAAATATTCCCCGTATATCTGGTGATTGCCATTGGATGGATTCCTTGTAAACACCACTCCTGTTGCGCAATCATTGCCCATGTTTCCAAAAACCATTGACTGAACATTAACTGCAGTACCCCACTCTGATGGAATTTGATTTAACTTTCTGTAAACCTTAGCTCTATGACTTTCCCAAGATAAAAAAACTGCACTAATTGCTCCAAATAATTGCTCTCTTACGTTTTGAGGAAATTCTTGATTTGTTTTTTTTTTAACAATATTTTTAAAATCTTTTATTAATCCATCCCAATCATTCTGATCCAATTCTGTATCTAACAACACGCCTTTTGTTAATTTATAATTTTCGATTAATTCCTCAAAATTATAATTCTCAACTCCTAAAACAACATTTGAATACATTTGAATAAAACGTCTGTAGCTATCTTTTGCAAAACGCATATTTGAAGTTCTATTTGCAAGAGCGTGGACTGTTTCATCATTAAGTCCTAAATTTAAAATAGTATCCATCATGCCTGGCATTGATACTCTTGCTCCAGACCTTACTGAAACTAATAATGGGTTATTCAAATCTCCAAACTTTTTTCCAGTGTCTTTCTCAATATTTTTTAACTCTTTATCAATCTCACCTAAAATTTTATGATTTATTTTCCTTTTATTTTTATAAAATAACTCGCAAACTTCTGTGGAGATTGTAAAACCTGGAGGTACTGGTAAGCCCATTCTGCCCATTTCAGATAAATTTGCACCTTTTCCACCCAGAATATTTTTTGATAAGTTTATTTTATTTGAAACTTTAGATTTAAAATTAAATATATACTTTTTCATTAACCTTCTATTTTTGAAAAATTGAAATAGTTATCAAAACTTTTACATAACATTGATAAAAGTTCTAGTCTGTTATTTTTAATCGTTTCGTCACTATCGTTTACGATAACGTTCTCAAAAAAATCGAAAACTTCTGATTTACAAAATGAAAGTATTTTTAAACTTTCTTCAAAATTTTCATCTCTACCTACACTTGAATAGTATTTTTTAATTTCGTGTATTTTTTTATAAAGATTTTTTTCATAATCATTTTTAAATAAACCTGGATCAACATTGCCATTAAAATTGGATAAATTTTTATTTTCGCTTAATAGAATACTTGCGGACCTTTTGTAAATAGCAACAACATCTTTCCCAAAATCTTTGTTTATGCTTTTATTTAAAACGTATGTTTTTTTATAAACTTTTAATAATTCATCAATTGAAAAATTATGACTTGCACTTTCTATAATATCATTTCTAATTTGTTTTTCTTTAAGATAGTTCTTTACCCTTTCATATAGAAAATCCCCAAGTTCTAAATTCAATTTCTTTAAATCAAATTCAAAGCCTTGTTCTTTGTAAAACATACAAGAATAATTAATTAATTCTCTAAGTTTTACTTTTAGGTTATTTTCAATTATTAATCGTACCACACTGATTGCTGTTCTTCTTATGGCATAAGGATCTTTTGAGCTGGACGGCTTTAGATTAATTCCAAAAAAACCAACTAAAGAGTCAATTTTATCACTGAGTGATAAAGCAATACTATAAATTTTCTTTGGTAACTTACTATCCATACCTATAGGATAATAATGCTCTGCTACAGCTAGACTGACATCTTTTTCAAAGCCTTGTGTTTCTGCAAAGTAACCTCCCATTACACCTTGAAGCTCAGGAAATTCACCTACTAAGTCAGACATTAAATCAACTTTACAAATTGTTGATGCGATTTCTATTTTTTCTTTACTAATCATAAATTCATCAGATATTAGACCACTAAGTTTTCGCATTCTTTGAATCTTATCAAAATAAGTTCCTAGACCTTTGAAGTAATTGACATTTTTTAATTTTGTAACCTGCTTGACTAAATTTTGAGTTTTGTTTTTATTCCAAAAAAATTCTGCATCACTCAATCTAGCATCAATAACTCTTTCATTTCCTGACTTAATAAGTCCTTTTTTATCGTTCGCATCTGAGATTACAAAAAATAAGTTTGTTAAATTTTCTTTTTTGTCAAAAGTCGGTATATATTTTTGGTGTGATTGCATTGTAATAATTAATATTTCTTTAGGTATGTTTAGAAATTTTTTATCAAACTCACAAATTAATACTTTCGGTTTTTCAACAATATTTGTTATTTCATTTAATAAACTTTCACTTGTATTTATTAAAATATTTTTGTTATTTGATAACTTTTGTAATTCAGAATTTATGAAATCCTTTCTTTTTTCGTGGTTAATAATTACTCCTTTGGTTTTAAAAAATTTTAAATATTGGTCGAAGTTATTAAATGACTTAGTTTTTTCTTCTATATCTTTTTCTATAAAAGTGAGATTAGAACTTTTCAGGTGCTTAAAATCAAACTCAAGTTTTTTCCCATCAAATATTGATAAAATAGATTTCAATGGCCTACCCCAAAGAAGGGTATGTTCCCCCCATTTCATTGATTTTTCCCATGTAATTTTAAACAGAATGTGAGGAAGATTTTCTCTTAACATGTTATAAATCTGGTGCATTTATACTTGGACCTTTTACCTCTTTAGATTTGAATAAAACTTCTTTTGGAAGGCCTTTAGCATTAATAGCAATCCTGTTTGGTGTTGAAAAAATTCTAATTTCACCTTTATATTTTACACTATGTTGTTCAAAAAAATTTGAAAGAATTTCTTTTAATTGTTCTCTTGCTTTGATTTGTAACTTTGCTGGAACTTCTTCGCTAAATAGTTCAATAAATAATTCAGACACTTTAACTCTGACTTTCTATCCAAATTTTTCCAATCTCTTTGGTTAAATCTCGAATTCTTGAGATATATTCTGCTCGTTGCGCAACACTTATAACGCCTCTGGAATCTAATATATTAAACACATGACTCGATTTTAAACATTGATCATAAGCAGGGAGAGAAATTTTATTTTCAATCATTGATCTTGCCTCACTTTCTAACATATCAAACATTTTAAAAAGTTTTTCAGTATTTGCGTATTCAAAATTGTATGCTGAAAATTCTTTTTCAGCTTGGTGGAAGACATCTTTATAAAAGATTCCATCATTATTCCAATCAAGTTCAAAAACATTTTTTTTGTTTTGTATAAACATGCATAATCTTTCTAATCCATAAGTAATTTCAACAGAAATAGGATCACATTCAACTCCTGCCATTTGTTGAAAGTAAGTAAACTGTGTTACTTCCATTCCATCACACCAGACTTCCCATCCAAGCCCAGCTGCTCCTAAAGTAGGGCTTTCCCAGTCGTCCTCTACAAATCTTATATCGTGCTCTTCGTGTTTTATTCCAATTGATGCAATGCTATTAAGATAAAGTTTTTTTATATTTTTTGGAGAAGGTTTTATTAATACTTGGAATTGATAATAGTGCTGGAGCCTATTTGGATTTTCTCCATATCTTCCATCTGTAGGTCTTCTAGATGGTTGAACATACGCTGTTTTCCATGGCTTCTTTCCTAAAGATCTCAATGTTGTTGCTGGATGAAATGTTCCAGCTCCAACCTCAACATCATAGGGTTGTAAAATAATACATCCCTGTTTTGCCCAAAATTTTTGTAAGCTAAATATTGTATCTTGAAATGATAAAATTTTTTCTTTTTTCAATTTAGGTCTTTTAGAAACCATATTTTTGCCAAATAGATCTTTCTTCGATCAAGTTCAAAATTTTATCTGCTTGATTTTCTGAAGAAGATAATTTTTTTGCAAGCCATCCTTTACTTTTCTCAAAAATTTTCACTTCAACGTTTTCACCAAATTTTTCTCTTAGAATTTGTTCGGAATTACCCAAACCATCAATTAAACCAAGATCCTTAGATTTTTTTCCTGACCAAAATTCTCCTGAAAATAATTCAACCCCAATATCTTTTTTCAACTTTGTCTTTCTACTTTCCTCAACTACATCAATAAATTCTTGATGAAGTTCTAATTGTATATTCTTTAACCTTTTTATATCTTCTTCTTTTTCATCGAGGAATGGATCGAGTGTGCTTTTATTTTTTCCAGCTGTATAAACTCTTCTTTGAACACCAATTTTTTGAATAAGATCTTTAAATCCAAATGAAGAATAAATAACTCCAATAGAACCAATTATTGAACTAGGATTAGCATATATTTCATCTCCAGAACAAGCAATTAAGTAGCCGCCAGAAGCCGCAACATCCTCTGCAAATACAATCACTTTTTTTTTATATTTGTCTGCCTGATTTCTAATTAGTTTATAAATTAAGTGTGACTGTACTGGTGACCCGCCTGGAGAATTAATTGTTATTGCGACTGCTTGGGCTTTTTTCAATGAAAAAGCTTTTTTTATAATTTCCTCTTGGCTCGAATAATCAATCCCCTGTTTAAATTTTCCAACATTTCCAATAACACCGGATAGCCTGATATGGCTTACAATTTTTTTTTTTTTGAAAAAGGAAAACATAAATATGCTTATTAAAAATTTCGATATTAATAAAGCATACTTATAGTTGAAGAAATAGGTGCGTCAATTGATAAGTATTATAATAAACTTAATGTAATATTTTCGATCTATGGGATCTGTAGTTCAATTAAAAAAGACAATTAACAACTCATATTCGGACTTACTTAAGTCTGTCGAGGATAAACTTATATTGGTCAATGAAAAAATATCATCAAAATTAACAAGTAAAGTTGATTTGATTCAAAATATGACAGACTATCATTTAGATACAGGTGGTAAGAAATTAAGAGCCCTTTTAACTTTATCTAGTTCAAAACTTTGTGGATACTCAAAAGGTGGCAGAGATATAAACCTTGCAGCATGTGTAGAATTAATTCACGCTGCCACCTTAATGCATGATGATGTTATTGATAATGCGTTGGTTAGAAGAAATAAAGAAACACTGAATACTATCTGGGGAAACAAATCCTCTATTTTAGTTGGAGATTATCTGCTTAGCAGATGTTTCGAAATGATGGTAGAAGATGGAAGCCTAGAAATTTTAAAACTTCTTTCCTCCACCTCATCAGAAATTGCACAAGGAGAAGTGTTACAACTTCAGCATCACGGAGAGATAGATATGCTCGAAGAAACATACCTAAAAATTATTTCTTTGAAAACTGCAGCACTTTTTTCAGCATCTACTAAAGTTGGGGCAATATTGGCGAATAGAGATAATAAATATAAAGAAGCTTTAGAGTTTTATGGAAAAAATTTAGGTCTTACATTTCAAATAGCAGACGATGCTTTAGATTATAATTCAGAACTTAAATTATTTGGAAAAAAAATAGGTAATGATTTTTATGAGGGAAAAATTACTTTACCAATAATATTGTTATATCAAAGGTGTTCAAGTGAAGAAAAAAAATATTTGAAAAATTTGTTTGAAAAACAAAATAGAGATGAAAATGAATTCAAAAATACTCTTGAGAAAATAAAAAAATATAAAATTATAAATGAGTGCTATAAAAAAGCTGAATATTTTATAAACTTAGCATCTAACTCATTGTCAATCTTCGAGGAGAACCAAGATAAAAATATTCTTAAAAATTTGACATCATTTAGTTTAGAAAGAAATTTTTAAGGAGATAATAAAATCTTTTTCCAATCCTTTTTTTCTTTAATATATTTCAGTCTCTCATGTATTCTAAATTCACCATCTAGCCAGAATTCTATTGACCTCGGCTTTAACCGCCATCCTGACCAATGTTTTGGTCTTGGGACATTATTTTGTTCAGGATATTTGGATTTAAAGTTTCTAATCGATTCTGTAAGCTCTTTTCGATTTGAAATTTCTGAGCTTTGATTTGATGCCCAAGCACCAATTCTGCTTTCATATTTTCTAGAGGAATAATATTCGTCTGCCTCAGTATCAGAAACTTGTTCAGCTGCACCTTCGATCCTTATTTGCCTAAGTAAACTTTTCCAATGAAAACACATCGATATATTTGGATTTTTTTTAATAGCTAATCCTTTAGCACTGTTAAAATTTGTATAAAAAACAAACCCTGTCTCATTAAAATCTTTTAATAAAACCATTCTGACCGAAGTGTATCCACGGTCATCTGATGTGCCTAGTGCAACTGCATTTGGGTCATTTAACTCTGTTTTTTTTGCTTCATCAAACCATTCCTTAAATAATTCAAATGGATTATTTTTTTCACCAAAACATATATCTAGACCAAAAGAGTTTTTTTCGTTCATAATTTTAACAAAATAACTTATATAATAAATATATGTCATTTAATACCTTTGGGAAAATATTTAGATTCACGACGTGGGGAGAGTCTCATGGACCAGCAATTGGATGTGTAGTCGATGGTTGCCCACCCAATATCAAAATAAATATTGACGAAATTCAGAAAGATTTAAATAAAAGAAAACCTGGTCAATCAAAATTTACAACTCAAAGAAAAGAAGATGATAGAGTTGAAATTTTATCTGGTATTTTTGAAGGCAAAACAACTGGAACTCCGATTTCAATGATAATTTATAATAAAGATATGAGATCTAAAGACTATGGAAATATTAAAAATAAATTTAGGCCAGGACATGCAGATTTTACCTATTTTAAAAAATATGGAATTAGAGATTATAGAGGAGGAGGAAGACAATCTGCAAGAGAGACAGCCTCTAGGGTTGCAGCAGGAGGTATAGCAAAACAAATATTAAAATTTATTCTAGGAAAAAAATATGATGTTGTTGGAGGAGTAACTCAATTAGGAATCTTAGGAACTAATCCAGAAAATTGGAATGAAAAATTTATCAAAAAAAATCAATTATTTTGTCCAGATAAATCTGTGCTAAAGCTTTGGGAAAAATATTTACTTAGTATAAGAAAAGCGGGATCATCTTGTGGTGCAATTATTGAAATCAGAGCTAAGGGAGTACCTGTAGGATTAGGGGCGCCAATTTATTCAAAATTAGATATGGACCTTGCATCAGCTATGATGAGCATCAATGCTGTAAAGGGAGTAAACATAGGATCTGGAATGAATTCTGCTCAATTGACAGGTGAAGAAAATTCAGATGAAATTAATCAAAGAGGGAAATCTACAAAATTCAATTCGAACAATGCTGGCGGTATTTTGGGCGGTATATCAAGTGGTCAAGATATAATTGTATCATTTGCTGTCAAACCGACTTCATCGATATTATCTACTAGAAAAACAATTGATAAGTTTGGGAAAAATACAACTATATCTGTTAAAGGCCGACATGATCCTTGCGTAGGGATAAGAGCCGTTCCTATAGGAGAGGCTATGATGCATTGTGTAATACTTGATCACTACTTGCTAAATAAAGCTCAATGTGGAAACTAATTAATCTTTTTTACTATTACTTTTGAATTTAAAACTTCTAGTACTTTATTTTCAATAGATAAAGCATCCAGTCCAGCAGATTTATACATATTTTCAGGCTTATCTTGATCTATAAACTTGTCTGGGAGTATCATTGATCTAAATTTAAGATTTGAATCTAAAAGATTTTTATCATTTAAAAAATTACTTACGTGTGCCCCAAAACCACCTATAGATCCTTCTTCAATTGTAATTATCACCTCATGATTTGTTGCTAATTGCCAAATTAAATTTTCATCAAGAGGTTTGGCAAAACGTGCATCTACGATACTTGCATTAACTCCTTTTTTTCTCAAATTTTCTTCAGCAATTAAACATTCATTTAATCTTGCTCCAAAATTCAAAATAGCAATTTTCTTTCCTTCTCTAACAACTTTTGCTTTTCCTATTTGGATTTTCTCACTTATATCAGGTAACTGAACTCCAGTGCCATTTCCTCTGGGATATCTAAATGCACATGGTTTATCATTAATTTCTACTGACGTGTTTATCATTTTTACCAATTCTGCCTCATCGCTAGCTGCCATAACAATAAAATTTGGTAGAGTAGCCAAATATGTTATATCAAAAGATCCAGCATGTGTTGGGCCATCTGCTCCCACGAGACCTGCTCTATCTATTGCAAATCTTACTGGTAAACTTTGAATTGCAACATCATGTACCACTTGGTCATAAGCTCTCTGTAAAAAAGTAGAATATATTGATGCATAAGGCTTATAACCTTCTGTTGCTAGACCGGCAGCAAAAGTTACCGCATGTTGTTCTGCTATTCCCACATCAAACATTCTATTAGGAAATTTATTTCCAAAAATATCCATTCCTGTACCTGAAGGCATCGCGGCAGTTATACCAATTATTTTGCTGTCATTTTCAGCATGCTTAACAAGAGTATTTGCATATACTTTTGTATAAGATGGCGCTTTTGAATCACCTTTTTGCTGTATGCCTGTTTTTATATTAAACTTAGATACCCCATGATATTTATCCTCTGACTTTTCTGCGAAACTGTAACCTTTCCCTTTTTGTGTTTTAATGTGAATTAATATTGGTCCTTTATGTTTTGACTCTTTTGCATTTTTTAAAACAGGTAGCAAAACATCCAAATCGTGTCCATCTATTGGGCCAATGTAATAAAAACCTAATGAATTAAACAAAGTTCCACCAGTAACAACTGATCTAAGAAAATCCTCTGCTTCGCCAGCTTTTTTACTAAATCTTTTTGAAAATGATGAAAAAATTAATTTTAATGTTTCTCTAAAGTTAAAATAAATTTTTCCTGAAAAAATTTTTGCTAGATAAGACTTCATTGCACCAACGGGTTTTGCAATCGACATATCATTATCATTTAAAATAACTATCATTTTTGTTTTTGATGCACCGGCATTATTCATAGCCTCATATGCCATTCCAGCACTCATTGCTCCATCTCCTATTACAGCAACTACCTCTTCTGATTTATTTGAAAGTTTATTTGCAGTTGCTATTCCTAATCCAGCAGATATTGAAGTCGAGCTGTGTGCTGCACCAAATGGATCAAACTCACTTTCTGATCTTTTTGTAAAACCTGATAAGCCATTGCCTTGTCTAAGAGTTTTAATCTTATCTTTTCTTCCAGTTAATATTTTGTGAGGATAAGATTGATGACCAACATCCCAAATAATTTTATCTTTTGGTGTATCAAAAATATAATGTAAAGCTACTGTTAACTCTACAACTCCAAGGCCCGCACCTAAATGACCGCCGGTTTCTGATACCGCATTTATCATTTCCTCTCTTAACTCATCCTTAAGTATTTTAAGTTCAGAATGATTCAACTGTTTCAAATCTGTTGGAAAATTAATTTTATTTAAGAATTTTGTTTTGCTCATTTACTTATTTCTATTTAAAATATATTTGACAGATGCCTTTAAATCAGCAATTTGAAATAAAAGTCCAATTTTTTCTCCTATTTTTTCAAATTTTTTTATTTCTTTAAATTTTCCAGAAACAATAACTGGTGCCAAACAACAAAAAGAAAATAATTTACCAGTTTTTTTAATTTGCATATCTATAATTTTATTTAATGGTATTTTTTTTTTTTCAAAATTTAAATCTGAAAACTGTCCTCCAGCCACGCCTTCATGACCGGAACATTTTGATATAGAATTAATTAATAAATTTTTTTTTTTATCATTTATATTTAAAATTTTATCTGACAAAATTTCAAAGGCTAAGGTTAGAAGGGAATTACCTGCCAAAACCGCTGTAGATTCACCAAATTTTTTATGTGTACTTAATTTTCCCCTTCTAAAATCATCATCATCCATGCAAGGCAAATCATCATGAATAAGTGAATAAGCATGTATGCACTCTACTGCAGCTCCAATATGGATTACAGATCTATAATTTATTTTAAATATACTTCCAATATCATAAATTATTTTTGATCTTATCTTCTTACCGCCTGAAAATAGGCCATAAGACATTGGTTTAATTAAATCAGTTTTATTTTGTTTTTTTAAATATTTTTTAAGAAAATTATTCGTATCTATTGCAATTTTATTTAATCTTTTTTGCATTTTTAATCGATATTTCTTTGATTTTAAATTTTGCTGACTCTGAAATTTCTTTAGAGGATTTTTGGAATTTTTTTTCAATTAAATTATTTAATCTAATAAGTTTTTGATATTCATCTAGTGACTCTTCTAAATTTTTTTGATTTTCTAAATTTTGAATAATTTTATTAGCAATTTCTGTTAACTCATTCAAAGTTTTTGAATTAATATCATCTGGCAAATTTTTTTCATTCATATAATAGTTGGTAATATTATATGAATATCAATCTTTCAAATATTAAAAAAGCAGTAAAATATCTCAATAAAAATGAGTGTATTGGAATTCCTACAGAGACAGTTTATGGTTTAGCGGCGAATGCTTACTCAGATAAAGCAACAGATAAGATTTTTAAATTAAAAAAAAGACCAAGAAAAAATCCTCTTATTGTTCATTATTATAATTTAAAAGATCTAAAAAATGATTGTAAAATTGACAATCAATTTTTGAGTCTATATTCAAAGTTTTGTCCTGGACCCATAACCTTTGTCTTGGAGTTAAAAGAAAAAAGTAAAATTTCAAATAATGTTACTAATAATAAAAGTACTATTGCAGTTCGCTTCCCAAAACACAAAGTTACTAGAAAACTATTAAAAAATTTAAATTTTCCTTTAGCTGCACCAAGTGCTAATATTTCTAAGAGTATTAGTGCTGTATGTAAAACCGATGTGATTGAAGAGTTTGGGAAAAAAATCAAATTTGTCTTAGATGGTGGGAAGTCAAAAGAGGGCCTAGAATCTACAATAGTTAATTTAGTAGGTAATCAAAAAATATTGAGATTAGGCAGTCTAGACAGAGGTAAAATAGAAAAATATTTAATTAAAAAAAGAACTAACAAAAAAAAAGATATAGTAATGCCCGGACAGGGAAGAATTCACTACTCACCGGGTTTGCCTATAAGACTAAACATTAAAAGACCAAAAAAATTTGAAGCTTTCTTATTAATTTCAAAAAGAATTAAATCAAATAAAAATTTTTTTTACCTAAGTAAAAATAAAAATTTAAAGGAAGTAGCGAAAAATTTATATAAAACATTAAGAAAAGTTAAAAAAAAAGGTTTTAAACAAATCTCTATCGAGAAAATTCCTAATCGAGGTATCGGTGAAGCAATTAATGATAGATTGTTACGGGCAGCTGTAAAAAAATGAAAACTTTAGTTGAAGTGCAAAATCTAAAAAAAAACTATGGTGATAAGCAAGCCGTAAAATCAATATCATTTAAAATAAATGAAAATGAAATTTTAGGCCTTTTAGGCCCAAATGGTTCTGGAAAAACAACTACTATTGGTATGATGTTAGGTTTACTAAAACCAACAAGTGGAGAAATTTTAATTGAGGGCGATAAAATAGAGGAAGATAGAATTAAAATACTTCAAAAAATTAATTTCATATCCCCCTATATTGAACTTCCAAAAAAATTAACTGTGAAACAAAATTTAATTGTCTTTGGAAAACTTTATAAAATTAAAAATTTAAATGATAGAATTGACTACCTGACATCAAAACTTCGTTTAAGTGATATACTAAACCGAATAACTGGTGAACTTTCATCTGGACAAAAAAATAGAGCGAGTTTAGCAAAATCATTAATAAATGATCCTAAGGTGCTATTATTAGATGAGCCTACGGCATCTCTAGATCCAGAAATTGGTGATTTTATAAGATCTTTTTTAGAAGATTATAAGAAAGAAAAAAAAATATCTATTTTGCTTGCTTCACATAACATGAATGAAGTCACTAGATTATGCAAATCAATTTTGATGATGAAAGATGGGATAATTGTTGACAGTGGGAGTCCTGCTAGCCTTATAGAGAAACATGGTAGAAAAAATTTAGAGGAAGTATTTTTAAAACTTTCAAGGAGACCTAATGAGCATAATTAAAATGTATGGGTTATTTTTAAGGCATTTTTATTTAATCACTAGGTCATTTCCAAGAATACTGGATTTAATCTACTGGCCATCAATTCAAATTACATTGTGGGGTTTTATTTCAAATTTTTTTGCATCTCATACTACTTATTACAACAATGCAGTTGGTGTTATATTAACATGTGCAATACTTTATGATTTTTTGTTTAGAACAAGTATTGGTTTTAACATGTTATTCCTTGAAGAAATTTGGAGCAGAAACTTTACAAATCTCTTTATAGCTCCAATGAAAATTAGTGAAATTCTAACCTCACTAATTTTCACTGCTTTGGTGCGAGCATTAATTGGTTTAATACCTGCTGTATTATTAACTTCTCCACTATTTGGAATTTCAATCTTAGAACTTGGAATTTATCTATTTTTTCTTTTTTTAAGTCTTTATATATTTGGGATTACATTGGGAATTTTAGTATCAGCAGGGCTTCTAAGATTTGGACCTTCGTTTGAAAATATTGCTTGGTCAACTATGTTTTTATTAGCTCCATTTGGTTGTATATATTACCCAATTGAGATTCTTCCAGAGATTTTTCAAAAAATAGCTTATATGTTACCACTTGTTTATATTTTTGAAGAGGCAAGAAACATATTAATAAATAATACAGTTGATATATCAAATTTAATACAGGCTTATATGTTAAATATGGTTTATATCATTATTTCAATTACTTTATTTTTTTACTCATTTAATAAAGCACGAGATAAAGGCACACTAATAAATATTGGTGAATAATGGCGCGCCCGCAAGGAGTCGAACCCTGAACCTCCAGAGCCGAAATCTGGCGCTCTATCCAGTTGAGCTACGAGCGCATTATGTACTATTATATCAATAAATGAAAAATATCATTAATTTAGTTGTAGAGGAAGAATTACACGGAAAAAGAATTGATTTAGTAATAGCTAAAAAAAATGATTTTCTTAGCAGAACCAGGGTCAAAAACCTGATAATAAATGGAAATCTTAGTATTAATAATAAAATTATAAACGACCCCTCAAAAAAAATTTTTAAAGACGATAAGGTTTTTTTAACAATTCCACTTCCTAAAAAGGCGTCTCTAAAACCATACAAATATAAATTAGACATAATTTATAATGATGAAGATTTATTAGTTATTAATAAATCAGCAGGAATTTCGATGCACCCTGGGGCTGGAAATTATGATAATACGATTGTGAATGCTTTAATGGACTTAAATGATAACAATCTATCAAATATTGGGGATGAGCTAAGACCAGGTATAGTCCATAGAATTGATAAGGATACATCAGGACTGGTAGTAGTTGCAAAAAATAATAAATCACACGAAAATTTATCTAATCAGTTTTCCAAACATACAATTACAAGAATATATCAAGCTCTGATCTGGGGAAAACTGAGACCACAAAATGGAAAAATCGAAACTTTAATAACCAGAAGCACAAAGAATAGACAATTAATGGAAGTTGGTTTTGCGAAAGGAAAACAAGCAATAACGAATTATAAAACTATTGAAATTTTTGAAAACTCTAAAGTACCAACATTAAGTTTAGTAGAATGTAAACTTGAAACAGGCAGAACACATCAAATAAGAGTACATATGAGTTTTAAAGGAAATAATATTTTAGGAGATAAAAAATATAAAAAAAAATTTAAAAAATTAAAAAATATTGATTTTGAATTAGAAGATCTTTTATTAAAACTTAACAGACAATTCTTGCATGCAAAAGTTCTTGGTTTTGATCATCCTTCAACTGGAAGAAGATTAGAATTTTCATCAAATTTACCTCCTGAACTAGAAAATATTCTCAAAAAGCTAAGAAAAACATGAAAATATAAATATTGTAAATTTCCTTTTCTTTATTAAATAAATACCTCGATGAGAAAAATTTCCTATGCTCGATGCAGAGGAAGAATATATGCTTGCAAAAAATTGGCAAACTACTGGAAATGTAAAATCTGCAGAAAAACTTGTGACAAGTCACCTTAGATTAGTTGCAAAGATTGCAATGGGATATAAGGGTTATGGTTTACCTCTAAATGAAATGATATCAGAAGGGAATGTCGGATTAATGCAAGCCGTAAAAAAATTTGAACCGGAAAAAGGCTTTAGACTTGCAACCTACGCGATGTGGTGGATCAAAGCATCAATTCAAGAGTATATTTTGAGATCATGGAGCTTGGTAAAAATTGGGACAACCACCGCTCAAAAAAAATTATTTTTTAATCTAAAAAAACTTAAAAACCAAATTGCACCAAGAGCTGAGGGCGATTTAAGAGATGAGCACGTAAAAGATATTGCCAACAGATTAGATGTAAGTGAGGAAGAAGTTGTTTCAATGAACAGAAGATTGTCTGGAAAAGAACAATCTTTAAATGCTCCGATTGGTGAAGATGGCGATGAGTGGCAAGATTGGGTTGTAGATAATGAAATGGATCATGAGTTGAAATTTGCACAAAATGAAGAAATGGAGCAGAGAAAAGATCTTCTACAAGATTCTATTAAAATCTTAAATGACCGAGAAAAAGAAATTCTTTACTCAAGAAGACTTACAGATAACCCGATAACCTTAGAAGATTTAAGTAAAAAATTTAAAATTAGTAGAGAAAGAATAAGACAAATAGAAAACAAAGCTTTTGAAAAATTGCAAAAGCACATGTTAAATAGTGCTAAGTCAAAAAATCTTCTGCCAGCAAATTAATTATTAAAAGGATCGTAAACCAGTATTGTATCGTTTCTTTCTGGACTGGTAGAAATACTTGAAATTTTCGCTTCAATAAATTTTTCTAGGTCTCTTATATAAATTTTTGCATTTTCAGGGAGATCATTGAAATTTTTACATCCCACTGTTGAAGTTTTCCACCCTTGATAAGTTTTATAAATCGGCTTAACTTTTAATTGATCCGTTACCGCTGCAGGCAAGTAATCAATTTCTTTTCCATTGATTTCATATGCAACACAAATTTTTATTTGATCTAGTTCATCTAACACATCTAACTTTGTTAATGCAATTCCATCAATTCCTGAAATTTTTATTGTTTGTCTCACTAATACACCGTCAAACCATCCACATCTTCTTTTTCTGCTTGTGACGGTTCCAAATTCCTTACCTCTGGTACCTAAAAGCTCACCGATCTCATCAGTAAGTTCAGTTGGAAATGGTCCTTCGCCAACTCTTGTAGTATATGCCGTGATCTACATCTAAAAGTATTCCTTGAGCACCTTCAAATAAAATTTTTTTTCCAGACAACTTGAATTGATCAATTTTTTTCCATACAGGCTGAGAAAACTGAAGTATATGAGGTGCTAATTTTAGCAAATCTTCTAATAATTTTTCCTTATTAAAAAGTGGTTTATTTAAACCTTTCCTTATTGCATTATGATGAGACAAAACGTTATCTAATCTACTGTTTAAATTTGTTTCAGAAATTAAATCCATTACTCTAATTGATCTTCTACCAACTTTATCTTCGTAAGCTGGACCAATGCCTCTTCTGGTTGTTCCGATTTTAGAATGTCCAGCTGCATCTTCTCTTATTTCATCCATTTCTTTATGAAATGGAAGTATTAAGGTTGCTGATTCAGAGATAATTAAATTTTTTTCATTAATAGTTACGCCCTTGGATTTAATTTCCTCAATTTCCTCCAAAAGAGCCCATGGATCTATAACAACTCCATTACCAATTACAGAAATCTTATCTTTTCTTACAATTCCCGAAGGAAGAAGTCTCAGTTTATATGTAATTCCATCAATTACTAATGTGTGTCCAGCGTTATGACCCCCTTGAAATCTTACGACAATATCCGCCTCGCTTGATAACCAATCAACTATTTTACC
>LUMH01000608.1_pt1 | contig 17885 bp, 16 predicted proteins | sample 730001 | NCBI WGS metagenome assembly LUMH01 (sample SAMN03860268, study PRJNA289734) | marine metagenome | biome: seawater column; feature: ocean; material: water; isolation source: Red Sea water column Station 34 - depth 25m | place: Saudi Arabia: Red Sea | collected 2011-10-15 | depth 25 m
GATTTGATCTGGGTGGTCTTCCGTACATCCAGTCTGACACTGGAATAAAATTTAAGTGCATTCCCGCCAGTGGTGGTTTCCGGGTTACCAAAAACCACCCCGATCTTGGACCTTAACTGATTGATAAAAATAAAAATTGTGTGAGACTTCGAGACTGATCCTGTTAATTTCCTTAAAGCCTGCGACATCAGTCGTGCATGGAGCCCCATGTGCGAATCACCCATGTCGCCATCCAGCTCACTTTTTGGAACCAGGGCAGCTACAGAATCAACCACAACAACGTCCAGTTTTCCAACTCGAACCAACTGTTCCGCAATCTCCAAAGCCTGTTCTCCGTAATCGGGCTGAGAGACCAGGAGATCTTCAACCTGGACCCCAAGAATCCTGGCATTGTTTCGGTCAAATGCATGTTCCGCATCAATAAAAGCCGCAATACCTCCAGCTTTTTGCACCTCAGCGATGGCACAAAGAGCCATGGTGGTTTTGCCTGATGCTTCAGGACCATAGATCTCGATGATTCTTCCGCGGGGATAGCCCCCGACACCAAGCGCGATATCCAAACCTAAATTACCAGCACTGACCACAGGAGCTTCCGAAACTGAGGATGCATCCATCCTCATGATCGCTCCTTTACCATATTGTCGCTCAATCTGGGAGAGCGCGGTTTCCAGATCTTTCTTTTTCTCTTCGTTCCACATAAAGCCTCATTCCATGAGATGATGTAACAATTTAATTTGTAGACCTTAATTGGTCTGATCCTAGTTCCGATCCTACCAAGTCGCAATCCTTTATGGTTCTTAATGTGTTTGAGACAATTCTGTGAAATGATAGGTGAATAAATCAATTTTTAGAAAAATAATATAAATATTCATATGCTATAGCCTTTTAGGATCTTGTCTATCCTTGTTTTTTTATTTTCTAAAATTTTTATAATTGATTTTCAAATTACTGTTATCTTTATTTAAATACTGAATATATGATTAAGAATATATTTATTTAACTATATGTCATTTGCTTAGAGTTTGCATGACTTTCAACTTTTGCATACTTCTCTAAGTCCTACACAAAAGCCTGAAGTATTTAGAATCATCTTTTTCAACTAGAAATGAATCCTGATTTAGAAAGCATCAATCGATGTCGGTCGTGATTTAACAAAAAAATATTTTTTTAAACATTATCTTTCAAGTCACTCATGAAAAGAACTTTAGTAACCGGGGGAGCAGGATTTCTTGGCTCTTTTTTATGTGAAAAATTGTTGGACCAAGGACATGAAGTCATTGCCCTGGACAATTTTTATACCGGTAGTCGGAAGAACATCTCACATTTGTTGGATCACCCATCTTTTGAGCTGATAAGGCACGATATTGTAGAACCCATCCTGCTTGAAGTTGATTGGATCTTCAATATGGCCTGTCCTGCATCTCCAATTCATTACCAGTACAATCCTGTCAAAACCGTGAAAACCAGTGTGATGGGGGCCATCAACATGTTGGGGCTGGCCAAACGCGTAAGTGCCCGAATTCTGCAGGCTTCAACTTCGGAAGTTTATGGGGATCCCGAAATTCACCCCCAACAGGAAAGTTACTGGGGTTCCGTCAATCCGATTGGTCTGCGTAGTTGTTATGATGAAGGCAAACGTGTCGCAGAAACACTGATGATGGATTATCATCGTCAGAATCAAGTCGACATAAAGCTTGTCCGGATTTTCAATACTTATGGGCCCCGGATGCATATCAATGACGGCAGGGTCGTCAGCAATTTCATCGTCGCGGCTCTGAAAGAGGAACCGCTTGAAATCTTTGGTGATGGAGAACAGACGCGATCCTTTTGCTATGTGAGTGATTTGATCGATGTGATCCTGAAAATGATGAATAAAGACGATTTCATTGGGCCCGTCAATATTGGCAATCCTGGTGAATTCACCATCCGGGAACTCGCAGAAAAAATCCTGAAATTGACAGGATCACGTTCTAAAATTCAGGTTAGGCAGGAACGGTCCGATGATCCGGTCAGGCGTCGTCCTGATATTTCATTGGCTCGTGAAAAACTGGGCTGGGAACCCTCCGTTGACCTCGAGGAAGGCCTTGGAAAAACCATAGAGTATTTCGAAAAAGTGTTGAAGGAAGCTTGATTTCAATGCCTGAGACAAGATTCAGTAGTTTATTTCGTCAAATGATTCTACCGAACATTTTTATATTTCTTGTCTTACTTTTTTCTGCAGGTTCAATCCATGCCGCTCCAAAATTCCTTAAACCACTTCTCGACTTTGAAGTCAAAGAATCTGTTTCAGCCATCGCTTTCACTGCAGATGAAGCACTGGTGGTTGTTGCTTTAGCAAAAGATGACGGCAGTTTACTGGAATTGAGAGAAGTTACTTCCGGGAAGCTGATTCAACGTTTTTATTCACCTGACAATCCATCGGAAGAACTTGAATTTGATTTTCGACAACGCCTACTTGCCCTTTCAGGACAGAAGCGAATCGAACTGTGGAACCTAGAAGAAATTGAAACAAAAACGACTCCTTCCGAAATTTCTCGTTACAGGATCTGGCAGCAGGAAACCAAAACATCCGGGGAAATGAAGTTCAGTCTGAAATCTGCAAAATTACGTTGGATCGAAGGAAAGGAACTGAAGGAAATTCCAATCAAACCGCCATTTATTGAAAGCAAAGTCTGGACGGGAGCAGAGGGTTCGGGAGAGTTGGAAAATTTCGAATTCGACCCGGATGAAAAGATCCTAGCACTCACAGAAAAAGGAAACACCCAGATCAGGATCTTGCAGCCCTGGCAGAATCAGATTCGCCCAAGTTTGGATTATCATCATTTCCCGGTGGCAGACATGTTTTTCCCTGATAAGGATCAAATCATCTCTCTCGACCGGGAACAGAATCTGGCTTGGGGAGAAATCACATCCCGGAGAAAAGGGTCTCCTAGTAGAAATGATGCAGATTCTTTTGGAGGAGAAGCCCAGAAGCGCGGTTAGCCCGACCGGCAGATACATTATGACTGCAGATGAAAACAATCGTGTCGAGCTTTATCAAAGTGTTCTGCATCAGTCTCCCGAAGATTACCTGGAAAAACTTCGCCTGTATGGTGCAGAAGAAACTGCTAGAAGGTTTCAAAATCAGCTTTCAGATATTCCTGCCAGTTCCAAAGCCTTTGATTGGAACAATGAAAACAAAACCCTGAAGATTCTTGAAGAAAGTTTGAAGGTTGCTGAATCCACCGAACAGTGGTCTGAGGCCGAGGGGCTTGCTCAGGAAATCCTAATCCTGGATCCCAAAAATCGCCTGGCAGAAGCAACCCTGAAAAGGTTGAAAGACAACAAAGACGAATTGATTTTGGAAAAAGGCTCAATGCTTTTGGAAGAGAAACAGTATGCGGAAGCGATAGCCTTATTCAAAAAAATCAGTCAGGAAAGCCCATTGCATCCTGAAGCGAGAAATTTAATTGCTTCAGCTGATCGTGAAGTCCAGATCGCTCTTTCTCTAAAAAATGCTGAGGAACAATTGCGTGTGGGAAATTGGGAAGGTGCAACCATCATCTTGAAACAAATCCTGGAATACGATGCTGAAAACCCTGATGCGAAACAATTACTCGATGAAGCGGAATCAAACCATTTCTGGTCAAGAATGGAGAATGTGTTTTATCTCTTGATGGCCCTGATTGCCGCTTCGACAACCGTCTGGTGGCTTTACCAGAAAAGGGAGCAGTTGGGCTCAATGTTTTCCAATAACAATGATGAACCTCTCAATCTCAAAACCTTCCCCAATGTAAATCTTAAAGGTGATGCGGACATACCACCGAACCCCGATGAAAAACGATTTGTCGAAACATTGGCCAAAACCTCGGAATTCCTCAGTCTCGCCAAAAAAAGGGATTTTTCAGGGGAACATGCAACACGTCTGATGGATTTTGAGACGGAAATTAAAATCATTTCCTCAAAAGCCCTTGAACCCGATGCAGATTTCAAACGTCTGAATACCCAGTTGATGGTCCTCATGCAGACGCTTAGGGGATTAAAATTTAAAGGACGACCTCAACAGCGAAAAGCGAAAACAGAGAACAGGAAGAACGAACAGCAGAAAGAAAATTTTTACCAGTTACTTGGAGTAAAGCCCTCCGCTTCCGAAAGTGAAATCAAAAAAGCCTACCATCAGAAAATCAAGGAATACCATCCTGATAAACATCAAAACACCGAATTCGAATGGGTTCGTGAACAGGCTGCCAACATGAGCCGTGAACTGACCAATGCCTACAAAACTCTGAGTGACCGAGCATCCCGAGAACGTTATGATGCGACCCTGAGTTAAGCTAACGTTTTAACTTTTTTCCCTCGTTCCTTTTTTAGCCGTTTTGAAATCGTTTTGCTTCAGCCCAAACTTCCAACAGAATTGACCCTGCTGATGCAGGACATAAGGGATCTAGGAGGCCAGTCTTTCCTCGTCGGGGGTGCTGTACGTGATTTTCTCCTCAATCAGAAAATCCAAAAAGACCTGGATGTTGAGGTTTTTGGAATTAGGTTACCGGATTTAGAAAATCTCCTTGCCAAAGCCGGAAAGCTTTCAAAAGTCGGGAAAAGCTTTGGCGTCCTCAAGCTGAAACTCACCGACCGGGAATATGATTTCAGCCTGCCAAGACAGGAATGGAAAATTGGTCCTGGCCATCACGGATTCAAGGTTCGCAGCTTAACCCAAATGGCCTATCCAAGTGCGGCCTTAAGAAGAGATTTTACCATCAACAGCATTGCCTATGATCCATTAAATCATCAGTTTCTGGATCCTTTCCAAGGTAAAAGGGACCTGGAAAGAAAAATCCTACGGCATATCGGTTCATCCTTTTCAGAAGATCCGTTGAGGGTGTTAAGAGCCATGCAGTTTTCAGCCAGGTTTGAATTCCGGGTTGCTCCTGAAACGACTCGATTATGCAGGACTCTGGAGCTTGATGAACTTCCCAAAGAAAGGGTTTTTGAGGAATTCAAAAAACTGCTGCTTCTTTCTGAAAAACCTTCAAGAGGTCTGGAAACAGCAAGGGAGCTGGGAATTTTAAAGGCTTTCCCGGAAATAAATCATTTAGCCGGAATTCCTCAAGATCCAAAATGTCACCCTGAAGGAGATGTCTGGAACCACACCCTAAGAGTCCTGGACGCTGCAGCAAAAATAAAAACCGGGTTTGATGCAAAAGACCTAGAATTGATGTTGGCCGCTCTTTGTCATGATTTGGGTAGAGAACCGACCACGAAATACATCCATAACCGTTGGCGAAGTCTTGCCGAACATGAATCGGGATACATTCGGACAGAGTCTTTTTTAAAAAGGATAACCGAAGAATCGAAGTTGATCCGAAATATCCAACTTCTGGTAAGAGATCACCTCCGTCCGCAACAGCTATACAACGATCGGGAACGAATCCGGAGTTCTGAAATCCTCAGGTTGGCGCTTAGAGTTTCGATCCGTGATCTTGTGCGCTTGGCCCATGCAGATTATCAGGGTAAAATGAGTATTTCTGGAAAACTAAATAACTTTCCTGCAGGAGAATGGCTGCTTGACCAAGCACGCAGACTTTCGGTTCAGGACAAACCACCACAGCCTTTTCTCAAAGGACGGCATCTGATTGAGATGGGGATAAAACCGGGTCCGGAAATAGGAAAGCTTTTGAAGCAAGCCTTTGATGTTCAAATCAATGGAGAAATCCGATCACTTAATGAAGCCATGAAATGGGTTGAATCCAAGCTACCTCATCAGACAAAGACTGGAAAAAAAGGAAATTTGGATGCTGAAACAAAGAATCTCCTGATCACGAATGTTTAAAACTTTGGCCAACAACCGGCGCGCAAGGCATGAGTATTCAATCCTTAAGGCGATGGAAGCAGGAATTGAACTGCGCGGTACAGAGGTAAAAAGCATTCGTGAAGGTATGATCAACCTCTCAGAAAGCTACTGCGTGATTGATGAAAAGATGCAGGCTTTTCTATTGAATGCCCATATTTCTCATTACAATTTTGGAAACCGCCACAATCATGATCCCCTGCGTAAGAGGAGATTGCTGCTTCACCGGCATGAAATCAGAAGACTTTACGGACAAATCAAGCAGCAAGGGTTGACTCTTATACCCCTGAAAATCTACCTCAAACAAGGCCTGATTAAATTGGAAATCGGACTGGCAAAAGGCAAGAAACTGCACGATAAGCGTGACACAATGAAAAAAAAGGAGGCACAACGCGAGGTTGAACGAAGTTTGAAAGAAAAGTGATCTATCAAGAGGATGCAAAAGGAAGAATTCTGTTCTATTCCTGATACCCCTGAATTACAGTGGCTGGCGCTGAGCCTTGTGCCTGGACTTGGTTTTCGTTCAATTCAGGAGATGCTGAATGCTGGAAAAAGCATTTCAGAACTGCTTCAAGCCACCCCAGGTGAACTTGTCCGGGATTTTGGAATCAACTCCAAGGTTGCGAATAAGATCGCATCAGCATCAAAAGCAAGTACCTTCGCCATCGAAAAAAGGCTCATCGAGGAAAGTCCAGAGACTCGGCTATACTGTCCAGAGTCAGAGGCATATCCTTTGCAGTTGAAGGAAATAGAGAGTCCGCCCAGTGTGCTTTACTGGAAAGGAATCGAAGGTCTGGCCGGAAAACCCTGTCTTGCTTTCGTTGGTTCCCGTGCCTGCAGCGCTTATGGGCTGAAGCATACCAAACGCCTCATCCTTGAACTTGCTGAGGCACAACCGGAACTTGTAATTGTCAGCGGGATGGCAAGAATCCAGGAAGAAGGAGCCCTGATCACAGAATTTCCTATGGCAGTAAAACCTTTGGCAAAACATTTTCCTATCCGTAACAGAGTTATCAGCGGTCTTTCCTTGGGGGTGGTTGTCACGGAAGCCAGGTTGAAAAGCGGCGCTAATATTACCGCAGCCTTTGCCTTGCAGCAAAACCGTGAAGTCTTTGCACTGCCGGGAAGGGTGGATTCAGAAGCAAGCGCAGGTACCAATCGGCTCATTTCGCGACAGCATGCAAAGCTGATCAGCAGGGCTGATGAAATTCTGGAGGAACTTAGGTTCGGCAGGGTTAAAAGCCAGCAGCCTCTGTTGCCTTTGGGTCAAGCTCAAAAGGTGATACAACGAAAGGTGTTTTCAGACTTGGAACAAAAGGTGTTACAGCAAATTGAAAATGGGACGGAGGAACTTAATGATATTCATGTTGAATCCGGAATATCCATGAACCAGTTGCTTGGTGTGATTCTGGAATTAGAACTCAAAGGGATCGTCCAACAGAATAATTCCAGCACTTACTCAATCAAAGAAGAAATCGTATTACAATAAGATTAAATATAGTTTCAATCAAAATCATCTATGAAGAAACTGGAAACCATCATCTACATTGTCGGTCCCAAACGTAGCTGGGAATTTCAGGCAAGACATGTAAAAAGGATTTTTCTCTTCATTTTGCTGGTTATCCTCGGTTTGGGAGGAACGATCGGTTATCAGGAATATGATCACCTCCAGGCCCTTAAAAAAGCTGATGAAAAATTAGACCAGGAAAACCTGAAAAATGAAAAGTTACTGGCACTGATCGCAAGAATTCGAGAAGAGGGAATGAAAGACAACCCCTCGGTGACAACAACGGATGTGGATTTAAGCAAACAACAAAAATTAAATGAACAGCAATCGATCCTGATCGAACAACAAAGGAAGGAGTTGGGAGATCTGAAAGGAGTGCTGACCCAACGTGAACGAGTCATTCAGCAATTCCAGTTAGAAAAACAGTCTACAAAAGATCAGGTCATCGATCTCCAGGAAAAACTACGTGTTTCTCAAGAAAATTTTGAACAAGCAAGCCTTGAAACACAAACCACTCAGCAACAAGTTCAAGACATTCAGAAAGAACTTGAAATCGCTCAAAAGTCACTCGATGAGTTGAAGAAGAAAAATTCAGTAAAGCCAAAAATAGTTGAATCCAGTGCTAACTCAAAATCTGTTATCTCAGTCAGCAACCTGAAGATTGCACGTTCAGCATCCAATAAAATTAACATTTCTTTAAGAATCAACAACAACTCCAAGCAAAGACAAAGCGGGCGGGTCGGGATTTACCTTTCTTCAAACGAAAATGCAAAGAAGCCCATGCCCTATTCTGCTGGAAAAACCCAATCATTTGCGATCCGCAGGTTTAAGACCATCCAAAGGGAACTCGTCAATAATCAATCCAGCAAACTGGTTCGGGTCATTGTCTGGAACTCTAAAAAGGATTCTATTCTGGATCAGGTTTTTCCCATTCCAAACTGATCTTCTTTCCGCATAACCCGCTTATCCCGGATTTCTCCTGATGGAATCTTCCCTGCTAGAACTCGTGGGGATTGGAAAACGCTTCGGTTTCCGTCAGGTGCTTCATGAGATTAACCTCACACTGAATGATGGTGAGTTTGTCCTGTTGTTAGGTAACAACGGTGCAGGCAAATCAACGCTTTTGCGCATCCTCTGTCTTTTGATGAATCCAAATGCCGGGGAGATGCACCACCGAAACATACCCATTAAGGAACAACGAAACACCTGGCTCAAGCAAATAGGGGCGCTTTCCCATGAATCACGTTTTTACAATGATTTGACTGCACGGGAAAACCTGAAAATATACGGTTCACTTTATGATAAAAGTGGCTTGGATCATCGAATTGAGGAAGTCCTGGAACAATGCAATTTAATTCATGCCGCCAATCTTCCGGTACGTACTTTCAGCACTGGAATGAGCAAAAGATTGATGATCGGCAGGTTGATTCTTCTGGAACCTAAATTCCTGATTCTGGATGAGCCTTTCACAGGGCTTGATCAAAATTCATTGGATTGGTTTAAAAACTATCTCAAGAACTTTCATCAAAATGGCGGATCGGTGATGCTGGTAACTCATCAACATGAACTCGGTTTGGAACTCGCAAACAGGGTACTTTTTCTTCATAACAAATCGCTTCTTCATGATCTGAAAGCAGATTCGCTCAATGAAGAAGACTGCAAGGCCATTTTAAACGGGTGACTCATTTCTGCACCAGCATTCAGAGGCAGGCAGATTTTGAGAATTGCCAGAAGCTTCCTCTCAAAGAACTTATATTTGAACATCAGTCACTGAGCCGCTTCGGAGAGCTGGAAACAGCCACATTGTTGGAAATGCTGGAAGCCTGGAAAACAAGTGGAGGAAAAGCGTTTCTACAGTGGGATTTGCTTCATGATGAAAAAAGTTTTGAAGAAGCTGTAGAGGTCATCAAAAAACTTCCCCTGGAGTATTTTGACGCTGTCCGCGTTCAGGATCTAGGCGCAGCAAATTGGCTCCGGCAAAATCATAACCATCTCAAACTGCATTGGATCGTTGAAGGCAGCAATCACAATCTCAAAGGACTTCAGCGTTGGTCGAATTTTCTAAAGCCCCAACTCGACCGTTTCGTTCTTTCAAGTGAAATTCCCGGAAATATTTTGCAAAGGTGTATTTCGGAACTTCCTCAAGAATGTGAAATTCTTGGAATAGGCAGTATTCTTCTATTTTATACCCCAAGACACTTGCTAAACCCCCTTAATTTAAATCCCGATGAACCCTCAGAAGTAAGAAGGGCATGGGTTGCGACCTTGGAAACTCCTCATAGAAAGCTGAGAACGATGGAAAACAAACATGGTACCTTTCTGTTTTACGACAGAGAACTCTTTCTACTTGAGCATTATACTGAGCTGAAGAGTTGGGGCCTCAAGTCTTTCCGGTTGGATTTGCAACGGGTTGGCATGCAATGGCTTAACTCGGTCTTGGTTAGCGATCCTGAAAATCAGGAATCCATAAAAAATTTGAGAGAAAACTGGCCCTGCAAAACCTTCCAGGGTTTCTTCCGAGCAAACAAAACAGACAAAGCCATTCAACGGATGAAAAATCCATATCGTCAGTCTGAATCATCCAGACCTGTCGCGGAAGTCCTGGAAGCTTCCAAAAACCGTCACTTGGCTTTGTTAATTAAACAGCGAATCATTCCCGGACTTCAACTCTGGGGACTTACCCCGGAAGGCCGGATATTGGAGCTTGAAACCCAGCCCATGATGGACATGCGGCATCATCAGGTTGAAGCTGCAGAACCGGACCAGATCGTGCTGATCCCTCATGTTAAGTATGCGGTGCCAAAAACTCTAATTTTTGCAGTGCAACCAGAATTGGGCAAAATGAGATAAGCACTTGGACTCCTCCTCAAACTGTGATATTTTCGTATTCGTTTTTTTTAACCCCTTTTTAGACATGATCGCTGATTTCCGGAAAAGAGCATAAATTCCAACAAAAGCGATTGAAAATTTAATACAAGGGCAGTCATGACCAACCAAGAAGTACTCATCCAGGAGGTCCAGGATGAGATTAGTGCTGAAATGCCAGAACGTCTGAGAGTGATTGAAACAGCTCAGGAAAAAGATAAGGAAATACAATCCCGAATGGAGCGGGGTGAAATTGGAATCAGTCATGGTTCCGACAAAGTCGTTGGACTGTTGATGTTCCTCCTGGCTACTTTCGTGACTCTGCTGGCGATGTATTTTGTATTTGAAATCAATCCGGCCCACTATCAACTCTAGATTCATTCTTTCGGAAGCAAACGTTTCCCATCCATTTAGTTGGGCAAAAAGAGGATGCCTCGCCGTGTAATGGTCTTTGGGGTGGGTTCTTTTGCCCATGCCGTAATGACGATTCTGAAGGAATCGGGTGCTGAAGTTTGCTGCTACCTGACTCGTGGTTATGGTCACCATGGCCCTTCTTTGGCAGGTAAGGTTTTTGACTCGGAAGAATTTCCTTCTCCAATCCCCCTGATCGAATCTTTTAAGCCAGACCTGATCGTTCCCATGTCCATCGCCTGGACAGAACAGCCTTGGGCGAAAGAGATCGCAAAAAAACCGATTTTGAGCCCTGTTGGCAATGCGATGCAGATTGAGATTTCACGGAGTATGGCAGCAAATCTCTGTAACAGGTTTGATGTACCAGTTCCCGATTTTTTTCATGCTGAATCCAAAGAGGAGGCTATTGAAATCATTAATGATAATCCTCGCCCTTATGTTTTGAAAAATCCAATCTGCTCCCCTTTTAGCCCCGTACACACCATTGTCTGCGAAACCGTTGAAGATACCTTGGGTTGGATTGAAAGAATTGATGATTCTGAAGGAATTTTTTTACAGGAATATTTTGGAACTGCAGAGGCCGGCCATTTTGTTTTCATCAGCGAAGGCAAAATACAGAGCCTGTTCACCAACCAGGAATATAAACGTTCCTTCACTGGAAATATGGGGCCTGTTGCGGGAGCCCCTTTGGGTGGGATTGCCCAAGTCGATCCGGAAGACCAATATGACCTTGCAAAAGAGCTTATACACCCTCTCCAACCTTGGTTTTTGGAATCAGGCTTTACTGGTCCACTTCAGGTCACCGGTATTAAGAAAAACGGAAAATGGCACGCCATCGAATACAATATCAGACTTGGAGTCACAACCACTGCTTTGCTGTTGAGAATGTTGGAAGACCCTCTGGAAAACCTGATCGACGTTGTTGAAAATAGAAAAACCGTTTTAAAATGGAAAAAAGGATTCAATTTTGGGTGTACTTTGACTGTTGCAGGTCAAGGTTATCCGTATGTCGTACCTTCTATTCCAGGACTTCCAGTAGATTTAAATGAGCCTTTAGATTGTGATTTGTGGTGGAATGAAGTCGATGTGGAAAACAAAAAACTTTGCATGACATCACATCAAACTCTGGAAATGGGTCACCGTGTCTGCGATGTCAATGCTTTCTCTGATAACCTTTCAGACGCTATTGATCAGGTTTACCAGAACATCAAAAAAATACGTTGTCTAGGGAGTTATTACCGCCTTGACCTAGGCAAAACACTCTGGCCCCCTGGAACAGGTTTTTAGTTATTGTAAGGTTTTAAATGTTGGCTGAATCAATCGATTACAAACTTCCTGAAAAAGAGAAAAAATCCGAATACGTCGAATCAAAATTCGACGAGATTGCACAAAGATATGATCTTTTCAATGATCTGATTACCTTTGGAATGCACAGATATTGGAAAAAATTTGTTGCTAAGAAAACCGGGTTGGCTCCTGGCGAAAACTGTTTAGATCTCTGCACAGGAACAGGTGATATTGGACGGGCTGTTTTAAAATTTCAGCCTGAGGCAAAGGTAACGGCTCTTGATTTTTCTTCAGAGATGTTGAGTTGGCACATCAACAACAGGGTGAAAATGCACTTAGTTTGAATTATATACGGGGGGATGCCATGGCCCCACCCTTTCCAAAAGAATATTTTGAAGCTGTAACCGTTGGTTATGGGCTACGCAACGTCGCCGATCTTTCCGCTTGTATTAAAAACATTCTATCTTTGCTCAAACCATCCGGTGTACTGGTGTGTCTTGATGTAGGTAAAGTAAATATTCCGGTGATCGCTCAATTGAACCGCTTCTATTTTTTTAAAATTGTTCCCTTAATCGGAAAATGGCTGATGCCGGGACAGGAGATGTTTGATTATCTGCCTCATTCATCGATAAATTATCCTGACCAGAAAAAACTAAAAAAAATCCTCCTAGAAGAGGGCTTTCAAAAAGTTGATGTTTATGATTTTGTTTTTGGTGCATCCACAATACATGTAGCGCAAAAGCCTGCGAGTTCTTGATGCATCAAATGGTTAAGATGGAATGCTATTAAATTAATCTTTTAAATCAACAACTTGTTAGTAGAAGATCTCCTGGAGCAGTTGGATCAATTAGGAAAAGGAAAACTCGGTACCTCATTGACTGGTGAAGGAATCATCCGGTTAGAGACCAAGGCTTCTGTAGAGGATCCTTTAAGCTGGCTTCATACGCAAAAAAATAACAAAAAACACTTCTGGAGGGAACGAGAAGGAGGAGAAACCATTGCCGGGGTAGGGGAATGCCTGGTGTTTGAAAGTGAGCATGGCTCTTCCATCGAACTGATGCTGCAACGAATCCGTCGACTCCTTAATAATTCATCAGACGGTGTCAGGATTTTTGGTGGAATTCGTTTCAACCTTTCCTCTGACTCTATCTCCGACGAATGGAAATCATGGAAACAAGCACGTTTTGTCATTCCCGAAATCGAATTGATTCGAGATGGAAAAGAAACTCGTCTCGCATGTAATTTAAATGCTGTCGTACTTGATAAAAATCGATCGCTGGAAGGATTGAGAAGGAGAATTTCAGAATTATCTGAAGAAGACTCAAACAACGTTTTGGAATCGAATTTCCAGTTCCTCAAAAAGCATCACAAACCTGAATACGAAAATTGGTGTAACAACGTCAATCAAGCCCTCTCTGAAATTAAATCGGGAACACTGAATAAAATAGTTCTCGCCAGAAAAACAGAATATCAACTTCAGGAAGCTTACGATCCGTTGAAATTCCTTCTTCGTTTGAGAGATCGAGCTCCAAATGCGTATCAGTACTGCTTCCAGTTTGACAAAGACCAAGCATGGATGGGGATCAGTCCAGAACGGCTTTACAAAAGGCAATCACGGAAAATCGAAACAGAAGCAGTAGCCAGCACAAGACCTCGGGGAACCAATTATGAAGAGGACAAGAATCTTGCTTTGGAATTACTGCAATCACAAAAAGAAGTTCGGGAACATGATCTGGTACTTGAAAGAATCGAAAATGTCCTGAATCAATTTTGCGATAAGATTACAAGGAAAAGTTATCGTGAAATTTTGAAATTAAGACAAGTTCAACACCTCCTGAGCCGGATAGAGGGTCATCTGAACCCTGACCATGGCGAATCAACTTTGATCAATGCTATTCATCCCACCCCTGCGGTTTGTGGAATTCCAGATGAGAAAGCTCAACTCAGCATTGAACAATTAGAAAACTTCGATCGAGGTTGGTATGCAGGTCCAGTTGGATGGATCAGTAAAAATGGAGCTGAATTTGCTGTTGGAATCCGTTCTGCTCAAATCCATCATAAAACCCTGAGAATTTATACTGGGGCTGGAATTGTCCAGGGTTCAGATCCTGATTCCGAGTGGAATGAAATCGACGCTAAATTGCGTAACTGGGAATCGATTTTGGAGCCCGCGTGAGCGGCAACGCCGCCCTCTGGAATACGCTCTGGGGTGAGTGGATCGTTGAGGAACTGATCCGCTGCGGCTTAAAACTTTTTTGTATTTCCCCTGGCTCACGCTCCACGCCTCTCACTGTCGCTGCGGCAAGGCATCCAGAAGCAGAAATAAATCTTTTCTACGATGAAAGAGCTGGAGCATACTATGCGCTCGGGTATTCTCGAGGATCAGAAACTCCTGGAGTTTTGATCTGCACTTCCGGAACAGCAGCCGCCAATTACCTGCCCGCAATCGTTGAAGCTTCCGTGGAACAGATTCCAATGATTGTACTGACTGCAGACCGACCCCCAGAGCTTCAGCAAACAGGCGCAAATCAAAGCATCAATCAAAATCAATTGTTCGGGTCGCATGTACGCTGGTTTTTTGATCCAGGCTGCCCCGGTCCCGAACTCCCTGCAAGCACTCTTTTTTCATGTATCGACCAGGCAGTTCACCTTGCCCGTTATCCGCTTCCTGGTCCTGTCCATCTGAACCTCCCTTTCCGGGAACCGTTTCTCCTTCCAAAAACCCAGAAACCGGAAGAATTCATTCACGACCCCGATCTGCAAAGTTGGAAAGCTGAAAAAAAACCCTGGATAAGTCATCCTCTTCCCAAAATAAGTGCAGATGCAAAGTTATTAGAAAATTTCGCAAAGAATCTTCCTGAACAAGGAATCCTCAGTATCGGACGTATTCCTCCCACAAGTATTTCAACAGTCAAAAAGTTGGCAAATGACTTGGCTTGGCCTGTCTTTGCAGACATTGCCTCTGGTTTACGTCTCGGGCCAGAGTTTCCTAACCGGGTTACTTACTATGATCAACTTCTAATAGATTCTGATTTTTTAAAATCCCACCCTCCGCAAAAGGTAATTCATCTCGGTTTTGCACCGACATCCAAACGCTGGCTTGGAGAAATGGAAAAACTTCCTGCAGATACCCTGGTTTGGATTAAAGAAGGGTCTTCCAGACTGGATCCAACCAATCGGTTCCGAAGTGTTTTCGAAACCTCAGTGGAAGATTTCTGCAGTGAAATGATTTCAAAACTCAAGAAGCGAAAAAAATCGGAATGGACCATTCATTGGCTGGATCAATCGAATAAAATAGAAAAGCTGATGGAGCAATTTGTTACGAATCACCCACTTTTTTCAGAAATGAAGCTGGTGCGTACTCTGACCAAAATCATTCCTGAATCTCATGCACTTTTTTTAGGGAACAGTCTTCCTGTGAGAGAAGTTGATTTTTATGGGAGCGGAAACGGATCTGAAGTTAAGCTAGGCCTTAATCGTGGCGCCAGCGGAATCGATGGTCTGGTTGCCTCTTCAGCGGGCTACTCTAAGGGGCTGAACCAGCCTTTGACACTTCTTTTGGGAGACCTCTCTCTATTGCATGATCTGAATTCGCTCAAATTAATTTCTGAAAGTCCCAAACCCATTGTTTTGATAGTTCTGAATAATCATGGCGGAGGTATTTTTTCCTTTTTGCCTATTTCAGAACACAAAGATATCTTTGAAACCTATTTTTCAACACCGCACTCGCTTGAATTCAAAGATGCAGCTAAGATGTTCGAATTACCATATTTTCATCCTGAAACACCTGAAGAATTCGAATCGATCTACCTGAAACAGGCTAGTGCTGATAAATCATGCATCATTGAAGTCAATACTTTGAAGGAAGACAATATCCGCGTTCAAAAGGAATGGACTGAATTTCTTCACCAGAATAGATAAATTTAACCAGAAACCACTGCTGCAATCCAAAATAGATAAATCATTATGAACTCAGAATATTGGAAAAAAGCCCTCGAATTTGAAGATATCATTTTTGAAAAATCCGAAGAAGGCATCGCCAAGATCACCATCAACCGCCCGGAAGTTAGAAACGCCTTCAGACCTTTGACGGTCAGGGAGATGCAGCAGGCTTTGGAAGATGCACGTGAGGACTCGGGAATTGGAGTCATCATTCTTACTGGTGCTGGAGAAAAAGCATTTTGTTCCGGAGGAGATCAACGGATCCGAGGTGATGCCGGTTATCAGGATTCGGGAACAGGCCATCTGAGGTTGAATGTCCTCGATTTTCAAAGACAGATCCGGAGTTGTCCAAAACCCGTCGTTGCAATGGTTGCAGGATATGCCATCGGCGGAGGTCATGTTTTGCATGTGATGTGCGATCTCAGTATTGCTGCAGACAATGCTGTGTTCGGTCAAACCGGGCCCAAGGTCGGTTCCTTCGACGGAGGCTATGGTTCCAGTTACCTGGCAAGGATTGTTGGGCAGAAAAAAGCCAGAGAAATCTGGTTTCTTTGCCGCCAGTACGATGCCCGTCAGGCTCTTGAAATGGGTCTTGTCAATACAGTAGTTCCTTTGGCTCAACTCGAGGAGGAAACCATTCAATGGTGCAGGGAGATGCTGAGAATGTCACCAATTGCTCTCAGGTGCCTGAAAGCCGCAATGAATGCTGACTGCGACGGCCAAGCCGGCCTGCAGGAACTGGCAGGCAATGCAACCATGCTTTTTTATATGTCCGAAGAAGGCCAGGAAGGACGAAATGCCTACCTCGAAAAACGCCCACCGGATTTCAGCCGCTTTACCCGCCACCCCTAACTTGGGGAATCCTGCAACCAGTGGCTTCTCCAGATCCGTTATCTTCTGAAAGCTCCAGCACCCCAGTCTGGAAATCCTGGTTTCTCGCGTTAAGGCCCAAGACCCTTGGGGCTGGGATTGCTCCTGTTTTAATTGGAACATCGATGGCCTTTGAAGCTGAAAAGGGTCATTTGTTCTCGGCCTTGGCGGCTCTACTGGGAGCCCTTTTGATACAGATCGGAACCAATTTATCAAACGATTATTTTGATTTTGTCAAAGGAGCGGATACGGAAGAGAGACTCGGCCCTGCACGTGCAACCCAGGCAGGCTGGATCCGTCCGGAAATTATTTTGAGAAGCAGTCTTCTGGTGTTTGCTGCAGCAGTAATCATCGGAATTTTTCTGGTTCTTCGTGGAGGCTGGCCCATCGTTTTGATTGGAATCGCCTCTGTAATATGCGGCATCCTTTACACAGGAGGTCCCTATCCATTGGCCTATCTCGGTTTAGGGGAGATATTTGTGGTCATTTTCTTCGGACCCGTCGCGACCCTGGGAACCTATTATGTTCAGGCTTTGGAATTCTCAAAAGAAGTGTTTATTGCGGGACTGGCACCGGGATTACTCTCTACTGCCCTGATTGCCGTGAACAACCTCCGTGACATCCCTACAGACATCAAAGCCCGGAAAAGGACTCTGGCAGTTCGCTTCGGGTACCGCTTTGCACGAATCGAATACACTCTTTGCATCCTTGGAGGACTCTTCATTCCCCTGTTTCTGGTAGTGATGCTGGAGAATCACTGGTTTTCCCTAATCGCTTCCTTTGCAGTGATTCCGGCTTTTTTCCCAATAAGGGATGTCATTTCCGGGACTTCAGGTGAAATGCTCAATGACACCCTGGCAAAAACCGGAAAAGTCCTTCTGATTTTCAGCATCCTCTTTTCAGCTGGCTGGCTGATCGGTTAAAACCTTTGAAAACCCTGACCTGGACTCTTTTCCAATACAAACTTCCTTTTCACCGCCCAATGCGGATGCTTGGAAGAGCTCTTACTTTCCGTGAAGGACTGATCCTTCAGATTAAGGATGCTCAGGGAAACCATGGAGAAGGAGAAATTGCTCCGCTCACAGGAGTTCACTTGGAAAGCCTGGAAGATGCGGAAAAAAACCTGATCAATATCCTGGAAGGAAAAAAAGCCGAATTAAAAGTGTTGCCCTCCGT
>LUMH01000100.1_pt1 | contig 17713 bp, 15 predicted proteins | sample 730001 | NCBI WGS metagenome assembly LUMH01 (sample SAMN03860268, study PRJNA289734) | marine metagenome | biome: seawater column; feature: ocean; material: water; isolation source: Red Sea water column Station 34 - depth 25m | place: Saudi Arabia: Red Sea | collected 2011-10-15 | depth 25 m
CAACAGGACACTGCTGACGTTCGCCGCCATGATTGAGGCTTGGAGGGCTCAGGGGACTCCCTAGGGAGGATGGGGTATTGGCTGGTTCTAGCGTCGCTGCGATGGTCGTAGGCACCGTCTTCATAATGATTTTCGGAATGGCCACAGTCTCACTCGTCGACAGCGTGAACGAGTCGATAAAGAACGCAGATTATGAGCTTCCGGAGCCACGGGTGGAAATAGTCAGCATAACAGACAAGCAGGAGTCAACCGGACCCATCCATTTCCTAACCTACAGCGAGCCGGGCACAAACAACGCTGGTAGCGGATATACGCCAGGGGTCACCCAGTGCGATCTTGTGAGTTCGATTTCTGGTACTGGAGCCTCGGTGAACGTGATTGCCAATGCATCCGGCAACGTCATTAATTTTGGCATCAACCTAATATCCGGAACTGGGTATACAGATGGGGAGACCGTCACAATAGATTGCGGGTCTAACCCAAACTCTGCAGACTTCACCGTGGGCGCCATTCACGATCAAAACACCATATCGATAACAAACACAGGTTCCGAGACAGTCGATTTATCACACATCTTCATTACTTTCTCTGACACAGGGTCTTCGATACAAGGGAATCCGTTTGCCCCGTTCGTCGATCACTATTCCGGCACCAATCAATATCTTTTTCCGGGCGAGCAAATATCAACCAACCCCTTTCCATTGGACCCCAACACCCATGGATTCGACGCAGTAGACGATCCTGATCGGGCCTTCCTTGCTATATACAATTACAACGACGCGGAGTCTGTAACAATAACATGAGGGAAGAAAATGGCAAACGGACCGGGAGAGATAATTCTGCTTTGCGCAGGACTGATAGTGGCGGGCCTAGTCTCTGGTGTCCTACTGGAAACATGGGACGACATGGACGCAGCACTAGAAGAAAGGGGTAAGGAGAGTGCTGCCGATGTCAGGACCCGAGCATCCTTGGTTAATGACCCCCTAAACATCGCTTGGGACAATGCGGAGAAGACGACGACATTGTATTTACAGAACTCTGGTGAGAACCAACTAGACCTTGATACAGTGGCGGTCTTCATCGCTTCCACCTCCCTTTCCGTTTCAGTCGCAGATGGCTCTACCACATGGATTCCTGGCGATGTGGTACAGTTCACAGTGGATGACACCAGCGACACCCTTGACTACACGGGAACCAACGATGTCATAATCACAATAACGGTTGTATCGTCTGACGCAGGATACGCCGGGGCGCACACGGTATCGGAGGAAGTCAGACTTGTCACAAGCTAACGTGGATAATTTCGAGTTCGGGGTGATTCAGGACAGCCTCGGCCAGAGCATGGGAACCGCTATCCCGAACAGGGCCCTGATGCTTGTTTGCGGGGGAATAGGATCGGGCAAGAGCATAATGGGGCAGCGAATGTCATTCGGAATGACGGCAAACGACGTCAAAGTGTCGCTATACACAACCGAGCTGACCACCAGGGGCTGGCTTGAGCAGGTCTCTAGCATAGGATACTACATGGACAAGAGGATAGACGAAGGCTCCTTCCACCTTATTTCCAGCTTCGGCGTGATTGCAGAACCATCCGAAGAGCCAGTAAGCCTGCTGAACCTACTTGAGTCACCGGCCTCGAAGGAGGCAGACGTGGTTATAATTGACAGAGCCTCAGAATTGGTCCCAGATGAAATGCCTAGCAAGGACCTTTTGCGGGTTCTCCGGAAGTTCACATCAGAGGGTCGCACGCTGATTTTGACAATCGATCCCGATGAGATGGACGACCACACCCTCAGGGATATGAAGAACTCCGCTGAGGTCGTGCTGGATATGATGACCGCAGTCGTCGGCGGACAACTTGTCAGGACCGTCAGCGTAACCCGGTTCCTTCGTGCGGCGGGACCAGTTACAGAGCGAATCGGCTGGAAGGTAATGCCCGAGATGGGATTCATCGTGGATATCACAGCTGTAGCATGAGGTTGATTGAATGGTTACTGAGCAAGAGTCCAACGAGGAAGACCGAAAAGAGCCAGAGTTCAATATCGAGCCCGGCGACCTCGGAGGCCTCATGGCCGAGTACCCTCATATCCGAGAATGGGTCGAGCAATTCGAGGCAGAGCACGGGTCCAGGCCGATTTACTATGGACCCCTAGACAGGGATGCGAAGAGCGTCAGCCCCCGTAACCTGATTTACGCCACTAAGCCCCCTTGCTTCGCACATGTTTACTCCCCTCCTGAGGGAGCCGAAGGAGCAGGGAACACCTTCTGGTTCGGGCTGGAGCCCACAATCACAGAGGAGGAGGACGATATCAGAGACAGAATCGTGGAAAGGCTCCTCAGAGACGCACCACAGAAGGAGCGATTCGACAATGACGCGGAATTCATCGCGATGATTCACGAAATGATGGACGAGATGACCACCACCACTTCGTCATCCTTGCTCTCCAATCCAGTTGTGAACCAGGCAAGGGAACTAATAGGCATGGGGGAGGCCCCAATCAAAGTCACACCAGAGCAACTCGACCGTCTCAAGTACGTGGTGGTCAGGGACCTGGTTAACAACGGCCCTCTAGAGACACTGTTAGCTGACGAGATGCTGGAGGACATACACTCGATCGGGCTGTCTAGGATAAACATGGATCACAAGGTCTTCCCGATGCTGACATCAAATATCGCATTCAAGGACCAGGAGCTTCTCACCAAGTACCTGAGGTCAATGTCAGAAAGGATCGGGAGGCCAGTATCAGACAGCAAGCCGATCGTCGACGGTGCCCTGCTAGATGGATCCAGAATCAACATTATCTACAGCGACGACGTATCTATCCAAGGTTCTTCATTCACCATAAGGAAGTTCGCTGAGGAGACCATATCCATAATCCAGTTGATCAAGTGGAAGACACTTTCAGCTCAGATGGCCGCATACATCTGGCTTGGTCTGGAGTCCGGGATGTCCATGCTGGTCTCCGGGGAGACCGCCTCCGGGAAGACCACCACGCTGAATGCGGTACTGCCATTCATAGATCACAACGTCAAGATATACACAGCAGAGGACACTCCTGAGGTCAAGGTGGCTCACACAATATGGCAGAGGCTAATCACTAGGGACTCAAAGAATGAGGACTCCCGTGTTGAGATGTTCGATCTGCTCAAGGCAGCACTAAGATCCAGACCCCGATACATCATCATTGGGGAGATAAGGGGGGTTGAGGGTGCAATCGCCTTCCAAGCAATGCAGACAGGGCACCCCGTGGTCGGTACCTTTCACGCCTCTAACATCGTCAAGCTAATCCAGCGATTCACAGGAGACCCGATCAACGTCCCAGCCCGATTCTTCGATAACCTGAATTTCGCAATCTTCCAGGAAGTGGTCGAAGCCCCAGGAGGGGGCGTAGCCAGGAGGATCACCGGCGTCAGCGAGGTGATTGGATTCGACAAGACCGCCGACGGAATCCTCACCAGGAATATGTTCGAGTGGGACCCTGTGGCCGACGAGGTCTACTTCAGAGGGATGTTCCAGTCGGACATGCTGGAGAACAAGATTGCCCCTAGGATGGGATTCCGGAGCAAGCGAGACATCTACGATGAGTTGCAGAGAAGGACCGAGGCCATCCAGAGGATGTGCGACAGGGATCTCACTCACTACGATGACGTGTTCGACCTCCTTGACGTGTACTACAAAGAGGGTTGGGACAGGTTCGCAGCCGCACTGGAGACTTGGACGGGAGTTAATCACTAGGACGGATTCCAAATGGAGGACAAGGCCAGCACATGGGAGATCGCCCTCCTGCGACTGGGAATGCCATTCAGGAATTACCTTCTCTTCTTCGCACTGCCAGTGTCCATAGTGGCCCTCGTCGCCGGTCTCGCCGTCTGGTATACCGTGAGCGACGTCATCACGGGACCTTCCGCAGTTCTCATGATCCTCATGTTCCCTGCTCTGGCATTTGCTGGCACTCTCGCTTATCCGGTGGCGCAGGTTTCAGCGGAGGCAATCCAGATAGAGCAAGATATGCACATGTTCATGACGAGGATGGGCATTCTCTCCATGGGTGAGTCGGCTGAGAAGGGGATGTTCGACGTACTGAAGGAGATGGGTGACTACGGAGCACTGGCCAAAGAGATCCAGGCGATAGAGACTCTAGTCACCAAATGGCACACTAACCTCCCAGAGGCAGCAAGAATAGTCGGAAGACAGAGCCCATCGGCTATATGGAGCGACTTCCTCGACAGGATGGCCTTCTCCGTGGAAGTGGGGCAACCAATCGGGGAGTTCTTCTCCAGCGAGAACGAGACCTTCGAGCAGGCCTATACCACCATCTACGATGCTAGGCTCGAGCAGTTGGACACTCTGAGGGAGACCTTCGTGTCCCTAACTACAACAGGTCTCCTCCTCCTAGTGGTTTCCGGCCTCCATCTAATACTCTTCCAGACGGGATCAGAGACCTCGAATCCGTTCGAGGTGATCGTCAGGGCGAGGTGGGTCCTCCTCACGGGGACACTCTTCGCATTGCTACAGATCGGAGCATGGTACCTATTCACTCTGGTTATTCCGGACGAGGACCTCTTCGCCAAACACGGATTCAACACAGAACAGGCGATTGACATGCGCAGATCGTGGATTTTTGCCGGCATACTCGGTACGATAATGGTCATGATCATGATCACAGTCTTCGTTCTCTACGGGACGGATATCCTTTTCGAACAGTGGAACTACTTCGGGCTTCTGGTGATTGCCGCTATGATGTCTCCTCTGCTCGCACCGGCCCTGCTAACTCTCCAGGAGGAGACAAGAGTGAGAAGGAGGGACGACGCCTTCCCAGAGTTCATCCGAGCCTTCGGGGGGACCGCACAGGCCAGAGCTCAGGAGCCCAGTGCCATGGTAAAAGCACTATCCGGTATCGATTTCGGAGCCCTAGACGACTCAATCTCCAATCTCGAGAAGAGGCTGTCCATGAGGATAGACAGCGACTACTCTTGGGATTGGTTCGCAGCCGACAACAATTCAATGCTCGTGTCCAGGTTTACGAGGGTATTCATCGAGGGATCTTCTTCCACTGGTGAGGCTGGCCTGGTTGGAGACATGGTCTCCCAGAGTACAACCAGTTTGCTAGGACTTAGGCAGAGGAGACAGATTTCAGCCAACGTGATGAGGAGCGTCTCTTACGGTCTCCTGATTGCAATGATCATCGCGCTCAACATCACTACATCGATTATCGCCGGTCTGGGTGAGACGATAGCTTCGGTGGCACAGGGGCTAGTCGATGGAGCGGGAGATGTCAGCGGCGCGACCGGAGGCGTAGGCGTAGCCCTACCGGCTTTGTCCGAGACTGGAGGGATTGAGCAGAATATCCGAGTCTTCCAATACATGGGATCGTTCCTCATCGTCATCTCGATTGTCATTCTCGGTCTCATCACCGCTAGGATTAGGGGGGGCGGTACTACCCTGGTCCTTGGACAGATGATCCAGATGATGTGGGTGGCAGGCCTTGCGAACTTTTTCAGCGCTTGGATCCTGGATCAGTCCGTGGGTCTGTTCCAGTCAGGGGCATAGCGATAGCGCAGAAGCCTTGATGCTGCTCGACATTTGCCAATAGTCGTGGCCGACCCTCTCCTGTCCACTCTGAGAATCTCGATTCTAACTATCTTCATGGCCGTTGCAGCACGTTCAGACTTCGACACACTGTCAGTAAGGGACAGACACTGGATCAGATGGTCTGCTCCGGTTGTACTCATACTCTTGGTGGAGATGACATCCGAGAACATGGGTTTGGCCAACTTCTGCATGGTATTCTCGTTAGTGGCAGTCTTCTCTTTCTGCTTCTCTGATCCCCCGGATCCACGAGACTTCAGAGACTGGAATCAAAACCAGGCTCTCCTATCGGTTGTGTATGCGCTAGGTTTAGTTGGATTCCTGTACGGAGCGAACGCCTACTCGGATACAAATTTCGTTGATTTGGTCCTGGGCGATGAATCAAAGGAAACAACTCTCTGGTGGAGCATGAATGGAGCGTTCTTGACCTCTGCTATTTTCTATGGTTCTTGGAGGATAGGGCTAATCCAGGGAGGAGCGGATGTAAAGGCGCTCATTCTTGTAACTCTGGTATTTCCCTCGTGGTCATTCGTACCGGATCAGATGTACCCTCTAGTGGAAGACCCACTATTTCGAATGCCTCCATCAATGGTCCTCTTCATATGGGCCGCTGCTGCATTCCTAGTCGCACCGCCAATAATCTTCATTCAAAATGCCGCGAGAGGTAACATTTCTTCACTTTCAGATCTTAAGATGGCATGGCACGCTACGAAGAGAAGAATCTCCGATCTCAAGGGAACCCCAGATTCTGCATCATACCAATCTTGGATTCTAACTGAAGCCATTGAGAAAAACGGAGAGATGAGTGCAGTAGATCGGATACTTCCCTCTAGGAGATTATCAAATGCCCAAGACGAGGACAAACAGCTCGAGCTTCTCGAGGAATTGGGCTTGGACAGTGTCTGGATAACTACTAAGCATCCATTTCTAGTCTACCTATTCTTGGCAATATTTCCAATGCTCCTCTTTGGAGATCCTCTGTCATACCTGATTAGATGAAGTCTTCCAGGGTCATCACGGTAACCTTGTCATTGTTGAACAACGAGTCCACGCTTGAAGACATCCACCCAACCCTGTGCTTTGTGTAGTCATCTATCCCGAATTCACTCATGATATCCTCCGTTATCTGGATGTACTTCCTAACAGCGCCCTCAGAGACGGTCAGTACTACGTTCCCTCCGCAACCTGAATCCAACTCTCCTCCTGAGAATCCCCCAGATGCCGGCTTATTCTTGATGCATTTTCCTGCCAGAGGCATCCTCCGGTAGGACTCTCCGCACTTCACACATCTTATTTTCTGTCTGGTATATGCCATCAGATTGCCCCTCATGTCCGGTAGGAAGTGCGATTCGATTACCTGCTTAGCGACTCTATCTGCAGCAACTGAGCGTAGAACCTTGCCTAGACTCAGTTGGCTGTCTAACTTGTCCTTCATCGTGACTAGCGTCTTGTATGAGGAATTCTCCGGCCCCGCGTCCAATGGTCCAGAATCGTGAGTCCACCCGTAGCCCCTAATCTCACCAATCATGCCAAGCCTACCCTCTACAATGTCCATCAGACCCCTGATGTCCTTTGGATGCGGTCTGTCTAGAGTAGACTCGAAGAAATCTCTGCTGTAGAACCAAGCGCAATCCACGTTCAAAGCCTCCTTGTCGATCTCACTGGGATTAAGACGGGTCGTCAGGACGAGAGGGGCATCCATCCTACCTCCCCTGTTTGCAGGCAGGATAGTCTGAGTAAAATTCAGTAGACCATCCATCAGCATCATTATGCTATCCTCGTCCCCATCGCAGTTACGCCGCTTAGCAGCATGAAATAGTGGGTGGGCGTAGCCTGCAGACGCATCGGTCCACCCAATTATTCGGCAAGCTACACCTCCTGAGGTATGGGGCGCAAGCCCAATCGCAATATGCCCAACAATGTCTTCCAGGCTCTTAGCCATGTAGAATGGTGACATTTCGTAGAATCTAACCAAAAGATCATCCACGAAAGAGCACGTTGAAAGAAGATGAGTGGAGGCTAATCTAGAAGGAATGAAGTCCTGGGGGAGCAACTCCAGTAGTTGTTCGTCGTTCTTCAGAGGCTCCCCATCGTGATCGTGGGTATATCCCAATTCAACAAGCCTCTTCCACGAAGTGCCAATCTCTGATGGCCTGAAGTGAGTAACTGGGACGTCACTCATGTCGAATCTAGCTGTTCCGTCTCTGAAAACTGACAAACCATGTAATCCTCTTAGTATCCCTTTCTCGATTTGCTCTGGAGCCTGGTCCTTTGAGACCAATCCCTTCACTGCTTTGATTTTGCTAGGAATCCTGTCCAAGCCAAGCTTCCTCCTCTTTACTTCCAGAATAGATCCTAGGTTCACTGCGGTGATTTCTCCCTTCCTCCTACCTCTCTTATTCCTTGAAGGTCCTGCCAGGGTCCTGCCTCCGCATTCTATGGGTTCCTTGGGGTCCGGTCGGTGATGACAAGTTACGTGAGGAGTCTCCCTACCACACTTTTGACAAATCCTCGGACCAACTGTCACTCTGATAGCCCCTCTCGAGGATGCTTCTGAAACCAACCTTTGAGGTCCACCATTCTCTCCGATTGGGAAGAGCGAGTGTACCATCGGACTCATTTCCCTAACACCGGACTTCTCGGGTCTACCCATTCTCGCCCCGATTCTACAGGGGACAGAGTCTTCCCATCTGGGAAGCTCTGAGACCTTTCGAACCAAACTGAGAGACCTCTCAACCAGATAGTCGTCAACAACTCTCTTTTCCCCATCTTCCGAAATTTTGGAATTCAATACATCTGACACCTTTCCTACTGTCTGCGAAACCAGTGAATCAACCTCCCTTCTGACTATCACTCTCCCGTCGGCTTCTCCAAGACCCAAACCATCCAGTAGACCCTCCCAATGTAGAGGAATTACGATATCAGAACCATCATGATGGTGAACAAGACCTAGAGTCATCAATGAAGATTTCACTAATCCATGACGGTAAACCTCTGTCCAACGTGGCCACTCCCCAAGAATCGGATTTGAAACTCCAATAGAATCCTTATCGAAGGAGTATGGCCAGCCCTCCACCGATCCCCCTATCCTAAGGGAAGAACCCTCGATTTTTCCGTTAGATACAATTTCATCAGCCAAAGGAGGTAGGAATTGGATTGGCAAATCTGACCACCAAAGGTTCCATGGTGGAGGGACAGCAGTTCCAAAGCTCTCACATATCTCTTTGACCATATCCCAAGATAAGTCTAAATTTTTGAGATAGGAAATCCAACTCCTCCTCCTCAAAGATCTTTCTAATCTAGATTCGCCTCCACGACTAATTGCTCCATTGAATGGCATTCCAGGTGGTAATTTCTCCACTTTTACTCCGATTATCTCAGCGAAAGACTCGATCTTCTTATGCGAGTCAAGAGAATCTGCAAGATCAACTGACCACCAATCTACGGAATAGGAAGACGGAGACAGAGATTTGTTATTCTCTAGAAATTCCCCATATCCAAGTAGAATTTCTCCCGCATCCCATATCGAGAGCAGTTCACCTTCGCACCTCTTCCACTCCTCCTGACTCCCGACTCTAACGAACTCCCCGTTGCTCAGTAGAACGGTTGGACCATCAATGTCCACACATGGTGTAACTGCACAGGCCTTACCGGGCCCCTCGATCTTCATCTGAGTCCCTACTGATAGGAATCCTCCTAATGCATCCATTGTAATCGGATTCAGACCAGCCGCTGCAAGTCCAGTAGCTCTACTCCTACCGTATCTTAGCCTAAAGCCCCCGGGTTCCCGCGGCTCCCCGAAAACAGGTCTACCTGCAATCACATCTTCCATGTATCGCCCTTCCTTTTCCAGAACCCTACTCTTCAATTCGGTAGTTTCCGACTTTCCACCCTTCTTCTTATCAGCGAATTTGGAAATGAAATCCCATCCCGGAACCCTCAATCTCTCAGTGTGACTGCGAATCTTCGGAGCCTTGAGGCATAGACCCTCTGCGATTACTAGCATCACGCCCCCCCTTACTCTGGTTCTGAAAGAACCATTGTCATTCACTATGTTCCGAACTTCCTTGTAACCCGCACACTCCATTCTCTCGGTCTCTTCGCCGTTGATCATTACCGGGCACTCGTTGACGATCAGGTCTGTCTCTTCTGGCTCTGGTTTAAACTGGAGATTCGCACGGTAAAGCCCGAACTCCTCTTTCACCCTCTCTACTTCGGGAACAGTTGGGATGTATCTGCCCACTCCTATCTCCCTTCTTAGAATGTCACCAATTAGTACACCTAGAGCCTGAGCAGTACCTCCTGCAGCCCTGATGGGACCGCAGAAATCGATTGAAAGAAACTCAGAGCCATCAGAGTTGCTCATTATTCTGACTTCCCCTATACCATCCAATGGGGCCACTAGGACAGCCTCAGTGAGGACCGCCAATCCCACTCTTAGTCCAGAATCAATAGCTCTCCTTCTGTCACCAGTTGCAGAATGCATCTCCTTTGTAACATGAATCGCAATCATGATTGCAGCACTTTCTCTGTCGTGTTTCTGCAGCAGCTCCCTCAGATGACCCTCAATTTTTAGGGGCTGCTTAGTTCTGTTATCCGGATCAACATAGAGGTACGGGTCTTCAAGGAGCTTCTCGGTTCTACTAGCCAAATCCGACGCTCTAGGTATCTCAACTGACTCAGAAAAGTCCAGACCCTTCTTTTTTGCCTCCGCTGCGATTGTATACGCTTCCTCTATTTCCTTATCCAGAGATTCGTAATAATCCGAACGCTCAATCTCGAGCCTCTTTACATCTATTTCCTCGGCTCTGATGTTTTTCGACATGCCTTCCCCTCGCAACAGCACTACCCACTCCGAAGAGACCGTCCAAGAACATTCACCGTCATCTTGCTCGAAATTCACCTCAACGACGGCAATCTTCATCACATTACTCTAGGCCAAAACAGGTAGAATGACCCCAATATCAGTGGAACTGGCTCGAGAAATACTAATTGACAGAATACGCGATCTTGCGTATCTTTTCTCCGATGAAGAGGACTTCACATTAGCGAGCGGAAGAAAGAGTAAGCATTTCTTTGACATGAAACCAGTCATGATGGACCCGGAGTGCGCTCATCTCCTTGGAGTCCTAATTCATGACCAAATCAAGAAGATCGGAGAGGTAGATGCGGTAGGAGGCCTCGAATTAGGAGCTGTACCGTTAACGGGAATTTCAATCGCTAAGGCGGAGAAGGGATCCTCATTGAGAGGCTTTATTGTTAGGAAGGAACCAAAGGGCAGGGGTGGAAGAAAGACAGGAAACCCCCCCGGGATAGAAGGATCTAGTTTACAGCCCGGGAATAGAGTGGTTCTTCTTGAGGACGTCACAACTACTGGGGGATCTGCTTTGAAGGCGGCAAGAACCCTCAATAAGATGGGTTGTGATGTAGTCTGTTGCATCACTATACTAGATAGGCAAGAGGGAGGATTGGAAGCGTTCGAGGAGGCTGGAATAAACCTAATTCCCCTCACTCTCAAATCCGATATCGCGAGTTGAAGAGATGGGACAGCACGACATTGATCCAGAAAATCTGCCATACCACCCATCCAAACTTGAGAGAAAGGAGTATATCGGAATCGGAGAATTTCTTTCTTTGGATATGAGAACCGGAATAATTGATGATGTTCAGGAATTCCCAGAGATGAGAAAGCCATCTTACAAGATTAGAGTTGATTTTGGACCAATAGTGGGAAGACTATGGAGCTCAGCCCAGATTACAAACTACTCCCGTTCGCAATTAATTGGAAGGATGGTAGTAGCCGCTATCAACTTAGGAGAGAAGACACTACCCACGGGCTTCGTTTCCCAATTCCTCGTTTTGGGCGCCCTAGATGCGGATGGTACAGTCAGACTGTTAGAGGTCCCAGATGGAACTCTGCCAGGCTCAACAGTTGCATAGCTGCGATACAATACCATATTGAACCTGCTTTTCTACATAGACAGTATGACATACGTAAGGATGACAACGAGTGCTGGAGAAATAGACATTCAATTGTACACGGAGGAATGCCCAGAGACAACAAACAACTTCCTGAAATTAGTAGACGATGGCTTCTATGATGGCTTACACTTCCACAGAGTAATCAAAGATTTCATGATCCAAGGAGGATGCCCATATTCAAGCGATGCAAACAATGGGAGAGCCGGAACCGGAGGTCCCGGCTGGAAGATACCATGTGAGGCATCAGCATTAGCGAAGAAACACGACAAGCCTGGGATATTCTCAATGGCAAACGCAGGACGAGATACGGGGGGGTCGCAGTTTTTTCTTACCACGGTACCCACTCCATGGCTCGACGGAAATCACGCTGTATTCGGCGAGGTTTCTAAGGGGATGGAAGTAGTCAGAAAGATTGAGTCCACAGAGACTCGGCCCGGTGATAGACCGATGTCGCCACAGAAGATAATCAGTGTAGAGAGAGTATGATGATAAGAATGCAGTAACTATATTTATTAATAAGTTATTAATACAAATAACATGGCGAAGCATCGTGTGGGCGATCGTAGAATAATTTCAGTCAGTATTCCCGAGGATATTGCTAGAAGATTGGACGCTAGGGTTGGTAAGGGTAGAGGGGCAGGAAGGTCTGCCACTATTTCCAGGATGATTGAAAACTCCCTTTCTGGAGCAGTTATCAACAAGTCCACCTCCGAAGAGATTGAGTCTCGCAAGCCGAACAAGACCAATCTCAAAGTGAGGGTTGAGACTGATACAATGGGGGACATAGAAGTTCCTGCTGATAGATACTATGGGGCACAGACAGCAAGATCTCTGATCAACTTCGATATAGGAGAAGATAAGATGCCCCGATCAGTGATTCGTGCATTCGGAATCCTAAAGCAGGCAGCTGCGGAGACAAATGTCAAGCTCGGAGTACTGGAAGATGATATTGGAAAACTGATCACGGAAACATGCGAAGAGGTGATTTCTGGAAATCTAGACTCCCATTTCCCTCTAAGAATCTGGCAGACGGGCTCTGGGACTCAGACGAACATGAACGCAAACGAGGTTATTGCGAATAGGGCTATTGAGATTTCCGGAGGAAAGCTGGGCAGTAAGTCTCCTGTACACCCTAATGATCATGTAAACCGCGCTCAATCTAGTAATGATACGTTTCCAACTGCAATGCACATTGCTGCAGCCGAGGAAATACAACATCGGCTAATTCCATCAGTACTGAAACTTCGACATTCTCTAGCGGAGAAGGAGGAAGAGTTCTCTGAGATAGTCAAAATCGGCAGGACTCACCTCATGGACGCCGTCCCGCTAACACTTGGACAGGAGTTTGGTGCTTACGTGTCGATGTTGGATGCCGACTTGATAAGGATTCAAACGGTCCTGAACGATTTGTACGAACTAGCACTAGGAGGGACTGCAGTTGGAACCGGCCTCAATACTCATCCCGATTTCGCAGAATTGGTCGCTGATAGGATATCAGAGAAGACAGGACTACCCTTCATCAGCGCAGAGAACAAGTTTGCACAATTAGCAGCTCACGATGCCATCGTAGCAGCTTCGGGCGCTCTGAATACACTTTCAGCCTCGTTGATGAAGATAGCCAATGATGTTAGATGGCTTGGATCCGGACCTAGGTGTGGTTTTGGAGAACTCTCTCTGCCCGCGAACGAACCTGGCTCTAGTATAATGCCCGGCAAGGTCAATCCAACACAGTCTGAGGCCATGACTATGGTCTGTTGCCAGGTAATGGGGAACCACGTTGCTATCTCCATCGGCGGAAGTCAGGGAAACTTCGAACTGAACGTCTTCAAGCCGTTGATGATCCATAATCTCCTGCATAGCACAAGGCTGCTTTCAGATAGCTGTGTATCTTTCTCTGAAAATTGCATACTCGGACTCAGCGCAAACGAAGCAAAGATTGCCGAGCACCTCGAGAACTCATTGATGCTAGTCACCGCTCTGAATCCACACATCGGATACGACAATGCAGCTAAAATCGCCAAGAATGCCCATGAGAAAGGGCTTACTCTAAGACAAAGCGCTATCCAACTGGACCTGGTGAATGAGCAGCAGTTCGAAGAATGGGTCAGACCTAGTGATATGACTGGTCCAAGCGAATAAGCAACAGTTTCACTAGTCTTCAGAAAATTTCTGGGCCGATTTCAGGTGGGAGCAACAGGGGGTTCAGCACATGGGGGAGCTTCCCCCCCTGTTAACTCCGCAGGGTCCGGGTGTCCCCCGGGCCCGAAGGCCCGGGTTCCCCCGGGTAGAAGACTCCGGAACTTCATGCTCTTCCTTTGTCGTTTTCCGACTCATGATAGATCTCCCTCTCACTCGCCGCATCCGCTTCTGGTACTTCGTCTCCGCTTTTCCTTTCACGTCTCGATACTGGCTCCTCCACGGGTCTCCCCGCCCTTGTTGCCCGGTGTTTCCCTTGGTTTCCTTCCCCTTCCTTGCGTCCGGTTATCTCTGCCTCGTTCCCCACCTACATGACCCAGGTTCATTCTCTTCCCCCTACGCATGTGTATCTCTTCAGCTCCTATCTCGCTCTCCCCTTCGTTACCTCCAGTTTGTCCGATTTATTCGCCGCGGCCTTTGCGTCCACAGACGCTCCAGCCTTTCCCCGATTTCCTTTCGGATTTCGGTTCTACCGCCCCGGTTTCGGGGCTCGGTTTTTGTGGCCCGCGAGTCGCGCTGAAGCGCCCTCACACCACTCCCCCGGAGCGGCAAAGAACACAGGGTAATGGGTGGCTCATAAACATTTCGCCAATATTAGAGCAGTTCACTGGAAATAGGGGTTCTTGGGGATGTTTTTCCATTGCAAATTAGGCACCTCGCAGTGCACGTATTTTCTTCCTGAGCTCCGACTCTCTTCCAGATTCAATATCTGTTTCTGGGAGCCTTCCGAAACGACGCCGGAGAACCTCCTCCTCGATCACATGTATGCATCCGCTAATATCCCCAAAGCAAATCGTATGCTCAGTAGCGAAACACGCTACTATCCTAGATTCGTGAGAGAGCTCGAGCTGCAGACTCCCAATTGACGAGTCGACTAGGAAAATTCCTCCTTTATCGTTCCATGACGAATACCATATGCCTGCGACATCGTCCAACGAAGGACCGAATGAAACTACATCAATGGACTCCAAAGACTCTATCTTCCAAGATCCAAGGGATTTGCCGGTTGAAACGACTCCAGAATCGAGCCCTACAACCCAACTACTTCCGCAATCCATCGCGCGGATAGCAGAGTCTCCTAAGCTAACGGTAGAGCTAACTCCCCCATATATCTCAGTCACTGATCCATTGCTATGCCCGAAAACTATCCCTCCCCCATCTAATTTACATCCAGCAGTTATCGGCTTTTTTTCTTCCAACTCAAGATATTCAATCCCTGTTTCGGATGCAATGGCATATCCACACTTAGGCCTACTAAGTCCCATGATTGCCTGTCCCTGAAAATCAGAAAGAGACCAGGCTCTCCCTATCGTGTCCCCCTTCCACCTAACTTTTCCGGAATAGTCAATTTTCCATACCGAACCATCTGAATAGTCCTGAATCTCGAAGTTGTAAACAGACGAAGTCACCCAAACACATTCTGATGAAACTCTAACAAGATCGCTCGAACCCTCAAGCTCCACGCACCAAGCCTCATCTCCAGAGGACAACATAATTGCATGAACTCTATCTGACTCTGTGAAGAACAGGAAATCTTTGTTGGAATCCGCATTGGAACAAGGACCCTCAAACTTGGACCTCCACATCTCTTTACCGCTGTTCAAATCCCAGCAAGCAACCTCTCCTGATTTGGAACCCGATAACAGTAATTCACCTGAGACTCTGACGAAGGCACACTCCCCTCCAATATTCCTGATTAGGGAGGAGTAGTCATTAAGACTGGAAACTGTCATATGCACCCCATCTCTTCTAAGCACTAACTCCGTACAGCCTCTCAACCTTTGAGCCAAGATATCTTATGAAAGCATCAGGGGAAGGGTCCTGTCCAGTTGCTTCCTTGATTAATTCCGCTGGCTCTAGCACGCTCCCCCTTGAGTGGACATTATCTCTCATCCATTTGAGTAGCGGGAAGAAGTCCCCCTCCCTAATCTGAGTGTCGTGTTCTGGGAGATCATTTCTAGCTGACTCGAGCAGTTGAGCAGCGTATAAATTCCCGAGAGTGTACGTTGGGAAGTAGCCGATTGCACCCATTGACCAGTGAATATCCTGAAGCACCCCCAGTGTACGGTTCGGAGCTCTAATTCCCAAGTATTCATTGTACATTTCGTCCCAAGCATCAGGAAGATCATCTACATCTATTTCGCCAGCAATGAGTTGCTTTTCGATCTCATACCTTATCATGATGTGTAGATTGTATGTGGCCTCATCAGCATCTACCCTGATTAACCCAGGCTTCACCAAATTAACTGCCTGCCATAGTTGCTCTGCGCTGACTCCGTCCATATTTTCTGGGAAGAACTTCCTCCACAACGGGATGGACCATTCACAAAATTCCCTGGATCTTCCTATCTGATTCTCCCAGAGGCGACTTTGACTCTCGTGAATCCCGAGACCGTTTGCCTTCCCTGCTGGTTGGAAGTCCAAATCCCTAGGTCTACCCTGTTCGTACGTGCCGTGACCTGTTTCATGCATTGAACCAAACAGCGATCCGAACGGATCCTCTTCACTATAGCGAGTTGTCCACCTAACATCGTCGGGATTAGGCCCCCCACAGAAAGGGTGAGTGGATAGATCCCTCCTCCCTGCCTCGAAATCGAAACCTATTGCCTCAGAAACACTTTGGCTCAACTCCTCCTGTGCTTTCTGACTCCATGTGCTTTCAGTAACCCATGAGAGGTCTGGCCCTTCGCCCCTTTCCACTACTTCCTTAATCAGGGGTGCCACATTTTCTCTAAGACCCGAGAACAGCGGGTCGAGTCTTTCCACGGTTAGACCGCTCTCATAAAGATCGAGCAGGGCATCGTATCTCAGACCATCATATCCGAAGAAATCGGCCTTCATCCTTGCATGACCAATCGCTATTTCGAGATCATCACGGAAGATTGAGAAATCGTCCTTCTCCCTCGCCTCAGTCCAAGAAATCAGAGCCCTGGAACGATGCTTCGCCATCTCTTCGACGAACTCTGTAGGCAATTTCGTTGCCCTGTCAAAAGCCTCCCTCGCAAGCCTGATATTCGCCGATGTAATTTCATCCATATCATCATTGGACTCGATCTCATCCAATATTTCTCCTATTCTGGCGTCAGTTAGCCTCTCATGGGCAGTCTTCGAAATCCAAGCAAGTTGCTCCGCCCTCAGAGGAGCTGCCTTTGGAGGCATCAGCACCTCCTGATCCCAACTCAATAGGCTCCCTATCTGTCTAATCAAGTCGATATCTTTCAGCCTCGTCAGTAATTCTTCGTACGCACTCACGTCTACTCGAGTCAGGACACAGACACATATGTTGCGGCCGAAAAAACTCTAGTCGAAAGCGAGTATTGATAGCACTCGCCACAAATAGGAGTACGAGAGATATGTCGAACAGTCAATTAGTCGAAGCGCTAAATCAAGCTTTATCTTGGGAACTAAGAGCAATAGCCATGTATGCTCACTATTCTGCATACGTCTCAGGGATTCATAGGCTCCATCTATCCGCTCACTTCAGCAATGAAGTGAACGAATCTGTGATGCACGCTGCCACAGTTCGCTCCGCTATCGTAAAACTGGATGGAACTGCCATAACTGAGAGAGACCCATCTCCGATAGTTCACACTTCAAATTACAAGGAAATACTCGAAGAGGCGTACCAAACAGAAAAGGCAGCAGCGGAAATCTATGGCAGGATTTTGCCTTTGGTAGAGGAACTCGGAGACTCGGAACTTTATGACTCGCTAGAAGTAGTCTACTTCGACGAACAACGCTCAGTAGAGGAGCTTAGGATGATGATGAAAGAATAGCCGGAAACATCCTGACATTAATCCCTAATATTCATGCAGACTCGCGCGATCGTGCAATTAGTGGACCGATATGGAATACAGCTAATATTATCTCAGACAGGCGAAGACTACATTCCTAGCCCGGTTTCAATGATGCCAGTTTCAGTGAGCATGGGGGTAGGAAGCATAC
>LUMH01000303.1_pt1 | contig 17712 bp, 15 predicted proteins | sample 730001 | NCBI WGS metagenome assembly LUMH01 (sample SAMN03860268, study PRJNA289734) | marine metagenome | biome: seawater column; feature: ocean; material: water; isolation source: Red Sea water column Station 34 - depth 25m | place: Saudi Arabia: Red Sea | collected 2011-10-15 | depth 25 m
TCTCACCTTTGGATCTTTATGATTGATCGGAATGAGGTAGCTGTGTCTTTGTCCGAAAGTATTATTCACTTCATAGATGCATGCCCCTAGTTCCCCTGACTGATGAAAACAGTAATAAACCGAAAGCGGATTAAAGACAAAGCCCAGAATCCTCGGATAGGCAAGTAGCATCACGGGGCCATCCACATTTCCGAGCCCATATTTTTTCAGTTGTGATCGGGCATATTCCAGCAGTGAAGACCCATCTCCGCCGCCAAAATCTTTGTCGTAAACACTGAATAAATTGAATGCATTATGGGAAAAAAAACGAAAACGTCTGCCAAGTGAAGGAAGTTCTTCAAGGTTCAGAAGCATGGAAAAGACGCGATACCGGAGGATATGTTTTTTGGGTTTATGCCTCTGATGCATAACCGTTCCAACGTAAATTTTGGAATTCATCTTTTCAGGCCGCCTGTTTGTGTTTATTCCAATGGGGAGGCAATGCGATCCTGCCGGATTCATTTTCAACCTGCCAGGGCCTTCTAACCCGTCCAAGAGCCTCTGCGACGGCTAATCCGGATTGGATCCCATCTTCGTGAAAACCCGATCCGAAGTAACTTCCGCAATACCAGGTATTTCTCATTCCCTGGATTTTCCAAAGATTCTTTTGGGCTTCCATGGATTGATGATCGAAAATGGGATGCTGGTAGATGAAAGTTCGATGAATTGTGGAATTATGGGGTAACTGTGGTGGATTAAGGGTCACGAATAACGGGGTTGTCGTTTTCAGGTTCTGTAGACGATTCATCCAATATGTCACATAAACGTGTTCAAGATCCGATTCACGGGTTTGATTCATGTAATTCCAACTGGACCAGGCAGGACGTCTGAGAGGCATCATGCCTGTATCAGAATGGAGAATCGCCTGGTTGCGTTGGTATTGGAATGATCCCAGTAACGCTGATTCTTCAGGAGAAGGATTTTTTAAAAGTTTTAACGCCTGGTCGGCATGAGTGGCCAGGATGACATGATCAAAATCCTCGGTAACCCCGCCTCTCGATTCAATTTTTACTTTTTTGCCGGATCTGATGATGTTGACAATGGCTGAATTGAGTCGGATTTTTTCAGAAAAAGGTTCGGTAATCTTTTGGACATATTCACGGCTTCCTCCTTTAACCGTTCTCCACTGAGGCCTATTGGTAACTTGAATCAGGCCATGGTTATCACAAAACTTAAGGAATGAACTGAGTGGGTAGGACTTCAGAGTCTCTGCAGGGGCAGACCATATGGCTGCTGCCATTGGAAGCAGGTGGTCATTGATGAATTTGTCGCTGTACTGACGATCCTTAAGATATTGCCCGAGGCTGCAATCGGGTAAAGTGTTATTTTCTACGAAATTGCGGCCTTCCTTGTAGAAACGCACAATTTCGTATAGCATCTTCCAAAATACCGGTTTAACAATGTTTGATGCCTGGGCAAAAAGTCCCCGAAGGTCCCCCCCTGAATATTCAAATTCTCCATTGTCTCTTGAAACCGAAAATGACATGTCCGTCGCCTCGGTTTGAACTTTCAGGTAATCAAAAAGCTGAATCAGATTCGGATAATTTTTGACATTATATACAATAAATCCTGTATCGACCGGAATGTTACCCTGTGATGTATCTACCTCAACTGTGTTGGAATGTCCTCCTGGCCTATCATCCTTTTCAAAAAGCACGACATCATGGTGTTGATTCAACAACCAGAATGCAGATAAACCTGAAATTCCCGAGCCTACGATAGCTATTTTCATTTTTTTACACAGAAAAATTCCAAAAATAACATGTTGTTACGAGTTGATAATGATGTAGATCATCTTTTTTTAAAAAAAACTGATCCAAATCATAATTAGATCGTAGGCATCTTGTATGAGAACAAATCTTCAAATGGTACACAACGTCATTCCGCCAAAACCTCGTAATAATTTTTCCGAGCTTTTGGTCAGAATTGGATCGGATGCAGACAAACAAGCATTCTCGGAAATTTTCGAACATTTCGCCCCCAGGTTGAAGAACTATTTGATGAAGCAGGGATCAACTGACAATCAAGCTGAAGAGCTTGTTCAGGAGACCATGCTCAACATTTGGCGAAAATCTAAGCAATTTAATCCTGAAAAAGCGTCTGCAAGTACCTGGATCTATACAATTGCTAGAAATTTGAAAATTGATGCTTTCAGGAGAAATAAGAGGCCTACCATCAACATTGATGATATTGCCGAACCAGTTGATAACACAGATGGTGCTGATAAAAAAGTCGATCTTACACACCGTCAACATAGAGTCGCTGATGCACTCGCCATGTTGCCGCCTGAACAATGCAGAGTAGTACAAATGTCATTTTTTGAAGACAAATCCCATGGGGAAATATCGGAAGAATTGAACATCCCCCTCGGCACCGTGAAATCAAGAATGCGACTGGCTTTCGAAAGAATACGAAATCATGTAGGAGATACAGTATGAAACCCAATCATCATCCTAATTCCGCTTTATTGATGGCTTATGCCTCAGGAAGTTTAACTGAAGCATTCAGCCTCGTCGTGGCTTCACATCTAAGTTTTTGTCAGGAGTGCCAGCAAAAAGTAAATGATGCCGAAATGATCGGGGGAGCATTGATCGACGATCTTGAACCATGCAATGTCAATATGAGCAGTTTGAATCAAATACTTTCTAAACTTGGTGATATGTCTTCAGAATTCCATAATTTTCTTCCTGGTGTGTTAATTCGCCTCTTGATGACTTGAATTGGAAATTCCTTGCTCCAGGTTTACGGCATGTATCCATTGATGCTGATGCCGGGAAATCAGGAACAGTTCGTTTATTCAAAATCACTCCAGGCACGACCCTCCCAACTCATTCACATTCGGGGACTGAATTGGCTTTGATTCTTCGCGGATCGTACAGTGATGAAATTGGAAGATTTCAGCAGGGTGACGTTGCTGATGTTGATCATGATGATACTCACCAACCCATTGCGGATACAGGCCAGGAATGTATCTGTTTGATTGCAACAGAAGGCCCAACTGTCTATCAGGGATTTCTTAACCGTGTCCTACAACCAATTCACGGAATTTGAAGACGCATGGTGATTATTCCAATATATCGTGCTTTCTGAACCAAGCCAGTAATTCACTCCATCCTGACTCGGCATCCTTTTGATTGTAACTACTTCGGTAGTCGGCAAAAAAACCATGTCCGGACTGTGGAAAGGTAACAATCATTGAATTCTTTTTATTATTACTTAAGTTCAAATTCATTTTTTCAACAAGTTCATTCGGGATGAGATGATCCTGGCCTCCATACAACCCTAATACTGAACATTTGAGATCATCAGCCACATTGATGGGATGTCTAGGCTGATTTTGGGTAACCTGATTATCCAGCCTTCCATACCAAGCAACACCGGCTTTGAGCTCGCTGTTTATTGATGCATAGAGCCAGACGATTCTTCCTCCCCAGCAAAAACCGGTGATTCCCATTCTTTGAGGATCCGCCAATCCGTTCTCAAGGGCCCAGGTTACAGTGGCATCAAGATCCTGCATCACTTGTTGATCCGGAACTTGGGAGACAATCGGATAGATCTGCTCAGGGTTGGAAAGTCCATTGACGGATCCTTGTCGGAAATAAAGATCAGGAGCAAGTGCGATACAGCCCATTTTAGCAAACCTTCGGCATACATCCTGGATATGCTCATGAATCCCGAAAATTTCCTGAACAACAAGAACCAAAGGCATCATCTCCTGTCCCTGAGGAAAGGCACAGTAAACAGGGATGATGTCTCTTTCAACCGGAACTTCGACAAATTGGGCCATTAATCCTTCAGAATCAGTTATGACTCTTGGTTCTCCGTTTTCAATCTGTTGGTCACTCATAGTTGAAGCTATGTTTTAAATTTAAGAAACGTTAAGATTCCAAAAATTTGGAACGGTTTTAAGTAAAATAACACCTACCAGAAAGTCCAATCGTGATTTCAGCAAATATTTTTAAACCTTCAACTTGTAAAGCCAGGATACACTCGGCAATCTTTCTCTAAAAAATCCGGACTGAACGACAAAGCGTACCACAAGCCATGCTCAAAAAGACGTTAATATTCCTAATAATATTTTTTGTTACCGCTGCCTCCGTTTCGGGATTGGAACGAAGGCGTGATCAATTTACCACCGATTTTGGGTACCTGTTGGCACCGATTCCATACATTCTTCCCGGAGCGGGAGCAGGTTTTGGCTTATTGGGAGCGTTTAACAACATCCCCTTTGGAAGTACTGAAACAACCATTGACCTTTTTGTTGTGGGTATCAGCGGAAATGTCCGGGGGACCATTGCGGGAGTCACGGATCTCCCACTTTGGCCTGAAACCCTCCTGCTGGATCTGACTACAGTGCGGTTCAATAAGGGGTCTCAGAAAGTATATCGGGATCGAAAAATGGATTCTGATCCTGAAAATTTTTTCATAACCGAGTTGGCCGATACCAGTCTTGGCGGGGGGAGACTGATTCTGACTCTTTTTGACAGGATGTTCGAACTGTTCACCATTCAATACGACATTAATGCCTCTACCAGCGCGATTCGGGATAATGAAGAAAATTTGCTTGTAGAATTTGATCCGCCTCAAAAATTCAAAGTCAAAAGCAGAACGGATGGGGCGCAGATCGACTGGACCGACGATCGTGTCGACCCACGCAAAGGGATTCGCCTGGTTTCCACTATCTCAGACCGTCCTCCGGCAGACTCTGATGCTCCAGATTATTATGTTCAGGATTATAACGTCTCGACCTACTTGCCCTTGTTGAGCAGCAGTACCTTCGCCCTAAACTGGTTTCGTTCGGGGGCTTTTGTGCGAAAGCAGGGAAATACAGATCAAACATCTTTGTACGACAAATTGATCTCGGAAAATTGCACGGTGAAGACCTGTACATCTGCTGAAGAAGCTGCATTATTAGACCAAGCAAAGGTTGCTAAAACCAATAACCAATACGGTACAGCGGGTTCTCTTGGAGGTGCCTCAAGACTTCGTTCCTATGCTGGGGGACGGTTCAGCGGAGCACAGGTTGAATTCAGGGGTGCAGAATTTCGCTGGAATTTGACGGATGAGAACAAACCCTTCGATTTGTTGTTCATTCGCGATGTTCTTACCGGAGTCCAGCAGTGAGGCTGGTGACGAGTTCAGGATTTGTTTACCGCTTTGACCTGGCTACCGGACAGGAGGGGAGGGAGGTGATTCTCTTTGTGGATTATCCCTGGGGAACCATTGGACAGTAGACCGTTTACAAATTGCAACACTCCCATACATTTCCGAAATGACTCCAAAGGGATGTTGCTCTAAACTATCCGAGATCATAAAAATCTAAGTTCCTCTAAAATCCGCTAAAACTTCAAACAGATCCTGGGAAGCCTCCATTGAATGACGCATTTTAAAACTAATATGAGATTTTCTCTCAAAATAGTAAAAATCTGGATTCTGTTTTTGGCATTGTCTCCAAACTTGCTAGCAGAAACATTAAGTCAGGAAGAAATACAAAGGTTGCTGAAACGGGTTGAGGTGCTTCAGTTCGATGGACGGGATATGGCGCAGGTCCCCTTAAAATTGATTCTTGAAGTTGCTCTGGAGCGAACCCTGGCTTTCAAATCTTTAGCTCTGTCAGAAGAAGCCGCTCAGACTCAAGTGATTGGGACAAGGGAGAGGAATCATCCCACGCTTCAAACGAGCTTCGGCTATTCAAATTCGGCATCCTTAAGTTCAGCAAGCGGAGGAAGCGAAAGTTCTGTCAATACCATATCAACCACTTTCAGTAAAAAACTCGATAACGGAATGTCATATGGGTTCACTTTGTCAGAAAGGAATTCTCAGAGCACCACTTTGGTCGCTGAAGATTGGAGTTCCGTTGAAAGCACGACCTCATCCGATCCATACAGTCAGTCGAGTTTGAGTGCTAATCTGAAAGTTCCATTTTTCAAGGATGCGGGATTTGAGGTCAACAACCTCCCAGTCAAGCTGGCAGAAATCGGAGTCGAACGTGCGTATTGGAATTCGAGAAGTTCCAAACTCGGACTGCTTCAGGGGATAGCTTCGATTTACTGGGATCTGGTAAGCATCTACCAGTCCATTGAACTGCAGAAAAAATCAGTGACCATCTCACAGCAGTTGCTCCGTGACAATCAGGCCCGTCAACGGGCAGGTCAATTGAGTCCCACGGAAGTGCTTGCTTCAGAAACCCAATTGTTACGCGACGAGCAAACGCTTTATTCCCTCAGGCAGGATGCCTTGAAGGTCGAGGATCAGGTAAGGGCAGCACTGAACCTCCCGGTTCTTCCTGTAGGACTTTATCCCTCTGATATCCCCAGCATGCATTCTGAAGACTTGAAAGATTCAGAAAAATTACTTGAGGAGGTTTATGAAAATGACAGTCAGATTGCCTTAAATCGCGCTTCTCTCAAGCAAAAGTCCTTTGAAATCCAACAACTCGAAAATAACCTCAACACCAATCTTAACCTTGACCTGGCCTATACTGTGAAAGGTTACAGCACCAGTAGTTTTGGTGGAGCATCCGATTTTGGAAACTCAAATCTTCATGGAATGAGTGCAACCCTGACCTGGACTCTTCCCCTTGGTGATCGAAAAAACCAAGAAAATTTGAGACAGAAAAATCTCGAATCCCGGCAAATCCAAATCCAGATTGAAGATCGTAAATCGGAGCTTCAAGTCGGGCTTCAGTCGATCATGCGAGACTTCAAAGTTCTGGAAGAAGATCTAAGTGCCGCAAAAGCCTTGAGTCAACTTTCGGAAAAGCAGCTCAACAATGAGATTAAAAAATTGAAATTAGGAAAAAGCACAAGTTACCAGGTTTCACAGTTTCAGCAGGACCTTGCCAGAAGCCAACAACAGGAAATTTTGAGAAGAGTCAATTTTGAAAAAAAATTCCTGGAATTGCTTGTTCTATCCGGAGAATTTTATGAATACTACCAAATACCAGAAAACTAAATCCTCCAAATAATTCATGGTTAAACGAAACATCATCTTTTCCTGCCTTGGGATAATTTTACTTTTGATGGGATCCTGTCAAAAACCTGAAGAAGGAAAATCACCGAAAACAGGAAACTCAGCAAATGATCAGTCTTCGGGGCAAGAGTATGGAAAAGGGAAACCCAAGGCCGTGTCATCCTCCAGAAAAGGCCCTCCCAAAAAAATCAAAAAAACAAATGTGAGAGTCAGTTCAGTGGGAACCGAAGCGTTAAAAATTGAATCCACTTTCGTCGGTTATCTGCTCCCCAATGAACGGGTCAGGATGACTTCGGAGATGGAAGGGGTGATTGAATCTGTCAATTTTGAAGAGGCTGATGAGATCAAAAAAGGACAGAAACTGATTAATATCTCAACCAAAGAATTAACCCTTCGGGTTAAAATTGCAGAAGCAAATCTTAAACTGGCGCAAACGAATTTGAGCCGTGATGAAAAATTATCCCAGAGAAAATTGATTCCCCAATCCAAATTGGATCAAACGAGAACTCAGGCTGACAGAAGTTTACTGGACCGTGATCTGGCTTTGATTAATTTGCGAAAATCCGTGATTAACTCTCCTCTCAAAGGAACGGTTAAAATCCGGCATGTCAAGGTAGGAGAATTTGTCAGGAAAGGCGATCCTTTGGTGGAAATTCTGGATCTGGATAAAGTTTTGGTCCAAGTCAATATTCCAGAGCAGGACATCATGAAAATCAGTGAAGGGGAAACGGTCGGAGTGGAGTTGTATGCCCTTTCTGATCAGCAATATCGAGGCAAGGTTCAGACCATTGGATTGGAGGCAGATTCAAGGAATAGAACCTTCCCGATTGAAATTGTGGTTGACAATCCAAAACGAGAATTAAGACCCGGGATGTTGGCCAGGGTTACATTCACCAAACAAATCTCTGACGAGCAGGTTGTTGTCCCAAGGCATTCCATTTTGGAAAGGGATGCCGGGCGTGTCGTGTTCTTAGTGGAACAGGATAAGGCCGTGAAACAGAGTATTGTCACCGGTCAAAGCATGCAGGACAGGGTGCAGGTTTTGGAAGGATTAAAACCTGGAGATAGGCTGGTGGTCGAGGGGCACTCCAAATTGACTGACGGCGAAACGGTAAGCATCGTTAAATAACGGCTGAAGCATGCATCCTAGTCACATCGCGATCCGTAATCCGATTTTCATTTTCATCATTGTTGTGGTTATCTCCCTCTGGGGATACGTGTCGTATCGGCAAATCCCTCGTGAGGCAGCACCTGATATTCAGATTCCCCTTCTGATTGTTACCATTCCTTTTCCTGGAGCATCTCCTGAAGATGTCGAGTCTCTGATTACCAATAAGGCAGAGCAGGAGTTACAGACAATCAAAAACCTGAAGGAAATCAAATCCACTTCCTCAGAAGGAGTCTCGGCGCTGACGCTGGAATTCACCTCCGATTTTGATATCACGGAAGCGAGGATCAAGGTCCGTGAAAAGATGGACATGATCAAACCGGAATTTCCGGAAGATGCTGAAGATTATTCGATCAATGAAATCAATCTTTCGGAAAGGCCTTTGATGATCCTCAATCTTGCCGGAGATATGGGGCTGTTGGCACTTACGAATCTGGCGGATGACGTGAAAGAAGAAATCGAAGGCATCCCCGGTATATTGGAAGTTCGGAGAGCAGGAGGGCTTGAAAGAGAAATCCGTGTTTACGTCAACCCTGACAAACTGAGCTACTACAGCCTCGATTTGAACCAGGTTTCAAATGCAATCAGTAGTGAAAATACCAATCTTCCGGGAGGGAGTGTTGAAATGGGGCCGACGAAGTACCTGATCCGGGTTCCTGGTGAATTTGAAACCCCGGAAGGCATCAATGAAGCCTTGATCTCTGCACCTGAACAGGTTCCGGTCAGGGTGCGTGATGTTGCAAGAGTTGAGTTCGGCTATAAGGAAATCACGAGTAAATCGCGGCTTAACGGATACGAATCGGTATCCCTCAGTGTCATCAAACGTAGCGGTGAGAACCTACTGGCCATCCGGGACAGTGTCATCAAAATTGTTGAAGGTCTTGAGGATGATTATCAGGGAGGAGTCAAGTTCAGCATTCTTTCGGATGCAGGGAAAAGGGTGCAGAAAATAGTCAATGATCTTGAGAACAATATCATTACTGGTTTCATCCTGGTTTTTGTGGTTCTGCTCTTAGTGATGGGAATCAGCAATTCTCTGTTGGTCGCAATTGCCATTCCCCTCTCTTTTCTGACCAGCATGATTCTGATGAACTCTTTAGGTTACACCCTCAACATCGTGGTTCTCTTCAGTTTGATCCTTTCACTGGGATTGTTGGTGGATAACGCCATTGTGGTGGTGGAAAACATTTTCCGTCATCGACAGGCCGGGAAAAAACGAGTTGAAGCAGCAATGATCGGGGTTAAAGAAATCGCGGTACCGGTGACCACTTCGACCATCACCACGATTGCGGCTTTTTTCCCGTTGATCTTCATGCCTGGAATTTCAGGTGAGTTTATCAAATTTTTACCAATGACCCTCATCATCACTCTTTCATCCTCTTTATTTGTGGCGATGTTGATCAATCCTGTCCTGTGTTCGACCCTGATGCGGGTCAAGACCAAGAAAGGAATCACTCCCGATTTTGATGAACTGAAACTGATCGACAAGTCATTGATCCTGCGCGGATACCGTTGGCTGCTCAGAGGAGTGTTGAAATGGAGATTTTCTCTCCTGCTGGTTTTTCTGATGCTGTTTTTTGGAACGTTCTATCTTTACGGCACCAAAACCTTTCCTCGTAAAGGCATCGAATTTTTTCCAAAAACCGAACCCGAAGAGGCGGTTGTTAATATCACCGCACCGATGGGGACCACCCTTGAAGTGTCAAACCGCTACGTGCAGGAAGTGGAAGGTTATCTGGATCAGGATATTGAAAACCTTGAAGCCCTCGTCGCCAATGTGGGCCAACGTCGTGGTTTTGGCGGATCATCATCCGGAAGTACAACAACTTACTTGAGTCATATTGTCCTGGCATTTCCCAACTGGGAAGAATGGATCGAGAAACCATCCGTCATGATCAAAAATCTGAGGAATCAACTCGAGAGGATGGTCGGAGTTGAAGTCAAACTTTCTCAAGCTCAGGCAGGACCACCCACGGGGATGCCCCTCAACATAGAGGTCCGTGGTGAGGATTTTACAAAAATGATCAAGGTGGTGGAGCAGATCAAACAGAAGATCAAAAATGTCCCTGGTTTGGTTGACCTGACGGATGATTTTGACCGAAGCCGGCCGGAGCTCAAAGTGATAATCGACCGTGACAAAGCCTCCCGTCTGGGACTGAGAGCCCGTGAAATTGCCAGCACAGTGAGAACGGCTTTCAACGGGAAAAAAGTTTCGGTGTTCAGGGACGGGACTGAGGAATATGACATATGGGTTCAACTCGACCAGAGTTTCCGTCAAAACCAGGCGGATCTGGCCTCACTTTTCATCTTCACTCCAACCGGTGAGTTGGTTCGTCTGAGTGAAATTGCTTCAGTTGAAAGCGGTCCGTCTTATGGCTCAATCCGTCATGTGGACACAAACCGGGCCATCACCATCAGTGGGGATGCTTTTCGACTGCCTGGTCCGGTGCTGGTGAGGATGGTACAGAAGGCATTGACCGGGTTTGAATTGCCTGAGGGAATCAGTATGCGCTTCACTGGAGAAAATGAGGATCGGAAGGAAACCCAAAAGTTTATTGGGCAGGCGATGATCATTGCCGTATTTCTGATTCTTTTGGTGATGATCGCCCAATTCAATTCGATCGCTCTTCCTCTGATTGTGATCACATCCGTGTTCATGTCGATCATGGGGGTGTTGATTGGATTGATTGTTCATGACCGGCCCTTTGGCATCATCATGACGGGAGTGGGAACGGTGGCTTTGGCGGGGATTGTCGTGAATAACGCCATTGTCATGCTCGATTTTGTCAAACAACTCAGAAAGCAGGGATTTGAAGCAGGAGAAGCAATGATCACTGCAGCAGCAGTCAGGTTCCGGCCGGTTCTTCTAACCGCGGTGACGACCATTCTGGGTTTGGCACCCCTCGCCATAGGGATGGATGTTGATTTTACCAGGGACAATCCCATCGTTTTCGGAGCAGAGGGTGGAAGTTTCTGGAAATCAATGGCGCTGGCCATCATGTATGGATTGGGGGTTGCGACCTTCCTGACCTTGTTCATGGTTCCTGTACTTTATTCACTGATCGAAGGAGGTCGAGGCCGAATCATTCGTTTGTTCAATCGATCAAAATCCTTCATTAACAATACTGCTGATAATCCAGCAGTGAGCTGAATTTCTTAATCGGAGTTAAAAATGTCTTTGTTTAAACCGTTTTCAAAAATCCAGATTTGGATCATGGGAGTCCTCTTTTTTGTTTTCGGAACCGCTCATCTGAAAGCATTGGCAAATGTCGAAAACCTTTGGTCGGCACGCATCCCGATTTCACTTGAGGGAACAATCCGTCCAATTGAGATCATACGGGAGCAAACCAGTGTAGGAGGACGAATCACAGCGATTACTGTCGAGGAAAACGATGAGGTTCAAAAAAATCAATTACTTCTTTCGCTCAAGAACGATACTCAAAAACAGCAATTGGAACTCGCTCAACTCCAACAAAAAATAAATCAAAATAATCTGAGAGATAGGGAACAACAAATTTCTCTGGCAAAGGTCCAGATCGATTCTGCAAGTAACACCATTAAAGATCGTCAGAGGCAGGTTAAACTTGCTGAAACACAAATTGAGGTGAGTAAAAATTCTCTGATGGTTCAGGAAACGAATCTCAAAGACATAAGACGAAGATTGAAGGATGAGCAAACTCTTTTTGAACAAGGCTCTTCAACCAAATCTCAATTGGATGCTGTTCAGCTAGAATTAGACAGGGGGATGTTATCTTTATCGAATGCCGAGTTGAATCTCCTGAAAAGCCAGCAAGACCTTGAAGGAACAATGTTAAATCTTGAAAACTCTAAACTTGCGAAGATGCGTGCTGAACAAGAACTGGTCAGGGCTCAACTAGGGAAAGAAAATGCGGCTCTATCTTTAAAACTCAGCGAACAGGATGTGATTCTCAAGATGGATAATCTGAACGATACTATGATTCGTTCAAAAATTTCTGGCATTGTCATCAAAAAATATTATGAGGAGGGAGAAGTCGTTGGGAATGGAGCCAGGTTATTTGACATTGTCAATGTTGACCGTGTTGAAATAGAAGTCGGAGTAAAAGAAGAGGACCTCTCCAGGATTCAGATTGGCCAGAAAGTAGTGTTCACCACACCTGCTTACCCAAACCAGCGATTTGCCGGAAAAGTAGACCGTCTTTCCTGGACAGCAAACACTCAAGATGGGAAATTTCCTGTGTTCATTCACGCAGCAAATCCCAATCTTAAACTGAGATCCGGAATGTCAGCGAAAGTTTACATGGTCTCAGCAGAATGATTGATCTCTATACCTGGAAAACACCGAATGGGAGAAAAATCTCCATCATGCTCGAGGAAGTGGGCCTTGATTACGAGGTTCACCCAATCAATATCAATGAAGGTGAGCAGCACCAAAAGCATTTTCTGAAAATTTGTCCGAACGGGAAAATTCCTGCAATTGTTGATCAGGATAATGGAAAGTCTCTATTTGAATCAGGTGCGATTCTGATCTATCTTGCGGAAAAGACGAAACAATTACTTCCTGCAAATGACTATTGGGATATCATCCAGTGGTTGATGTGGCAAATGGCCAACGTAGGCCCAATGTTCGGGCAAACCCATCATTTCCTGAAGCATCATCCGGATGCCAGCACGTATGCTTCGGCAAGGTATCACAAGGAGACCTTAAGACTTTATAAAGTCTTGGATGACCATCTATCAGAGAACAACTTTATGGCATCCAATTTTTCGATTGCGGACATAGCCGTCTGGCCTTGGGTGGCTCGATTCGGCTGGCATCAGATGAATTTTTCCGATTACCCTAATGTATACCGATGGTATCTGGAAATTGCTTCGAGGCCGTCCGTACAAAAAGGCTATGATGTGCCCAGTTTTGGTGAAGAGGTACCACTCCCGACGGTGTGAGTCATGACGATTCTGGTGACAGGAGCAACTGGAATGGTCGGTTCTGTCTTATGTAAAAGACTCCAAACTCTTGATATTCCCCACTTAAAACTCAGCCGTCATCCTTCACATTCCTCTGAAGATCAGGTTTTTTGGAATCCTCATGAGAGAATCCTGGAAACTGAAAAACTCCGTGAAGTAGAAACGGTGATTCACCTTGCCGGTGAACCTGTCGGTAAGCGCTGGACTCATGAAATCAAGAAGAAAATCATTTTCAGCCGAAGTGACGCTGGGAGGTTTTTGTTCGAAACACTTGCCGCCCAAGACAAACCTCCGAAAACCCTAATCAGTGCGTCAGGAATCGGTTTTTATGGGGTCGCGAATGAAACAAAATTTAATGAGGAAAGTGCGAAGGGTCGTGGTTTTTTGGCAGATGTGGTTGAAGATTGGGAATCTGCACCGGAACCGCTACACAAAGTAGGAACCCGTGTGGTGAACATGCGAATGGGGGTGGTCTTGAGCCCGGATGGAGGAGCTTTGGCCAAAATGCTCCCGGTTTTTAAATTCGGATTGGGAGGAACCCTTGGCTCGGGGCATCAAATGATGAGTTGGATGGGCATTTACAATCTTGTCTCGCCTAATGCGGTAAGCAATGTTGAATTCACCACCATCCTTGGTTGGGTATTGAAGCGTCCGACCCTCTTTCCCGTTCCTGCGTTAGCACTTCGTGTGATTTTTGGCGAGATGGCGATGCAGACCATTCTTGCAAGCCAGCATGTCATTCCCAAAAAGCTTCTGGAAGCAGGTTTTGAATTTCAATACCCGGAATTGGAACAGGCTTTAAGACATTGCCTGGGGCGAGAAAAAAATTAGAGCTTTGCTCTTACCATCTCCGCTAGTCCTTCAATCCAGTCGGGAGAGGCATTAAGGGATGGAACCATTTCCAGAGATTCTCCTCCTTCTTCAAGAAAAATCTCTTTTCCTCCAATCTGGATTTCTTCCAAAGTTTCCAGGCAATCGGCGACAAAAGAGGGACAAAATACCACCAGTCTCCGGACTCCCTTCCTCGCAAGTTCACGAATTCTGGATTCAGTATAGGGTTTAATCCATTCTGCCCTGCCAAGCCTTGACTGAAAAGAAACACTCCACCGTTCGCCCTCGAGTTTGAGTTCTGAAGCAATCAAGGCTGCCGTTTTGTAACAGTGGGCTCGGTAGCAGTAACGGTTTCCTTCCATCACAGAGAGGCAGCAATCATCTTTCTGGAGGCAGCCATGGTTTTCCTCATCCCCACGTATCAGGTGGCGCTCGGGAAGTCCGTGAAAGCTGAACAGGACATGATCCGGTGAGTTTTCACAAAAGCTTGTTCCTTGCTTGGCAAAGGCTTTGATGAAAGATGGATGATCAAAAAACGGGGGAAGCACTTCCAGCATGGGGATATTACAATCATGTCCTGCCATGCGGTAGACTGCTTCCAGCGCAGATCCGGTGGTGCTCGAAGCATATTGCGGGAAAAGAGGAAGGACCAGCAGTCGGTCACAACCCAGATTTTTCAGTTCTTTCAAACCTTTGTCTATCGATGGATTGCCATAACGCATTGCCAGTACCACCGGGACTTGATCCTGCTCAAGGAACTGGTTGAGTCCTGAAGCCAGCTTCATTCCTTCAACTTTTAAGGGAGAACCTTCCTCGGTCCAGATTGATTTGTAAGCCTTTGCCGAACGACGGGGGCGGAAAGGAAGGATGATCAGGTTCAACAACAACCATCTTCCGAGAAACGGTAAATCAATCACTCTCGGATCTGAAAGAAACTCACGAAGATAACTCCTCACATCTGCCGTGCTTGGACTGTCCGGGGTGCCGAGATTGATCAGCAGTAAGCCTGTTTTCATGAAAGTTTTAAACTATTGTTCATTTTTAATGGTGTTTTTTTTGAAACTTCTCCCTGAAAAATTTAAGGAAGCAAACTGACCTAGTTGACTACGTAAGGATTTTGATTCAGATCTTCGGCGGTGATTTGATATTCCTTTTTACAGTATTCACACGTCACCGATAGTGAGGTTTGAGATTCGTCAAACAAGGGTTGAGGATCGTTTTGTTGATAGAGGTGAAGATTTTGAATCATCCTTTTGTGGGAACAGTTGCATCTGAAAAAAACATCCCGCCCTGCGAGAAAATCAAAACCATTCTCCTTGAGAAGCAATTGAATTTTTTCTGAATCGGTTTCTCCCTTCGAGAGCATTTGGTGATAGAGGTTTACTTGATGGGGAGGCAGTTCCATTGACCCTTCCATTTCATCAACTTCTTCAGAACTTTCGGGATTTGGAAGTTTTAAAACCAAGATGCTCTGGTCACTGGTTTCAGAAACAATCACAGAACCTACCATCTGGTAAGAATTCTGGAGGATGTGGTCTGAAATTTTTTCCAGGGAATGATTTTGAATTTCGAGCACCGATTGGTAAGGAGATTTACTTTTGGCTGAATACTTATTCAGGCGCATGGTCCCACTGACCTTTTCCGGAAATTCTTGAAAATCTTCAGGGAGCAACATCGCGCGGATGGCTCCTCCTGCAGTGAGTTCAATTTTCAATCGAAAGTAAGGTTCGTCCGAATCAAGGTAGAATCCAAAGTATTCTCCTTGCTTTAACAAACAAAGCATGGGCTGAACCGTGAGACATATTTTGCGGAAAAAGGCGAATCCTGAACCGTATAATTGGTGCATCAAGGCCATGTCTTGGACCAGTTTCTGCCCTTCCAGAAAATGCAGTGCATGACTTCTGGATTCATCAACACAGGTGTAAATTCTACTTTCAGGAAGTGTCATTTCCGAGAAATCATGTGGTGTAAAATGCGTTTTCATCGATGTAGCCCTTGGAGAGATCGCAGCCCCAAAAGGTTTCGGAGTGATCTCCATGACCGACAACCACCTCAATTGGAATGGTATCCTTCTGAAGAAGTTCACTAATGCTTTCCAACTTTACCGCCTCCTCTTTCAGAAGTTGTGAGTTGACGGCCTGCATTTTCTCACCCAAACCAAAGCGTATTTCCAGTTCCTCAAGCCTTACAGGATGTTCAAAGACTTTCCCAACCGCCATCACGAAACGCCCCCAATTCGGGTCAGCCCCATGCACTGCAGTTTTGATCAGCGGAGAATTGATGATGGATTTGCCGATTTTCTGAGCCATCTGAGGTGAATCCGCACCACTGATTTTCAATTCTATCAGTTTGGTTACCCCTTCACCGTCTCTCACAAGGTCTTTGGCCAGATCCTGACAGAGGCCGGTAAGGTTTTTTTCAAATTCTTCTTCGTTCACCCCGCCTGCCATTCCGTTTGCCATCAGCACAACCATATCACTGGTGGAAGTGTCCGTATCGATACTGATACGGTTAAAAGATGAATCAACCGCTCTTTTCAGCATTTCCTGAAGTTTTGAGTGATCGATTTCAGCATCGGTCACTAAATAGCTCAGCATCGTTGCCATGTTCGGTTCGATCATGCCTGATCCCTTGGCCACTCCGAGCAGACTAGCATGTCCAGATCGGGCATTTCTCCATTTAGGATGGGTGTCGGTGGTCATGATGGCTCTTGCAAAGGACTCTACGGCCTCTATGGAGTTGTCCAGGTTTGTTGCAATGGAAAGAGTTCCTTCACGAATTTTATCCATCGGCAAAGGCAGGCCGATCACTCCTGTTGAAGCTGGCAGGACCAACTCGGGTTGTATCTTGAGCGCTTCTGCGGTCCACTGCTGGCGTCCTGCAATCCCTGCTCACCCAATCCGACATTGGCACATTTCGAGTTGACCACGATTGCCTGAAGTGTTCCCTTAGCTGCATGTTCACGTCCGACGATAACCGGGGCTCCCGGGAGATTGCTTCGGGTAAAAACTGCGGCGGCACTACAGGGATGAGCCGCGGCCAATACTCCGAAATCGAGACTTTGATCCTTGATTCCGATGTTCCGGCCCATCCATAAAAATCCCTGGACGGGAATCGGCGGCGTGGGATTGGTTTTCATTCTGTTGATACGTTGATTTTTTTCGCCATGATTTTTACATTGTAAAGTCCCTTACCCTTCATTTCCTCAGTCCGCCATGCCATTTCCAAAAGAACTTCAAAAAGCGGGAAAATCCCAGAAGGATTTTGAAGAAAAAAGAAAGGCTTTTGTAAATGCGGGAAAAGCTTCAGAGGAGAATGATATCTACCTTGGATTGTATGAAGATCTGATTGATGAATGCAAGGATTATCAGGAACTTGAGGAGGGTTATAGCAACATGGCCCGGTTTCTTGATCAGCTTGGAAAGGAATCCTTTGAGTTCCAGCAAAAAGCACGGCAGGCAAGGCTCTTGGGTTTTGAAAGCGAAGGGATTAGCAAAGTCAGGATCATCTCAGCAGAATGCTGTGATTCATGCAGTGAGTTTGATGGAAGGGTGATTGAGTTGAAAAAGGCATTGCTGAATCTGCCGATGCCGTCAAGCCTTTGCGGTGCAACCATGTCTTCCGAGTTTTGCTGGTCCAAAGCCAATTACCAAAGAGTTGAGGACAGCGCCTCGGTTTCTAAAAACCCGCCTCCCGCAACTGAGTTCATCCCGGATCCACCTACCTTGGAAAAAGGTCCGAAGGGCAAACAATCAGAT
>LUMH01000272.1_pt1 | contig 17524 bp, 4 predicted proteins | sample 730001 | NCBI WGS metagenome assembly LUMH01 (sample SAMN03860268, study PRJNA289734) | marine metagenome | biome: seawater column; feature: ocean; material: water; isolation source: Red Sea water column Station 34 - depth 25m | place: Saudi Arabia: Red Sea | collected 2011-10-15 | depth 25 m
CATAGGAGTATACGTTGCACTAGTAAACCAATCATCAGGAACAGGAATATAATCAGTTGAATCAAATTTTATAGCATCACTTGGTCTGATTGTATAAAGATACTTCCAAATATATCCATCACCACTACTACCAGCAGCTCTTGGTTCTAGATCTGTAAATGTTGGCTCATCTAATGAAGGACCACCTTGATTATTATTTTCAGGATTAGCATTATTAAACAAACAAATATAAACTCTATAATCTGAGTTGATTATATAATAGTTTGCAGAATAGATATCAAAAGCACCAGATGGTTGAGACGCATTATCTCTTGTAATATCATTTCTCCACATATCATATGTCACACCAGACTGCCATCTTAACTTTCTAACTACCTGACTGATATCAGCAGAGTTAATTCTTTTCACTGCCAACATAGTGTCATAATAGTCATCAGACTGACTGAAAGCATCTTTTGGCGCAGGAGGATCTGAATCCCAAGTAGAAGCATAACTTCCAGCATTAGGCAGACCAATAAATGCATAGTAAGAGTTTGCACTGGATTGCACACCAGATACAAAGTTACTTGCATTCACTATTCTCAGTTGATCAGTTATTATCGCTGCCATTTTTTAAAGTTTTCTTTTTATTTATAGGGTTTAGATTGAAGGATAAACAATGATGGTTCCATTCATGTTGGAGTGGTTCTGACAAACATAATATAATGTGTTTGGTGCAGCAAATGGAACTGCAAATTTAATTACTCCACTTGAAGCTCCAGCATTTGTAACTCCTGTGGTATAAAGATTACTTGCATTATATGCACCAGAACTTGTCTGTATGTGGAATGGATGGTTTCCACCAGACTGATTATCAAACTCATATGTTTGTCCTCTTGCAAGATATATGGTTGGATCATCTGCTGCAGATAGTCCACCAGGTCCTGTGAATGTATAATGGTTAGTACTATTTGCACCTAGAGTCCATCTTCCTGTCACTGCATCTGATAGATCACCAACGAATGTTTTAGCAGTTACAATTCCAGTTACATGACCAGCATCAATATTGTTTTGATCAATAGTAACACCAGAACCAACTATAACCTTACCAGTCACTCCAGCATTATCTTTACTGACTAATTCTAACCAGTTTCCACCATGTGCATAATACATTAAACCTGTATCATGTCCATGAGCAACAGCACCATGATATGTAGATGCTGATGGGAAATCACTTACTTGAGCATAATAGAATGGAATTATATTATTTGTTTGGATACCAACTATCTGATGATTTATATCAGCAATAGCACCATTTACAACTAATCCATTATGAACAGTTGCTGATCCACTAACATCTATATTTGCATTAACATCAGCATTACCACCAAAGGTTGATACTCCACTTACATTAATTTGATTTACTGTGAGACCTCCAGTAATGTTACCACCATCATTAACATCAATAGCTCCAGCAAATGTGGAAATACCAGATGAATATTCACCAACAACCAAAGTATTTGTTCTAATATCAGTTGTATCACCAGAACCAGTATTAACTGTGATTGTTTTTGTAGCACCAGATCCAGATGCAACTACACCTGATCCTACAAAATTAAGTGTAGTAGCAGTTGTTGATAATGCAGAACCCTCATCTTGAACTGTAACACCAGCAGCACCACCTCCACCTAATCCAACACCATAATTTGTGATGTTAAGTGTGGAAATACCAGTGACATTTGCACCATTACCATGTAAGAAGTTTGTATAAACATCAGTTGCTTGTAATGATGTAGCACCTGTAATAATACCAAGAGTTGAAATACCTGGTACAGCAAGACCAGTAGTAACACCAATTATATTCAGACCTTTTGTATGTGCACCTACAAACAATGTGTTTATAGTTCCAAGACCTACTACATTTAAATCATCAAAATCATTTGGAGGATCAGATATAGCATTCTCTATTGTTAGTTTAGTTGTGGCATCTAATGTTGCTATATTCTTTAACTGTCTAGCACTACTTACAACTTCATTAGCACCAACAGAGAATGATGTGGCAGTAAGGATACCTGATACAAAAGCACCTGCTTCATTTAACTTATGACCACCTAGAGTTGCAACACCTACTACAATATTGGGTGTTCCCAATAATCCATATGCTAAGTCTGCTCTAGTGGCAGATGATGCAGTTCCAGTAACATTACCAGTTAGAGCACCTATAAAACTAGTTGCAGTTATAACACCAGATTGACCAGCATCAATACCAGCAGAGTGCATGGTGATTGCTGTTCCAACTACAGCAGTGGTTAATATACCACTATTAATATTTGCTGTGCCAGCGTTTATTGTAGTGATGTTTGCACTAGTTATAGAACCAAATCCAATACTAGCAGTATCAGATATGGCAATAGCAGTAGCAGCAATACCAGTATGATCTATGAATACAGTGTTTAAACCAACAAAATGATCAGTTTCAGTTACATTTTGAATTGCTAAAGTCCTAGCAGTTACACCAGCTGAGACATTAATACCATCTTCAGAGGTTGTAACTATACCAGCTACCTTAATAGTTTCATTTGATATTATATTACTTGCAGTCATTACACCTGCTACAGTGTATCCAGCATCAGAGAATGTATTGATACCTGCTAACTTCGTAGTTCCTGTTATTGTTCCTACACCAGTTACTTGGAAGTTGTTTGCATTTATATTGGCAGTGTTTGCTAATCCAGTTATAACAGGTGCACCAAAAGTGGTGCTTATGCTTAGAGGTCCTGATACAGTAATAGAACTAACAATTCCTACAAATAGATCTGTCCCATCTCCTATCTTACTATAAACTTCATCAAAATTTGAATTAACCTTAACGGCACCATCTAAAAGGCTGTCACCTGTTCCATCATTGGGCGTGGTTCCTGTACTAATTCCTAATTTAGCCATTATTTAATTAAAGGTTTTCCGTAAATGTATTTATTATGTCGCATAGTCCCTAAATTCTAGAGGTTTAGATCTAGAGATTATGGTAGATGTTGTTAATCCTATAGCACCATTTCCAGTGTAAGCATCAAAGTTGTTTGATTGATCTCTGGCAACTACAATCTTACCCCAACTATAGTTAGCCCAGTAAGATGAAGGTGATATACTACCTGTATAGGTTTCAGTTGATCTAGTGTCAAAAGTAGCAGTTCCTACTCCAATGTTAGCAGAGTCAAAGGTTAATATTGTGGATGAGAAGTTGTCTGTACTTAATCCAGCAACATTAGTGAATACTCTTCTTACATTGGTTGTACCACTTCCTACAGTAGCAATACCAATAGATGTATTTAAAACAGTAACAACCTCAGTGCTTTCTACTTGATATACATTATCTAAGAAAGAAGTGGTTGCTCCAACTACTACAGAAGCATCAGTTGCTCCTCTAGTTTCTAGAGTTCCAAATGCTTTATTTATTTGAAGTGCACAACCTGAACCAGGTGAAACATTAAGACTAACTGAATCATCAAGTTTATAACCAGATCCTTGATTCCTAATAGCAACTGCAGTTATGACACCACTCGTTATTGTTAAATCAAGAGTTAATCCATTTCCAGCACCACCTGCAGTTGCAACATTTAATCTAGTTCCACTAGCATCACCATCTGCAGTTTTATATCCAGATCCACCATTAGTTATGACAACACTGGTTGGTGTATTAACACCCTGACCTCTACTGAATAGATGATTACTGTTAGTAACCACAAAGAAGTCACCAGTGCTAATTCCACTAACTGTAACTGCAGAACCAACTGGTGATGTTGCTCCACTGCCATCTCTTAATATAGAATCCTCAGATATAAAGAAGTCAAAGATTAATTTGTTCTGTCCACCAACAGTGGTTGTTCCTAATCCAACTATTTCACCAAAGTCACCTGAATATGAGTCAACATCTACATTAAACTCTATTACAGGTTTAGGTGGTTCTATCTGTATTACAGGTGGATTAGTGTTAGTGTATCCAGTTCCTGCATTTGTAACTGTGATACCTGTTATAGTTCCTCCAGCACTTACTGTTGCAGTAGCAGTAGCAGTAGTAAATCCACTTCCCTCAGGAGGAGCAGAGAATTTAAGAGTAGGAACTCCAGTATATCCAAAACCAATATTAGTTAAATCAACAGATGATATAGTTCCAGTATCAGAAACAATAGCAGTTGCTAATCCAACTCTAACTGTATTCTGAGATATAATATCTACAAAGTTTTGAGTGATTGTTTTATTAGTTAACTCTTCATTATTTGGATTAAAGAATGGAACTGCACTATTAACATAAAATTCAGTTGAACCTGCACTAATAGAATTAATCAAATAAGATGTTGGGAATGGTTCAGCTTCTAATTCAACTCTATCCTTTCCAACAACTTCAGCATTGATGATAGCATCAGTAGTTTGTTTTCTCCAATATGCAGGTCTAAGTAAACTAATATCAGTTGTAATTCCTAAATGTCTATAAGGATTAGTTGAAACAGTATCAGAACTTAGTGATGTGATTCCTAAAATAGTTCTTGGTTCCTGATCTAAACCTGGACCTTGACCTTTCTCAGGGTTGTTATTGATATCAATGATATCACCTCTCTTAATTGTTTTTGCAATACTAAGAAGAGCAACATCAATATCAGGTGTTCCTTTATAGAATAGAACACTACACTCATCATCTGCTTTAGGTGCTGTAGTGAATACTATTGAACTTCCACCACTACCCAAGTTATAAGCATAATTTGGTTTCTGTAAAAGTCCATTTACAAATACCAATAATGACTGTTCTGCTTTGATTGATGATCCAAAGAAGGTTTTTAATGATACTGCACCACCATTAATCTTCAACTGGAATACTTTCCTAAATCCATCAAATAGACTAGTAAATGAATCAATTGGTTGTAGTTGTCCAAATGTCCATCCATTAAATTCATCTGAGTGAATATCCCATTACCAAATCCATATCCCTCTCTCCTAATTTCAAAATCAATTATACTTGATCCCTGTCCTACAATCACATCAACAGAAGCACTTTGACCAGCTCCAGTTGTAGATGATGAAGAGTATACTAAAGGAATGTTACTATAACTTACTGGTGGATCTATGATAACCTCAGGTGGATCATACCTCTTAACAGTAACAACAGGTGCTGGAGTTGTTGTTCCTATACCTACACCAGATGGAAAGATTGAAGATCCAAGAGTTATATTACCATCACCAACACTTGTAACTGATACATTAGTAATGATTCCTATTTGTGTGGAAGGAGATCCTGTAGTTGTTTGAGCAATAGAAACAAAAGCACCAGGATTGATTCCCTCTGTAGTAGCAACAGATACAATGGTTGTTCCTGCAACTGCTACAGCACTCATGGTAGTAAGTCTATCATGAACAAAGTCAGTATAACCAGTTCCAGTATTTGTGATATTGATACTTACAATATGTCCCCTATTTCCAAGTGTGGTTGCAATTCCAACTACTGCAGTTCCAACTTTGAGGTAACTAGCAATACCAACTCCATAAGTTTGAACACCAACATTAACTGTAGTTTGAACACCAACTCTATATCCAGATCCACTATTACCTATACTTACAGCAGTGATTGAACCAGCAGCAGAGACTGTAGCAGTTCCACCAGCAGCAACTAAAGGTTGATATGCAAAACCACCAACTGAACCAACAGATAGAATCTTACCACCAGATGGGTAGTTACTTCTATTTGCATTCTCACCTAATACTACATCAGTTGGTCTACGATATGCTGCAAGAGACTCTGCTTCACCAGTAAAGGTAATTGTGGTTGCACCACCAACTTGATTAAAGTCATAGTTACCTTGTTCTAGAGATGATGGTTGTTGGAATGCATCATTAACTAATATACAACCATTATTAGTTGCAAATCCAATAGCATTAGTCTTAGAATCTCCAAATCCAGTTGTTAGAGTAAATGCACTTTGAATACCTGTAAACTCATGTGAGATATCATTAAACACCATGTTATTAGTGTATGTCTCTTGAGTAGAGTTCTGCTTACCAGTTCTAGTGAAGATTCTTCCATGGAAGGTTGAATGAGTTACAATACCAGCAAATGATGTTGAATCTGGATCAGTTGTTGTACTGAGTGGTGTATTACCTGCAGGTGCTTCAGCAAAATGTAATGTGTTTTTATTGATATTATAATTACCAGCCAATTTAGTAACTACAGAACCAGCTGAGTGTGCAGCAAGACCTGTTCCTAATTGTGCTCTTAATAGTTTTAAGTTATTACCACCTACTCCAACATCAAGAACTTTACATATCTCATCGTCTATTTTGACAAGATCTGCCGCAGCAAACGACGTTATTCCAGTTACACCAGTGATTTGAGCAAAGACTATATCAGCACTCAGCGCAGTTGTAACAGCAGTACCAGCTATTGGTGATTGTATTACATTATCAATTGATATAATTGCCTTAGAGTTTTCATTAGTTGCAGTAATATGGTGTGATGTTCCAATACCAACTGAATTAATTGTGAATACCTCAGGGTTTTTCTTTAATGCTTTTTCTGCTGTCTCAGCAAATCTTAATCCATCATCACCAAACTTAACAACAAATAGTTCTTGTGGAAGTTTGTTTGTTGTAACACCTGCAACTGTTGTTTCTTCAATACCAACAGCATTAACAGTAGTTGCTCCTTGGAAACTATAATTAACTTTTTCACCAGTAACAAAAAAATGATTTGGAATATTAACTGTATTCTTTGCTATGTTTAAACCATTTGAACCAGTTCCAGCATCTAAGTTACCATTAAATTGTCTTCTAAATATGGGATCTTCATTATGTTTCAAATCAAAGGCAGTTTGAAGATCTAACTTAGTTCCTACATATCTTCCTCTATTACTAAGAACTTCAACATTATTAAGTGGTAGATTTGGAGCAAATTCTTGGTTATCAAATATTTGCAATTCTAGTCCAAACACTATTACATTAGCTGGAGTATCTGAGAAGAAAGTTAAATTAGCATTATTACCACCAGAACTTGCACTCACTGTTCCTAATGATGTAGTATTAAGACTAACCTCTCCAAAATCAACAACTGCTTCATTATTTTCTGAATTAATTAAAGCAGCTTCAAAAGTTTCATACATTCCATCTGCACCACCTGTTCCTTCTACAGATACAAAATAATATGCTGCAGTTGGTCTAAAATTGACACCAGATCCATCACTAGCATAAGTTGCAATTGGAGTAGTGACACCAGCAGCAACTTGCCTCTTATCTGATATAAGTCTAACTGTATCTAAAGTACAAGATCCAATACCAGAAGATTGAGGATAAGATGCTAAGAAAATAGAAGAAGCATTTGCAGTCAGAGCAACTCCAACACTTGGTATGAAATCTAGATTTACATTTGTTCCAACTATGGTTGCATTAAAAGTACCAAATCCTGTAATGTTTTCACCTGATTTATTTTGTATCTCACCATATTCTATTGCATTTACTTTTGTTCCATCATGAATCACAGTAACTTCACTACCAAAGAAGTCTTGATTAGGAGTTTCAAGTTGAACCATGAAGTGACCTGATCTGAATGATACAGGCATTTTTGCAATGGTTGTAGTAACACCAATACCAATGTCTACATGTGTAGATGCAAATGAAACAGCGTCTCCTAAAGCAGTGCTTCCCACACCTACAATATTATCTTTCACACTTATAGAAGCATTAGTTACATCATATAAATTAAATTCAGTTCTAATTGGATTAAATGTCAAATCCCATCCTTCAGTTGTTGGAATGTAATCAAATGTTCCTAACTCAGGGAAAGTTTCTAACACTGCATACTCATTAATAAATGCTACATCATCATGTTGCATTAAAGAAACAATTGAGAATTGTCTCTCATCACTAAATGTCTGATCTTTTACTAAAGTAAAGACTTTATTGAAGGTGTCATTTTTAGTAAACTCACCAACTCTAGAGAACTTAGTAGTTCTTTCTTGGTTGTTAAATGTTGCACTAAAGTCATCAATATCAATTGCCTTGTTTCCTATAGATTGGAAAAAATCTGTTATAGGTCTATTTGCAAATAATATGTCTCTTGATACTAATTCACCATTTACATTGACTGCTATCTCACTAACATTATCAAAATCAGGATAAACATGAACCTCAGCTGTGCTTTGTATTTCAGCAATTGCTTCAAAGTTTGCTGGCTCAGTTCTAGTGATAACAGCATCAGGATCTTTACTTTCTATGTCTAAATCACTAAATCTATCAAAACCTGCTACATGAGATAGTGATTTTACAGTATCACCCCAAGTATCAATGGGAATAAGAGATCTTAAAGCATATGAGAATCTTTGATAGTAAGCATTGTCAGGTAATCTTTGGAAACTATTATTAAGCATTCCAGAATCAGATTGGAATCCATGATTTACAGTGGTTCCAGCACCAGTTGTGATCTCAGCAGGGAAATTTAAATTACTTGTAACGAGTGCAGATACTCTTGAACTTTGTCCAGTAATTTTGGATCCAATTCTAAGTTCTTGTTCAGTTGAAATGGTTAATTGATTACTTTCTGGTTTCCATCTTTCAATAACACCTGTTTGACCAATTTCATCAATATATAAATGCATTAGCACCACCTATTTGACCACTAGCTGCAGTAATAGTCCATAATTTATATCCATATTCTTTTGAATTATATCCTCTACCAGTGCTACCTAAACCAACACTAACATTCTCAAGTAGGAATCTTTCTCCAACAGCAAAACCACCTTTTTCAAAGTCTGCTGCATTGCTAAATGTTCTATCAAAGAATAATCTAACTGTATTTGGTAAATTTGTTGTTGTGCCTGATCCATCACGACTATATGTTAAGTCTCTGATACCAATTCCATTTGGATTACCAACAGGAACTATTCTAGGTTCAACATTATAGATTCCTTCTGTATTTTGAATTATCTTAAGTCTATCTTCACCTAACACCATCTCTAAATCAACATCACCTAAGACCTCTTTGGTAAAACCATCTATAACAACTATATCAGGAGGAGCTGGATAGTTTTGACCTTGATAAGTAACCTCAACATAATCAATAGAACTTAACCTATCAATCTCCACAATATCAGGGAGGTTAGGAATAACTTTTAAAGTTCTATCAGAAGGATAGTCAAATCCTATATTGTTTAATTTAGTGCCAGTTATCTGACCAATAGAAGATGTTTGAGCAACTAATATAGCACCACTTCCTATACCAGATCTAACTGTTGATCCAACAGAAACACCAGTGATTGTAGGTGGTTTTCTATAGTTCTGACCACCACTCCTTAATCTAAAGTCAACCACTGCACCTTGAGCAGTTTTAGATGTGGTTTCATAACTTATATCTGCAACAGTTGGGTCATACTGAGTTATATCTGGAGTGAATGGAACATCATATTTAAAACTTGTGGTTCCTATTCCAGTAACTTTATAACCACCATCATAATAAGTTGGTTGTATATTAATTTGATTAAATTGAGAAACTGTAGTATCAATTTTAATTTCATTCTTAATAGTAGTAATTCTGTCTATGTTATTGACACTAAATTTATAGAATAATAAAGGAGGAACATCATCTGTCATGGACACTGTGACAACAGCATCTGAGTCAATACCCATTCTTCCTGAAGATCTAACTTCATAGGCATCATTCTTTTTAGTGGTTATAAATTCATCTAGATATTCCTTATCTTTAAAGAATTGAAGTTTAAATGCAGAGTATGTTGTTCCATCATCAGAAAATGATAATGAGGAGTCTGATACATCAAACTTAAGTTGTTGATTCTTTCTAAGAAGAAGAGATGGATTAATTTTAGATAAAGTGCCAGCACCAGTGCTTGTTATGGTTACAAACTTAGGATTTTTTGATTGTAATTCAGTTCTTTCTTCAACCAGTCTGATATTAGTTTGATCATAGGGAAAGACATAATACATTCTTTCATTCACCAAACCACCTGCAGGTGATGATGCTGTGTGAATAACTTTATCACCAATACTAAACACACCTTGAGTTACTTTTATAGTGCTTAAAGATAAATCAACATCACCAGCAACAAAATTCTGAGGATCAAAAACTATTCTTCTATTAAAATCATTATATTTGACCTCTACAGTTTTTATGTCTGTTGGTTTTACTGAAACAAATACAGTATCGTTATTTGATAAAAGATGTGTAGAGGATGTTGATACAGTAACAACATTTTGTGTTATGGTTCCAGTAATAACATTATTAAGTCTAGTAGTGAAACTATGAGTATTACCAACACCAAGATTTACAAAGTATAGGCTTGATGGAACAGCAGTGCTATCTACACCTACATAATTTCCATCAGAATCACTACCTAAACCAACTCTACCTGTTGCTATACCTATAGTGTCTAGAGATAAAGGAACAACAAAAAGATTAGAAAAAGTGTCTAAATTGACATAAGGATTACCAGCAACTCCTGTCCATACTAAGATAGGTGTTCCACCATTTGCTTTATAAACAACCTCATCATTTAATTGGAAATCATGTGCCTCAAAGTATAAATTTTGTGTTGGAACAAATGCTTGTGTATTTCCTGATGATACTACATCTGTAAAAGTAATTGTAGTTCCTATACCAACTCCCCTTGCAGTTCCTGTTCCAACCACATTAGCTGGATCAAAATAAAATTCTGAATTAATATTAAATGATGTAATTGTTTGTATTCCAGTACGAGTTCTAAACATGAACCTTCTAGGATCTTCATACAGGATGGAAGTATTAGTGTGAACACCTGCTGTGGTTCCATCAACTGCTCTTAATATACGAAGTTGTCCATTTTCTGGTAAAATATCTAAAACTTTTACTCTTTCCTGATCAATTGCTAAAATATCATTTTCTCTTAAAGATTCTGCACCTAAAGGACCAATAACATCAATAAATTCTACACCAGTTTGAGCAACCATATCACTGGATAATGTATATGCTTCACTAGAAACACCAACACCAAATGCAGCATTATCAGGAAATCCACTAACATTAGTTGATAATCCACTTATTCTAATAATACTTCCATTGATTAAATTATGAGGTGTAGTTACTATACCAGTAAATGAAGAGGATGATCTAGATGGTACAAGTTCAACATTAGAAAAACTAGTGGTTGCAAGACTAATTGTATTAACCTGTTGACCACCAATTCTCTTAACAAGAGCTTGTGCATTTACACCACCAGTTCCTGTGTTATCAAAAACAACTTTATCATCTACTTTGTAATTTGTTCCTCCTGTAGTGATTCCTATTTTATTAACTTCACCTAAAGTAACTTCACTAACTTCCAATGTTTGTTTTCTAACATCATTAGAATTAAAAATATAATCATATCCACTTCTAGCAGAATTAGTATGATAATCTCTAGTATTTCTTATCCAACCATTACTAATAATGTCATATTTGGATTGAATGGACTCAATACCAAAATTAAAAGGATTAGGTTTAGACTTAAAAGTTGCACCTATAAAATAAGGGAATGCTGGTCTTCTGAAGTTCTCAAAAGGTCCTGTAGCATCATTCTGAGATTTTATAGTAGCATGATAAGCATAGATTCCTTTTGGATAATCTGGTGTTATGGCAAATCTACCATTATGTTCATCTAAATCACCATTTCCAATAAATTGATAATCTTCTGTGAAAAATCCAGCTGGATATAGAGAAAGTGGTGGTCTGTTAGTTTCATTTGGTTTTAATTCATAACCAGACTTCATTTCAACAATAGATCCACTACCATCATTGTTAGTAAATCCATAAGGTCCATATATTGGGTTTCCATCATATGCCCAACCAAGAATTGGTGAGTGATTGACACTAGACACCTCAACACCTGATTCAGCATCTCTGACTAGATCTGGGGTACCATACAGGGTGTTATCCTCTGCTTCTCCAGCAACAGCATATGTTGCTTCTCTTAATGGACGAGGTGCATAAAGATGTCCATATTGTAAAGATGTATGATCTGCATTCTCTTCTATTATTCCATCATCACTTCCTATGTTTATTAAGTTTCTTTCAAATAAATTTATCTGCCATGGATGAATTTGTGCATCTACTTGAGCAGTTAATCCTGGTGCAGTTATTATAATATCAGTTTGACCATTAACATATCCTGAACCACCTTTTATCACTTTAATTTCATTTATTCTTCCAGTGGTTGGATCTGTTATGGCAGTTAACTGAGCATAGTTTCCTGTGCTACTTTTAATGGTTACATCAGGTGGTGCCCAATAATTTCTTCCTGAATTTTTAATTAAAATACTATCAATTTTACCATTATTGATAATTGGTTCTGCTTGAGCAGCTTCACCATTCTCAAAAGTAATAACTGGTTGTCTGTTAAAGTTAATTATTTCAGAAGCACCATATCCAACACCTGCAGATGTCAAATCAACAGATGATACTTGCCCTCTTACAATTGGTTGTAAAACAGCGTTGAAATTCTGTCCACCAGATCTGGTGGAAACACCAATAGTTCCTTCAACAGTAACAGATATTGGTTGATAGTTAAATGATCCACCACCTGTCTTTGACAACTTAGCAAATATTCTATTATTGTAATAATAGTCAACTCCAGTTGATCCTATTCCAACTTCAGACAGTGAAAATTCATTATCACTTAATTTTACAACATAATAGTCTTTATTTTCTGCTAATCCAGTAACTGAATCACCTGTTGCTGGTGCAGTGTATCTAACTATCTCTTTTTCAAGATATCCATGATTTTTAATACTAATACTATCTGTAGAAGTTATAATTCCTGCAGAACCAATGGTTCTTTTCTTGTTTTGATACCCACTACCAGAATCAGTGACAGTTATACTTGAAACAACTCTTTTTACTCCAAACGATCTGATAAATTGTCTTCCAACTCCATAGGAAGTTAAATCAATAGGATCAGTTCCAGCTATAGCATTTGATTCAGTATTGTGAAGTTTGATTTTAAAGTTATCTACTACTGAAACATAATATCTGGAATCAGTGGTCATACCACCAACATTAGTTTGACCACCATTATCATAAATTACTCTTTCAGCATCTCTAAATTTGTGAAAAGTAGTAAATCCAATGGTATCATTTGATAAATGGACACCATTACCACCACCAGAGTCTTCACCGCTGTTAAAAGGAAGTATATGGTTTATTGCAACCATATTTGCTTCTGCTTTTGCAACAGAGGTAGGATTACCACCAGTTATAGAGATGGTTGGTGTGTCAACATAGTCATATCCTTGATCAATTACCTCTATTCTCTCAAATGCACCCTCTGTAGCAACAATTCCAGTAGCTCCAGTTCCTACGGTATCATTCACCACCAATAAAGGAGGATTTACCACATCATAATTATATCCACCTCTCTTTACTTGGAAAGATAATACATCACCATAGTAAATAGTGCTATTTTGAGACTTGTAATTTAAAACTTCAACACCATTATTAAGAATACCAGTAAATCCTGGTTCAGTTTCATAAACTCCACCTTTATTATCAGGTGGAAGTATTTGTCTAACCAATTCTTGAGGTTCTAATCTCTTTTGATAAAAATCAAAGTATATAAATTCATTATCTGCAACATCTCCAGTAAATTCAACATATACATCTGTATATAAGTCACCTTTACTACGTGCTAGTTTAATATTATTGGCATCAACTCTTCTTACATAGAAGACACCATCCTCTATATTGTTAAATCTACTCTCAACAGGTGTATTAAAGGTTATACCATCAGCAGTGGTGCTTTGAACATTGGTTATACCAGCTTTATAGTAAATTGCATCACCTGTATAGAACCCATGATCAGTTGTAGTGGTTAAAGGTATAGTTTCAGTGCTAACTAACCTACCAGTGAAGGTAATTTTTCTATCATATGGATTAGTTTCCTTATTTGCATAATTAGGAAGTGAATTAGAAGCAACTAAGACATCTTTAGTATCAGTTAATATGTAACTGTTTTGTACATTTGCAATAAAATCATTCAAATATGGGTATTTTGATGAATTTCCCTTTAAAATTTGATTTTCAAATGTCCAAACTCTTTGTAGTGAGATGACATCTGACAATAAGACCTCAAAAGAGGTTGCAGAAGTGACCTGAGATACTGTTCCAGTGACTACAACAGGAATTGTATCATTACTTGTCAAAGTAATCTTATGTCCTATTCTTAAATATTGCTCATCAAAGGTAATTAGTGTATATTTTCTTTGTTCCTCATCAATAATTTGAATTTCAGCAATTTGCCAGTTAGTTTTAACATTATAAGTGAAATTTGCTGCTTTTTCAATCTTAGATTCTACTCCTAATGACTGAAGTTTGATAATATCACCAATTTCATATGAATTATTTGGTTCTTTGAACTCAATATCCTGTAAAGCAGCACTCATTCTGACTTGTATCTGATCATCAGTGCTAACTCCAACAAAAGCAAAGGAATAATCATCCAATCTTATGTCAGTTGCCTCTTTAAAGGTATTATTAACACCTGTAATGTTGTAAAATTGGTTTATAGACTTGCCAGTATATGCTAAAGACACTGGATTATCATCAATATCCTTAATAATCAACTTTCCTGTGTCTGGAAAGTCTAAAGTTGAGTCTACATCAAGAATTGTTCCACCAATACTGATGGGATTTGTAATTTTGGTCTTTGGATTTACCCTAAATTCATTAAAAATAGTTCCCTTTACACTAATATCTCTAGAAAAACCAGAATCAATGCTTATTTGATAGTATTGATTCTTATCATATAATATAGGAACTACATTAGTTACAGTACCTCTTGCTCCAGTTGAGTTCTGATTAAGTGTGAGATTAGTTAATTGTTGTGGATCACCACTAATTGTCTCAACAATAAAGTCTTTAGTTATCTTATAGTCAGCATTTGATGGACGAAACAGGTATTTGTCTGGATGCACCACCTCTACATCAGCAGCATAGAGTGCTTTAAAGAGTATTTCAAAAGCACTATCTGTTCCTTTAGCACTATAGAAGCTCTCGTTATTGAAAATAAAGTTTCTTTGGTCTACATTTGGAGCAAAAGGTCTATCTGTAAAGCCTGGTGCAAACTGAGTTTTGACTTTTTTGAAGAATTCTTGCAAAAATAGTATATTCAAGTTCTCAATTACAGCACCATCAGTGTGTGCAGCACCTACTGAGGAGGAAAATACCAGTTTGTCTGGTGTATTTGACCCAATATGACTTGTAATGCCACTAAAACCTCTTCTACACCCCTCAAAATTGCTATCTGTCTTAGTCTCATAGAATATAATTTCATCATCTATCTTAATTAATCCATTTTTATCAGGAAAACCTACTGTAAAGTTACCTGCAGCCTGTGTTTTTATTACACTTGATGTTTGAGTAAGGTCTTCACTCAAAATTGTATTAGTTTTTAATCCATATAACTCATCTACCTTTACATATTTGTCAAGATTCTGTATTAAATCGAGAGTTCCACCAGGAACTTCTTGTGAAACATAGTAAGATTTTAAAAAATCAGGTAAAAGTGGAAAATCATCACGCACAAAACGTGGCACTTGATTTTCAACTATATCTTGAAATTTGATCTTAGTTTCTATTGTCATTATTGTGACTTAGTATTAGTATCCTGATCCATATCCACCACCACCTCCTCCACTAGGAGCACTTGGTGCACTTGGTGTTGTTGATGTGCTAGGTGTTGTCATTGTTGGAGTTGTTGTGGTAGTGTTTCCACTGCTTCCTACTGTAGTTGTAACACTAGATGTAGGGGTTGGTGTAGATACATTCAATGTTCCTTCTGAGGTTCCAGCAATGTGAGGAGTGCCTCTCACAAGTGATCCATTAGCATAACTAGAAGTTACTTTATAACTTGATCCTGATGTATTTGTACCAGAGGATATTTCATCAGGAATCATGGTTACAGTGCTGTTACTAGTATCTAGTTGCAAATAAAGATCCTGTAATCCAATAACATCATTAGAATGAGGAGATGTTGAGATCTGAATTAGAGGAACCTCTGCACCAGGCACTCCTCTAGTCAATTTTGTAGAGATAATATTGATAGGATTCAACTTAATCTCTCCATGTATGTAGTCTATTATACCAATCCCTCTTTTTACTACCACTGGTTGGGTAGGAGCAGCTAGTTTAAACAAGAAAACTGTTCCAGTTGCTCTGTCTGCATTAGGAAGATCACCAAGATATAGACAATCACTAATACCACTTACAAAGAAACCTGATGATTTGATGTTATATCCATTAGTATTCTTTATATGAAACTCATTTCCAAAGCAAATTTCATATTCTCCAAAAGTATTTAAGCTAGGTTCCATATCCCTTCTCATAAACACAGTTGTTATGTTAGAAGTAATTGCACCTTCACTGTTATCAACCACTCCCAAGTACTTACTATACTTAAATCTAGCACCAAATTTGTTTAATTGAGTGGAATTAGCATATTTTACAAGATTATCTAATACTATATTCTTTACGCCATCTGGAGATGCTGCTTTACTTGTATCATAATATACAGTTGACTCAGTTTCCACATACAAATACTTTAAATCTAGTATTTCTGTAATAATTCCTGCACAAGAATACTTTCTTAACTCTCTATTAATGTTTTCTTTGACTGCTCTAGACAAAAATACACCATTAAAAGGTTTAACACTGACAAAAACCTTACCATAAGCAGGTGGAACTAACTCTTCTCCACCATATGCAGACACAGATTCTGCTTCTGGATAGATTCTAGGCACTAAAGCTTCAAAATCTGCTGCTGTAACTGCTCTATTTTGTGATGCATATATCTGTGGAGCATACTTTTTGATAGATTCTATGCTTTCTATAGCACTTCCACCTGATGATGGATAATTTGTGAACACTAAAGACACTCCACTGGTCACAGATGAACCACTATTATCTACTAATCTACCAGAAAAACTGAAATTATTGAGTCCATTTGCTGCTTCACCATTAGAAACTACATAACTTACCTCTACAAAGTTAGGTTCTTCAATTTTTTTACCAAAAACTCCATCTCCAAACATTACTTCATACCTTTCATTCTCTATTTCTTGTAAAAAGAACAACATTGTAGATGAATCTACCCCAAAAAGACTAGAAAATCTTGAATATTTGTCTTTTACACTAGAAGCTTCATTATCTTTTACTATAACTCTGATTAAATCTGCATCAATTCCTACATTTGGAAGAATATATCTCTGATTTGGGTTTCTAGAACTTGCTGTAAAGGTCTGAGTTATGAAAGTTCCTTCATAAACCTTAATATTTGTAAAAAATGCCACTCCAGTTGATGTTACAGGCACAGTTATATCCTCAGGAATGCAAAAAGTATAACTATTCCCACCAAATTGAGATGATGTAGTCAATACAATACCTGCTTTAAGAGTTAATGTGACTGCATTTGTATTTGAAGCATTTACACTGAATGATACATCTGCTACTGCTGCCTTTCTAGATCTAGGTACATAACCAATATTGCGTGCT